>Ga0209066_10000347_pt1 | contig 68341 bp, 83 predicted proteins | sample All_14_2_FD_187198 | JGI IMG/M metagenome (GOLD analysis project Ga0209066, IMG submission 187198) | Freshwater microbial communities in response to fracking from Pennsylvania, USA - Allegheny Zone_MetaG_DW_15 (SPAdes) (version 2) ...
GGAACTGTGCCCGCTCCGCCGGTTGACTGCATGGCTTTACCAAGTGCTTCCCACTCAATCCGGAGTGCTTTCACCGAATCAAGTACTTTGAGCACCTTCGCATCGATCCGGGAAAGCTTGCTTTCAACTCCCGAATCACGCAATTTGATATCAATCGTTATGGCCATGCTGTCTTTTCCGCTGTTCGGTCAAGGTGATTCAGAATGTCATCCACCCAATCACCCTCGTCTTTGGGCAGGTCTTCACCGGCGGTGATCGGCCCACCCTTCAGAATCGCACCTAATCGCTCGTTGATGCTCCAGAGGAGTCGTCCGTGGTGGAGGATGGGTTCGTAGTGGGGCTGTCCGGCGGCAATACAAGCGGAGGCGAAGATGCCCCCGATCCTAAAGGGGGTTTTTCTTCACCGCCCGGAATCGTCCAGTTTGCCGCCTCGCCAAATTGGTTTGCGAGTTCATCACTTCCAGCCATAAAGACCGCGAAATCGAGTGCGGAGTAAGGATCATCGGTGTCGACCTGGGCAATCTCGAGAATATGACAAGCAACCGCCGAATCAAAACTCAAAACCACCTGATCATCGTTGCGAGGAGCAATGATGTTGAGTTCGCCGCATTCCAACTGCCGCTGCATCTCACGACCTCGCTCATGCGCCGCCGCAAGCCGCACTGCAGAGAGTTTCCGGAGAGAAACATTGATTTCCTTGTCCGGATTAAGTTCGTCGCTAAACGTGAACCGCTTTGCCAGCGGAGCCGCAACATTCCAAGTGTATGGGTCAACTTTTGCCATTATGCGTCCGTTGTGTAAGTGAAGAAGTCAGAGCCGCCCGTGTCTACACAGACGTAGTGAGCTCCTGTTCGCTGGCTTCCTTGCCCTTGATGACCCGTGTTCAAACGGTCGCAGATGCAATAGAAGTCAAAGGTTTTGCCGCCTCGACTCGCTTCCACGTAAAAGTAGCGACCGGCAACAAAAGCGGTCAGCAACTTATCCGGGTTCGCACCTCGAGCATTGATCAGCGTCAAATCAAATTCAAAATCATCGACGGTGGGGACGTGGTGAGCGCGAGTGCCCGTGCCAGGTACGACGCGGTCAGTTTCGGTGATCATTGAAAGGCTGAAGTTCTCGAATTCACCCGTGTACGTTGCCGCCGAACCAGCTGTCAGGGTTGTGCCGCTCTTTGTGCAGGGAGTGATCCGCAAAAGCGTAGTATCCGCGCCAATTAGCCAATCAGGAATTGTTGGCATTTACTTTTGCACCTCAAGTTGACCGAACCCACCCTCAGGCTTTTCTTCCTTCTTGGGTTTGTTGCCATCGCCATACCGCTCATCGTGGAGCTTTCTAAGCTCCTCGCGCTTGGCATCTTCCGGCTTTACGGGAGAATCCTTTTCCGCCATGATCTTTCCATGCGCAAAACTGCTTGGCGTTCAACCCTTCGCACAGAATCTTTACTGTCTCTCTCAACCGCATCATCAATCGGCCGAGGAATCATGATCTTTTTGCCCGACTTAGTTTTCGTGCCATTTATCAGCCAATCCGCTTTCTTGTCATCATTGGTCACCTGAGCCTGACTATTATCATCACCAACGACCGGGCGTGGCTTCTTCCAGTTTTCCCGAAAATCACCGGATTGAACATTAATTGTTGCCGGATCATACGCTGGATTAGGAAACCGGGCCGAATACGGATGTCCGGCTTGTCGCAACTCAGCCAGCGAAAACGGCCCGCTCGACCGAACCAAAGCATTCGTAAAAACCGCGCTTTGCGCTGAATCCAGCAGATCATGCTTAAACGCACGGTATTCAGAAAGAAGCGGCCCCCAAGTGCCAATCCGCTTCACGCGGGAAACGCCACCCAAATTCTAAACGACACGCGTACCGCCTCAAATGCCATCTTGTATTGCAAAAACGCGCTGTTGGCATCAAGAGAGTCGCCACCATCGATCGAGTAAGTTGTGGGGTCGACCGTAAAAGCCTCATGCCCACCGGCGCGAAATGCAGATAAGATCGATCCCGCCGCCTGTTCAAGCATCGGTCGAAACACCGTCTCATCAAAAGCGGATCCGCTCGGATCGTTATAATTGCGGTTACCAATCACGTAATAGATTTCGACCGGATAAGTGTGGCAAAGAAGCGAACCTGGGCCTTCACTCCATGGCTCACCCCGCCCAATCCGATAAACCACCCAGGGGGGAACCAAATCACCATGGTTCACAAGCTCCCGCCAATCCTTTCGCTGTGCATCGATCCCGATGATCTGCTCGGAAAGTGGCTGCAGATCGCCTGTTTCATCAACGGCGAGGATAACGACCTCTTCAATCCGCGTTCGAACGTCGGTCAAATGACTCCCTATTGCATCACTCATTCTTCCCACCCTGGCGGAACCGTCGCCTTCTTAAGTCGGTACACCGTCGTCCCCGCCCTCCACACCATCGCCTGGGCGGGCCCCTGCACCGTAAACCATTTCCCCTCATAAGGGTGCCCACCGGTTTCGACACGCACGTAGGCGCTCGGCTCCAGTTCAATCTCCGAAGAACATCTCAGCACGTCGAGGGATTCTAAGTTGTCGTGAACAGAAAGCCCGATCGGAGTTGGATCAAGCGTTTCTTTTCCGGCCGTGACATGGCATGCAAAATCCTCAAAATCAAACGTATCTGGGTAAACGTTGCCCTTCCGCACTTTATTGACACCAAGTCCACCCTGACGGGGATTTACCGCCGAAGCTGTGAACTTAAACGCCGCAAGTTGCCTTTCCCCTAAACTCAAAGGCCCACCCCAATATCAATGCGCATGTATCCGGTCAAAACGCCTCGAAACTGAGATTCGGCGAGGTTCAAAGCATCTGCCGCTGCCTTTGCATCTCGGCTTTCTGAGGTGTCACCCTCTTTCCAACCCGTAAGGCCAGAGCCGACCGACGCAATGACCCGCGCCTGATAAACTCGGGCTTGAGCCACTTGACGAACTGCCTGGATGATGTCCATTGGCACGGCATCAGCTGCAAACCTGCCCCACTTCGCCGGCACAACCAGCCGACCATCATAACCAGCCAATCCCCTCCGGAATACCAACCGAGTTGCATAAGGGCTATTGTATGGTTGCAAAAGGAAGTCAGTGCCCTCGGCAAACTCCTTAACTGTGTTCCCATTCAAATCCTCAAGCCGAACCGGTGATTCATCATCTAGTTCTAGGATCGGGCCATCCAACTTCAAAACCACACCCCCACCGTGCGTGGCATGTGGGCCGGTTACCGTGTGCGGACCGGGGCAGTTGAAAACACGCTCTTCGAAAGTTCCGTTACTAATCAACGGTTTCCAACCCGTATGCCGCTCTGCCTCATCTTTGAGCCCATCGGAGACACCTTCCATCAATATCTCGAGGTGAGCTTCGGAAATTACCGAACCAGTTGCCCCCATCCAAGTCACAAGCGCAGAATCATCGGGCCAACCAGCCATATCGCGTCTATGCGCAAAAATCGTTGAATCTCAACCGAATGGGCATCAGCTATTCATTCACCTTTGCCCGTGGCGGCTGAACTTCCAATGGAAGACCGACCTAAATGACCGGATGAACCAGCACCCTTATTATAACAAAAAGTCCCCCCGGATGTTGGAAATCCGAGGGGCAAATGCTCTTGCTTCGCTGATGTTAAGCTGTGCCGAGAGGAGCGGCGTTGACCTGCTTTTGTTGAGCGACCATTGCCGTGGTTGGAACATTCTGACCACTCGAAAGGGCAGAAGCGTATCCTTCAATTGTCGAGTTTTGAGTGGATCGGGTCACCGCCATGCGGACATACCGATATTGCGGATTGTGAAGGCCAAGCGTATAAGCCTTGCTTCCACCTGCATCGGTAATTGCCATCGCTGACCCTTCAACATCACCAAGCGAGTCTGACCCGTTGGACGAATATTGAAGCTTAATCGCGACGCTACCGCCACTGACAATGGCACCAACGAGAACGGTTATATCCACATCGTTGTAACCAAGGGTATCAACCCACGACGAAGTCTGGGCGGATGTGCCAGCTGCCGCTGGCGCACCTGCGCGGGAGACGAGACTTTTGTTTGCTAGATTGCCGGTCATAGTTTTCCTCCGTTATTGAATCAGGAGACCTCGCATCCCCCATGACTCCATGAAGTCACCGCCAAACCGTCCGCGAACAACGAACTCCACCATGCCGTTCTTGGCAGCGGTTTCGTAAAGCATCTGGATGGTCATGGCAATTCGATTCACCATGTAGTAGCTTTGGAGATTTCCAAAGGCAACAGGAACGGCCGCACTTGCAACATCCGGAGCGAACACGCAGTAGACGACCGGATAGCCGTCGAGTGTGTCGATTTCGACTGGATTTTTAAGCCCTGAGTCTTGGTAACCCCGACCGAACAGGTAGCGGTTTTGAGAGTCTTTGAGTTTGGCAACTGCCTTACCCGATGACTTTCGGTTCATGACAAACACCGCACCGTCCACATACTGCTCAGAGACCTCGAACGGCAAGAGCCGCACGTCATCTGCTGAAATGGCACCGGATCCCGTGGAGTTGACTGTCGTCAATTGAGCGAAGAACCCGCGAGGCTGACCAACACCGGAACCGATCGATATCACTCTCTCACGCTCAAGTTCGTAAGCATCGCTGACCGTTTCAGACACCCACGACATAATATCGAAGGCCGAGTCTTCCATAAGCGTCCGGCTGATTTGCCCGGTGATCAGGAATTCGTGAACTCCAATCGTGGACAACCCGAATTGCGCTTCGGTATTCGAACCCGTATATCCTGCCGCATCATTCGTTTCACCAGTCCAGGTGATCCGAACATTTGTTGGATAGGTCAGGTCGTCGCCACCGGTCACGCGGGGAAGCATGATCGAATCCCGCGAAGTGGTGAGCGTTCGAACACGGCCACCAAGACGAGTCGGGGCCGGTTTCCGGCGAATCAACTGCTGGACGTAATCGGGCGGAATGAGGACGCCACCTTGGGGGTCAATACCCGCTTGAAGTGATCGTTTATCCATCCGGCGATCGGAGCCGCGCAAATAGTCGTGAAACGCCCGTTTATAGTCGTTTTCGACTAATGTGGACATGTTTTCCGGAATGAAAAAGTCTTCTCGACCTTCCCGAACAAACAATCCCTGTGGGGTGTTTTCGATATCGACAGTGCCAACATCGGCTTGACCACGAACGGCGACGGCCGCTCCGGGAGTGATCGTGCCAAGGGACTGGCTACGAGTCTGGGCATCATTCAAAGCTTCCTCAGCTTTAACGAGCTTGGTAATGTCTTCGTTGAGTGCGGTGAGCGTTGCCGTCCGAGTTTCGATATCCTCGACTTTCGCCTCTGGATTATCAATCAGCGCACGAAGTTCGGCATCAACCTTCTCAACCTGGTTTCGTTTTTCAGTTAGAACTGCATTCATGTGTTTTTACTGGATGAAAGGAGGGCCATCTGAGCGGCGGCTTTCGCCTTCGCCAAATCAATCCCACCTTCGGGGGTCGGAGCTAAAAGTGAATCAATGCGTTTCAGCAAATCGCTTGCCCGCCTGAGTTCAATCTTTCGCATGGGTGATATGTCCTTGCCTTTCGATGCACGCTGACCGCGCACAAATTCAAGCTCGGATACCGCCTCCTCCAGTTCGCAAACCACGCTGTTGAGGTCGTTTTCAACTTCTTCCGGCTGGCTACCACCGCCGGATCTGGCACTTAAAACTTTTGCTCCCCATTGGCCGGGGATAGTAACCGGGCAAAACTCGTAAAGCTTCACCTTTTCGAACACGATGGCGCCATATTTCGCGTTTTCTCGGTCGTCGGTATTCGGGGTGTAGCTTCGCTCTTCCCACCACTTCTCAACTCCATCGATGCTCTCCAGGAACGTCCGGATGAGCGGTCGAAACCCGATGGACATAAACTTAACAACCCCTTTCACAAGCCACTCCCGGCACTCCTGGGCATGCGCAGTATCCACAAGCTCGGTGCATTCAGCATAAAGGCCGGTGTCGTCTTCTTTAACCGTACTCGGACGACCAATTGGGTTACTGTGTTGGTGATTGAGCCCAGCAACGAACCCACGTTCGCGGAATTCAGGCAATCCCTCTTCAAAACAGCCAGGGGCGAAGATCGTGGAATAGTTATCGCACGAATAGAATGCCGAGGCATGTCCTGCAAACCCACCTTTTTCGTTTGCGGTTGCCCTTTGCTCCCACCGGAGGTCTCGGTATTCCAGGTTATTCTTTCGCATCGTCCTTCTTGCCTCCCTCTTCTGGGGCGTCACCCTTCTCATGCGCATCTTCAGACGCGGGGTCAACCGTTCCGCGTAATTTGTCACCACCCTCGATCGGCGGCAATCCATCTGCCTCCCGCACTTCATTAACGGTTTTGTATGGCCCACCGCATGCCTTAGTGCCCCGTTCAACTTTCGCATCCTCTGATTCGCGAAGCGCAAGAACCTGAGTCAAATCCCACCAAAGACGATAGCCGCGGGGATTGGGAATGAATTCCCCAGCGAGGTCTCTGAATATCTGGTTGCCGATGTGCTTGATAAGTGGCCAAACCGTGCCCTCATAGGCGGCCCGGCGAGAATCCTCGTAACTGGCTTTCGCCGACGACTTGTCAAGCCCCGTCCCCATCCCAATGACAACCGGGGGAACGCCAAGAACCGCACAAATCCGCTCCTCAAAGTTGTTTCGCGCAATATCGATCCCCAAATCCGTTGGCTTCCAGTCAAGCGGGATGACCTTCGCTTGGAATGGCAACACCATCATCTGAGCGCGATTGTCGCCCGCGTAGTTGATATTCAGTTCATAACTCAGCGAGATTGCCTGAGCTGGTGTAAAAGTTGCCTTTTCCGGCAAGTCCGGAACAACGATATTCGACGGCATTCCATTCATGCCAAAAACGTTTGCATAGAGACTAGCCGCGCCATTGTCACCTGCAATATCACGAATGACCGCTTCAATTGCCGATTGACCAAGCCGAACATTATTCCTGTTCAAGATTGGTGCGCGAACATGCAACACATCTTCCGGGGGCAAAAGGTAACTCCCGCCCGCTGTTGTATACCGGTAGAACTTTGTCCATTGACGCTGGTTGGCATCCCACTCCGGCCCGATCATGTGACTTGGAACCCACCAGATCTGGCGAGGTTTCCGGTTTCCATCCCTCACTTTGATCGCGTAGGCGTTCCCCGCAATATCGTGACTGGCAATGAACGCTGTTAAAAACTCTTCCCAACCATAATAATCGTTCGGGGTTTCCAAGAAGTTAATAAAACCAAAATCTTCTTGAACCTCAATATATTCCTTTCCTCGCTTTCGTTGAACCATGGGCAACGCTTCAAGAGCCTGCTGACTCTTCCAAATAAGGCATGCGTAGACAATTGAATTCAGTTCGGGCGGACCAGCCTCCGTCCACCAATCGTGGTTAGTTCCCGGAAGTCGACCAAACCACCCCATCCCCGTACCGATGCCCGATCCCGAGGAATAACCCGGCAACGGCGGGCCCGATCGCTGAAGCGGAGCAAATGGCATAGCTTCGGTATTGCTCGGCTTTTTGGATCGGAGAAGGTCGAGAATGCCCATTTGGTCAGTACGCTCGATACACAGTCGCGTTGACCGTGATCTTGTTTAACTCTTGAATGAGCAACTGCGTGATCGCGTCAACCAAATCATCGTATTTTGCTTGCGGAAACCGAACAACCTCTTCAACCGCCTCCGCTCCCCACTTCGCCAGCAGTGGGTGAGGGAAGTAGATTTGACCAGCCGCAAAGCGAGGTTCACAAGCCCAAAGACGTGCCTCTTTGCCACCCTCCGGATTAACTCCGAGGAGCCCGGTGATTTCAGCCCTGAGCGTGTCGAGAATCGCTGACCCGTTGGCTTTGTCTTCAATGTAAACCCCTGTGGTTTGAGGTTGCTTTACAACCATATCTCGAATGGCATTGAGTGTCTTCGTAAACGACATCTTTTCCGCAATTCCATCAATCAAGTAGCACTCGGCCCCCGCAAATGCGCCAACAACGCCGGCCACTCTGTCCGCTGCCTTTGAATCTTTGAACGTCGCATCCCAACTCTGACGAATCCTGTCGAATTTCTCCGGCAGGTCAACAATGGTCGCTTCCAATATCTCCCCAGCATCGTTTCTGAATGTCACTGGCGGCAGTACAACACCTTTCGGCTTCCAGTACTTAATCCACTCGCGCTTGATGATCACCCCGGATGCTGGAGCGGGGTTTTGTTGATACTGCGTTTGATAATAAAGTTCGCCCTTTGCCCGATATTCGCGAACTTGATCCATGCCAAACCGATCGGGGTTAAGAAGTTCGTTTTCAACGGTGCGAGGATCCCTCCATCCGATACCCGTCACCTGAGTTCGCTCGGAGTCGTACTCCATTGGAATCATTAGATGTTCCCACCCACCTTCGGCAAGCATCGCGCCGGTTGCATCCGCCTCGTGCGTTCGTTGCATGATGATCGCCACCGCGCCGGTCTTAGGATCATTGAGGCGATTCAACCATTTGGTTTTGAGGGCTTCGACCTGTGTTGGACGCTTTGTTTCCGAAAGCGCAGCGGTTACGTCGTGCGGGTCATCAATGATGATTACGTCCGCGTTCTCACCAGTTCCACCACTCAGAATCCCGGTCGAGACCCGGCCTCCTCCGTAATCATTTTCGAACCGACCTTTTTGGTTCTGATCGCCCAGGAACCGCAGTGGGCCGAACCGCTCCTGATACCATCGAGATTCAATCAGTTTTCGTGCGGCCACCGCATCACGAAGAGCAATATCATCACCGTGACTAATGCAGAGGAATTCCGTTTGAGGTTTATCGATCCACCTATATGAAGGCGAAGCAACAGTTACCAAGTCGGTTTTGGTGTGCCGAGGTGGGATGTTGATGATCAACCGCCGGATTTGCCCATCATAAAGGGCTTGCATGTGCTCAGCTACCGCGCCGATATGCCAGTTGTCACGAAACTCCCGACCAGGCTCAATCGTGGGCCATGCGAGTTTGAAGTATTCATAAAGCGACCGCCGACCAATCTCGGCTTCGATCGCTAGAATGTCATGCGGGGTGCTATGCACCGCCTAAACCTCACAAAGTTAGCGGGTTCTCTCTTCCCGCCGTGGGTAGGGAGCAGTGAGTCACTAACTTTCAACATCCCCTTGAACGTCCGTCCGGCTAACAATCTTCAATTCCAGTTCTCGGAGTTGTTTGAGTTCGTCTAGGCTGAGATTCGAATAGTCACGCTTGGCTGACTGTTCAACTTTCACTTTGGATTCAATCTCACCGGTGACGTGTTTACGCTCAGGGGCATATCCACCATGGCGCTTCATCAGTTTGTCGATCGCTTCAAGATAATTCGCGCCAGAAATCGTTTCGGTTGGTCCACCAGTAACAACCTTTTCGAGTTTGTAAATAAGGTCATCAACAGTCAGGCGGGATCGCTCTCGGATCTCGGCGCGGAGCTGAGCAATGTAGGCGGCGACGTTAGTATTTTTTAGTAACTTGTCAGCGTTGGTTCCAGCGAACTTCGCAGAGTATCCGGCGCGAATCATCGCTTGAGTAGCATTCTCATCGACCATCAACTCTTCACAGAACTTCTTTTGCTTGGGAGTCATTTTCGCTGACCTCAGCAGTGCTTTTCGAATGCGTAAAGTAGAGATTCCGGAAGTTCTGACCTTTCTACAACGACAGTGACAATGTCACACTCCGCCGATTCGGGTCCATGAATATGATGAACAACGGCTTTAACAACGTAAATCGCAGACGTTGCCCCACCGGGACGCCCCACCTGATCGTAACCTACACTGCGCTTAACGCCATCGAGCCAAACAAAATCACCCACCCGAGGCAAAACCTCAACTTCGGTTGTGAATGAACGGATACTCGGATCACATTGGGTGAAAGAAACTTTGATTTTGTCCATGATTTGTTCTCAATCACCCCTCACCTGGCAACAGTAAAACCAGGGAGGGGCAAAATGGAAAGGGTTACTCCGCTTTTGGTTCTGGTTTGAGCAACAGCACGAGGTCAACCTTTGGAGCCTCAGGATCGAATTCAATTCCGCGAGCCGTGCATTCTGCCTGAAGTTCAGAAAGATTCATTCTCGAAATTGGCTTCGGCGTTACTGCGTCAGATGACTCCCCGACAGCCAATGGATCCTCACCTTCGGCAGGGCCAACGACAACCAAATCCGCTGGCAGTGTGCCTTGGGCAAGTGTGCCACCTGCATAAGCGTTTTCAATGACCGGCTCCGGCAGCGTGAACGCAACAATGTTTCCCTGGCGAACAGCGACCGAGCTTTCGGCGCACATTGCTTCCAACGCACCCTTTGTGAGTTCGTTGTTTTGAGTATTTGCCTGCATGACGACCTTTGAACCTTTCGGGAGCAGGATGAATCCCTCGGGTAGTTTTTCTTGTGTGATTTCCATCAGTTTGTATTTCCAGTTGAATCCGCCCGCCTTTGTTTCATGAACCGCATCGGCCGCTCACCGGGTAGGCGGATAACATTTTTTGCGAACCGCGCCGTCGTCCAGGTTCTCCCCGGTCACCATACAGCGGGCGAAATTGTTATTTAGTCGCTTACCCCTTCACGTTGGGCCACGTAGTGACTGATTTGATCCTGAAGTCGCTGAATCTCTCGGTTGCAGAATTCTTTACGGGCTTCTGCCGGCGAGACCTCATCCACGAATCCAAGGAAATCCCGAGCCGCAACTCTTTCCTTCGAACTCATCATGCCGCCACCCACAAAGACACTCTCGGTATCGTTCAGATCAACCCCCGACACTATATTCCGCTTAACACAGGTCTCCATGTTCGAACACTCTTCGGTGTACCAAATTTCACGACCAAGCATTGAACCCAGTTGATCTTTCTCAAAACAGCTTCTGGAATTGAGCAAACGCGGCACCGGAGTGACCTGGAATTCCTGTGACATTAGTAGCGAATCCCTCCGCCGAAGTAAAACCGCAGCTGACCACGATCAAGGGATTGCCCTTGCTCAAACAGCATTCCAAACCCCACTTTTGCCACTAATTTCAAATCTCCTGCGAGAGTGAATTGCCTGGGATACTCAAGACCCGCACCAAATACCGGAATACTTTCATTCGCTTCAAGGCGGTATCCGACGAGGGCAACGCCATCGACACCTTTCCAACCTCGGAAGTCCGGAAGCACGACCCGCGAAGCAACCGAGTATTTCCGGTCGCCTGACCACTGGTATAAAAAATCCGTGGGGCTTGGCGAGGGTGCTGAATCGGGCAAAATAAGCGCTTTATTTGCGCGAGCGAACTCGGCGGAATAATTTTTGTCATAAATCGGCTCAAAATTTAATTTGACTTCCGATGCTTCGACGATGGCCAATTCAGTCCAGTTATCCGGAATTTCCGGAGTAGTAGACGGATGATTCATTGGGGCTGAACCCATCGCCACCGAGCCTAAGACAAGGGCGGCGAGAAATGTTGCGATTAACTTCATTCTGTTTTTTCCTTTGGCAAATTGCCAAAATCCTGTCCGATCTTCCCTTTGAGCCAGCTCACGACTTGCGCCACACCAACAACCTCCATCTTTGCGAGATTGTCAAGCGTTGAAGTCACCAGCAAAAAGGTAAAGCCTTTTGCGACGTAGCCGATCCACTCCGCAATATCAGAGTTCGGCGCGGCGATCATCTTCCCTATGAGCCCAGTCATAAACAAACACATGGCGTAAACAAAAACACGCTCCGCCACCTTGTACATTTTCTGCAAACTAAGCGGCTCCCGCACCTTAATCGCATGAGCAACGCCGCAGAGGGCATCAATCACAACCATCAAAGCCAAGATAACAAGGGCCTGACCTGGTGAGGCGAGGGCGTCAAAACCGTTCAGTAGGGCAATGAAGTCGGCGAAGAAACTGAGAATCGAACCACTGAGAACAATCAGCCACTTTCCACCAACGTACTCACCATAAAGCTCGAAGATGTTGGTTCGCATTACGCCGCCCTCCGCGTGAATCCCATTGCCGTCCAGAAATTGCGTGCAAACGACATCCGAACATCGCGACTCAACAACTGTTGCCGCTCCAAATAATTCGATATAAAACCGGTTTCCAAAAGACATGAGTCAATCCGGTCAGCCATACCAAAAACTGATAAATCCTTGTGCCGGGTTACTCGCTCTGATTTGATTCCACGATCTTTGCCACCAACTGCCATAACCGCACATTTTTGAACCAACTTTGCAAACGCTATGGATCGCTCTTTGCCTTTATCCTCCGAGTAGAGTGTTTCCGTTCCGGAGGCAAGGGGACTGGCAGCATTACAATGAATCGAAAGAAGGTGAGTGCAGCCGTTTTGAAGTGCCACGTCATCACGTCGTCCGACTGGCGTCACATCGCTTGCATCATCACGGGTGAGGACAATCTGCTCAGGCTTAACGCCAAATTCAGTTATTCCAACGTGTTTCAAGGCCAGTGCCCATTGAAGTGCAACGTCAGCTTCGGCAACGCCGCCTCCAACCGCGCCAGGGTCGTACTTGGATGTAATATTGCCCATTCCGTGACCGGGGTCAATACAAAGCTTTATGGCCATCAATTGCCAGATGCGCACCTTTCACGGAGGGTCAACCGAGTTGGCTCAAAATACGAGATCGTAAACTTACGGCTTCAAGCGACACGTCCAATTTCCGCTTCCTTGCCACCAAAGCCGCCCCACCTTTCTCATACAACTTACACAGAGCGGCGATGCTCAACACCCCTTTTTGAAGAGCTTGTTTACTTGCTTTTGCTAGTTCTGCCCCTTCCGTCCAGCTCCCAGTTTCGATTTGCACAAGAATTGCCCTCAACTCTGATGGGCGAAGATACGGCAATACACCTTTCAAATAGACCCATTCATCTCGGTTCCCACCACCAGCTGCTGAAACATCTTTTTCTGTGCTCTCCACAACCAGCCGCGCATCTCGCTTGTCGGTCAGGCACACCCGCTTTACGCAAAAGAAAAGAAATTCTTCCGGAGAACTTAACTCTGGATTGTATTTTTGAGAGAAGAGAATGAGACTTTCCTGAACCCGGTCTTCCTCTTCGATGCACTGCTTGTTTTTTGGTACTGGGTAGCGGCTCACCATCTTCACGGCAAGAGGACGGAGGCGACGAACCATTAAGTCGGCGTCCAATCTGCCCTTCCTACCGCATTGGCCAGTTCTTTAAGCAATTCGGCGATATGTCCACTCTGAGGGGCGTTGACTCTGATGGTGAAACTTTCGGTTTTGAGTATGCGTGGTCGCCATGATTCTTCCGATTCACTTTCAATGAATTCAACTACCGCTGGCACCGATTGCTCAATGTCGATCGCTTTCTTTCCACCGTGGTTCGTTGGCGTTCTGCCCTTCCAAGATATGTCTCCTCCACGGCCAATGACCGGCAGAACAGAGCCTGGCTCAACCGTTCGTGCCATTTTCTGAGCAAAACACGAGCGGTTCATGCAAATCCGCTCATCATCAAACAATCCACCGCCTACGCAGTAAACGCAGGTTTTGCAGATCGGAAGATCCCCAACACTTTCGGATAATCCCCAGTAGATTTCATGCAGCAGAATTCCTTTTTGACCAATCCAGGCCATAACCTCCGAGTATGTTTTTGGTCCCCACGTCGATCGAGCGGCGGTCAGGATTTCCGATTGACCCTCGATGTCGAGAACCGCAGCGCCTTCGTAAAAATCTATGCCAAATTCCCGGTTGCCAAGCGAAGCCAAGAGAGATGGTCCGAGGCGGTTGAGTTGCAATCGACGGCGGACGTGATGTTCGCTCCGGCCGATCGTGCGGGCAATTGTTTCAATCTTCACGCCGTGATAAACGCGCTCATAAACATACTTTGCTTCCGCAATCGGACTGCACGGCTCTCGCTGATCGTTTTCAATGAATTTGATTTCATCACTCGAAACACTTCGAACGATGCAAGGAACCATGCCATCACCCGCGATTTTTGCCGCCCGAAGCCGACGACCGCCCGCAATGACTTCAAAGAGTTTTGGTTCGTATTCAAAAACAATAATCGGTTGAATAATTCCATGTTCGCGGATGGTTTCCGCCAAGCCCTCCAAATCACCGAGTTCTAAAGGTGTTCGATTATCGTTTTGGGACAATCGGATCTGATCCACCGCAATGTATCTGTATTCGTCTACTCTGTCAATTCCGTTGCTACTCATCCTGTTGCCTCAAAATCCTCAATTGTCAAACCAAACTTCGAGAGAGCCGTTTCAGCGGCTTCCACTACCTCCGGCGAAGGAAGTGCATTGACCTGTCGTCTTTCGCTGAGGATGCGCCGGCCGAGATCACTGTCGCTTCGGACTAATCGAAGTCGACCACCATCTTGCATTCCTGCGGCAACCATAAAGACATGGGGCCGAATTGCATTAAGCCGACCAATGATCTCGCTCCCCTCCGGTGCAAACCGGCACGATTCGTTAACCCACTTCGCAATGTCGTATATCTCCGATGGAGTCACGTTTTTGCCTTCGAATGTGAGCTCAAGTTGCATGAGCCGGTCGGTGATCGTGAACTTGGTGGCCGATGGCTTTGTCGCCATGATGATCGCCAGCGACTTGATCGCCTTTTGGTACGGAGTGATTTCAGCCAAGGCCCGCCCCCTGTTTCGCAAAATATGCGTCCGCTTCGTCGGACATCGACTGCATCACCGAAACCGGCTTTTGAACCTGGAGTCTTGGCCTGATCGACTTGTTGACAAACTCCCTGAGGCAGGTTGAAGCAGGTTTGTTGAAGTTCGAGTTCCTTCGCATCGATTGGTGATTCTCGACGGTGTCCCGGCACTCCTTGGCAACTTCCAGCCAATCATCATCCTGAATCTGGGGAAAGTCGTTCAACACCTCCCGAACCCTCGCCGTGTTTTGAGCCCAATGAGTTCGATCCGGATCGCTTCGGCCGATTCCCGGCACCTCGTGCAGGATGGATAAAACTTGATCTGCCAGCGGATCATCCGGTTGGTCGGTTAAACAAACTGACGGTTCATTGATGGTTCCTGGATGGTTCTTATTAATGGCCTGACTGTGTGTCGCCCTGACCCCGACTGTGTGTCGCCCTGAACCTGACTGTGTGTCGCCCTCACGAGTGGACTCTCTGTCAGGGTGACTCTCTGTCAGGGTGACTCTCTGTCGTAATAATCGAATATCGAAATGGTATCGCCGCACCTTATTTCCTGGCCCATCTTCCTCGATGAGAATGCCTTCGTCGCAAGCCCATTCGACTACTCTCTGCACCGTTCTTACGGAACACTCGCAATCTCCAGCTACTGTCTTTTGACCAGGGCGGACATCTGTTCCATCATCCTTGGCATGGTCGGCAAGTTTGACGAGAACCAACTTCTGCATGGGGCTGAGTCCGCGCAAATCCCAGATGAGAGAACTGACTTTTATGCTCACTCGCCACCTCGAAAATCTTGAGTTTTAGTGCCCTTTTTCAAGTTGCAACCCATACAAAGGATTTGAAGGTTTTCGATCGAATCTTCGCCGCCCAGTGAATAAGGCAGAATGTGATCAAAAGATAAATTATTCTCCAATCCACAGACGAGGCACTTAAACCCATCTCGCTCAATTACTGCCCTCTTAATCTCGATTGGTATTGCAGGTCTACCTTCCGTAACAAATCCTTGTTTGTCGGTTACTTCCCACGTTTCTTCGCCTACTATGAGCTCACCCGCGGTTACTGCGGCTTGGATCATTGATTCAACGGCTTGGTGAGTGATGTTCCATTCGTGGGCCGCAACCCTCGATGACTTGGAAGGTGCGACTCCTGGACTCTTTTGAGAGAGATTTCCGTCCCTAACCCACGATTTCAAATACATCCATGCAAGTCGCTCTTCGGCGGAAAGGAAAAAGAACCACTCTTCACGGAGTTCGCTTGTGTCCTGGCGGAACCATCTCGAAGCCGCCATTAAAACAAACCTCCTTGACCATGCACCTGCTCCAAAACCCGTTTCTTAAGAATTGCCAGCGGCGGACCACCCTCTTTGAGAATTGAGATGGCAACCGAAGCGACTTGGCAATCCACGTTCGGTCGACCCATTTCCTCGGCAACGATTTCAAGTACTTCAATTGGCTTACCGATCTCTTTGCAGAGGACTTCCAGATATTCGTCTTGAGAGTCCGAAATATCCTTGCCGCGCATGCCATGAAACATGGCGTTTAACTCCGGTTCATATCCGAATACTTTCACTCGATCCACCGCCCTTTGTTCTGGAGCATCTTCTTTCGTAGCCCCATCTGATATTCCAGGCATTTCTCAACCGAGATATCGTTTTTCGCCTGTTCGACCGCCATGAACCGCTTCACCGTCGGCTTCTCGTCAAATCGCCTCTGCGCTGTCACCAGCCGCTCCTCTGCCGCTTCAATCCTAAATTTGTTCATGAGCCCTCCATTCTTCGGGGGTGTAAAAATGCAGAATGATCCCCTGAGATACTCCGGATTCCTTGGCACCGTGGATGATGGGTTCCTTCAAGATGAACCTCCGGTAATCGTCGTCCTCAATGAGCCCCATTCGCTTCAGCAGATCCGGTACGCACTTCAAGCAACCGTTCGCATTCTGCCCATCCCTTGGCCTGTACAATTTGTCTGCGATCCGCTCCACACCCCCTCCGGTGCGAATTTTCGTATGCCCTAAAAACCACTCGCATTGAACAACAACGGGGATTGGAAGTTTTTCAAGTTTCGCCGCCCGAATGCGGGCTTCACAGTCGTTTTGGTAGGCAACGGTGGCTTTGTGGTGTGACCCCCAATGTCCCCGCTTATTACTTGAGTTTTGAGCGAGGGCCCGTGGAGGCAGCGGAATTGAAACGTACTTCAAGTCGCAACCTCCTCATATTCACCCGGCACCACACCGTGAAGATCACGGGGCGAGTTCTTTGCGCAAATCCAGCGTTTGATGACTTCGCCGGAGACTTCGCCAGGCTCGGCGAAGATGGCGATACCACCAAAGACCGAATCCACCGGACACCCTGCCGCCCGCGCAAGTTGCACGATCTGTTTTGCAGCGTCTTCGAGTTCGGCTCCGGATTTGATTTCAACGCTTATTGCTTTGAAGCAACTGCGTTCGTCATTCGGTTGCGCCACCGGTTTCGGATTCTCGTCAAGTACTTCTGCCTTGACCTCGACCGTCTTCACGACCGGCAATTCGCCGTTGTCAATCGCCTCGAAGTACTCCCTGAGCGCCATAACCAACTGCACTCGATTTGAACCAATCGGGCAAAGAAGCTTGTTGATGTTGTACGCGTGATTCTTCGCCGTTGATCCGCTGATGCCCAACCGCTCGGAAATAACCTTGTTGGAGAGGCCATCGGCAATGAGCCGACCAACTCTGACTTGAGCCGGAGTCAGCATTGAAGCACTCCTTCTGAATGGATTCGCACCAGAGCTTCTGATGTCACTGAGTCAAGGCTAAATATCCCTTGCTGACCTTTGTAAAGTATTGGGCTTTCTAGCTTCACGAGATCAGTGGTAACCCAACCAAAGCGGCCGGGCTCATAGTTTCCGAGAAGGCGTTCATGGGGGCGAAATACTTTGCCTGTCCTATCTGGGTCACCAGCAAATACCATATCCCTCAGTGCATGCGATGATGTCGGGAGACAGTCGATCAGTCTGACGACCGCGACAATAGCACCAAGATCAGGTGGGGCTTTGTAAAACGGATCGAATCCAAGTTCAACTCCATCTTCGACGAGGCTTTTTGCTTCGTCCCGCTCTTCCATTGTCCAGCGTTTTGAAGCGTGAATAGCGAGCAACTGATCTTTCATCGAACGGTGACAAGACCACGACCTGGTCTCGATCCGTTTTTCGCCCATCGCCATTGCTGCCGCCCACGGTTGCCAAAGCGAGATTGCTTTCACTCTTCGCCACCTTCTTCTTTTGAGTTGTTGGGGAAGTCAGCGCAGATTTCGGCGTGTGAAAGTTCCGAGTATTCAAGCATCCGGTCAGCTATGAGATATGCCGAACGTGCGAGCATGCGACTCCCTTTCTTCTTCCCGCTGATAATCAAGCCAGTCATCGCACCAAGGGCAAACTGATCACGTTTAGTCAGTTCGCTCACGCCTCACCGCCTATGAATTCTTCCCAAAACCACTCAACGGGACGGTCGGATTCCACCATTTCGTCGAACGTGATCACACTCAAAAACTTTTTCACAGATGGCCAGAGCGATTGATCTTGCTGAGCTAAGCGAATCAATCTAATTCGCTCTTCCTCTACTTCCTTGATTCGAAGAACATATTTGTCATGCCTTGCGGTTAACTCCAAGAGTGCCCTCTTGTAATCACGGACAATTGTCCATCCCCACCCAATGAAAATGAGAATGAATAACGGCCAAAAAAGACTCACCTGTCCGCTCACCCGCCGACCCCCCGAACAATCTCCCGAATCTGCTCAACCGCCTTGATGAGTCCAATCTGATTGACCCCGCCCTGCCTCGACTGCGTTTCGAGATCGTTGGCGAGATCCGCAAGCACCTGGACCGGCACCTTTACATCGGCAAACAAATCCTCAGTGGTTGGTGGCGGTGGAAGTTCACTTGCTTCAATCCGCTTGAGAAGCGCATACGTTCCCTCCAAAACCTGGATCAGGTCATCAGCTACCTCTTGGGAGAATTGCCGCCCATCGATAACCTTTTTTTGTGCGACCCAGTACGGAAAGGTGGTTCGGCGTTTGCCGAGCTCGCGCCCGATTTCCCGGCGCATCATCGTCACCGTGATCTCTCGACCGGCGATTTCGACCGAATACCGTCCTCCCGCGGGAATCATCTGAGAAACAGAGATTCGCTCCATTCCACTCACTTTTCTTTCACCCACCGGCCTTCTTTGTCTTGGACATAGCCGTTCTCCATTGCGGCGATGTCAAGCTTCGATTTGCGGTCTTCTTCGCAACTGCTAATTATGAAAATGAACCCGAAAGCAAGCATCACGAAAAGAATCATGCAGCCAAATTCCAAGTCAATATATCCGCGACTATTTGGCATCTTCGCTTACCTCCTGGCACGAACACTTTGGAGAAAGTACATGCAGTTCGTTCGATAGGAACCGAACTGTTGAACCATCGGCAAAGACAACCGAAGCATTATTGCCACACTTGCATGTCGATGCAACTCGCCCAACTTGGCCATTAGGCGCCTCAACGTCCTTGCCGAGGATTTCCGGCATAGTCATTGGCTGACCTCGGCTCTTTCGGCAGCGATCATTTCAGCAACCGATACCTTTGGCCGGTCAGCGAGGATTAGTAATTCAATTACATTAGCGGTTACCGACCCTAGTTCACAATCTAAAGCCCAATAATGTGTGATAACTCCCATTGCATCCACATGGACATGTTGTTTTTCGATCACATAAACCGGCGCTGTTTCACCTGGTTCTCGAAATGGATCATCGGTACCCAAGTTTTCCGTGCCAGTCACCACTAAACGGATGTTGTCGAACTCGCAAATGATCTGGGGTTCCGGACACTGCCGGAACTCCTTCAAGGTTGGTTTGCTTGCGAGGTCCACCTACTTCACCTCCTCCACTGGCTCAGGCAATTCCGGCATCTGCGCTTTACGCACTTCTTCCTGATTTGCCGCCTTTTGCCAAGTCCCATCCTTAACCGTGTAGAAAACATCGGGTTCGATCATGAGCCCTTCGGGTGTGGCTTCGCCGACGTTCGCCGCATAGCCTCGATATCGACCATCCTCCCAAACTGCCATCATGAGGCAACTCCCGTCACTGGCTCGAACTCGGCCGTCCGTTTTGGAAATCGCAACTGTTTTTTCGCCGCCGCTGATGTGGGAACCATAGCCGCCGCTGATGTGGGAACCATAGCCGCCGCTGATGTGGGAACCATAGCCGCCGCTGATGTGGGAACGATTGCCGCCGCTGATGTGGGAACGATTGCCGCCGCTGATGTGGGAACGATTGCCGCCGCTGATGTGGCGATAATGAATCATCACTCCTACGGGCGCAAACTGCGCAATCAAATCGGTTGCAAACTTTGAATAGCCAGTGTAAAGAACAACCGCCGATTCAAATTTGCATTTGTCACCCAGGTCAACAATTCCGGTCTCCTCGACCTCCAAAACCTGGAACATCGCTCTGCTATCCCAAACTGACCCGCTTCCCCAAATGCAACCGTGCAAACCGCCACCGCATACTTTCTTCTTATTGAAGTCCGCACAGGCAACAAATCCTCGTTCCGGATAAACAAAGTGAGTTGCATCGCTGTGCTGACCCGTTCGGGCAAAAGAGCAGGTTCGCAAAACCAGTACTTTCCCCTCTGGAAGCGCGTAGCCCGCACACTCCATTTCTGTGATTCGACCAACTAGATATTGGTAGGTTCGGGGTGCCCGCGCTGGCAATTCACTGAGCCCAGTTCCGAGCCCATCCTGTGAAATAACCCACGGTTTATCAGTTGGAATTTTTGCAATTGCCTCCTCAATCGCCTTCTTGTTCGCCTTTAGATTGTCGTCACTCCAAAATTCAGAGACCGACTTCTTTGTGGGAATCCCAAATGCGTTGTCAAGCCCGCGAATGCAAGCCTGACCGCCCATGCCAACTCCACCCTCGTTATCTCCGAAAATGTAATAACGTTCTTGGTCTGCCTCAACCGTTTGGCGGGACCAAAACTCCGCTTGACGGATGATTGTTGGTGTGCTCACCTATTTCACCCCCGCAGCGGCAGACTTCCAGTCACCAATTTCCGCATCGGTGAGGGCAAGCACCTTCGCCGTCAGAGCCGTCCATTGTTCGTCGGTGAACTCTTCGAACGTCGTGACCACGGTGCCGAGGAGCCCATTCATCATCTCCAGATTAAGTGGCTTGAACTTAACGTTAACTCCAGTGATTGGTGGGAGTTTGAGAGAAGCGTGCGCCTCCCAATACACTTCCTGCGATGTCTTCGGCTTTTCTTCCTTCGCTTTGGTGTCTTTCGCCTTGGTTGTCTCCGCAGTGCGAGCTTCCTTGTTTTCCATCAGCTCATCCATATCCTGGGAGAACCGCTCCGAGAGACTGAAAGTGGAGAGAACAGCGTCGATCAACGCCCGTTTTTTGGCCATCTTGAGAACCGTGTTCTCTGCATCGCGTGGCTGGCGAATGTATTTCGACTCTGCTGTGGAACAGCTTCCAATTCCGCTCCCAACGACTTCTCCGGTCTGTCGGTGCACGATCTTTGTGCGTATGACATACCGGTAGAAACCAAGGGCAACCCCCGATTCGTTAATCTTTTCCTGATAATCAAATTTGTTGCCGTTTTTCTTCCAGCGATGAGTTCCAGCAAGTTTTCGACGCGCAATCTCATCGTCGTCCTGTCTCCCTCCCACCTTCGGAACATCGCATGCAACCCACTTATCAAGTGAATATTTGATTTCGGCGTTGTGGTCGGAATCCGACTGAATGACTTCGTCAATCGCCATGCACCCAAATCCGGTTAAGATGAGTTCTGCCCCTGGCTTGAGAAGCGTCATTCGGTCACCTGTGCCAGGAATCGCTCCGTAGTCGCGATCTTGTTTTAAGATGCTGTTGAGATATTCAGTCACGGCGTTATGCCGCTCAATCATCTCATTTGTGGTTGTGATGGGGAGGAGGAGGGTGGAATTGCCACCGCTGACGACTGCTAATTGTGTTTGTTCTTCGCTCATTTTGGTCTTGTGTTTTTGGTCGGGGGAGAGCGGGTATATTGATGTCCGGTAGGACTCCGCACTCCGGAGTGACTTAGGCTCCCTTCTGAGGTTGTGACTCTTGGGAGCCTTTTCTATTTTTTCTAGACAGGTGATAGCGAACGGTATCCGCCGCCACTCCCGTTGCTTCTTCAATCTCCGGATACGAAAGGTTTTTTGTTTCTCTCATCTCGCGCCAACGCTCGATTTCTTGCGCCGTAACGGGACTTGGGCGACCTTTTCGATGGGCACGTCCTTCAATCATGCTGTTATTATTACCGCATTTTCACCGCAATGCAACTATAATGCGAAAAAAACACTAATAATGCGGGCAGTATGTTCTTGGTCATGCAAAGACCAATTGACCCGCGAGTTCAAAAAGCAGAAGTACTTTTGGCTAGGTCGGGGAAAAGTGTAAGGTGGCTGGCGGAGCAAGTTAATAGCACCGACACCACGGTGGGCCATATATTAAGTGGCGAAACGCGCAATCCCCGCGACAAGACGATCATCGACCGGATGTTAATTGCACTTGACGGCGTTCCAACAACAGGTAATACTGTTCGAGTCGCCCCCCGGATGCTCCGACCGATTCCAGTGGCTTCGACAATCATGGCAGGGCCGCCAAGTATGAACGTAGCTGATATTGAGTTCGAGGACATTCCTGAATGGGGCAGTGACTTTGATCGCTGGGGTCGGGTCATTGAAGGTGATTCGATGTTGCCGGTTTTCCGTCCAGGTGATATTGCTGTATTTGAGAATCGCCGTGTTGATAGCGACTATGTTGTGCATGCGTTCCGTGATGGAGATGATTGTATCAAAGTGTTTCGCATCCAAAAAGATGTTGGAATCCTGACTTCTTTCAACCCGGACGGCCCGGAATTCCCGGCTGATGGTTGGTCAGCAAAGGGTGTCTGCGTCGGGCGAATCCGCTACAAGAAGTACCGCATTAGAGAGTTTGTTGAGTTTCCGATGGGCCTCTCATGGGCCATGAGGGACATCGACAGCGAATAGAAAATAAATAAATTCTTGACATTTTTACCGCTAACACTTGCAATGCGGTGAAAATGCGGTAATAATGAGACTATCGAATGTCACAACCGTTCGATGAGGTCTCACATGGCTACAACATTTATCGAAGCGGTTCCTGCCCCGCGAACAAGCCCCGACATCAATCAGTTGATCGAGTCATCTCTGAATCTCGGATTCAACTCCCTCTTTCAAGGCGAAGGCGTCAACAATCACTGGCTCGTCACCTTGGACAAAGTTCAGGATGCCGGAATCATGCGGCTGTGCTTCAAAGGCATGCTGGCTATGGAGGAACTTGATCCTCTCGCCGCCATTGCCGAAGCTCATCCCGCCGTCGCCCGCCACCAAGATTCTTACCGCGATACCAATCTCTGCTGGTCGGTCATCGAAGTACTGATCTACTCCGATCTCATCGAGGCGTCGGCGTAGTGGCAACCCCTACCATCGCAACTCCCCGCCCACTGATGGATGTCTGGCGGGAGTTCAACAACTCGGTTATCACCGGTATATGGGAGATTGTCGAACGGGGCAATATTTCTCAGGAGCTTTTTTACTACGACAATCCAGAACTGGCTTTCAAGCTCATCCGCGAACTAGTGATCTCCGCCGCCTTCGAGGGCCGAAGAGGTTTTCAAATCGGGTCACTCGGAATGAGCGCAAACCGCGCTTTGGTTTTCGACAGCGTAACTGAAGTCTCAAAGTGCCACGTCAAGGTGATCTTCGGAAGAGGATCATGGTGTGAGATCGGCGGGGCATGCGCAATCTGCCACGAGTGGCCAGAGCTGTATGAACTCGTTCAGCAGATCAACATCTTCCCTGAGCAGTACTTTCCGGCCGAAGTTCAAGAGAAGATGCTCAAGCGGGTGGCACCGACTCCCGTCACGCCACCGGCTGCGCCGATCGTACTTTCCGATGAGCAACAAAAGGTTGTAAACGTCATCCTCGAAGCAGCGAATTCTGGACGAGGTGGATTCTATTTCGTCACTGGAAAGGCCGGCACTGGTAAGTCCACAGTTAACCGGGAAATCCAATCTCAGCTTAAAGGGCAGTGCGTCGTTACCGCCCCAACTGGAATCGCGGCTGTCAATGTTCAGGGCCAAACAATTCACAGCTTCTTTAGTTTGCCCCGCGACATCACGCAGATGAGGAAGAAGGATCGCCTCAAACCAAATCAGATCGATGTGGTGAAGAAAGCGAAGATCATCTTCATCGATGAAATTTCGATGGTCAGGGCCGACGTTCTGGATGCCATCAATATCAGGCTCCAAACCAGTCTCGAAAACGACGAACCATTCGGCGGCAAGCTCATCATTGCGTGCGGCGATATTTGGCAACTTGATCCGGTTTTGGTCACCAAAGAAGCCGAGGTTTTCTCCACCTTTGGATACCAATCAAAGTTCTGGTTCGATGCCGAAGTCTTCTCAATCAACACTCTCTTCCCATGTGGAATCAAGGCGTTTGAACTAACAACGGTATTCCGCCAGGCGGGTGATGATTCGTTCCTCAATGCGCTGAACGCCGCACGAAAAGGCAATTCAAGCGGACTTCCGCTGTTCAACACCAGAGTTGACAAAACGCCTGATGAGGATGCGATCAAGATCACATTCACGAACAAAAAGGCGGATGTCATCAACGCCGATCATCTTCGCAAAATCGAAGCCGAAGAGAGGGAATTTGTTGCTGACGTCGATGGTCAATGGACAGAGCACCCAGCCGAAGTAAATCTAAAACTGAAGGTCGGTTCGAGGGTGATGGTTCTTCGCAACATCAAAGACAGCCAAGGCGACCTGGTTGCCAATGGCTCAGTCGGAAAGATCACCTATATCGGCGAAACCACGATTTCCGTCACGCTTGACGATGATCGGTTCCTGGAAGTCGCCCGCGAATCATGGGAAAAGCTGGAATACGGAATTGGGCTCGGCGGCGAAATCTCCGGCAACATCACCGGAACATTCACGCAGTATCCGCTACGACTCGCCTACGCGATCACAGCTCATAAATCGCAGGGGCAAACTTATGAAAAGTGCCACCTGCAACTAGAAAGCCCCTCATTCAGCCATGGGCAAACCTACGTTGCACTTTCCCGGTGCAAATCACTTGCCGGGCTCAGCATGGGTCGAAACCTGAAATTCACTGACCTTGTGGTTGATCCACGGGTTCGAGAGTGGGACGAAGATGTATTCGGGGTGGGAGTCTGATGCAAAGAGAGTTCGACCCCACCGAATTCGATAGGAGTCGGCAAGAAAACCACAAATTCAACACCTTCGGTGATCTGTCGATCAAAGACGGACCAATCGAATATGCCGACCGCTTTTGGAAGGGGCTCACCGCCCTCACTTGGGCAATCATCATCGCCGCCGCACTTCCATTTTTCTGGATGGGTATTCGCTGGATTCTGCTGAGGGGATGGCAATGATTCAATGCCCCTCCTGCAAGCAGGACTTTGCGACTCCAGCGGCAACCTGGGGAATCCACACCCTCACGTGCACCCATTGCAATCACGAATTCACAGCAATGCACCATTCGGTTTGGCAGGTCAACCCTTCGGTTGCACAGCCTCACCCCAATCAAAAACAATTTGACCAAACGGTCAAGGCATAACTATGGCAGGAATCAAATCAGTAACAAAAGGAATCCGGGGCAACACACTCCTTGGAAACATCATCATCCTCGCTCTGCTCGAAAGAGTTATTAGGGGCGACAAAGACGAAATCTCGGTCAGTGAACTTGCACTGGCATGCGACACCCCCGAAGACTCGGTTCGGTCAATGCTGCAGCATTTGACGAGCCTTGGGAAAATCGCTTTGCCAACGCTTGAGGACTGGAGTGAAATCGATGAATTCTCGATCGGCACTGTCCGGGTCGAAGTCTGTCCTCTGCAAAACCATTTGCCGGAGGTTGAATCACCGAAAATTCCAAGTCTTGAAGACCTTCTCGAATGCGATTCCGTAATCGTCGAATGCGGCGAAGAAGCTATTGCAATCGATGATGGCAACGACTCGCACAAGCAACCGATCGTATTTCGAATCGGCATTGCTCTGGGTCAAGAATCCGACACGCTTGAGCTCAATGTGATTCGTCAGGTTTCCGAACTGCATATAGGTGAAACGATAACAGTTGAAGGAATCGATGGTCAGTTTGCAAAGGTCATCGAAGGCAAAATCTTTGGCCCACCAACTGGTGAAGAGTCGATGGCGGACGTTCGTGCAAGTGTCGTTGAGTTCCTTAAAGAAGCACTCGAACCCTACAACCCAACGGAGAGTCAGCGGAAAGCACTTGGAATGCCAGACATATCCGCCGACACGAATGTTGAAATTCCACTCTTCAATCAAGAACATGTCAGCAGAGTTATCGAATATGCACGGGAGCATCGTGAGGTCAGCACTTCTTCGGTGCAACGTCTCCTTGAAATCGGCATCAACGAAGCATCTGCGTTACTTGACGAAGTGGAGTCGCAGGGCTATATCTCCCGGCGACCTGGCGGCGGCCCTCGGGTCTGGATATGGCGTGATGACTCCCAGCAGGAGGAAGCCAGCTAACAGAATCGCTCCGGGTGCAGACCACCGAGTCTGGCTTGACTGAGACCCAAGATAAAAGCCCGGAGCCATTCTTCGCTCACACCCCATGCCGATTCATGTCGGCATCCAAAACACCAACGGGGCGGACGCACCCGCCCCACCTTCACCTACCTACCAACATGATCACCTTTACGCATCCGCTCAATTGGCCATCTGGAACGCCGATCAACTTCGAGCCTCGCGATTCACGATTTGGCGACCACTCTCTTTCCGAGGCAATCAATTTTGTTGAAGCGGAGCTTGAGCGATTCGGCTGTGATGGCGCCGAACTGTCCGCAGACTGGAACCTTGGCTCTCGTGGTCAGCCACTAACAGATCACCGCAACGGTGGCCCAGTTGTTTTAAGATATTGGCGACCTGGCAATGACGTGCCGTTTGATGTCCCCATCTGCGAATACAAGAAAACAGTTGATAATCTGTGGGCAATCGGAAAGGTCTTGGAGTGCCTTCGCACGATGGAGCGGCACGGTGGCGATGCAATTACCCGCCAGGCCGAATCAGCATTCGCCGCACTTCCCGAACCTGAACAGCCATGGTGGAAGGTTCTCGACTGCAACGAAGATGACGACCCGATCATCGTTAAGGCGAAATACACGGTGGCTGCAAAGAAGGCTCATCCCGACCATGGCGGTTCCGATGAAGCAATGGCAAAGGTCAATGCCGCATACGAAACATTCAAGGAGCGACAATGAACGGGAGTAACGAATGAAGCCGGTCATCACCGCAGTCGATCTATTCTGCGGAGCGGGTGGCACTTCCACCGGGCTCGAACTTGCCAGCCGCGGACTTGGTGTCGATCTCGACCTCATTGCCGTAAACCACTGGGAAACCGCGATCAACACTCACTCCAAGAATCACCCACAAGCAGAGCATCGATGCGAACCAATAGAAATGCTCAAGCCAAGAGAAGTGATGAACGGTCGGCACCTCAACATCCTCATGGCCTCACCGGAATGCTTTCCTGCCGACACGCTTATCCTCACTGAATGTGGCTTGGTGCGGATCCAAGATGTGAAAATTGGCGACGCTGTTTTGACGCACAAAGGAAGGCTGAGAAAGGTGACGGGCACGATGTCAAAAGCCTCCGACACTGTTGTCGTTAAGGGTCATGGACATTACGGACTTGAAACCACAGCTAGTCACCCGTTCTATTCCAGAATTCGGAGGCGCGTATGGGATCAACCTCGCCGCAGATGGTCGTTTGTGTTCTCCGACCCAGAATGGGTGGAATCAGAAAGCATGAGCGGGAATTGGTGGGCAACTCCCAACCAATTCGACGGCATCCGGCCAGAGGTCATTGCCCAGGAAGAATGGTCGAATCCGGAGTTCTTTTGGATGGTCGGGAGATGGCTAGGCGATGGCTCAAATGATGTTCGAAAAGTCAGGGGCGGTTGCGTCACGATCTGTTGTGGCAAACACGAAGCAGATGACCTCGCCCCAAAACTTACGGCTGCGGGAATGGGTGAGTGGAAGCGGCGCGAAGTAAGAACCGCGACTCTTTTCGATCTCCGGAGTGCTTGGCTCTCGGGAGCACTATTCAATGAATTTGGGCATGGAGCATCTGGGAAATCAATTCCTACATGGGTGCTGACTCTTGAACGACCTCTGCGCGAAGCTCTACTAGACGGATACTTGTCGGCAGATGGGCATTTCAATGGCAGAAAACAGGAAGCTACTACGGTTTCCAAGTTTCTAGCCATCGGAATCAAACTGCTTGCAGAGTCGCTGGGGCATCGCGTGGCCGTCCACAAAACGACTCAACACTGCAACACCATCGAAGGCCGGCAGGTCAATGTTCAGGATGTTTATCGAGTCATGTGGGTCAAGGATCGGAAGCATGAGTATGCGAGGTCAATCGATGGACATTCATGGGGCCGCGTCAAGTCGGTGGAGGATGGCCGGCAGCAAGTAATCGTTTACAACCTTTCGGTCGAAGATGATGAAAGCTATGTTGCTGATGGGATTGTCGTCCACAACTGCACTCACCACAGCAACGCCCGTGGCGGGAAACCGATCAATGATCAAAGTCGATCAACTGCGCTTCGAGTAACCGAGTGGGTCGAGGCACTTCTACCAGATTGGGTTCTTGTTGAGAACGTCCAAGAGTTTCAGCATTGGGGGCCGGTTGATAGCCAAGGCAAACGCATTAAAGATCGGCGAGGTGAAATATATACAACCTGGCTTTCGATGTTCACCGCCATCGGCTACAACGTCAGCTACCGGATCATCAACTCCGCAGACTACGGCGACCCCACGACCCGCAAACGGTTGTTCATCATGGCCCGTCGAGGCGATCTGCCGATCTCATGGCCAGAGCCAACGCACCGAGATCCAAAGCAAAAAGGCTCGCTCATTTCAGTTGAAAAGCCGTGGCGAACCGCGAGAGAGATCATTGACTGGGATAATCCTGGTACTTCGATCTTCAACCGCAAGAAGCCGCTGGCAAAGAAGACCTTGGAGCGCATCGCAGCGGGACTCGAAAAGTTTGGCGGACCGAACGCCGAGCCGTTCCTCTTGATTCTTCGAAACAATATGGACGGCATGTCAATCGATGGGCCAACGCCGACGGTTGCGGCCGGCGGTCAGCACATCGGAGTTTGCTCACCATATCTCATTCGCTACACCAAAGGGAATGCCGTCGGTGTGGATTCACCGCTTCCGACTCAAACTACTCAGGAAAAGCTTGCAGCCATTGAACCAATTCTAATCAAATACCATGGAGGCGAACATTCTGCAAAGCGATCAAAAAGTATTGATTCACCTGTTGAAACCGTTGACTGCTCAAACCGTTTTGCGGTGATCGAGCCGATGATTCTGCCGCATGAGAAATTCCAACTCACGCAATGCGACTCTATCGATTCACCACTTCGAACCATTGATGCCACCAACGGAAGGTGTATCCGAGTTGTTGAATCAGTCATTGTTCCGAACTTTGGAGAACGCGAGGGCCAGCAACCACGATCTCACGCAGTTTCTGAACCGCTTCCCACAGTAACAGGGCACGGTGCTGGAATGGTCGCCGAACCGGTCATCGTCGAACTCTGCCACGGCAACGGGAACGAAGACCCCGAGAAAGCGGCGAAGCGCAGAGCAACATCGATTGACGAACCGGTTCCAACTGTTACGACAGCACATGGCAAAGCTGTTGCAACGCCGTTCATTCTGATCACCGAAGAAGGTGAGTTCGGACTAGATATCCGTCTCCGCATGCTGTCGCCGAGAGAGCTTGCGAGGGCGATGGGATTTCCGGAGTGGTACGAATTTGTTGGTTCGAAGGATGCCCAGGTTCGGCAGATTGGTAACGCCGTCGCCGTCGGCACCGCCCAGGCATTAACCGGTTCGATTCTCAAAGAGATCATCAAGGATTTACCAGAAGAAGTATCGGAGGCAAGTGCGTGAAGAACATAACCCATAAGAGTTGGTGTCACTTCCGCCTTTCTTACAGATATTGCAGGGATACCGAAAAAGCGTTTGCGTTGGCCTGGATGAAAGAAAACGAAGGGCACAGCAATTTGCTCCAGGGGTTGCACATGATCGGAGTGCCAGATTTGTTTTGGCATCCACAGACTCCGGTTAAAGTAATAAACGGAAGAGACGCCATGATTGCGGCGACTGTGATCCAATGGCTTGGCACCAATGTCGGAATGTCGTTCATAGAGGAAACTCTAAAAACCTGCGGATACAAAGTTAGTTACCACGGCGAACGCTCGTTTACGTCGATACCCCAAGATGACGAAGCACGAAGGCTCAAATATTTTGATGGGCTCGTAGTGGATGTCAAGTTGAACCGCGAACAATACAAAACCATGTTGCAGTTACGGGCGCAGGGGCTCATAGTTGTGGTTGGGAAACTGACAATCGGAGCGACGGGAGAAACTGGCAAATTTAGAGTCAGGCTTACAATCAAAGGCCGTGAACGGGTAGAGGAAATCGCCACTAGGGTGCAAAGGATTGAGCGCCACATTTTGAACCAGCGGGATTCTCGGAGGTCGCCTAAGTGACCAAACTGCTTTCCCCACCGACGGCAGACGAAATCAACGCACTGCCCCAACACATTCGGGATTACATTCACAACCTCGAAACGAACGCCGACCCCGCGGGCACCGTTCGGGAGTTGATGGTTGCAAAAGATACTTGCCGGTCGCTCGAAAAGCGGGTTCTGGAACTGGAAATGACCGAGGAGGAACCGGCTTAGATGGCACGGGCATCCAAACTCGCGTGGACAAAAAGCGATGTTGCATACCACCTCAGCATCACTCCGCCCCAGGTTGATGCCCTGGTTGAGATGGGACTGCTTATCCCCCTTCCGGTGATTGGAAGGTTCAGACCGATTGACGTGCGTCGGCTTACAGACAGCCTCGCTGGTGAGGAGACTAATGAAGATGGAAATAAAGGAACTGCCAATGACGGTGGAAATCGAGGGGTACAAGGTATCGCTTCGTCTCCATCCGGTGAAGAATCTCGTGGAGGCGAGATTGACATACAACAAAAAGCGAAAGAGCTACTACGGCAAAACAGTAGCCGAAGCGCATGACAAAGCAAAGGCATTCATTGAAACCATCACCAAAACGACCACGGTCCAGATCGATGCCGATCTAAGGTCATTCTTTGCCATTTGGATCGCTTCAACAGTTGGCGCCGATTATTCAAACAGCCCGGTCAAAAACACACGTGTCACCGCCGAATGGGGAATCGGCGAAATCATCGACGCTGCCGGCAACATCCGCATTGAAGGCATTCAGCTATCAGATGCCAAAGCAATGTGGGGCAGGATCACCAATAAGTTTCCAAACACCAACACGCAGCGGACAATTTATCGCTACTTCTACAAAGCGTTCCGCATCCTTCACCGCGAGGGGCACACACGCTTTAATTTTGCCGAAGAGATTGATCGGCCGAAATCCAAGAAGAGAGAATATGTGCCGACCATCGAACAATCAATGAAGCTGTGGCTCATCAACCGGGATGACCGGCTGGGCGTGAAGATATTCCTGCAGTTCGTGCTCGGCGTTTGCGACGAAGAGGCATGCACGATGACTATTGAGCAGCTCGGCGGCGGGGAACTCCTAGTTCATGGCACCAAGAATGACTATCGAGACAGGACAATTTATATTCCTGAGCGAATTGAAGAGATATTGAGCGCTTACGCAGATGGCAAGAAGCGGTTCATGATCGAAAACACGCGGGGCAATCCAGTCTGCGCCGGATCCACGCGGGATATCAAAGTCCGCTACCAGTGGGCAGATGTTCCTTACGCGGCAAACCACGGACTTCGGCATGCCTTCGGCGCGATCGAGACCGAGGTCGGTTGCCCGCCTTCTATACGCATGGCCATCCTCGGTCAATCGCTGGAAGGCCTAGTTCAAGGCATCTATGTTCACCCAACACCAGCAAATATGCGGGATTGGTTGCAGAAATGGTCAGACTATTTGGGGTTAGATCGACCGGAATGTCTACCACAGAGCGGGGTACAGCTTGGGGTACGGGACAGTAGAGAACTAAGGGTTGAGAGTGAAAATAGGTTCAAATTTTGGTCGGAGCAGAGAGATTCGAACTCTCGACCTCTTCCCCCCCAGAGAAGCGCTCTACCAAGCTGAGCCATGCCCCGACGTTGCTCTATTATATCTGGTGAAACAAAAATCCTTCCTGCGGGTCCTTTCAAGGTGGGCAGGAGGGATTTTTGAATGTGGGATTTAGCTCTTGGGCGGGAGCGGCATAAAGGGCACGCGTCCGTTTCCGTAGAGATAAGCCCATGCTTGTTCGCCACCTGGTGCGAACCGGCCCTTCAGACGGACATCGAATTCAGCCGCTTTTTGAAGGGCTTGTTCGGTTTGGTCTCGGTAGGCGGTTGCTTGGTTGCGGGTTGCCGCATCTTTGAGGGCGTCGACTTGAGCAAGTCGGAGTGCGCCAGCAAGGACGAAGTATGATCCGCCATATTCGGGAGCAGCACCTACAGCAGCTCGGGCGAAGGAGAGAGCCTTTTGCGAATCACCGTTCAGGATATGAATCGTGGCGATGGCGCAGAGGGCTTGATAGGACTCAGGATGCGCGGCAGATGCAGCTTCGTAGTAACCGAGTGCGAGTCCGGCTTGGTTGGTGAGGTCACTGCCCGTCAGTTTCTGTCCGAAAATTGCTTGGAGGACTTGATTGCCTCTTTCGATCAAGACTTGGACGTTTGCGGGGTCTGAAAGCAGTGCATTTTGAAATGGCTCGGTAGCGCCACTGTAGTTTCCGGAAAGGAACGCCTGGCTGGATCGGTACATGTTGACGCCGATTCCGTTGGGGTTGTTCTTTTCCAGGTCTGCGATGAGAGCACCCATGGGGGCGACTTTGCCTCGGCTGAGTGCGAGATAAAGTTGCGTGTACTTGGTGATGTCGCCGCTGGGGCTTTCGAGAATAACTTCTTTTTCGGCGGCATCGGCACCGGCGGTATCACCCATCATTTGGGCGACAATTGCTTTGATTGCAAATGTGTATCCGTCGGGGCTACCGTAACGATCCATGTTGCCGAGGACTTTGCGCGCTTCATCAATTCGTCCACCCATGACGAGGGCGTAGAGGAATCGGTTCATGATCGGCGCGTTGTCGAGGTTCTTTTCCCAATTGGGTCGCAAAGTTGAAGCGACGAGGGAATAGCGGCGAGCAATGAGATTGGTGTCGATGACATTCAAGTCTTCACTAATTCCTGCGGCGTCAGCGTTGGCGTTTTGAACGCTTGATTGTCCTTCGGCGGCAGCTTTAAGGGCTTTGGCGACGGTTTCGTTTCGTTCGGTGGGATTGGTTGAGTTGACAAAGAAAGCTCGCCGCAGATTGATAGCGGAGAGCAGAGCTTTTGCATCCGCATTATTTGCGTCGGAGACGAGAACGTCTTCGGCAAACTTTTGTGCGATGTCGACGATTCCGGCGGCATAGTTGGCGCGGGCCATGGCCATGCGGGCGGAGTTATCGTTTTTGTCGATTTTCAGTGCGATGCGGGCTGAATCGATAGCTTGTTGGTACTTGCCATCTCGGGCGTGCGCCACTGACTCATCAACGTGGAATTTGACGCCTTTGGAGAGGCCGTTGTCGACTTTGATGTTATAGGTTTGTTTTGCGCTTTCGCCGTTGGCGTTATAGGCTTCAAACTTGATTGTGAGGTTGCCTTCATCGTGGGCAAGTGTGTCGAGAGTGAATTGGTAGGGCGTGCTGTCGTCGGTGTTGATGAGGTTATCACCGATATAGAATTCGACATTTCGCACAAGCACGTCGGATGTGACTCGGACTTCAAATTTATAGGATCCGCTGAGGGATTGTCCTTCTTTGACGTTCGTGGTCATGGAGATTGTCGCCATGGAAAGGGCGGCAATTGAAGTTAGGGTTAGGGCACCAAGAAATCTTTTTGCAAACATGGGTTGATGTTGGCCTCGCGTTGAATTATGACGCGTAAAACGGCAGATGGTAACTAGATTGCGTCTTGGTTTTGTTCTAAAGTGCGGATTCTAATTGCGTTGAGGATGGGTTCGATAAAGATTTTGCCGTCTCCAGGTTCGCCGGTATAGGCGGCGGTTTGGATGGCATCGACAATTTCTTCTTGGAGTTCGGCGGGCACGACGACTTCAATAATGGCTCGAATTGGGAGGGGTACGACCATGTTTTGGCCGAGAAAGTTGACCGATTTTTCGGGGTTGTTTCCGGTTCCACGGGCATCGGTGACGGTGAGCCCGGAAATGGGGAGGAGAGCCAAGGCAGACTTGACTTCTTGGAGTTTATGGGGCCGGATGAAGGCGAACACTCGGACGATTTGGCTCATTGAAATTGATACTTGCGCCAATGGAAATAGACGCGGACGGGGTATGTGAGGAAATTGAGTGAATCTCGATAAAAGTCGGCGATGGCGGTAGGGACTTCGGCCATTGTTCTTCGTTTGAGAATCATGGAAAGGTTGTAGGCGACATAGATTAGGTAGGTAGTGCCGATGATCCAGGTGAATGCGACTGACTCAAATGTGGGGATTTCTTGGTGTCGCAAAATGAACAGTATGGGGATGAGAGTCAGGCTGCAAACCGTAACCATTCCAGGGAATGAGAAATCGCGTCCGGCGAGTAGGGTGTAAAGACCGGTGAGAGTTGCGGCGATGAGGAAGATGAGGATCGGGTATCCAGCGAGATAGATATCGAAACAAAGTTGTCCCAGTAGGGGAATGGCGAGGAGTAAGAGAATTACACTTGCGGCTTGTTCGAGTTTGCCGGATTTGATAACGAGTCTTAGAACTGTCATCGTGATCATGATGGCGGCAAGGGCGATGAGCAGACTTTTGTCATGGAAAGGGAGGTGGATGTATTGGGCGGAGAATGTAATGGCGAAGATTGTTATAAGGTGTCCGACGAGAGTGCGTTTGATGAATCTGATTTTGTCGGCGTATGGCTGATCATCGACGCAATTTGGCACCGTATAGGGGACAGGAAATGGGTTATCGGGAAGTTTCAACTTTGGATTGAGTTTACTTGACGATTGGGCTTGGGTGAGTTTTCTGGAGACGGGTAAATTGGTTCTTTAATGGATCGAGTGAATCAATCGCTGGAAAATATTTTTGCGCAGAACCGGGCATGGGCAGAGCGGATGCGGGCAGAGGATCCGACATTCTTTGTGGACAATGCGTCGCAACAGAGCCCAGATTATTTGTGGATCGGGTGTAGTGACAGCCGAGTTCCCGCGAACCAGATTATGGGTTTGAAGCCGGGTGAGGTTTTTGTGCATCGGAACGTGGCAAACGTTGTTGTTCATACCGATTTCAACTGTCTCTCAGTGTTGCAATATGCGGTCGAAGTTTTGCGAGTGAAACACGTGATTGTGTGCGGCCATTATGGTTGCGGTGGGGTGCGAGCGGCGATGGATCCGGCTCAGTTAGGAATTGTGAGCAACTGGCTTCAGCATGTAGAGGATATTTATACGAAATTTGAGGGTCTATTAACAGGACTGGATGATCAACGGCAGTGGGATCGGCTTTGTGAGTTGAACGTGATTGAACAAGTTTTCAATGTGAGCCGGACGGAGGTTGTTCAAAAGGCTTGGGGTTCAGGCCAATCGGTGAATTTGCACGGCCTGGTTTATTCGCTGCACGATGGCTTGCTGCGGGATTTGGGTGTGAATTGCAGTACAAAGTCGGGAGCGTTGGATGCTTATCGTAAAGCGGTCGGTATGGATGGTTAGGGGCCGTTATTTAGGCGTGAAACCTTTGATCATTTTTTGACCATTGTGGGTTCCAGCGACTCTGTTGGCGATGGCAAGGAATTCGGGAAGCGTGTTTTTGACCACTCCGCCACCGGATAGGGAGTTGTGAACGACAATGTTTTCTTTGCCAGTTGATAGGACGATACCGGTATGGCCTTCCATCGTGTTACGCTTGCCCCGGTATCGAAAGACGATGATATCCTTTGGTTTGAGATCAGCGATTTTCGTGAGTCGGTAGCCGTGCCAATCCATTGTTCCGTTGCGGTACAGGTCTTCGGTTGTCAGGCGTTTGATAGCCGGTTTGCCGCTGGCAAGGAGGTAGTCGGTGACGAACGTGCTGCAGTCGTTTTTGCCCCATTTATATCGATCACCTCGGCGTTGATAATTTTTGAGGGGATAGATGATTTCAGGGTGCAGGCTGAGGGTTTTTTGAGGAACGATGGTTTCGGTGAGTGGTCGTTTGTTGGTTTGGATAATGGGGACCATATAGATGGCGGCGGCGATGAAGGGAAGAAGTGCGATAGTGATCCAAATGAATTTTTTTCTGGATCGGTTTGAGTTTTTCGTGCTGGCCATCGCTTTTTTATTCTGACGTTTATGGTGGGTGTTCGCGTTGGCTCGTTAGGGCTCGGCCCGTGCCGTATTCAATTTAAAGAATATTTATTCAAAGTTGTGAATATAGTGTGTATGGTCGGTGTGGATTCAGTAGACTAGGGCGGCATATGGCATCACAGGAGATTTGGTTCGTTACGGGAAGTCAGACCCTTTATGGTTCGGAGATTTTGAAGCAAGTCGAGGTGAATTCGGCTCACATCGTCGGGTCTTTGAATGAGAGTGGCACGATGCCGGTATCCGTACGCTTTGCTTCCGTAATGAAGGATCCGGAGGCGATTCGCGAGTTGGTGCGACGAGCAAATTCGGATGAGAGCTGTATTGGTTTGATTTTGTGGATGCATACATTTTCTCCAGCAAAGATGTGGATTGGGGGATTGACTCAGTTGGTTAAGCCGGTTTGCCATTTGCATACTCAATTCAATCGGGAGCTGCCTTGGGATTCGATTGACATGGATTTTATGAATCTGAATCAGTCGGCGCATGGCGACCGTGAAGCCGGGCATTTGCATACACGAATCGGTTTGCGTCGCAAGGTTGTGGCGGGGCATTGGAGTTCGGCGAGGGTTCAGAAACGGCTAGGCGATTGGGCTCGAGTTGTTCTGGCTTGGGCGGATTGGCAAGGAGCAAAATTTGCGAAGATTGGCGATAATATGCGTTTTGTTTCGGTGACGGATGGGGATCGGGTTTCTGCGGAGGCACAGTTTGGTTTTTCGGTGAATGGGTTCGGAATTGGGGATGTGGTTGCGGCAGTCAATGGGGTTGATGATTCAGCAGTTAATCAGTTGGTGAGTGAGTATGAAGAACTTTATGATGTGATGCCAGAACTGCGTAAAGGCGGAGATCGGCATGAATCGTTGAAATATGGGGCGCGGCAAGAGATCGGCTTGCGGGAGTTTTTGAAGTCGGGTGGATTTAAAGGATTTACGACGACATTTGAGGATTTACACGGATTGGATCAGTTGCCGGGGTTTGCTTGCCAACGCCTCATGGCGGATGGTTTTGGATTTGGGGCCGAAGGAGATTGGAAGACGTCGGCCTTATTGAGAGCGTTTAAGCAGATGGATACGGGACTTGAAAACGGCACGAGTTTTATGGAGGACTACACATATGATTTGACACCGGGTTCTGAGTCAGTGTTGGGGTCGCATATGTTGGAGATTTGTCCGACTATTGCAGCAAGCAAGCCTCGGCTTGAAATTCATCCGTTGGGGATTGGTGGAAAGGCTGATCCGGTTCGCTTAGTATTCGACTGTCGCCCTGGGGCAGCGACCAATACGACGTTGGTGGACTTGGGCCACCGTTTCCGATTTATTGTCAACGAGGTGGATTCGATTGAGGTTCCGGCGATGCCGAAACTGCCAGTTGCGCGAGCCTTGTGGACGATCAAGCCGGACTTTGAGACGGGTGTTGAAGCATGGATTTATGGTGGGGGAGCCCACCACACAGTTTTTAGTTACAACATTAAGAGCGAGCAGGTGCAAGACTTTGCCGAGATCGCGGGCGTCGAGTGCGTGGTGATTGGGGAAGGAACCAGATTGAGCGATTTTAGGAACGAATTGCGCTGGAATCAAGGGGCGTTTGCGAACCGTGGCTAAGTTGACTTTAGGGCTGGATTACGGAACAAATAGCGTCCGTGGGCTATTGGTGGATGTGACTACGGGCGATGAGGTTGCGACTGCGGTATTTCCTTATCCGACAGGAGAAGCGGGGGTTTGGTTGAAGGCGGATGACCCGCATTTGGCGAGGCAGAATCCACAGGACTATTTGGATGGGTTTGTTGCGGTTTGCCAGGAGCTAGGCAAATCTGTTGACCTGAGTCAAGTTGTGGGAATTGGCGTGGATACAACGGGTTCTTCACCGATGCCGGTTGCGGCAGATAATTCGGCGTTGAACAAGGATTCTCGGTTTGCGGACGACCTGGCAGCGTTCTGTTGGCTCTGGAAGGATCACACAGGTTATGCCGAGGCGGCAGAAATTACATATAGAGCCAGCGAGCAAAATTTGCCTTATTTGTCAAAGTGTGGCGGGACTTATTCGAGTGAATGGTTCTGGAGCAAGATTTTGCGGTGCGCTCGAGTGGCACCCGATACATTTGCGGCGGCGGCAAGTTGGGTAGAAATTTGTGATTGGATTCCCGCACAGATTTGTGGCATTAGTGACCCAGCAAACATTAAGCGCAGTCGTTGTGCGGCCGGGCATAAGGCAATGTTTGAAGAAAAGTGGGGTGGATTGCCGAGCGCAGAATTTTTGGGGAGCCTTGACCCGCGACTGGTGCCTTTGAGAGATCGACTTTATGATTCGGTGTATACGAGTGATGTCGTTGCGGGGATGGTTTCGGATGAATATGCAGCGAAGACAGGATTGCGATCGGGCATTCCGGTTGCGGTAGGGGCATTTGATGCTCATTTTGGGGCGGTGGCTTCGGGAGCAAAACCAGGGACTCTTGTGAAGATTGTTGGGACGAGCACTTGTGACTGCATGGTTTATCCGGTTGATCAAGAATTGGCGGATGTTCCGGGGATGTGCGGGGTGGTTAAAGGTTCGGTTTTGCCGGGCTTTTACGGTTTGGAGGCGGGGCAGTCGGCGGTGGGCGATATTTTCAACTGGGTTTCGCGATTGACGGGCAAGAGTCATGAAGAGTTGACTGCGGAAGCGTTGACGATTGAGCCGGGCGAGAGTGGGCTTTTGGCGTTGGACTGGTTGAACGGGAATCGAACGATATTGGTTGACCCATTACTTTCTGGCATGGTGGTTGGTCTGACATTGCATAGCAAACCAGCAGAAATCTATCGGGCGATGGTTGAGGCGACGGCTTTTGGTGCGTTGCGGATTATTGATCGGATGGAGGAGTATGGGGTTAAGGTGGAGTCTGTGGTGGCTTGCGGTGGGATTGCGGACAAGAGTGCGTTAACGATGCAGATTTATGCGGACGTTTTTGGACGACCCGTTTCGATTGCCAAGTCGGAGCAGACTTGCGCTCTGGGGTCGGCGATATTTGCAGCAGTGGTGGCGGGTGAATATGAGTCGGCACTTGATGCGCAGGCGAAAATGAGTGGGTTGAAAGACGTGGTCTACGAGCCGGAGGCGGGGGCTCATGAGGTTTATAGAGAGCTTTATGGTCTCTATCACTCCGTGCATGACTCGTTTGGAATTGCGGGAAGCGATCAGGGCCAATTTTATGTTATGAAGCGATTGAAGGAGATTCAGGAGTCGGTCAATGGATAGATTAGGGCAATTAAGAGAGGCCGTCTCGGCGGCAAATAAGGCGTTGCCAGAGCAAGGCTTGGTGACGATGCATTCAGGGAATGCGAGTGGATTTGATCCAGAAGAGGATGTTCTTTTTATCAAGCCATCGGGAATGGACTACGACCAGATTACGCCGGATAACTTGGTTCCGGTTCGAGTTTCGTCGGGTGAAGTATTGGTAGAAGGAGTTCGGCCGAGCGTTGATTTGCCGCACCATTTATTTATTTATCGAAACATCGAGGGGGTGCGGGGAGTGATCCATACGCACAGCAACTATGCGACGGCTTTTGCGGCGGTAGGGAAAGCAGTGCCGCTGGTTTTGACGGCGATCGCAGACGAATTTGGGGCGGAGATTCCTTGTGCGCCTTATGTTGATAATGAGGATTCGCACATTGGCGAGGCGATCTTGAAATATCGCAATCGAGCGCCATCGATTTTGATGGGGAACCATGGGGTTTTTGCGTGGGGTGACTCACCGCGATCAGCGTTGAAGGCGGCCGTGATGACGGAGGATGTGGCGAAAACGGTCTGGCTGGCGATGCAGATTGGTACTCCGGTTCCGATTCCACCAGATGAGGCGGAAAAGTGGTATGACCGGTATCACAACCGCTATGGTCAGGGGTAATAAAATGAGGTTTCGGACAGGTGCGTTTCTTGCGGCAGCCTTTGTCGCCGGGGTGGCTTTTGGGCAGACGCCCCGTGAGCAAATGAAGGATACGATGGGGATGAGCTCGGGAGTGGATATTTTTAGGTCGGAGCACTACACATTAAGACTCGGCAAAGAATCGGGAATAGCGGTGAATTTGTTACCGAAATCGGGTGGCGGTTTTGACTTTCTGCCGTTTGATCGGTTGAGTGCCAGATGGGGGGATGGATTTGTGCATTTGGGGGATATCTCATTGCGGGTTCGTGAGCAAGGGAAGAGTGAATGGGCGAGTTTTCAATCATTCAAAAGTCGAAAAACTGTTAATGCGGTTGCGGTCAAAAAGGGAGAACTTGCGGCGACGGATTTGACTTCAAGTTTGGGAAACGGAATTCCGGTGCAGGTGGTACGTCGGTGGGTAATTGTTAATGGTCAACTTCAACTGCTGTTTGATGTGAAGAATGAGAGTCAAGGGCCGTTGGAGATCGGGGGATTAGGGATTCCCATGCCGTTCAACAACATTATTGTGGGGCGGAGTTTGGAGGAGGCGCATGCTATTTGTTCGTTCACTGACCCTTATATTGGAGCCGATGCGGGTTATTTGCGGGTGACCCGACTGGATGGCGTTGGGGCGACGATGTTGGTGACTCCGGTCGGCAAGACTCCGCTTGAGGCGTGGCAGTTAGTGAATGAGCCGATGCGTCCGAATCAGGTTTTTGAAGGGATGATGGAGTGGACGGTTCATACGAAAGCGTTTGCGGAGAACGAGTGGAAGGGTGTGAATCAGTGGGTGACGCCTAGCTCGGCGACTTTGAAACCGGGCGAGAAACGCACTTATGGAGTTCAATTTACGCCTTCGGAAAGCATTCGCGAAATTGAAACGACTTTGCAGAAGATTGGACGTCCGGTCGCAGTTGGGTTTCCGGGTTATGTTGTGCCGAAGGATATTGATGCAAAGCTGTTTTTGAAGTACGGGAAGTCGGTGAGAAGTATCAACGTAGAGCCAGCGAGTTCGATGATCTTGACAGAGAATCGGGAAGGGAAAAACGGCTGGAAGGGGTATTTGGTTCAGGGGAAGAGCTGGGGTCGGTCGCGAGTTACGGTCTCTTACGCTGATGGTACTGAGCAGGTGATCAGTTATACGGTGATTAAGCCGGAAACGGAAGCAGTTGCGGATATGGGGAAATTTTTGACAACAAAAGCTTGGTTCACCGATAAGGACGATCCATTTGGGCGGGCTCCGTCTGCGATTTCGTATGATCGAGAAGCGGATCAGCAGGTGCGGCAAGATTCTCGGGTGTGGATTGCGGGGTTAGGGGATGAGGGTGGTTCGGGGAACTGGCTGGCTTTGGCGATGAAGGTTTTTGGTCAACCGGATGCGGGTGAAGTGGCGAAATTTGAATCGTTTGTAAATGAGGTTGTTTGGGGGAACTTGCAGTTTTCGGAAGGTCCGAAAAAGTATGGCGTGAGAAAAAGTGTTTTTTATTATGATCCGAAGACTTTGCCGGACTTCGTTTACGATCCTAAGTCGAACTGGACGAGCTGGACATCTTGGAGTTTGGAGGCGACGAACGATATTGGTCGAGGATACAACTATCCGCATGTAGTAGCGGCTTATTGGTCGCTTTATCGGATTGCCCGGAACCATCCGAACTTGGTGAAACAGCAGAACTGGGAATGGTATTTGCACCAAGCTTATGCAACGACGGAGTTTTTAACGGGCCAGAATGAGCGCGGTCAGGATCAGGTGGGCTATATGCGACTTGGCTTGATGGATGGGAGCGTTTTCGTATCGCTACTGGAAGATTTACGACGCGAAGGGTGGACGGAGAAGGCAGATTTAATCGAAAAGCGAATGAAGGAGCGGGCGGATCGGTGGGCGTCGGAAGCGTTTCCGTTTGGAAGTGAGATGGCTTGGGATTCGACGGGTCAGGAAGAGGTTTATATGTGGTGTAAGTGGTTTGGGTTTGAGAGCAAAGCTCAGGTGACTTTGAACTCAATTTTGGCATATGATCCGACAGTTCCGCATTGGGGATACAACGGGAATGCGCGCCGTTATTGGGATTTTCTCTATGGCGGGAAACTGAGCAGGATCGAGCGGCAGATCCATCATTATGGGTCGGGACTGAATGCGATTCCCTTATTGCGCGAGTTCAGAGAGCATCCGGAAGATTTGTATTTGTTGCGGGTGGGATATGGCGGAACCATGGGGGCACTCTCGAATATTGATGAGGAAGGATTTGCATCGGCAGCTTTTCATTCATTTCCTTCAACTTTGAAATGGGATGCTTATTCGGGGGATTATGGTCCGAACTTTTTTGGACATGCTTACAACACCTGCGCTTATTTGGTAGAAACCAAAGATTTTGGTTGGCAGGCATTTGGGGGGAATGTTTTGGTGGCGGGGCAGAAGGTCACTGTTGTGGCGAAGGATTCGTTTAGAAAGCGAGTTTATTTGGCTCCGATTGGTCTCTATCTGACGTTGGATGCGGGTCAATTTGAATCGGTGGAGTATGACCGGAAGTCAGGCACAGTGACAGTAAAATTGGTGGCGGGAATTGGTGCCCCGCAAGTGGCGAGGCTAGTCGTCGAATCGCCGAGTACCGGAAAGGCAAAGTACGCGCTTGAGGGCAAATTTGCTCTGGAAGCAGGGGCGTTTGCAATTCCTCTTACTGGTCAGCAAGCGGTTGTCACTTTGCATCCGGTTAAAAAGTAATTTAGTGGCCGGGATGGTTTGAAGACTTGTCGAACTGACCGACGGCTTTTTGCAAGAGGATAAATGCAAGGAGCAGCGAGCCGATGAAGATTTTAGTCCACCAGGAGCTGAGAGTTCCTTGGAAAGTGATGGCAGTTTGTACGGTTCCGAGGATCATCACGCCGATGACCGTTCCGGCGATAGTGCCGTAGCCGCCGGAGAGAAGAGTTCCGCCGATGACGGTGGCGGCTATGGCATCAAGCTCCAGTCCGGTTGCGGCGACCGCGTTTCCGCTCAGGGTGTAGAGCGAGAAGAGGATGCCTCCGATGGCAGACATGAGCCCGGAGATGGCATAGACCGAGATAATTGTTCGCGGCACGGGTAGCCCCATCAGTTTGGCGGAGTCTTGGTTGCCTCCCACGGCGTAGATTGTTCGACCGAAGACGGTGAATTTGAGAACAAGGGCAGTGATGGTGGCAAGGATGATGAAAATGATGCTTCCTGCGCTGAGGGTTGCACCGCTGAATAATTTGAACGAGTAGAGTCCGATTTCTTTGAACCAGGGGTGTTCGATTTGGATTGATTCAGTGCTTATGGTTAGAGCGAGTCCCCGAGCGAAGAACAGTCCACCAAGTGTGACGAGGAAGGGGGCGATTTCGAATTTTGAGATCAGAAATCCTTGGACAGCTCCAAAGAGGGTTCCGGTGATGAGAACGATGAGAATTGCGGTGCCCGGGTGGATGTTTTGGTTTGCGATGAGAGAGGCGAGAAAGATGCCGCTGAATCCGACGACGGAGCCGACAGACAGATCAATTCCTCCAGTGAGAATGACGAAAGTAAGACCGATTGCGGTCACTCCGAGGAATGCGTTGTCTTTGATGATGTTGAAGCCAACTCGAGGTTCGAGGAAGCCTTTGAACATGAAGCCGAAGATCAGATAGAGGAGGATAAAGACGACGGCGGGGCTCCAAGTTGCGATGCTGGTTCGCCAGTTGTTCATGCAGACACCTCGCTTTTTCGGGTGCTCCATTTTTCTTGGAGTTTTGGGGATTGGAGGATGCAAACGGTGACTACGAGAACCGCTTTGAGGATGAGAGTGACGGAGGTGTCGATGCCCCAGGATGTTACAGTTGTAGTGAGGGTTTGCATCAAAAGTGCGCCGATCATGGCACCGGCGACAGAGAATTGTCCACCGTTGAGAGAAGTTCCGCCAATGGCAACGGCGAGAATGGCATCGAGTTCGAAATAGAGCCCGAGATTGTTTGCGTCGGCGGCTTTAATGTCGGCAGTCATGATAATGCCGGCGAGGGCTGCGCAGAGTCCGCTGACGATGTAGGCACTGGATTTGACGGCAGTGACATTGATGCCGCTGAGTCGGCTGGCAACAGCGTTTGCACCGACAGATTCGAGAAAGAGTCCGAGCGAGGTTCTGCGGGTTACTAGCGACACTACGAGGACGACGGTGAGGGCGATCCAGACAGGGTTGGGGAAGAGAAATTTTGATCCGGAGCCGATGGATGCAAATGCTGGGTCTTGGAACGTGACGATTTGACCGTCGGAAATAAGTTGGGCGATGCCTCGCCCGGCGACCATGAGAAGCAGAGTCGCGATGATGGGCTGGATTTTGATGGTGCTGACGAGAAAGCCGTTGAATAATCCTCCGAACAGGCCCGCTAGGAGCCCAGTTGCAAGAGCTTGGATAGTTGCGGGTGGGGTGCCAGTCTTTTTTTCGGCTCCGGCAAGTACAAATGCGGAAACAGAGCCAGAGATGGCCATGACAGCTCCTACGCTGAGATCAACCCCTCCGGTGGCGATGACGAGCACCATTCCGGCGGCGAGGATCATGACAGGAGCAGCGCGGTTGGCTACATCGATGAGACTTCCAGTCAGGTGGCCCTCAAACCAGCGGACAGTGAAAAAAGACGGAAAGAAAATGGCGTTGATGATTAGGATAACTGCGAGAAGAATGAGAGGAGCGGATAGCTGAGCGAGGGCTTTTTTCATGTCAGTGTCTCCTCAGCCATTTTGGCGACGATTTGTTCTTGACTAACTTGGTCGCCTTCGAGAATTCCCACCATTTTTCTGTCTCGTAGAACTGCGACCCGGTGGGCGATCTGAACAATTTCTTGGAGTTCGGAATCGGCAACGACGAGTGTCATACCTTGGCCACACAGTTCTTTGATCAGCTTTAAGATTTCTTCTTTGGCACCGACATCAACTCCTCGGGTGGGTTCATCGAGCAAAAGGATTTCTGGCTTCATGATGAGCCATCGCGCGAGCATGCATTTTTGTTGGTTTCCGCCGCTGAGGTGTTGAACTTGCTTTTCGATGTCCGTGGTGCGGATATGAAGGGCGGCGACCATTTGATCGACGATTAATTTTTGTTGAGTGGGGGAGATCGGAGCCCAGGCGGGTTGCCGCGCTTGAAGGGCGAGCATGATGTTTTCGCGGACGCTCAGGCCGGGGATGAGAGCTTGGGTTTTTCGATCTTCGGGGCAGAATCCAACACCCGATCGGATGGCTTTACGGCAACTCCATCGCGAAGTGGGTTTGTTGTTAATTTGGAGGGTGCCTTGGTCGGCTTTTTCAGACCCGAAAAGGAGATGGAGGGTTTCGCTTCGTCCGGAGCCGAGGAGCCCGGCGAGGCCGAATACTTCGCCTTGGCGCGGGTCGATTGTGATCTGGTCGACGGAAGTCCGCTTGCCGAGGTCGTTCGCGGTGAATTTTGGTTCAGATTGAATGGGTTCGGGTCTAAGAGTTGAAGTGGCAGAAAGCTCGTGCCCGACCATCAGGGAAATGAGTTTTTCTCGGTCGATTTCGGTAGTTGTGCCCGTACCGACGACCTTGCCATTGCGGAGAATCGTTAGCCGGTCGCAGATTTCGTAGACTTGGCCTAGAAAGTGGCTTACGAAGATGATGCCAATGCCTTCTTGAGTGAGTTTTCGGATGACGTTGAAAACTTGCTGGACTTCGTCGGCATCAAGGCTGGATGTGGGTTCGTCAAGGACGAGGACTTTGGGGGTTTCGAGGACGGCACGACCGATTGCGACGAGTTGCTGGATGGCGAGAGAATAGTGGGAGAGTGGTTTTTTAACGTCGAGTTTGAGGCCGAGTCGGTCGAGGACTTCCTCGGATTCGGTGCGCATTTGTCGCCAATTCACGAGACCTTTTTGGGATCCGAGGCAGATGCATTCTGCGACGGATAGATTGGGGGAGAGATTGACTTCTTGATAGACTGTGCGGATTCCGAGGGTGGCGGCTTGAAGTGGCGATGTTGGACGAATTGATTGACCTTCGAGGAGACATTGGCCCTCGTCCCAGGTGTGCGCACCTGTAATGACTTTTAGGAGAGTGCTTTTTCCAGCACCGTTTTCGCCCATTAAGCCGTGGACTTCACCTTTTTGGAGGGTGAAGTCCACGTGGTCGAGTGCGACCATTCCGGGAAACCGTTTGACTATTCCATTGACTTGGAGCAGCGGTTTCTCAAAGGACGAATTTTGCTCCATTAATATTTACGGTCGGGCAATACTTTCGCAGCGTTGGTTTCGTCGAATTCTTCGTCTTTAATGACTTGGCGTTTTTCGACGGGTTCACCTTTGCGGAACTTTTCGATTGAATCGAAAAGGTAGGGGCCGAGAAGTGGATTGCATTCGCAAATATAGTTGATTTTGCCGTCGACGATGGCTTGAATGCCGTCACGTACGCCGTCGATGGAGACGATCAGGATGTCGACGCCGGGCTTCTTACCAGCGGCTTCTATGGCTTGGATTGCTCCAAGGGCCATATCGTCGTTGTGGGCGTAGATGACATTGACTTCTTGTCCGGCAGGTGACTTGAGAAGGGCTTCGGTGACTTCTTTGCCTTTGGCACGGGTGAATTCAGCGGTTTGGGAGAAGACGATTTTCATGCCGGGGTTCTTGGCGATGACATCGTCGAACCCTTTTTTCCGGTCGTTAGCGGGTGCGCTACCGGTTGTGCCTTCAAGTTCGGCGATTACAGCTTTACCGCCGGTCTTTTTGACGAGCCACTCGGCGGTTTTTTGACCTTCGAGAAGGAAGTCGGAACCGATGAATGTGACGTACATGTCTTCGGGGACGTCAGGTCGGCGGTCGCTTACGAAGACAGGAATTCCGGCATCTTTTGCTTCTTTAAGGACGGGTTCCCAGCCGGTTTCGACAACGGGGGAGAAAGCGATCACATCGACTTTTTGGTCGATGAATGCGCGGATTGCTTTAATTTGGTTTTCTTGTTTTTGCTGAGCGTCACTGAATTTGAGTTCGATACCTCGCTTTTCGGCTTCGCTTTTGATGGACTCAGTGTTGGCGGTGCGCCATCCACTTTCGGCACCGATTTGGGAGAAACCGACGACAAGCTTTTTGCCGGAATCTGGTGCGGCAGTACCGGTGGTTCCGGTTGATGCGGTTGGTGTGCCAGAGCTTGAGCATCCGACGATGAATGCGGCAGCGATAGGCATGAGGGCGAGGAGGAGTTTCTTTGCTTTCATTGCTTTGATGTTGTGACTAATTCGTTTTCTCTACTTTGGCACGGACGGCCCTTACTTGCGCTACGGCTGCTGAAGTTTGAGACTCAGTTGCGTTAAATCGAACTTTAACAGTTTGTTTGCCTTGGGTCAGTTTTTGGGGGATGAGGAATGCGATGTCTTGGAACGTATTGTTGGGGAGAGTGTTGACGGCATCCAGCTTACTGATTTCTTCTCCATCGATGGTGAGGGTTCCAGAGCGATTCCCGCGGGCGTTGATCCAGAATGTGACAACGAGTTCGGTTAGTGCATCGGGATCGACTTTCATTTGGAATTCGAAGAATCCTCCTGGGTAGGGAGTTCGGAATCCTTTGCCGTTGACTTCGCGGATATCGCACTTTTCGCTTGTGAGCTGGTGGTCACGCTCGGGTTGCATTTCGCCGATTCGGATTATGTCGATGGTGCGTGATTCAAGATCTTTGAGTCGGCTTTCGTTGGATCGGAATTCGCTTTCGACCGCTTGCCATTTTGATTGAGTGAATGTGTCGAAATAGACGGCGTATCGATTGGTCGGAATCTTATAAAGTGGTCGGAGGGTAAGTTTTTCGGGGCGCGCGACTTCGCTAATTTCGAATTGGAAATCGCTAATTTTTTTGATGTACTGGTCGGGCGATTTTCCATCCGGTACTACGACGGGGGTGAGGATATCTTTGCCGTCTGTGGGCCCGAGATCAGCGGCGAGGACGGTGGGGCCATAGAGGAATGCGATTTTGTCCTTGTCGCCGAGAATGGGCTCGGAATAGATCGTGAGAGGGAGTTCGAATTCGATTACGTCACCTTTTTGCCATTGGCGACTGATTTTGTCAAATGAACTCGGTTGGGTCGACTTAAGATGGGTTTTGCCATTGAGCTTGATCTCGTAATCTTTTGACCAATTGGGGTGGCGCAGGTGGATGGTGATAGAGGTTTTTGGAGCAGAGGTGATTGTGATCTTGACTTTGCCGGTTGTGGGGAAATCAGTTTCTTGTTTCAGTTGGAGTCCGGTTTCTTGCCAGTTGAGCTCGGTGGGGAGGAACTGGCCAACGTAGAGGTTATCGTTGCCGGAATAAAAGTAAGCACCTTCTTGATGTTTGGTGTGATTTTCCATGCCCGTTCCGTGACAGCAGGTGAAATCATTTTCGGGGTTGCTGTACGTTCGGGCGGCACCGCTGAGAAGGGGGAAAAAATAGGTGACCATTCCGCTGTCGGGGTTTTGTGAAGGCAGAATATGGTTAATGTGTGCCCGCTCGTAGTAGTCGAGATATTCGGGTTTTGGATTCCAGGTGAACAGCGTGTTCGAAAGTTTAAGCATGTTGTAGGTGCAACATGTTTCGCATGTGTTCGTGGTGAGCTCTTGGCTGAGGGCGTTGGGCGGGGTGAAATATTCGTGGTTGCTGATGCCACCAATAGCGTACATGTGGCTATTTGTAATTGTATCCCAGAAGTAGTTGACGCTTTTTGTGTAATCGCCCCCGTTTTTGGTTTCGGTGAGGGTGGCGAGTCCGATTACTTTTGGTATTTGGGTGTTAGTGTGGGTTCCAGCGAGCTTATCAATGCCTTGGGCGAGGGGGTCGAGGTTTGGTTTGTCGTAGAATTTTTGGGCCAGAGTGAGGAATTTTTCTTCGCCAGTGAGGGTGGAAAGCTTTGCGAGGGCTTCGTTCATGCCGCCGTATTCGCAGCGGAGCATTTTTGCCCATTGCTCTTCAGTGAGGTCTTTGGTGAGATCGATGGCCCATTCTCCGAATTTTTTCGCGATGGGTAGGGCATCTTTGTTGCCGGTTATGGTGTGGGCATCCATGAGGCCGATAAAGACTTTATGGTGGGTGTACCAAGGTGCCCACATTCCATTGAGGTCGAACCCGCCGGAGCGGATGTTTCCGGTTCGGATTTCATCCCAGGCTTTGTCGCCGTTGGGGATCGCTTCGATGAGGCCATCGGGGCGAGCATCTTGGCACTCTTTGAGGCCGGAGATAGTTTGATCGATTTTGTCTTTGAATGCTTTGTTGCTGGACGAGGAATAAGCTTGTGCACATGCCGTGAGGTAGTGGCCCAGCGAGTGTCCGGCGAGGCCCATTTGCTCCCAACCGCCATAAATGGGAGCTTTTGGTTCGAGCTTAGAATTGACGCGGAAGTTGTGGAGAAGGCGTTCGGGTTCGATCGTGAGAAGATAGGCTTCGGTTTTTTGTTGAGAATTGAGCCAGGGACCGCCAGTGAGTTTGACTTGGCTGAGGGGGAATTGTTTAAGCGCAGGAGTTTTGGGAGAGGTTTGGAAGGACATGGTTAGTGCGAGGATGAGGGGAGTCATGGTTTGAGCCTGGTTGGAGTGGCGGAAATTATATGGGAATGGTGTGATGCCGAATGTGCATGAACGAAGTTGACTTACTTAAGGTCACCAATTGTTGTTGATCGTGGCTCACTTGATTCCAGTTTGACTATTATTATAGCTAAGCGACAAGAATAATTTAATGTTGAATTATAAATTTTGGCGTTGTATCTGAGATTGAGATAAGCGTCAAGCAAAAATTTGTAGATTGCATATAAAATGCTGATTGGTGGAAACGGGATACTCAAATTACTTTGCTTCGAACAAGAGTGACGAAGCGAAGTGGGGGGCGACTGGAGTGGGGATCGGTCATGCATTTATTGGCTCGGGAGCGGAGTATCCGCCAGCGCGTCACCCGGTCGATCACATGTTTTCTTGGGGGCAGGGTCGGGTGCTGCAGAACTTCCAGATTTTGTATGTTTCTTCGGGTCGAGGGGAATTTGAATCGGTGGCGGTTGGGTGCAGGGAAGTGGTGCCGGGAACGTTGATCATTTTGTTTCCGGGGGTTTGGCACCGATACCGTCCGGATCCGGAGACGGGTTGGACGGAAGATTGGATAGAGATCAAGGGGCCGGGAGTTGACCGGCTTTTGCGGATGGGGGAGATTAGTGCTGAGGTTCCCCTTCATTTTGTGGGACACCAGTCGCAAATTTTGTCTATCTATGAGCAGGGTCTTGCTTTGGCGAGGACGGCACCACCCGAGTTTACGCCTCTCTTGGGGATGCTGGGAATGCAGTTGTTGGCTCAGCTTTCGATGATCCGAGCCTTGCCTAAGCGAGAGAATGAGGACTTTGATGCAAGTATTCAATTGGCGAAAGAGTTGATTGGGAATCGCATTAATCAGCCGCTTGTCGTTGAGAAAATTGCAGAAGAGGTGGGGGTGCCTTATTCGTTGTTTAGGCGGACTTTTCGATTGCGGACGGGGTTAACGCCGAAGCAGTATCACCTGGAGATGCGGCTGCGAAAGGCACAGGACTTGCTTGCCAATACGCATTTGCCGATTAAAGAGATATCTGAGGTCTTGGGTTACCATACGGCGTTTCATTTGTCGGCGGATTTTAAGTCGCGGACGGGTTTATCGCCATCAGAGTGGCGATTGCAGTCGAGTGAGAAAGCGAATCGTCCGGCAGGGTTTTGAGATTCTTTTTGCAGTTTGTATATTTTTGACTTCGTTTCCAGATAATATAAAATCTGACAGGAGAAATCTTGAGTTTACGAGAGCAGCGCAGCATCGTTTCGGGTAAAGAAATTACCGTCTCATTTGGCGGTGCAGATGTTGTTAAGGCGGTCGATATTGATCTGCTTGGGGGAGAAATTCATGCTATTGTGGGAGAAAATGGGGCAGGAAAATCGAGTTTGGCGAAAGTGCTGGCGGGGGTTTATCAGGCGCGACTTGGAACGATTGAGTTGCATGGTGTACCTATAAAATTTGATAGTCCGAGAGATGCTTTGAAACGAGGGGTCGCGCTGATCCATCAGGAGCCGCATACATTTGGGGAGTTGGATGTGGCGGAGAATATCTTTATTGGTCACCATCCGAAACGAGGGCGGTTAGTGAGTTGGTCGGATGTTTATCAGCGGGCGCAGGCAATTTTGGATGATTTGGGTTTGGACCTCAATCCACGGGCGGCAGTTGGCGGGTTGTCGGTGGCGCGTCAGCAGATGGTTGAGCTGGCGAGTGCGATGTCACACGATGCAGAGGTCTGGATTTTTGATGAGACGACGGCGCCTCTGACTCCGAAGGAGGTTGAAGAGCTGTTTGTGGTGATGCGAAGACTGCGAGCTCGAGGGTGCGCGGTGGCGATGGTAACGCATCATCTTGAGGAAGTGTTTGAGATTGCGGATCGGATCACGATTTTACGCGACGGAGAAAAAGTTGCAGAGTTGAAACCGTCAGAGACGACTCCTTCAGAGGTGGTTCAAATCATGGTGGGGCGGGAGTTGAGCGGGGAGAAGTTTATTGGTCAAGGAGGTGAGGGGGAAGTGATTCTTGGAGTGAATGGCATTTCGGGGCATGGATTTACGGATGTCAGCTTTTCGGTCAAAGCGGGGGAGATTGTTTGTTTAGCGGGTTTGGTTGGGGCGGGGAGGACGGAGGTTGCCAATGCAATTTTCGGGATGAATCCGCTCGTCAAGGGGCAAATTGTGGTTTGCGGGGAGCAGGTTTTGCGTCCAAGTGCGGAGAAATCGATTCAGATGGGGGTTGCTTATGTGCCGGAAGATCGGCGCAAACACGGACTCTTGATGCCGCTTTCGATCACATTTAATTCAACGTTGTCGTTTCTTTCGAACTTGAGTCAGCGGGGTTGGGTGAAGAGAGCGAGATTGACTGAAGAGACGACGGCATTGACCAAGCGAATGAATTTGGCGTGTCGTACTTTGGAGCAGCCGGTTGAAGAGCTTTCGGGCGGGAATCAGCAGAAGGTAGTTTTGTCGAAATGGTTGATGACTCAGCCGCGCTTGCTGATTTTGGATGAACCGACTCGGGGGGTGGATGTCGGGGCGAAGCACGAAGTTCACCAACTGATCCGCGATCAGGCGGATGGGGGGATGGCCGTCTTGATGGTTTCGAGTGATTTGACGGAAGTTTTGGCTTTGGCGGATCGGGTTTTGGTTATGCGTTCCGGGCGGATTGCAGCGGATTTTAGTGGTAAGGATGTGACTCAGGAGCAGATCATGTTTGCAGCGACAGGCAAGGAGTTGGCGATTGGCGCATAAAAAACTATCGCGCGAACTATTGCCAGTAGGGTTGCTTACAGCAGTGTGTTTTGCCGCATTTCTGAAGGAACCACGATTTTTTGATCCGAAGAGTATCAACAGTATTTTGATGTGGATGCCGCTGATTACGGTGGCGGCCATGGGGCAACTCGTTGTCATTGTGATGCGGGGAATTGATATTTCGATTGGTTCGATTATTGGTTTTTCGGCGATTGCGGTGGGAATGATTTTGCGGGATCAGCCAGGATTGCCGATTTGGCTCGCCTTGTTAATGGGATTGGGAATTGGTGCGGTGTTGGGGACGATCAACGCGTCGCTGATTACGTGGGGACGGCTTTCGCCGATTGTGGTGACGATCGGGACATTGACGGCTTTTCGGGGAGCGACATTTTTGTTAAGTCGGGGCGAACAGATTGACCCGAGCATGATTCCTGATTCGCTTACAGGGCTGGCGAGTCAAGGTTTGCGAATAGGAGGGGTGGTGGTGTCGTATTTGTTGTTGATCGCTTTGGCTGTGGGCGCGGTGACATATTTGTTTTTGCGGTTTACGCAACTTGGTCGCGATATATTTGCGTTTGGGAGTAATCCGGAAGCGGCGCATTTGCGGGGGATTTCTGTCAAGCAGATCACATTTATGGGTTATACGCTCTGCGGTGCGGCGGCAGGATTGACGGGAGTGATGTACGCGGGACGGTTTGGGTTTGCGAATCCGGGGACAGCGGGGCAGAATTTTGAACTCAATGTCATTGCGGCGGTGGCTATCGGTGGAGTTAAGATTTCGGGGGGATACGGGACAGTTTTTGGGGTTTTGATGGGATGTTTATTGTTGAGTTGCATTAATGTCGCACTTTCCGTCTTGGGGATTGGTGCGGATTGGCAGATGGTGACTTATGGGGCGATCATTTTGATTGCGCTGACGATTGATGGCTTAGCGCGTTCAGTGCGTGATCGGCGACTGATGTTGCAGGGGGCACAATGAAGTCTCGAGAATGGGTGCCGGGGATTCTGATTATCTTGGCTTTGATTGGCTTTTCGAGATTGTCGCCGAGCTTTTTTGACATTCATTTCTTACTGGCGAATTCAACTCTTTACGCCGAGATTGGACTGCTCGCTTTGGGGATGACCTTTGTGATCATCACGGGGAATATTGACCTGTCGGTTGGGGCAAATATGATCTTAACGGGGTGTTTAACCGCCAAGCTCATGGAAGCTGGTTGCCCGATGGTGTTGGCAATCCTGGCGGGGTGCGTGATGGGCACGTTTTTCGGATTTTTAAATGGTTGGTTGGTGGCGAAGTTGGAATTACCGTCCTTCTTAGTGACCCTTGGGACGATGGCTTTTTATCGTGGAGCGGCGCAGGCGATGTTGGGTCCGGTGAGTGTGAAATTACCGCCCGAATTTAAGGGAGTTGATACATTTACATTCGTCGGATTGCCGTGGCCGCTTTTTATTTTTGTGGCGGCGAGTTTGATTTGCGGATTGGTTTTACATCGAACAGTGTTTGGTCGATGGGTTTTTGCGGTGGGGACGAATGAAGCGGCGTCGCGCTATTCTGGGATTCCGGTCGATCGGGTCAAAATTCTGGCGTTCGCTTTGACGGGGTTGTTTGCGGGGATTAGTGCGCTTTTGCTTGACTCGCGGCTGGGGATTGTTCGGCACGATTTGAGTCGAGGAATTGAACTTGATGCGATCACGGTGGCGGTGTTGGGAGGCGTTTCGATTTTGGGTGGAAAAGGGACGATATTGGGAACATTTTTGGCCTTGTTCCTGATTGCGGTTTTGAAGACGGGAATGGGTTTGGGGAATGTGAAGGCGGAGTATCAACTGACGATTATTGGGGTGTTGCTGATTGTGGCGGCGCTTTCGATGAATTTTGCGGAGTTGATGCAAAGGAGATTTCAATCGAGGAGTCCGGCAAAGCCGGCATAAGAGAAAACATATGAGCAAGCTAATCCTGCTATTCATCGTTGCGTTGACGGTCGTGGGCTGCGGAACAACCAAGCCTTCGGCGGGAACGCCTGCGCCCCCGGCTTCGGGTGAATCCGGCAAGTTGAGGGTGGTTTACATTCCAAAGAGTACGGGCAATCCTTACTTTAACCAAGTGGAAGCGGGGTTTGAGAAAGCGGCGGCGGAGTTTGGTTTTGAGTTTAATACTCAGGGCCCGGCGACGGCTGACCCGACCTCTCAATTGCCCATCATCAAGGAGCAAGCTCAACGCGGCGTGGATGTGATTGCGATTACGCCGAATAGCCCGGACGCTTTGAATGAAGCTTTAGATGAAGCGAAAGCGAAGGGAATTATTGTGATCACGGTTGATGCTGATTTGACGGGGAATGAGAGTCATCGCGACGTGGCGGTGCTGCCAACAGATTTTGCGCAGATTGGACCGAGCCAGATTGAGCTATTGGGCGGAATGATTGGCTATGAAGGTGAGTTTGCGATCTTGAGCGCGACGACGGATGCCCCGAATCAGAATGCATGGATTGAAGGCATGAAGACTGCTCTGAAGGAGAGCAAGTATTCGAAGATGAAGTTGGTGACGATTGTTTATGGCGACGATGAGTCTCAGAAATCTTCGACAGAAATGGAAGGGTTGTTGACGAAGTTTCCAAATTTGAAGGGGATTATTTCACCGACTTCGGTTGGGCTAGCGGCGGCAACTCAGGTGCTTGAAAACTCGGGTGAATATCCAGGTGGACCGCAGGCGAAAAGTGGGGGAATTGTTTTGACGGGATTGAGCACGCCAGATCAATTACGCAAGGCGATTGAGAAGGGGGTTGTTCAGAGCTTCCAACTTTGGTCGCCGGCGGATATGGGCTATCTGGCGGGTTATCTGGGAACTCAACTCAAGAATAAAAAACTTGAATTGAAATCCGGACAAAACGTAGATGTTCCGGGCGGAAAATCGGTCGCGATTGGTGACAAAAACGTAATTTTCGCCGGCCCGCTGATGACCTTTGACAAAACCAATATTGACCAGTACAAATTCTGAAAAGACCGCATAAGAAACACATGAACTCGCAACAAACCCCACTTCACCCTTGGAATGTCCCTAGCCTTTGGGATACGGCTTCTGCTCCGAATGATCCGGTTGATCTTTTGGTTTACGCTTCGAACTTGCTTGGCTCAGATCCCCGAGTAACTAATTTTGGCGGCGGGAACACCTCGTCAAAAATCTTGATGCGCGATCCACTGACGGGCGAAGAGCAAACGGTTCTTTGGGTGAAGGGTTCGGGCGGTGATTTGGGGAGTGCGAAGCGGGGAGGCTTTGCATCGCTTTATCAGGAGAAGGTAGTTGGGTTAGAGGGACGATACCGGTCGGAACAGATGCATGAAGATGCGATTGTGCCTCTGTATCCACAATGCGTTTTTGATCTCAATCCAGCGGCTCCTTCCATTGATACACCGCTTCATGCATTTGTTCCTTATGCGGCGGTTTCACATATGCACTCTGATGCGGTTATTGCAATTGCGGCATCGGAGGATTCTGAGCGATTGACGCAGGAAATTTTCGGCGGGCAGATGGGATTTTTGCCTTGGAAACGTCCGGGTTTTGAACTTGGTTTGATGTTAAAGGAGCTGATTAAGGCGAATCCGGCCGTCAATAGCGCGATGATGCAGTCGCACGGATTTATTTGTTGGGCAGACACATGGGAAGAGTGCTATGAATTGACCGTGCGCTTGATTAATCAGGCGGCAGATTATATTCAGGGGCAGCGGGGTGATTTACATCCGTTTGGTGAAGTGGTTCGGGCGCCCCATTCCGATCCTGAGGAAGTGCTTGTAAAGTTATTGCCGATTCTTCGCGGGAAAGCGGCATTTAATGGTCGGCGTTTGATTGCATCGGTCGATCAGAGTGATCAAGTTCTGGACTTTTTGAGCCGAGCGAAAATGGATCAACTCGTTAACTTGGGGACGTCGTGCCCGGATCACTTTTTGCGGACAAAAATTCGGCCGATGGTTTTGAGTGCGGATGCCGCTGAGAGTGATATTGATTTAGCTTTGGAGAGTTTCCGTGAGGGTTATGCGGCTTACTATGATCGGTGCAAGTTGGCAGATTCTCCGGCGATGAGGAATCCGAATCCGAGCATTGTATTGATTCCGGGGGTTGGGATGATCAGCTTTGGCAAGAACGCTCAGGAAGCGAAAGTGACCGGAGCGTTTTACAAGAATGCAATTGCGGTTATGGAGGGGGCCGAGACTTTGACTCATTACACATCGTTGCCAGAACAAGAAGCTTTTAATATTGAATATTGGCTTTTGGAAGAGGCGAAATTGAAGCGGATGCCGCCGGAAAAAGAGATGTCGAGGCAGGTTGCGGTGATTACAGGTGGGGCATCAGGAATTGGAAAAGCAACGGCGATCCAGATGGCAGGATTGGGGGCGTGTGTTGTGTTGGTGGACATCAATGAAGATGGTCTTGCACAGGCAGTCAATGAAGTTCAGGCGGCAAGTGGCGTACCGGGATCGGTGAGGTCAGTGCCATGCGATGTAACTGATTCGTCGGCGATTTCGGCGGCTTTCCGAGCGGCGATTTTTGCTTATGGCGGTGTTGACGTTGTGGTGGCGAATGCGGGGAATGCTCGGCGTGGATCGGTGGCGGATACATCGGCGGAGGATTATGCCTTTTTGAGCGATTTGCTGATGAAGGGCTACTTTGATACGTTGGGTGAAGCGGTTCGGATAATGGTGAAGCAGGGCACGGGCGGATCGTGCGTGGTTGTGGGATCGAAGAATGGAGTTGCGGCGGGCAATAATGCGGCTCTTTACTCGGCAGCGAAGGCGTTTGAACTGCATTTGATGCGGGTCACGGCTTCGGACTTTGCGAAGCATGGTATTCGTTGCAATGCGATCAACCCGGATGGTGTTGTAACAGGATCGGCGATTTGGTCAGATGCTTGGAAAGAGCAGACTTCGAAGGCACTTGGAATTGCGCCGGAAGAACTCGTTGACCATTATGCGAAGCGTTCGATGCTTGGCACGGTTGTGACACCGGATGACTGTGCGGAAGCGATTTGCTGGTTGGCGAGTGAGGCACGGAGTAGTCGGACGACGGGTTGCGTGATTCCGGTAGATGGCGGGAACAAGGAAGGGTTCTTACGCTGAAAGTCCGCGTCAAATTCATGTTGACCTGCCTCTGTGATGCCTATTATGGGGAGGTTGGTTTGGCGGCGGTCAAGGTGCTTGAACACCTTGGCTGCGAGGTGGAATTTGACGCGAGACAGACTTGTTGCGGACAGCCGCCTTTTAATGCAGGAGATTGGGATTCGAGTCGGAAAGTTGCGGATCATTGCCGAGAAGTTTTGTTTGCGGATGATGTTCCGGTGGTGATACCGAGTGGATCTTGTACGGCGATGGTTCGGGATGGTTATCCGATGCTTTATGAAGGTTCGGTTGGGGGCAAAGCTTTTGAATTAGGTGAATATATAGTTCGTGAATTGGGGGTTTCAACTATTGACAATTTGAATCCATATCCTCGAAAAGTTGCCCTGCACCGGGCTTGCCATGGTCGAGCGATCGGGTTACGGAATGAGCAGGAGATATTGCTCTCGGGGATTCCGGGAATTGAGTTGATGACGTTCGGGAGTGGGGAGCAATGTTGCGGGTTTGGAGGGGCGTTTAGTGCGTTTGAAGGCAAGTTATCGAGTGAGATAGGCCTGGAGAAATTGAGGCAGATTTTGGATTCGGGAGCGGAAGAAATTGTGAGTGGGGATATGGGGTGTTTGATGCATTTGAAGGGGTTGATTGATCGCCATTCGATGCCGTTGCGAGTGCGGCATTTTGCCGAGGTTTTGGCGGAGGTGATTTCAAAGTGAGCACCCGCGTTGAGCAGTTTGCGAGGGGGTTGTCGGCGGAAACGACGCAGTCGGTTCGGTCTGCTTCGATCATTAAGACGGATGCTCGACTTGGAGCGTTGGCAAAGAGTTTTCGTGATGTAGATGGGGCACGTTCTGCGGCGGCAGAGTTGAAAGAATACGTCCTGTCAAATTTGGGGAGACTGTTGGTTGAACTGGAAACGAACTGTTTGGCGAACGGGATCCAGGTTCATTGGGCGCGAGATGCGGATGAAGCAAATGAGATCATTTTAGGAATTTGCCAGCAGGAAGCTCGAAGCACGAATGTTATTGTCAAAGCGAAGTCGATGGTCACGGAGGAAATTCACCTGAATGGCTACTTGGAATTGCACGGATTTAAGCCGGTGGAAACAGATTTGGGTGAGTTTGTTGTTCAGATTGATGGAGATACGCCGAGCCATATTGTGACCCCGATTATCCATAAGAATCGGAGGCAGATTGCGGAGAGTTTTGATCGGGAGAAGATTGGCCCTTACACGGAGGTTCCGGAAGAATTGGCGATGCAAGCGAGGTCACATTTGCGTTCTCAGTTTCATGCAGCATCAATTGGGATAAGCGGAGTAAATTTTGCTTGCGCATCTACGGGTCGATTGGTTTTGGTTGAGAATGAAGGGAATAATCGGCTCTCGACGACGGCACCTGATGTTCACATTGCGGTGATGGGGCTTGAGAAGGTTGTGCCGGATGAGGGGTGTTTGGCGCTATTTCTTCCCTTGTTAGCGGGTTCAGCAACGGGTCAACAGTTGACGAGTTATGTACATTTGATTCGGGGGCCACGGCAGGCAGATGAGTTAGATGGGCCGAGGGAGGTTCATTTGGTTTTGTTGGATAACAATCGGACAAAGGTATTGAGTGGGCCGTATCGTGATGTTTTGAAATGTATTCGTTGTGGGGCGTGTTTGAATGTATGTCCGGTTTATCGGCAGGGGAGTGGACACGCTTATGGACATGTTTATAGTGGACCGATTGGAGCCGTTTTAGCTCCGGCGATGGAGGGGGTGGAATCGATGGGGGACTTGGCGAAAGCATCGACTTTATGCGGAAGCTGTGAGGAAGTTTGTCCGGTGAAGATTCCGTTGCCACACATGCTTTTGAAGTTAAGGGATGAAGCTTTTCGGGCGGGTGTAGCAGAAATATCTGTGGATTGGAAGGGGTTTGCGGATGTGAGTTCTAAGAGTTGGAAGTGGCGGACGGGTTTGACTTTGTTACCGATGGCGAGTAGTTTGCCTCATCCTATGAAGGCGAAATGGAGCGAATTTAGGGAATTGCCGAAGCGCGAAGGTCGAAGCTTTAGGAGGAACCAGAAGTGACGGCTCGGGAAGAGATTCTTTCAAAGATTATCGATCGTGACTGTTCTTTGCCGGGCGGCGTATGGGAATCTCCTTTTGAGCCAGAAGATTTGTGGGCGCAGTTTGAAGAAAGGCTCGTGGGGTTGGGTGGGTCAATGATCGATTTGGAGCGTTTGACTATGCTCGCGAGTGGATCGGTTTTTGCGGAAGCGGGGACGGGGTTTGAATCCAATGTGGAGTCGATTTGGGATGCAGAAGTGGGGATTTCTGTGGGTGAGTTTGCGATTGCGGAGACGGGCAGTGTTGTAGTGAGTTCGGCGCCACGTCGTCACCGGATGAGCACATTGTTGCCTCCGGTGAGTGTGGTGATGCTGGATTCTGGACAAATTGTTGCGACTTTGGCAGACGCTTTTGATCGGATTCCGACAAGGAATTCGGTGATTATTTCGGGCACGAGTCGGACGGCTGATATTGAAGGGGTTTTGGTTCGAGGAGTGCATGGGCCGGGTGAGTTTTATGTTTATCGGGGGCCGCAATGAGGTGTTTGGCGATTGATATTGGGGCGGAAAGTGGTCGTGGAATAGTCGGCGAAATTGTGGATGGTCGGATGGTGATTGATGAGGTTCATCGCTTTGCGAACGTGCCCTTGACGATTGACGGGAGTTTGCGGTGGGATATTAATCGACTACTCGCGGATGTTCGATTGGCGATTGAAAAATCGGGGGAAATTGATTCGGTAGGGATTGACACTTGGGGTGTTGATTTTGCGTTTTTGGATGAAGCAGGTGAGCTAATTGAACTGCCTTTTCATTACCGCGATCGGCGGACGGATGGGGCGATGGATCGGGTTTTTGATGTTGTTTCAAGAGAGCGAATTTATGCCGGGACGGGGATTCAGTTTATGCCGTTCAATTCGCTTTTTCAACTTTGGGCGATGCACGAATCGGGTTCGGAAAGTCTTGAACGGGCCCGCACTTTTTTGATGATGCCTGACTATTTGAACTATGAATTGACGGGAAGGAAGTCTGAGAAGTGCGAGTTTACGAATGCCACTACGACTCAGTGTTTTGATCCGAAAACGCGAAGCTGGAATGTTGAATTGCTTCAGGAGTTGGGGATTCCGGAAAGGATTTTTCCGGAGGTAATTGAACCTGGAACTGACTTGGGAGCGGTGGATGGAACGAAGATTCGAGTGATTGCGCCAGCGACGCATGACAGTGGATCTGCAGTTGCCGCGGTGCCTTTTTCAGATGAGAATACAGTTTGGATTAGTTCGGGGACTTGGTCGATTGTGGGGGTCAATGTGGCTGAGCCGATCGTTAGTTCTGAGAGTTTGATGTCGAATTTTACGAACGAAGGCGGTATTGACGGTGGTTTTAGGTTCTGCAAAAATGTGATGGGATTGTGGTTGGTTCAGCAGTGCAAATTGGCGTGGGAGGCTGACGGTTTGATGCTGAATTACGGTGAGTTGGTTGATCAAGCGGCATTGGCGCAACCCTTTGTTGCTTGTTTTGATCCTGACTTGCCGGAACTTCTGGCACCCGGAAATATGCCATCGAGAATTGCGGAAATTTTGAAGCAGTCGGGTCAGTATGTGCCAGAAGAGCCGGCGCAATTGATTCGGGTGATTTTGGAGAGTTTGGCGATGAAATATCGGGTTGTTTTGGGGAGTTTACGGGAGGTTTCGGGAGTTTTGGGGGAGAAAATCTGCATTGTCGGGGGCGGAAGTCAGAATAAGTTGCTCAATCAGCTGACGGCGGATGTTTGCGGTCTGACAGTTTTTGCCGGACCGGTAGAGGCAACAGCCATTGGGAATTTGATGATGCAAATGATTACTTTGGGGGAGATTGAGGATGTCGCGGCTGGTCGGCAGTTGATCCAGGAGTCGTTTGCGTCGACGGTTTATGTGCCAAATGTTTCTGAACAAACCCAGAAGCAATTTCAATTTTTCAAGGAGCTTATAAAAGCATGAATCACCACGAACAGTTCTCATCGTTTGCCGACCGCATGGGTGAATCGGGCATTGACCTGACTTGGGTTATTGGTCATTTGAAGACTCAGCGGATTGAGACGCCGAGTTGGGGTTATGGTGATGCGGGAACGCGTTTTGGGATTTTCAAAGATTCAGGAGCAGCGAAAAGCACTCAGGAAAAAGTGGAGTTTGCGGCGAAAGTTCACCAGCTATCCGGCATTGCACCGAGTGTGGCTTTGCATATTCCGTGGGATATGACGGATGATTGGGCGGGCCTGAAGCAGTTTGCGAATGAGTTGGGCATTGAGATTGGGGCGATCAATCCTAACTTGTTCCAGGAGCAAGACTACAAGTTTGGGAGTTTGTGTCATTTTTCGGCGGATGTTCGAGCGAAGGCGATCGAACACTGTTTGCAGTGCTGCGAAATTATGCGGTTGACGGATAGCCGGATCCTTTCGATGTGGTTGGCAGATGGGACAAATTATGCGGGTCAGGATTCGATTCGGGGGCGTAAGAGTCGGTTGCGTGATTCGCTTCGGGTGGTAGTGAATGCATTGCCGCCGGACTCGAGAATGCTCCTTGAGTATAAATTTTTTGAACCAGCTTTCTATCATACGGATGTTGCAGATTGGGGAACATCGTTTGCCTTGTGTCGTTTTCTTGGACCGAAAGCGCAGGTTTTGGTGGATACGGGTCATCACCCTCAGGGGACAAACATTGCCTATATTGTCGCCCAGCTTTTGGATGAAGGGTGTTTGGGCGGGTTCCATTTCAATGCCCGTCAGTATGCCGATGATGATTTGATTGTGGGAAGTACCAATCCGTGGGAGTTGTTTGTGATCTTTACGGAGTTAGTTTTGGCGGGTTCATTGGCAAAAGACGTGGCGTATATGATTGATCAGAGCCATAGCATTGAGCCCAAACTGGAGGCGATGTTGATGAGTGTTTTGAATTGTCAGACAGCTTATGCGAAAGCACTAATTGTGGATTATCGGGCTTTGGAAGTAGCGCAATTGGAAGGTGATGTGTTGGCCGCGCATCGGGTTTTGGTTGATGCGTTTGATACCGATGTGCGACCGCTTTTGGCGCAGGTGCGAGATGAGATGGGCCGACCGGTTGATCCGCTGGCGGAGTTGAGACGGTCGGCGATTGGTTCTTGAGCTAGTTGGGGATTCTTAGAATGACGAAGCTGCGGGGTGGCACGCGGTAGGGCTGACCATTTTTGAGCGTTGCTTTTGATTTTTTGGGTGCGATGAGGGTGGGTTGGGCGAAAGTGTTTTCGGCAGCCAGGGATGGTCCGGATAGGGTCGTGACATCGGCTTGGAGATTGGATTTGAATCCGGCGATAGAGAGCGGGATTGATGTGGTTGTTTCGGCACCATTGACCATTTTGAGGATAAGCGTTCCGTTTTTGAGCTTGCCTGCGGTGGCGGCGAAGTTGGGGATGGATGGGAGGTCGATTTCTTGAATTTTGACGTTATCAAGGAGGCCACGGATTTTGTTGTTCTCGACGATAAGGTCGATTTTGTACCAGCGGTTTGTATCGATTTTTGCGTTCACCGCCCCGGGCTGAGGTCCGCCGCCCATGATTTGGAATGCGTGTTGCGTGTTTTGCCATCCACCGAGATTCCATTGCACGGAACCGGGGGCATCGGCACCGAGGACGATGATGAATCCTTCGTTGCCACCGTTCTTTTTGGCTTCGAGACTGAGGTGGATTTTTTTATGTCCTTTCAGATTGATACCTTGAGCGGTGGCGACCCGGTTTGTCCCGCCTTGGGATTGGGTGATGAGTTCGGGGCCGAAATTCCAGTTTCCGCCATTTGGTGTCCATCCGGTGGGATTTACGGTTTTGCCATCAACGTTGAGGTTGATGTTGCGGAATTCGGCTTGGGTTTCCCAGGTCATGAGCGAAACACTGCCGCTGAAGCCGGTTTTTGGGGGTGGGAGTTGGGTAGTGATTTTAACCGTTTGGTCAGGTCGGTTTTGGGCAAACATTTGTTGGACCCAATATGACGGGGTTCCGTAGGCTTGGTGATTATTGAAAACGATGGCGTTGGGGTTCCATTGTTTATCGTTGATGTTGCTGAGAAGGGGGGCATAGGACGACATGGTTACGATGTCGGCGTTGCGTTCCATGCCGGTGATGAAAGCGGCTTCGGAGAGGGCAGCATCGAGATTGCCGAGTCCGCTGTTGCGGGTGACGGCATATTCTCCGACATAGATTTTTGGGCCTTTGCGGTCGTAGTTGTCGTATCGGTTGATGTTGGCCCAGAAGAACGAAGGGTCGTTGTAGTAGTGTTCGTCGATGATTTCGATGGGGTAGCTGGTGGGGAGGCCGCCCCAGAGACAGGCGATGGTGGTGATTTCGGGGTGTTTGTTTTTGATTGCTTCGGCGAGGAGTTTGAATCGTTCATTATAAGCGGGGCCGCCGTTTTCATTGCCAATCTGGACGTATTTGAGTTTGAACGGCTGGGGGTGTCCGTTTTTGGCGCGGAGGGCACCGTAGGGTGTGGTGATTGCTCCGGTGGCGTACTCGATGGCGTCCAGGGCATCTTGGACGTATTTGGACATTTCGGAGAGGGGGGCGACTTCGGAGTGGGACATGCCGCAATTGGCGACGAAGAGGGCATCGGCACCGGAGTCTTCGCACCATTGCAAGTATTCGTGGTATCCGAGGCCGTTTGATGTGGGGTAACCCCAGAAACTCGCAGTGTGCCCTTTTCGGGTTTCGGGTGAGCCGAGAGTTGTTTTCCAATCCCAGGCTCGGGCGAGGTTTTGACCTTCGATGAAGCAGCCACCGGGGAAGCGAATGAAACCAGGTTTGAGGTCGCTGATTTTGCCGGCGAGATCGGCGCGGAGTTTGGATTTGCCCCAGGCATCGGACGGCATGAGGGAGGCGAACCCGAGCCATGCTTCGCCGGTGGTGGTGAGATCGAGTTCGGCTTTAGTGTTTGCGGCGGGTTTGAATGTTAGGTTGTATTGCTTCCAGGAGTTTGTGAGTGTGCCGATGGATTGGGTTTGATTGCCAAGTTTGGCAGTGACTTGACCAGTGCCTTTGAGCCAGATTGCGAGCTGATACTGTTTATTTGATTTGATATGGATTCCCCAGAATCCGGGGTTGTTGAGGGTGCCTTTGAATTTGATTGAGTGGGGATGGGTGGTGTTAAAGGGGGTTGATGCATCGACGCTCATTTCGCCGGACTTTGATATCCAGCCGGGGATGGGTTGGGCTGGGTTGGGGATTTCTAGACTGCGATTGTTGAGGAGCTCGGCGAAGATGCCGCCTTCGCCAGCGCGGTTGATTTCTTCGAAAAATATGCCGTAGAGCGATCGGGGGACGGTATGGAGAGCTTTTGTGGGATCGACTTCAATTTTTGGGGAGACAATGGATTGGGCGGCAATGAGGAGTGTGGCGAGCATCTTTGCAGGTTCCTTTTATGGAATTGCAAGTATATAGGAAATTAGCTATGGAATTCCCGTTTTAGAGTGATTTTGATTGGTTGAGCTGGAGAATCGAATCTACGAAGTAAGCGAGACCGTTTTCGTTGTGTCCGGGCACGATTTGGTCGGCGATGTTTTTGAGTTTTGGGGTGCCGGATTCGACCGCAGCACCGATGCTGGCCCATTCGATCATTTGCATGTCGTTCTCGAAGTCTCCGATGGCGGCGACTTCGTTTTGGTGGATGTTGAGGTGGCGGCAGAGTTCGATGAGGGCGGATTGTTTGTTGACGCCTTGGGGGAGGAATTCGAGGTATTCGGGCTCGGAGACGGTGAGGTCGTATTGATATTCGGCTTGGGTGGGGGTGAGTTCGGTTCGGCTCTGGATGTTTTGGTCGGGATCGTTGATAAAGATCATTTTTGTTGCGACTTCGTGGGCGAGATTTTCCCACCCGATGACGTCGGGGTGGACGGAGACGCGGCTTTTGTACAGTTCAAGAAATTCTGAGTTGTGGGATGTGAGGACTCGATTGGGTTGATAGATATTTGTTGTGATGTTTCGGGATTGGGCGTAGTTGAGAACAAAATCTCTTGTTTCTGAAGGGAGCGTTTTGGAATAGATGGGCTTTCCGGTTGCGAGTTCGGCGTGGGCACCGTTGCAGGTGATGGTGGGGGCTGGGATTCCGATGTAATCTTTGACGGGGGCGAGGGAGGGGTTGAGCCGTCCGGTGGCGTAGCATATGATGATGCCGGATTCGTAGGCTTTGATGAGGGCGGCTCGGTTTTGGGGCGAGACTTCGCGGTGGGAATTGAGGAGGGTTCCGTCGACGTCGGTGGCGATGAGTTTAATCATTTGTGAATACGGTTAGATTGTTGGTTATTTGCGGGGCCCTTTGGGTAAGAATGGGTTATGAGTCGCACTTTTTGGAATTTTGCCACACGTCCGCCGATGGGTTGGAATAGTTGGGACTGTTTTGCGACGACGGTCACGGAATCACAGACTTTGGCTCAGGCGGAGGTGATGGCCCGCGAGCTGAAGGAGTTTGGTTGGGACACGGTTGTCGTGGATATTCAGTGGTATGAGCCGGGGGCGGAGAGCTTTGAGTATCGGGCTGGGGTTGAGCTTGCCCATGATGAATTTGGTCGATTGTTGCCGGCGGAGAATCGGTTCCCGAGTGCGAAGGGAGGTGCTGGATTTAAGGTTTTGGCGGATCAGATTCATGGGTTGGGTCTGAAATTTGGCATTCATTTGATGCGGGGGATTCCTCGGGTTTGTGTGGCGAAGAATACGAAGATTTTGGGGACTGATTATCGGGCGAAGGATATTGCGAATGTGGACGACACGTGCCCTTGGAATCCGGATATGTATGGCGTGGATATGACCAAACCGGGGGCGCAGGAATATTACGACAGTGTTTTTAAGATGTTTGCGGACTGGGGGGTTGATTATGTGAAGGTCGATGATATTTCGAGACCGTATGGGGATCGGAAGCCGGAGATAGTGGCGATTCGTACGGCAATTGATGGGTGTGGTCGGCGGATGGTCTTGAGTTTATCGCCGGGCGAGACGGCGTTAAGTGAGGCGGCACATGCGGTTGAGCATGCGAATTTGTGGCGAATCAGTGATGACTTTTGGGATGAGTGGCGACTGTTGAAGGATCAGTTCGCCCGGTGTGCGGCTTGGGCGGAATTTTCTGGGCCGGGGCATTGGCCGGATGCGGATATGTTGCCGATAGGGAAGATTCGGTTTGGGGAGGAGACGCGATTTACGAAGCCTGAGCAACGCACGATGATGAATTTGTGGGCGATTTGTCGTTCGCCTTTGATGATGGGGGGTGATCTGACGCGGCTTGATGACTGGACGAAATCTTTGCTAGTGAATCAGAAACTTTTGGATATCAACCAGTTTGGATTTGGGGGGAAGCAAGTTTATCGAAAAGGGGATTTGGTGGTTTGGCGGAGTGATTCGGAGCGGGGTTCGGCGGTGAATGTTGGTGTGTTTTGGTTGGGCGATGCGGCGTTTGAGGGAGTTGTTGATATGGCAGGGACGGGAGTTGCGGCGGGGGCGGTTGGTCGGGAAATTTGGGGAGATGGGGATGTTGAGGTTTCGTCTTCGGGATTGATTGAGATTTCTTTGGATGGCCATGGCTCACGGTTGTTTGTATTTGAGGAGTTGGGGGCTTGGGAACCAGCGAAGGCGTTTGCGGTGAATCAGGTTCGACTTTTGCCATCGCTTTTTAAGGATGCTCAGGATGTGAATGGAGAGTATTTATTGATGCTGGATAAGGATCGGTTGCTAGCGAATTTCCGCAAGTCGGCGGGGCTTGAACCGAGAGGCGAAGCTTATGGGGGTTGGGAGTCGATGGGGATTTCGGGGCATAGTTTGGGGCATTTGATTTCGGGATTGGCGGTGCATTGGGCGGCGACGGGGAGCGTGGCGCATTGGCGGCAAATGAATGACATTGTCGGGGAACTGGACGCTTGTCAAAAGGCGCGAGGCGATGGATATATTGGGGGGATTTTGGATGCGGACAAGGTTTGGGAGGAGATTCGGGCGGGTGATATTCGTTCGGAGGGTTTTGATCTGAATGGATTGTGGGTGCCTTGGTACAACTTCCACAAAACGTTTGCGGGATTGATTGACGCTTATCGATTAGGCGGATCGGAGTTGGCTTTGTCGGTGGCGGTTCGGTTTGGAGAGTGGGTTGATGGCTTGACGAAGGATTTTTCGGATGCTCAGTGGGAGAAGATGCTGGGTTGTGAGCATGGGGGGATGAACGAGTCGTTCATTGAGCTTTATGAGATTACAAAGGATGAAAAATTCTTAAGGTTGTATCGGCGGTTTTATCATAAGGGCGTTTTGGATCCCCTTGAGGAGGGGCGGGATGAATTGGCGGGAAAACATGCCAATACGCAGATTCCGAAGGTGATTGGCGTGGCGCGGGGATCTGAGGTTTTGGGGGAAAAGGATGGTCGGGAGATTTCGCAGTATTTTTGGAATCGGGTGGTTTTGGGGCGGAGCTATGTGAATGGCGGGAATAGTAATTTTGAACATTTTGGTCGATTTGGCGAGCTGACACATCATCTATCGATGAATTCATCGGAGACTTGTAATTCTTATAATATGTTGAAGTTGACGGGGCATCTCTTTCGTTGGAGTCCTCGGGCGAATATGGGGGATTATTCGGAACGGATTTTGTGGAATCACATTTTGGCTTCGCAGAATGGAAAGCCTGGAGGATTCACTTACTATGTGCCGCTTTCGGCGCGTTCGGTGCGGCCGTTTAGTGAGCCGTTTGATCATTTTTGGTGTTGTGTAGGGACGGGGATGGAGAACCATGCTCGCTATGGGCTTGAGGTTTTTGTCCATCGGGACGGGGAGTTGATGATTAACCAATTTATTCCGGCGAGGTTGGATTGGTTGAAGTCGGGGATTGTCGCGGAGTTGCGGTCGGACTTTTTGGGTTCGGGGGATGTGAGTTTGACGTTTGTTCATGCCGAGAGTCAGCTTTTGAAAGTGGCGGTGCGCCGGCCGAATTGGGTGCGGGGGGAAGTTCAGTTTTTGGTGAATGACCAAGTTGTGGTGTCTCGGT
>Ga0209066_10000348_pt1 | contig 68298 bp, 66 predicted proteins | sample All_14_2_FD_187198 | JGI IMG/M metagenome (GOLD analysis project Ga0209066, IMG submission 187198) | Freshwater microbial communities in response to fracking from Pennsylvania, USA - Allegheny Zone_MetaG_DW_15 (SPAdes) (version 2) ...
GATCACCACCTCCCCCGCCACCACCCAAGCCACCTGCCAAATTGGCGATGCCGCCACCCGCTCCTCCGCCACCACCTGCCAAACTGGTCACACTGCCAAGAAGATCTCCACCGCCGCCCAGAGCACCCGCAAGACTGGCCATGCCACCGCCTGCGCCATCACCGCCCATGCCCCCCACACTGCTGAGGATGTTGCCGGGACCACCGGTGTCGCCCCCTGCCCCTCCAATGCTGCTGACCGCACCGTCCACAGCGGTGTCAGCCGCGCCTCCAACGGCACCGCCCACCTGACCGCCGACCTGGGAACCCACCTGGTTGCCAATCTGGCCGCCTATCTGCCCGCCAACCTGCTGCCCTACCGCAGAGCCCACGGCATTTCCCACGACGGGAACCACCGTCCCGATGGCGCCGCCGACGGCACTGCCAGCCGCTTTGCCACCAGCCGTGCCCACCGCTTTTCCAGCAGCACCGCCTACTTGTGAGCCGACTCCCTGTCCCAGGGATTGACCGATTCCAGCTTCTTCTTGTTCTTCAGGCATAGGGTTAAAAATTGAGTGTTTTAAGGAGCGACGTTGAGCGGCTGTTTGCCCAGCGAGTACACGCGCGAAACGAGGACGGGGCCGAGAGAGTGCCCCTTGGGCAGATCAGCCAGGACGTAGTAGTGCGTCCATCGCATGCCTGCATCGCGCTTGCCCACGCCTTCGGCCCAGAGACGAACCTCCTTGCCGGTCATTTCACGGGGAAGCCGGGTGATGTGGATGTTGGACTGCACCCAGCCTCTTTTGTCATGATAGACCCAGAAGTGAACGCTGGTGGCCACCGGCAGCACATCGCCGTCATTGAGGTAGACCGGCGGGGGTGTGGAGCAGCCGACCAGCATCAGGGCGCAAAACAGAGTGAGGAGGTGCTTCATGGTTTGGTGGACTTCGATTTCATCATTTCTTCGCCACGCTTGCGCCAAGGCTCACCCCAGCGGTTGTAGGCATACAGCACAGGAATGGCCAGGAAACCGGCCACCGCTGCCGCCGTGCGCCCGGTGTAAAGGGCACCGAACATGAACAGCAGGGCGAATGCATATCGCGTCACCTCTGACCGATGACTGTGGTAGTAATCAATGATCAATGACCAGGTGTCCATTCTGGGCGACAAGGGTTCCGTTGGTTTGCTGGCCGCTGAGCAGGGCATTGCGCAACGCCTCACGGCAAAAAGTTTCCACGGTGCTGCGCATGCGGCGCACCCCGAGGCGAGGCTCCACACCATTGGCCACCATGATCTCCAGCACGCCTTTGCCGGCGGTGAGATTGTAGCCCTTGGATTTGAGGAGCTTGAGCTCCTTGTTCAGCATGATGGTGGCGATGCGCTTCTGTGAGTCATAGCCGAGCTTTTGAAACACGCAGCGCACGTTGAATCGTGCCAGCACTTCCGGCCGGAGTTCTGCGGCTGCCAGATCTTCGATGAAGCGCTCCACCGTGGCCATGGGGCTGTTCTTCAGCTCCATCAACGCTTCCGCACCGATGTTGGAGGTGGCAACAATGTAGAAGTTGCAGAGGTTCAGGGTCTCCCCGCTGGCAACGGTGATGCGCCCTGCATCCAGCACCTGGAGGAAGATATCGAGCACACGCGGGTGCGCTTTTTCGATTTCGTCAAAGAGGATGAAGCCGCGGCCTTCAGCGCGGTCATAGAAACGGCCGATGTTGCCCCGGCTGGTTTCATTCTGGCCGAGCAAAAGCTGGAGGGACTCCTGATTCTGGTATTCGGACATGTCGAGCCGGATGCAATGCTTCTGAACATCGCTGAAGATGTGCTCACACAGCAGCAGGGTGGTTTCGGTTTTACCGACACCTGTTGGACCAAGGAAGAGAAAGGTGCCTTTGGGGCGGCCGGGATCGCTGAGGCCGAGCTCGCCGTTTTGCACGATGGGCACCACCTTGGGGATGACATGCCCCTGCCCGATGATGCGTTCTTCAAGAAAGCCGGGAAGTGCCTGGATGTGGGCAAGATCAACAGGGGGCGACATACACTATTTCTTTTGGAACAGCCCCTGATTGGAACTGCGGATGCGCAGACGCTCGGCCTGCTCCAGTTCATCGATGCGTGTCTGCGCCTGCTTTAGCTGGGCGCTGAGAGTGGCGCGTTCCTGAAGAGTTTTCTCAAGGTAGTCCTTGATGTCGGCCACGTCTTTCTCCGCCTGCTCAAAGGCGCTCTTCTTTTTCAACAACTGGGAACGCAGCTGATCGAGATCCGACATGGATTTGCGCAGGCTGATGGATTTGGCGGCCAGCGCCTCGCGCTCTTGTTTGATCATGGTGTCGTCCGGCACATCCTTGCGTGCAGGATCGATGATGCCTAGCACGACGCCCCGTGAATCCATGGGCGTGGCGGGCAGCCGGGTATCCCAGCGAGAAGGCTGCTCCAGCCGGTAAACCGTATGCGCTTCATGCATTTCACGACGGTCTTTGCTTGGAAGCCGGCCGAGGTGGTAGGCATGCACCTGCTCCCCGAGGCGGACACGGGATACATCGTGCGGATCAAGCGACCGTCCCTTGGGCCAGTCGGAGAGGACGTTTTTGGAATAGGTGGGGATGTAGGCAAGCTCCTGCTCATCCAATGGACGCACCAAAGGATCATCCGAGAGTTTGACGCTGCGCGATTTGCACGCTGTGAGAAGCGCGCAGAGGATCAGGAGGGCACAGGGGAGTCTGGCTTCGAGAAGCTTGCGGTTCATGGGTTGCTGCTGCTGGGAGTGGGAGTTGTGGAATCAGCGGGGGGCGAGGCAGATGGTTGTGAGATGAGCTCGCGCACCTGCTGGATTTGATCGGTCGTCTGCTGCTGCTGGCGGGATTTTTCGGCCTCGGCAGCCGCCGCGGCGCCCTGCTGATTCTGGGCGGCGTTTTCGGCCTGGGCCTTCGCATAGGTCTCTTCATCAAGCTGCCAGCTGTTGATAGGCTGATTTTTTTGCTTCAGACCGGCAATGCTGGCCATGTCTGGCTCGAAGACATCCGTCGTGTAGATGTAGAACTGGGTGCCGGCGCCGACCCGCACGAAATCAAGGTCCTGAGAAAGCTGTGTGGTCAGAAGTTTCGAGTAGGCGGAGGCCGCCTGAGCCCCCCCGCCGAGAGCGGCGTTTGAGGTCGTGTTCTGCGGCACGAGGCCATAGATGCTCTGGAACTGCTGGCGGTTGTTCAGCATGATGCCCTGAAGGGCTTCGGCGATCAGGACTTTGACCTGCGCATATTGATCGTTCTGGACGACGATGCCTTTGATGCCGGCAGAGCCGTCGGTGATGGCAAAGGTGTCGTCACTTAGACGCTCGTGATCAAGGGCCACGCCGCTGATGCTGTACTCCCGGCCATCTTCCCAGATGAAGGTGAACCCGCCCGCAACCTCTATGCGATCACGTGTGCGCCCTTTGCTGGCCTTGGCATGAACCTGCGTCCCGGCGGGCAGGACGAGCTGGTGGTTCCAGTAAACGTCTTCCGTGACCAAGCCGAGCACCGGCGTCAGCAAGGAAGATGAGTCCACGGTGATGACCAGTGCGGCCTTGATCAGAATGCCGCGCGGAGCGAAGAGCTTCGGGGCCTTGGGAACGAAGGGCTCCGTCACGGCATTGCTGACGTGCACCAGCTTGGGAAAGGGAGGCGGCTTTTCCGCCTTTTTGCGCTGGGAAGCTGAATTGGATGAGAGCAGGCTTGGCGGGGCGGGCTTTTTGGGAGGAACGACGAAACGTTCCACCTGCTGATCGCTGCCCATCATGGCGGTGCGCTTGTCACCAAGATTCACCGTCTTGGATTCGGCAACGAGGGAGGCCTCGGGAGCCGGAGCTCCAGGCTGGGCATTTTTGGCCACCGGGGGAGCATTGACCGAGGCGGCCGGCTGCTTGCTAAAATAGAAGGCCACCCCGGCGATGGACACCACCACCACGAGCAGCATCATCTGCACGGCGGGTTTCTGGAGTTGTTGCATCATGGCGGTGGAAAAAAGTGGCGGGGTTATTTGCCGTCAGCGGCGGCATCGAATTCAGCGGCGTCCGTGCTGGAAAGCGGCGGCAGCAGCATCGGCTGGCGGCCGGGTTCCGGCAGCTCGATGCGGAAATCTTGATTGATGGAAAGCCCTTCACGGCTTCCCCCCGGGCCGCCCTGCAGCACCACATCCATGGCGACACGCTGGCCGGGGCTGACGGTGTTGGCACAGTCCACAAGCTGGCAGTCGTAACTGCGATTGCCGACGCGTACCTTGGTGCCGGCGGGTTCAAAATCGTACTCTTTGGCACCGTTGTTGGTGAGCCAGCAGCGGAAGACGGTGAGGTCTTTCGCAGGGTTGCGCTGGATCTCGTAAATGGAGGCGACGAGGTCTTTCGCGGTGGATGTCATCGCGAGGCCGTTGCGCTCCTGCCAGCCGATAAAGAGACCGGGATTGAGCGTTTCCAGCGCCTTGCGGTTGCGCACCTTGCTGAGCATGCCCACGAGTTCCTCTGCGTTGTATTGAATGCGCGACTCCACGACCTTGTCCGGCGTGACCTCCACGGTGCCATTGGTCTGCACCGGAGGAGAGACGATGACAGCGAGGTTGGCCTCATCCGCCGGCGTGAAACGGATGAGGTAGATGTTGCGCGTGGTGCGCACGGTGGCGTGGCAGGGCTCTCCCGTCTTGATGAGCCGGACGACGAGCGTGTCCCCGATCACATTCTCATAATGCACAATGCCCACCTTGGTACCGGTCATCTGATTGACTTGTGCGGGATCGGTCACGAGGCCGTAGCCGGTGAGCAGGCTGATCTTCTCCGGAAAGGTGATGGTGGTGGCGACATTGGTGTTGATGGCGATGTCGTGAACGAGATTCTTGGGATCCAGGCGCACGAGTTCACGCCCCGGCTGCACCTGAGCGGATACTGCGAAGGCCGCCGAAAAGACCCCGGCGAGAAGAAGCCGAAGCCAGCTGGATGTGCGTGAGTTCATGATTCGCTGATGGGCTCCAGAGTCAGTTTGCCCAAAGTCTCCACCTGGGATGGGAAGCCTTTGTTGTGGGTGATTTTCGTGTTTTGATGCCAGAGGACGGTGAGCGTGAAGCGGTAGGTCTCATGTTTTTCCTTGCCGCTGAAGAAGCTTCGGCGGTGGACGAGGCCGGTGGTGAGGGTCTTCACACGGGTGTTGGTGGCCACCAAGATCTCCGTTTTCTCCACCATGGAGGTCTGATCGACCTTCTGGCTCTGGAAGTACTTCTGCTCTTTCTGAACCTCCTTGCGGATCTCCGACAATCCGGGGCTTTCGTGCTTCTCGTTTTCCCAGCAGAGCTTGGTGAGGCGGTTCTCGTAGATCAGGCCCTGCGGATTGCGTTCCAGCAGAGTCTCCGCCAGCACGTTGCAAAGATGCATGTGCATGGGATTCATCTCCTTGTACACCTCCCCTGGCGGCACGTAGTAGGCGCCGGCGGTGTCCATGACCACAAAGGGCGGGCGCTGCCGCAACGCCGCGGACATCATCATGACGTAGCCGGCACAGCCCGCCCCCACGAGGCAGGCGACGAGAAACCAAAACACGGCGGTGCGATCCCTGATGATCAAGGTATCAATGGCGCTGCGCTTTTTCTCCTGCGGTTTGGACATGGTTCGAGGGGATTACTCGGAGTTGGAGGTGGGGGTGATGGAATATTCGATGTGCCTGCAGACGAAGGGGAACCGGCGGCTGTCACGGAGATTTTGGTTTCGCTCCCAAGTCTGCCTTGCCATGACAATGAATGACTGATTGATGGCTTCGTTGGTGGTCGGATCGATACTCACACGAACAATCTGGCCCTGGGCCACGGTTTCAGCTTCGCCATTGGGAAAGTGCTGCACGCGCACCTGCCCCACCTCCATGACCTGATGAATTTTGCGGGTGTTATAATCGTAGTATGAGTCCTGCAAGTCCTTGGCCACCTCCGCCATGCCAGCGCCGGTGAACAGCAGCGAAAGCCTCTCGGCCGTCAGAGCACCCCGGGGTCCGCGGTTGAGAAACGTTTCCAACGACAGGCGCGCATGATAGTCCACCACTTCATCGAGGTCCTGCTGCTGCATCGAACGGTCGAGATACACATAGGACTTCTCGATCGGCACGTAAAGCATGCTGCCACGGCTGGCGACCGCGACATCATACACATACCAGCCAGTGACCGCGAGGCAGCCGCAGGCCACAAGAAACCAGAACAGCGCCAGCTTTTCCTTTGAGATGAAGATGTCGGCCACGCCTTTCATGTCATTCTCCTCCTGCAAGGCCTCCTATTTGATTGCCCACGCCAGTGACCGCGCCCGTGGCACCGCTGATGGCCGAAGATGCGGTGCTGCCGCCAGGAACCATCCCAACCACCGAACTCGCCACCGCACCGCCCGCGCTCACACCGCCCATGGCGGCACTGACCGCCTGGCCTGCGAAGGCTGTGCCAATCTGCGCCCCGGAAAGGATGGCCTTCTGAATCAGACCCGGTGCTTTGAAAATCACAAACATGATCCAAATGGCGACGGCGACGACGAGGACGAAGATGGCGATCACTTCAACAGCCACTCCAAAGCCTGCAAGATTTAGCGTGGCGCAGATCATGGTGATGATATCAATGCCGATGGTCAGCAGGGCGTCAGAGAGCATGAGGCCAATGCCCCAGCCCAGCGGCCAAAAGCAGATGCCGAGGAGCCCCATGAAGTAGCTCTTGGCCGTTGTTTTTGTATCGTCGTACAAAAGCATGCCAAAAAAGATCGGCGAGGCCGCCGCACCAATGTACAAGGCCATGATCTGCACCTGATAGGCGAAAAAGAAAACCACATAACAGATCAGACCGATGACGATCATGCAGAACGCCGCTATGATGTTGGCGATGTAGTCGATGATCGCGAGCGGATCGACAAACAGCCCCATGAGCGAACTCGGGTCTGTATCGATATCCATGTCGCCAAAACTGTCCCCAAAGTTTTCAAACAACCCAATGGGGTCAACGCCCAGCGTGTCAAGCAGGTCATCCGAAAGCGCGGTGCGCACATCCACCACGAGGAATTCCGGAAAAAATGGCATGATGGAACAGACAAGCCCCATGGTGATCATTTGTCCGAAGGCTCCTTCGAAGGTTCCGCTCATGATGCCTTTGACCGCGATCATCAGCAGCCCCAGGAATGCGAGGAGAAATGCGAAAATCTGCAGGGCATCAAAAATGTCCGAGCAGGTGTTCTGCAGATCGGTGTAAAACGTTTCCATGAGACCAAAGGCACCGGCAAATCCCTGGCCGGCGGCAAGGATGGGCATGAAGTGAGGAAGGTTCATGGGGACGACAGAAACTTGAAGGCGATAAAAAACCGGGTGGGCGTGCTGCTACTTTTTGCCCCAGCCCAGATTGCTGAAAGGCGAGGTTGTCGTGGAGCCCGTGGAGGAGCCGGAATTTGCGCCGCTGTTGTTGGTGGCGGTTTCGGAGGTGTGCTTGTCCTGCAGTTTGCGTTCTTCGGCTTTCGCCTTGGCTTCCACCTGCGCCTGGAGCTGGAGTTTCTCCTTCAACACGTCGTAATCCATCTTGCTCTTCATCACGGCCGCCGGGACGCTGGCGATCTGGGTGTCGATTGCATTGATCGCAATCTGGAGCTTAAGAGTCGTGGCAAGGTCTGCGGAGCCGAGCATGTCCAGCAGTTCTGAGCGCTGCTCTTCAAGCTGGGCGATGCGATCATCTGCATCCCGGGATTTTTCAGCCACCGCATCCAGGTCCCCACTGAGCGCGCCTTGAAGCTTGTACAAGGAGGGATCACGATCAGCGGTTGTACCATCTTTGAAGGTGACGGTCGGTCCGACACCAGCCACAAGGCCGTAGGCGTTGTCTCCAAAGGCTTCGGAGCCGGTCGTGGCACGAATGCGGTCCTCACGCGAGGCACCGCCCGAAGCGGCCTGGACGGATTTGGCAATATCCTGCTTGATCACCTCCAGCGCGGGAAGGCTGACTGTGGAAGGGTCTCCCATGCGCGTGAGCTGGTCCGTGAGCGACTGGGACTGCTTCTGCGCTTCATCGAGCTGCTGCTGGAGCATGCTCATGATGCTCTGCGTGTTGGTGTTGGTCTGCTGGATCAAGGCGTTGTCGATGACTTCCTGCACCGGCGACTGTGCGCTGGCGCCGAGACTGAACAGGAACAGCCCGAAGGCGAAACATGCGGATGTTTTCATGGTGTTGCTGTGGCGGGTGGATGACGAACGGGATTATTCAACGACCTCGATGACGACTTTGCGTGGTTCGACGAGCACGCCATCGGTGGTGATGTGCTCCGGGACGGGCACTTCGTAGTAGCGGCGCTGCACGCCGTCACCGCTGCTGGGGCGTTCGGCATCGCGCTTGAGCCAGTAGAGGTCCTTGATGGCGTCGCTGCGGCCTTTGTTATATCCGTCGAGATACTTCTGCCTCACTTCATTCTGGGCCATGGAATCGGAAATGGCACCGGCAGCATAACCAGCGACAGCCCCGGAGATGAGGCCGGCATGGCTGCTGAGGCCACCGCCGCTGCCACCGCTGGAACTGCTGGTGGTGGTGGTGCCGCCCGTGGTGGAGGAGGAGCTGCTGCTGCCGTTGTTGTTGCTTTTGAGAAGGTGATCTCCCACGAGGGATCCGAGGATTCCACCGGTGGCGGCACCGACGAGCCCCTTGTTCACGCCGCCGCTGGAATTGGAGCAGGCGGCGAGCAGGGAGGACATGCTCACTAGAAGGATGAGGATGGTCGTTTTCATTTCTTCGATTTGGCTTGGCTGAGAATCATCTTGTAGGCATCCCCGCCGTAGTTCTTGAGCTCGGCGTTCTGGCGTTCAAAAGCCTCCCCGGAGGTGGCGGAGGCAAGGATCATCTCCTTGGAGGCCTGATGCCTGCCGATGGCGATGCGCGGGCGTCCGGTGGCCTCGTGATAATACACAAAGGAGCCATAAGGGTCGGTCTTCATCTCCGAAGGATCAGGGAAGCTGGTGACCTGCTTTTTGGTGATGGAGGGGATGCGGAACCCTTCGCTCATGCTTTCCACATCTCGCTGGTCGGGCTGCTTGAGCATGTACATAACGCGGGAGTTTCCCACGACCGACGAACGCACCGGGTGGTCCTTGATGCGCTGGAACTGCTGGATGATGGAGAACACCCAGCAGGAATACTTGCGCATACGCTCATAGTACTCACGCGTGATGCGGTCCCCGTCCGGCATCGCGAGGAATGCCGAAAGCTCCTCGAGAATGACACGCTTGCGGGTGGAACGCGGGCGGCTCATGATCTCTTTGCGCAGGTCATTGGTGATGAGGAATGCAGCAACGGTGCGCAGCTCCTTGGCTGACTCGGGAATGTAGGACAGCTCGAAGTGGACCACCTTGCCGCTGAGACTGACATTGTTGACGCCGTCCAGAATGGCCCCGTAGCGACCGGTACGGCTCCATGGCTCCAGCAGCATGCGCAGGAGACCGATGTCCGGATGCGCACGACGCTGCCGGCTTTCGAGATTCAGCAGCTCCACAAACTGGCTGTGCGTGGGCATGTCTTCCGGCTTCATGAGAGTGTAGGCCATGCTCATGAGGTCCCATTGGTTGCCTGGATTGTTGAGAAAATCCTCCAGCATTCCCTGGTCCACCGCCATGCGGTCGAATTCAGTGGCCATGGTGTCCCCCTCCATGAGGCTGGAACGAAAATCCATCCAGGCGTCTGCGAGAACGGTGCCCTGCGGCATGCGTTTTTTGCGCCATTCGTCGGCGACGGCCACACGGCGGGCAGCTTCAGCACGGCCTTCGGCATTATGGCTGGCCCAGGTTTCAAACTGGTCGATGTAGAGGCGCTCGATCTGCTTGGCGAGCAGTGCCTGACGGATGCGGTCTTTGTCGATGTCCGGAGGAGGGCCGGCCATCAAGTGAGCCACGGCGGTGGCTCCACCAAGCTGGTCTGAGCTGAGCGGCAGACCGCGGGTGTCGAAGTAGTTGAAGGTCAGGTTGCCGTTCGGCTGCACGATGATCGGCTCGCAGCCATAAAGCCGGGTGAAGAGGTTGTAGGAAAGGCCTTCCTCCACAATCGCGGTGAAGTCGTAATAGGGCGCGGTTTGTGTGAGCAGATCGATGGTAAAAACCGATTTCCCTGCGCCGGAAGCTCCGAACATGATGCCGTGCTCCGGACGCATGGCCCCTTCCTTGCCGACGAATGTCGTGGTGCCCACGAGGGCGCCGCGCGGGCCGTCGTAGATGGCCTCCGCTTCATCGAGGTCACCGGTGGGTGTGCTGGATATAGGCAGCATGTCCGCGAGATTCACATCCTCGACGTAGAGCTTGAAGTCATTGTAGTTCGCCCAGCTCCAGCCGGGCATGCAGAGCTGCCAGTAGTTGCGCACGCTGGTGGGGAGCGTGGGTTCATAGGACTGCGCGCCGCCGAGTTTCAGGATGGAGTTCCGAATGGCCGAAAGCTTGCTGGAACAGACATCCGCGTCCTTGTCCCACACGCGCACAATGAGATGCATGCGGTAGGGCACGACTTCGTTGGTGCTCAGACGGCGGATACGAGTGCGCAGTTTCAGCAGGGTGGCTTCGAGAGAGGGCGTGATCTTGCCGCGCTCCAGCCGGGCGACCTTGCCTTCCGTGGTGATGCGGTCTTTCTCCACATCTCCGGCCTCGATGTTGGTGATGATCTGGTAGTCGAGGATGTCGAGCTGCGTGAGCGTGCGCATCATCCCGATGTAGGTGAACTTGGGCATGCTCTTGACCACGCAGATGCCCTGGTAGAAGCCGTCCATCTTGAAAGTGGAGGAGCCCATGCGCACGGGAGCGGCCTCGCTGTTGAAACACATCTCGCAGACGGTCTTGCTGGGGTCGTAAAGGTCCTCAAGCTTGAGCGCCTCATTCTCAAACGCGCTGGGATTGAAGTAGCGGTAGAAGGCTTCAAAGTGCTCCATGTCATTCATGGGCATGACGCGTCCACCGAGGCTGCCGAACTGCTGCCGCAGGGCTTCTTCCAGCTCTCCCTGCTCGCGTTTGGCGGCCTGGAGCAGCTCTTCATAATACTGCCTGCCACCACCCATGGCCTTGCCCTGGATGCGGGAGGTGAAATAAAACTGCAGATGCTCGCGGCGCAGCTTGTGCTCGCGGATCTTTTTATCGTAGCGGTGGTAGCGCTCCTCACGCTGCCGGGTGGACCAGCGGTCCTGCGGCAGTTCCTCGGTTTTCTGGCGGTACCGCTCCAGCTCCTTGCGGTAGTCGCTGTCCACGCTCCATGACACCTGGAGGCGAAGCTCCGGCCGCACCATGCGCAACAAAACGCGCAGGTTGTCTTCCAGAGACATGAGCCAGGAGGCGTCCGTGTTTTCCGTGTCCGGCATTTCGATGTTATACCCCCGGCCGATCGCACCGCCGCGCTGGAGGCCCCGATAGATGATGAGATCTTCGTCGAGGTAGGAATTGATAAACTTCGCCATCCGGGAGGATTAAATAGGTGGGTCTTTGGTGGGATCATCAACCCAGGGGAGGGTGATGGGCTCGACCTTGCTGGGGGCGAAGTAAGGTGTTTTAGCAGCCTTGATGATGAGCCATTCGAACAACTCCACATCGTAGGAGGGAGGCTTCCCCTGCTTCAGTCCGAAGCAGTAGAGTGACACCAGCACCAAAGGTATGGATGCCACCAAAATGGCCGTGGGCATGCTGGCATCCGGCGCGCTGGCCATGTTTCTGAAGATCAGCATGGCCATGCCAAACGCGAGCATGAACCAGAGAGCATTCGCTCCCTCGAAACCGGCGATGCCCTGCTGGGAATCGCGGCCTTCGTTGGTTTCGTGCAGTTTGACGCCTTGCTGTTCCATGGTCTGATCGCCGGAAAGTGACAACGGCCTCCCAACCCTGACGCGCCCGGCTGGGGCGCATCAGGGAGAGAGCTCCATTGCCCGGAAACTAGTTTGTACCCATGTCGATGGAATCCACGTCGCTGGAGCCGCCGGCGGTGGAGAACATGACCTTGGTGATGATGAAGGCGAGGCCGCCGATGCCGGCACCGACCAACCCGTAAAGCACGCGCTCGGTATTGCCCATCATGAACATGACCGCCGAGAAGAGCAGGCCGCCAAAAGCGAGCACCAGACCGACGAGATTGAGGATGTTGATGATGCCGCTGAACTTGCTGGTCAGATCGCTTGAGGTGGCAGCGAGTGGCATGGTGAAGCGCAGGATGTTGGTGCCAAGAGTGGTGATGGCAATGGAGTTCATTTCAGTGGATGATGAATAGTTTGATGTTTTGGAGTTCAGCTCGCGGCGCGTGAGCACCATCTGCTGGCCGTGTAGTAACCAAACGGTGGTCTGCTGTGACAGGATTTTTTTCCACCTGCGGTGGCTCTGTCCTCATTCCCGGCTGACCAAGGCATTTCGCAGAGCAGTCAGCTCTTCCTGCACCATCTCATCCGTGGGTGACGCCAGTGTTCCAGCCACCAGGTCGCGCATGATTTCCCGAAAGCGTTTTCTCAGCCGTGAGATGGACTGGCGCACAGCGTCATGGGTCATGCCCAGCCGTGCGGCCAGTTCTGCATCATTTCCCGATCCTGCGAGAGTGGGGTCCAACCTGGGCCGAAGCAGCTGAAACTGCTCCTTCTTACCCGCCGCCTCCTGCTCCTGAGCCAGTTGCTCGACCGTCGCCTCAATGATGCGCAGGGCGCACATGCGCTGGTAGATCATTTCAGGGGTGCGGTGGTCTGGCGGCTGAATGGAGAGCTCATCCTCCGCCTGTGAGGCCTCAATGGATAAAATTTCTTTGCCACCTCCGCGTTTCAACGCCGACGCCTGCCGCTGCCAGTGCTTGATGTGCCGGCTGAATGCCGTGAGCAGGTAGTTGCGCATCTTGCCCAGCGCTGCGTCCGCCGTAGTGAATAAAGCCTTTTCCAGCACAAAGCTAAAGAAGCTCTGTGTCATGTCTTCGGCATCTGCCGGAGAAAGTCCTTGAAAGCGCGCATACGAGTAGATCGGACGCCAGTAGATTTTGCACAGTTCATCCAGCGCCAGGCGACCTGTCCCCACGTCTCCCCCTTCGCGCAGCGCCAGCACCATGCTCCAGCGTGTGACTGGAAAAGCACCATGATGAGTTGGAGGGGTCTTGGCCATGCAACAATATTTGAGAGCACTTTTTTACGTTCTTTAAACCTTGGAAGTCGAAAAAAAATCAGTCACAGAAAGATGAGAGGCTGGATAGATCAGGCATGCTACAGGCTCAACTGCATCTCCGTGCGCGAGTCCTCCTTCTATTCTTCAAAATGTTCTCCTGCGAAATCCCTGACTGATGAGCGCCACTTCACCTGGACCGGATGCCGGTGACAACTTTCACACTCAGGCACGATCTTCCGTATTGCAGGGTCTGAATCCCGTCGGCCTCATGGAGGGCGTGCTGGGTGGCCAGGCTACGGACTGGGAGCCGCCGCTGGCGGAAGAACTGGAATCTTGCTTCCCTGGCTACACGGGCTTCCGCTTCATTGACCGCGGCGGCATGGGGGCCGTCTATTCTGCCATACAAACCTCTCTGGAGCGGCGGGTCGCGGTGAAGATCCTGCCCCCTGACCTTGGCCGGGATGCGCTCTTTGTGGACGGCTTTCATCGGGAAGCACGCCTGCTGGCCCGGCTGCAGCATCCAAATATTGTTGCAGTGTATGACTTTGGCCGCAATTCACTGGGGCATCTCTTCATCGTGATGGAATATGTGAACGGCACCTCGCTGTTTGAAATATTGAAACATGAGCAGCTGCCTCTGCCGCGTGTTTTAGGGATCGTCGCCCAGGTGTGCGAAGCGCTGCAGTTCGCCCATGACCACGGCGTCATCCACCGCGACATCAAACCCACCAACATCCTCATTGATGGTCGTGCCAGTGTGCGCGTGGCGGACTTCGGCCTGGCCAAGCTGATGCAGGCGGAGTCCACCACCACGGCTCAAACCCGGAGCTCGATGATCATGGGCACACCCGTGTATGCCGCGCCAGAGCAGCGCCGGCTGAGCGCCACTGTCGATCATCGTGCGGACATCTTCAGCGTCGGGGTGACACTTTATGAAATGATCACCGGTCACTTTCCAGTGGGGGTCTTTGAGCCGCCCTCCAAGAAGGCAGGCACGCCGCCTGCACTGGATAAAATCATCACCAAAGCGCTGCGAGAGAGCCCTGCAGACCGCTTCCAAAACGCCGCGGAGCTCAAGAAGGCGGTGAAGCAGGCGTCTGACCGCATCACCCAGCCGGCAATTCAGCGTACCATCGTTAAGAGGCCGATCATCTCCATGATGACGACGGTGATCGTCACCGCCGCGCTTATCTACCTGTTTGATGAACTGAACAAACAGGTGCTGCAAAAAATGCATCCCTCCAGGGCCACTCCGCTGCCGAACGCCCCCGTGGTCCAACTTAACGAGACCTTTTCCCTGCTCAACACCCGCATGACCTGGCAGCAGGCCCAGACAAAGGTGAGGAACACTCCTGATGTCGAACTGGCCAGCCTCCATTCCACTTCCGAACTGGTTGAACTGAACCAGTTGCTTGAGGAGCAGGGCATCCACTCCGGCCTCTGGACCGGAGGCGTCCAGAATGAAAGTGGCGCGCTTGTGTGGTCGGACGCCACCCCATGGGATTTCGAAGCCTGGATGCCGGCCGCAGCCCAACCGCCGGTGATCGTGACGGAGATCCAGGCGAAGAACAACGGGACCCTGCGCACCCCCCGGGGCGACACCCCTGACTGGATCGAGGTGCACAACCCGGGCTCCAAGCCCGTGGATCTGACCGGCTGGAAGCTCATCCATTACCGTGGACGCGAATTTTTTGAGGACCGCCTCGGCGCCCACATGAAACCAGGAAGCCCCGGTCTGGTGCTGGCTCCGGGGGAATACCGCGTTCTGTTTTGCAGTGCGATTTCTGAAGATGAATCCGACCGGCCTCAGATCCACTTCCGGCTGGAGGCAGAGCAAGGACGCATTGGCTGGGCCGATCCCCAGGGCCGGCTGATCCAGATGTTCAACAGCTCATGGAGCAATTTCCCTAGCGACACCTCAATCACTTCCGACTCCAGCGGTCAGAAATGGGGTGTCAGCGTCAAACCCAGTCCCGGCCAGCCCAATCCTCCACCGGCGCGTCCTCTCAAGCTGAACGCGACTCCCAAACCCGAACGGATGGCCGTCATGCTGCTGCCCCAGTTCGGTGGGCGCTGGAGCACCAGTCCGATGGACCGACTGGCGCTGCCGCTTATCCGCCACAAGAAAAAATAAACCACGAAGCCGCCCCAGCTTGTTCTGCGGCGGCACTCCCCTGAGGCGCAAGTCTTTCAGATTCAGCGGTTGGCCAGATCCACCAGCTTGTCATTCATGTCGCGCATGCGCTTGGAAAGGCAGGTGGTGATTCGGGTCAGAAGACGGTAGGCGACTTTCGCGTTGGCTGCGTGAAGACCGTCGAGGCTGTCACGCGTGATGAGCCAGACCTCAGCCTCAGATGCCGCGCGCACCGTCGCGCTGGCCGGACCGGGGTCGAAGATGCTCACCTCGCCCAGCGAATCACCCGCTTCGAGGACTGCAACGACCTTGTCAACACCGTCCACCTCCTGAAGCACTTCGATCTTTCCTTTCAGCACGAGGTACAGGTGGTCATTTTCTTCCCCCTGAGTGATGACGACATCATCCTTTTGGTAGGAGCGGGAGTCGCCAAAACTGGAGAGCAGGGTGAGTTCGTTGGCATTGAAATTGGCAAGAAGAGGAGTGAGGGAGGGCATGGCCTAGGAGGGAAAGATTACGGTCAAAAAGCGTGGAGGGACGAGTCATTGTTGGCGGAGATCACTTCCACCAGTCCGGGATCTTGCCGGCGCCATCCATGGCAGGAATGCGGAGGCGGACTTTTTTCTTCGACGGGTGAACGATCCACGCGGTGGCGTCCGGCATCTTCATGAGTTCGCCGGGCTGCACCTCGTAGTCCCATTCCTTGTTCACGGTCTTGCTGCTGTCTTTGCCCAGGAAGCCGGAGGACTTGGAGACTTTCTTCTTTTCCACCTTGGCGATGAACTCCGCGACGGCCTGCGCCCCTTCAGGGTCCGGCTGACGGAAGGCGATTCGGGAGCGGCAGTTCAGGGTGAGCACCTGCGCCGTTTCCTTGCCGAGCACGGGGAACAGAGAGGCGTCACTCTGCATGCCAAGGATGAGGCAGCAGTTCGCCGCACGCAGACGGTCGATGACGTTGTGGTCGGAGATGCCGTCCTCACTCGCCGTGGCCAGCGCCTGGAACTCATCCATCAGCGCGATGAGCAGGTTCTCCGTCTTGCGCTCCTTCTTTGGCTTGTCGAAACGCATCATGGCATGCGTGTAGAAGAGCAGCTTGATGTAGGTGTTGATGTAGCGGCGCTCGGTCTGGAAGGTCTGCGGCATGGCCGTGCAGAACACGCGGCCCTTGTCCACGTCGGTGATATCGATCGTGTTGGGAAGATCGGAGCAGAAGATTTCCGCGATGTCCGGGTGTGTGAAGAAGCCCAGCATGACCTTCAGCGTGCCCACGAGGCCTTCCTTCTGCTCCGCCGCCTGCGCGTTGAGAAAGGTCTGGTCGAAGTACTTCGCGAGTTTGATGCGCTCCGGCGTGCTTTCGGCATCCAGCAGTTCGTTGAAAAGCGCCTCCATGTTCGACTTGTCCGTGAGGAACTCATAGGCGCGCAGCACGTTCACCGGCTTGCCCAGTGTTTCCAGCAGTTCAAAAGCACATGTCAGCGCCTGCTGCGCCGCCGGTTTGAAGAAGGATGACTGCTCCCCTTCCGTGAGCGAGGCTCCCGTATCGACGAGGTTCTTCGCATGCGTGGTGTAGGGCAGCCGCGGGTCTGAGACGAGATTGTAGCGCTCCTTGGGCTGCCATTTGCGGTCCAGCCGGTCCGGGCGCACCATCAGCACGCACACCGCCTCCGGCCTCCCATGGCCGGTGAAGTGCTCCATTGCAAAGAAGTGCTCGTCCCCCTTGGCACCGAGAATGAGGCCGCCCCAGTTCGGCCGGCTCACGCTAATCTGATGCAGCAGCGGGTTGAAGCCGGAGGTCGTCTTGCCCACGCCCGTGTCTCCCGTGATCAGCCAGTGGCGGGTGAACTCCCCCGGCAGCCACTTGAGGTTCTTGTACTTCACGATGTAGTCCTTCTTCGAGAAATCCGGCTGCCACTTCAGCAGCACCATGGCCCCAAGCACGCATAGAAAAGCAACCCCCCCCGTGACCTCATTGATGCTGTCATACTGAAATACATACCAGATGCCAAAGGTGGCGATGCCGACGGCGACGAGGAATTTGATGAATGAAAACATGCTGGGAAAAGGCGCTGCCGGTCAAACTAGCCGGAAAGCGACGGTTTGTGACCGCCTTTTCCATTGTGTCACAATTTGGGAGGTGTCGGCTAGTTGAGGCAGACACCCCATCTGCGCCATGCCTATTCCGAAGCCGCCCACTCCTCTGAACTTCGACACTTTTAACATGGCTTCGAATCCCGACGCCATCGCAGGAGTCCAGGCCAATGAAACGTTCATGCTCACGGGTCTCAATGGAGGAGCGCTGGGAAAAGGCGGGGAGACCGTTGGGTTTGCCAAGTATCAGTTTGACGGGCAAAAATTGGTGGAATCCACGGCTGAGAGCAGGCGATTGCCGGAAGTCATCGACGGGATGAAGCGAACGTCAGGCGAACTGACGGCCGCCCTGGCCCAGGCAGCAGAGGGCAACGACAACGCCGAGGCACTGCAGGCCAAAATGGCGGCGGCCGTGACAGCTCTCAAAAAAGGCCTGCCTGAGGCTCAGCGTGATGACGTGGACGCCATGACTCCCCAGCAGGTGCTGGCAGCCATGCAGGATGCGCTGCCAGGTCTGGAGCAGCGAAGCCATGAAGCCGCCGTTGCCTCCGCAGCTCTCGGCAAAGTGGATGGAGCCGCCGTCGATTTGTTTGACCCTGAGCTCCCGACTCCTGCAGACCGGGGCCTGCTGGCTCGCAGTGTTGCCTCCAGCCAGGTGGATCAGCTTTTAGGCACCAACATTCTGGCTGAAGAAACATTCGGAGTGACCCGCGAGGGCAAAGTCGTTGGCGTGAGCATTCAAGGGGATGGAGCAGGCATCACCGGTACCCACCGCTTCAATGAAGGTGAGGAGAAAAAAGATTACGTCCTCAACGTGGATTTGAAAAATCCCGCCCTTCAACGCGGCCTCGCAGACCTGGAGGCCGTGGACTATCTCACCGGCCAGATTGACCGCCACTGCGGCAACATGTTTGTGGACCAGAACAACAAGGTCACCGGCATTGACAATGATCTGGCCTTCCCCGAGCGCAGCCTAGAAGAAACCACCCAAGGCATGCCCAAAGGCATGCGTGCGAAAGTCGTGGGAAAGATGCCGCAGCAGATGCATCAGGAGACAGCTCAAAAAATCCTGGCGCTGGACCCGGACACGCTGCGGCAAACGCTCAAAAACATGCCCGCGCCGGACAACATCAGCAAGCTCAGTGATGCCGCCATTGAAGGGGCCTGCGACCGTCTGGTGCAGATGCAGAACGAACTCAAACAGCCGGGCGGAGCCATCCAGGTGGTGGCCGCGTTCAACGATGACACCTACAACGCGGCCATGGCCGCACAGCAGGCCCAGGTGGAGGCAAAGTTGGGCGGCAAGATCGAGGACACGGATGTCGACAACGCCGCCAATCTCTCCGATGTACCAAAAACATCCTACCTCGGCGCCGTGGCAATCCAGACCAAACGCTATGAGCTCAACTCCCAGCAGGTGCCCGGCAACTTCCTTGGACGTGACCAGAAAACAGCCCCCCAAGCCCCGCGCAATGCAGAGGCGGCCATCTATGCGAAGCAGCTTGATGTCGCCAAGCAGGCCATGACGAGCAATCCCGCCTTCGTCGCCCATCTGGGAGCGGACGCCCAGCAGGCGCAGGCTATCAGCCAGGAAATCAAGGAACTGAAGGAAAAAGTGGCTCATTACGAAAAGGAGCAGGCCGGCCTGCAGAAGAACAAGATAGGCTCTCTGGTCCGCAGTCTGGCCAGCGGGGGGGCCGCCAAGCGCCAGGAATTTTATGGTGAAAAAAAATTCGAGGCCATGCAGCGCATCGGCCAGTTGCAGCAGCAGCTGGACACCATCGCCGAAAATGCCTTGAGCAACGAGGTCAAGGCGGAGGCGCGGGCTTACGCCCGTCAAGCTGCCCCACAGAATCAACCCGTGGCGGCTGTGAACAACGCCGCACAGCATCAGCCGGTGGCGGTCCAGCCAAATCCTGCCCTGGCAGGCATGGCCCCGAACCACCCCGCTCCGCCTCCCCCCGGCCAGTTCAATCATCCTCCGCCCTCAGACATGGCACCTGCGGTCCCCAATCAGGACAATCTGGCCCAAGGCAACGATAAGCCCAAGACCGCCAAGACCAAGATCGCCGCCAAGAATAAGGAAGGAGACCTGACCGTCAAAGCTGCCGAGGACGAGTTGGAAGTCTCCGACCCAGATGACCTCGATGCCGACGTGGAGGTGGAAGTCGAAGTGAAAAAGGAAGGCCTGTCCAAAGCGCCCAGTGTGGCTGAAATGCTCAAACGCACCAACAGCGCCCCCCAGCTAGGCGGTCACAAAGCGGCTCAGGGAGTCGGTGGAGAGGAGCCCAAACCCGCAGGCAACAGCCTCCGCGCCAGCGGCAGCTGGCAGGCTGCCAAGCCTTCCGGGCCAAAGCCTGGGGGAAATTCTCTGACAAGCTCCCATCTCTGATTCCGTTGCCGGCCTTGACAGCTCGTCATTTCACAGGCCAGCCACCGCTGGCCTGCGGTGGCTGGTGTGCAGTCATGGTGTCTCTGAAACGGCTTTTTCAAGCGACTCAAATTTTTCAGCTCTGTGTCACACGACATGAGGCAGACGGCTACTTCGGTCCATGGAACACAACTCCCACCCCGGCACCCGCTCACCCAGGCGTCCCTTTCTTGCCTTCATGATCCTCCTCTTCAGCGCAGGTTGTCTCTTCCTGCTCTATCTCTGGTGGACGCCGCCCCTGAGAATGAACCGCAGCAAGGATGTTGCGAACAACGCACCCGCCCCACCAGAACACTCGCGTTCTGACTATTCGGAAACCTCGGTGATGCGCGACCAGTGCCGAAAAATCATCAGCGCCCTGCGCGGCTTCCACGCGCACCAGCACGGCTATCCTTTGCCAGCCGGGACTGCGTTCGACGAGAAGACCGCCTATCCCATCAATCAGGCCATGGTCGCCGCAATTGAGGGTGTTGATGCAGCATTGAACCCCTCACAAGTCAATTACTTCAAGCCCTGGGAGCTTTCCGCCGAGACCCTGAGCGAGCTCAAAGCCGGCCATTTCTTCGCCACCTTTGATTTCAACGGTGACGGCCACATTCCCAACCCTGCTTCACCAGAGAAGAACGTCCAGCAGGATGTCCTCGTCTGGCATGCCGGCAAAGACGGCAATCCTGGCACCTGGAATGACAACGTTTTCGCCTGGCTCGCCGAATAGCCCGGATAAATCCTCCAACAAAACCGCCCCAAAAGCGGTCCAAGCTGCCGTCGCTACAGCAAAAGTTAAATGACACTCGGGTTCATCGGCATAAATTAGCGGCTCGCTCAATCCTCGTTCATGGACATCCCCCCCTCCAGCAGTCCGGCAGCAAGCGCGGCAGAAGATTTTGATCAGACCATCAAAGTCCGCACCCCCGCGGCAGGCGCTGTCTATTTCAACCGTTACCGCCTGACCCGCGTTCTGGGGCGTGGCGGCATGGGCGTGGTGTGGCTGGCAGACGATTTGAAGCTGGAACGGCCGGTCGCGCTGAAGTTTCTGCCAAGCTTGATCGGCCTTGATCCCACAGCGATCAAAGAACTCAAAACGGAGACCCGGCGCGGGCTCGAACTTTCCCACCCCAACATCGTGCGAATCTACGATTTCGTGGATGACGACGATGAGGCCGCCATTTCGATGGAATTCGTGGACGGCAAGACGCTTTCAGAGCTGCGTGCCACCACTGACCATGGAGTCTTCACCACCGAGCAGGTGTCCAAATGGCTCCCTGGTGTGTGCGAGGCGCTCGATTATGCCCACATTCATCGCAAGGTCGTGCACCGTGATCTCAAGCCTTCGAACATCATGGCCATGAGCCTGGATGACACGGCCAAAATCGCCGACTTCGGCATCGCACGCAGCATCTCGGACACGATGCAGCGGCTTTCCATCTCCCAGCTCGGCGTCAGCGGCACCCTGCCCTACATGAGTCCGCAGCAGGCCATGGGAGAGCGCCCTTCCCCCACGGATGACGTGTACTCACTGGGGGCCACGATCTATGAACTGCTCTCCGGCAAGCCGCCTTTTTATCGCGGAGACATCCCTTCCCAGCTCACCTCCAAAATCCCCTCCACCATGCACGAGAGGCGTGAGGAACTGGAGATCAAAGCCAGTGACCGCATCCCGAAGGAATGGGAGGCCGTCATCGCCGCCTGCCTTCACAAGGATCCGAGCATGCGCCCGCAAAGTGCGGGCAAGGTCCTCGAACTCCTCGGATTAAAATCCACCACCAATGCAGCCACCCAGCCTTTCATCCCGCCAGTGGCTCACCCCAAAAGCCGCATCCCGGTCTATGCAGCGGCTGCCATTGCAGTGCTGGCTGCAGGAGCAGCGTTTTATTTCAAGACAACGACCCCCAATGCGGATCCGGCCATTCAAGCACCTACGGCGGCAGAAGCACCTTCGGCTCCAGTCCTGAATCCCGCGCCTGCAGCCCCGGCAGTTTCTGCTCCGGTGGTCACTGCCGCCGCGCCAGTCAGTGCACCTGATGCTCCAGCATCCGCTGTCATCATCCCCCAGGCTGCTCCAGCAACAACTCCTGCTGCCGTCCCACCACCGGTTCCAGTGGCCGCAGCCGCAAATGTCCAGCCAACAGGCTCCGCCGCTCCCGGCCTGCCACAGGCCCAGGACATGCCTGCAACAGCAGGAGCACCCGCCTCCGCACTTCCTGCGGGTGCGATGATCCAGCCACCCGTCTCCGAGCCGCCCGAGGGTTATTGGTCGATCCAACGCATCTTTCCCACTCCACCTCAGACCGAATACTCGGAGGCTGGCCGCCGTCACCTGTTGTACGAAGTGCAGCGCATCCTGAAAGAAAAATCACTCTACAGCTCCACTCAGGATGGCAAGGAAGGCAAAGGCACTCACAACGCCATCATTCTCTACCAGGCCAAAAATGGTCTCCTCCCCAACGGCCTGCTGGATGGCCCCACTCTCACCTCGCTGTCTTTGATGGACGAACCTGATGAGCCGGAGTGGAGCCCCCCGTCTTCTTCGGTTTCCAGCTCGTCTTCCCGTCGAAAATCCTCTTCCAAGGATGAGCCCAATCTGTTCCAGCGTGCCGGCAAATCCATCGGGCGCTTCTTCAAACGAGACTGAGCCGACGCTATGGCTGCACCTCATCACCGTGCCGGGAGCCAGCGAGTGTACGAGCAGACTCCCAGGCCTTGAGTCGGCGCTGCCATTCAGCCAGCTCGTGTTCGTCTGCCAGCGGTGACTTCGCCTTCATGGTGAGCTTCCAGAACGCAATGAAGCTGGTAAAAATGAGCCGTTCTTTCTCTGGTGGGCGCCCGGATGAAGGACTGCCGAACCAGCCGCGGGCAGCCGTGTCGTACTCGGCCAGAGCTGCTGCAAAGTCGCTGCGCGCAGTCAGCAGATCTCCCAGCCGGCGATGCAGTTCCATCACCCTCCAGGTCTCCGCCTTGGTCTGACTGACCCCTGAAATGGCGTTCCTCAGGGCCTTCTCAGATTCACGGAACTGCCTCTTCATTCTGAGCGTCTCGCTCAGGGAGATCCAGGCGTCCGCCAGTCGAGATTCGTGCCCCGCAGATTGCGCCATGCCGACTGCACGAAGAGCTGCCTCCTCACCGCCAGGGCAGCCAGGCAGTGTGCAGGCGAGCGTGGCGTGCGAGATCAGGGCATTGAGAAGTTTTGAATGTTCCACACCAAACCGTTCCTCGCAGATTCGTATGCGGTCACTGGAAGCCGCCAGCGCCTCCTCGTAATGCTCACGCCTTCGACTCAGCACGGCCATCATTGAAAGCAGGTAGACCCGCTGTTCCACGAATGCGTCGTCAGAGGGAAGCAGCCTGATGGCCTTCTGCAGCACCGCCACGGCTTCGGGCATGCGTCCTGCGGCCTTTAATATCTCCGCCTGATCCCGCAGCCAGATTGCTTTTTCTGCGGGATTGGAATCATCCTTCAGCGCCATCACTTCCGCCATCAGCACCACCGCCTCCTGCCGCTGGCCGCTGCGTGAAAGCGCCAGCGCCAGTTCCCTCCGCACCGGCAGAATCTGTCCGCTGGCTTGTGCATCGGTTGCCGCCAGCGACTGATAGCCGGCCAGTGCCTGACGCAGCACCTCCACCGCCTTTCGCGGCTCGCCCTGTCCAATGTAGGTCCACCCGAGAGTGTAGAGGACGTGGAGCGCCGGCTTCGAATGTTCGCCCTCCGTTTGTTTCAGCAGCTCCCACTGGCGCAGCAGCCAGGGCTGCGCGCGTGCCGGTTCCTCCAGCGCGACGTAGAGGTGCGCGAGCTGCTCAGCCAGTTGCGCCTCCGCACGGGGCTGCTTTGCAAACCGTGACATGCCTGCCGCATAATCATCCGCGAGCTTGCGCAGCAACTGCGTGTTCATGCCTGCGCTCACGTGTTTGCGTGCGTTGTTGAGCAGGTCCTTGAGCTGCGCGCTGACCTGAAGCGCCAGATCAGCTTTGCTCCGCGCCTCCTCTTTCTGACGCTGCACTTCCTGACGCTGCACCTGCTCCCGTTCCAGCGCCCACCAAGTGGCGGCCAGACCTCCGGCCAGAGACACCGCAACCGCAGCCGCCATGCTCACAGCACTGCGATTCCTCACCAGCCATTTTTTGAATTGATACGCCAGGCCTGGCGGTCCGGCGGACACGGGCTCATTGCGCAGGTAACGCTGCACATCTTCGGCCAGATTCAACACGGTGGGATAACGCAGCTCACGCTCCTTTTGCAACGCCCGCAAGGTGATCCAGTCAAGTTCGCCCCTCAACTCGCGGCACAGCGCTCTGGCGTTGGCAGGAAGCGGCCTGGGCAGCCGCAGCACCCGTTGGCTGGGGGCTTCGGTTTCATGACGGCGTACCTGCTCCAGCAGCTCTGGCAACGAAGGCTCCTTTCCCATGCCAACGGGGATCGGAGTGCTACCCGTCAGCAGTTCATAGAGCATCACTCCCAGGGCATACACGTCGGTGCGGATGTCCACATCATGACTTTTCAGCTGGGCCTGCTCCGGACTCATGTAGCGCGGGGTGCCCAGCACCATGCCGCACAGAGTCTTTTCATCCCCGGCAGCCAGATCTCCCTCCAACGCCTTGGCGATCCCGAAATCGATCACTTTCACCAACGGGCGGCCATCGACCTCCACGACCATCACATTGGAGGGCTTCAGATCCCGATGCAGAATGCCGCGCTGATGCGCATGCTGCACCGCCATGCAGGCCTGCACAAAGATTTCCAGCCGTTCGCGGACGGGCGTGAGTCGCTTCTGGCACCAAACCGTGATGGCTGAACCTGACACCACCTCCATCACAAAATAGGTTCTGCCGTCCGGCAGCTCCCCGGCATCAAACACCGCTGCAATGTTCGGATGCTCCATGCGCGCCAGCACCTGATGCTCGCGCTCAACCCGTGCCGCCACCGGCTGAGTAAGCAGTCCTGGCCGGACGATCTTGACTGCAACCTCGCGCTTCACCGGCGCTGTCTGCTCCGCCCGCCACACCTGTGCCGCCCCGCCCTCACCAAGGACAGAGCGCAAAATGTAACGCCCGCTGATCACCTGCCCGGCCTGCTCAGGACTTTGCGGACACCCCGCATCCAGGGCCCCCAGCGTCGTCACATCAGCCATGGCCAGATCAAACAAGCCTGCTTCAGACCTGCGGTTGGAAGGCGTTTCGCTGGGTGTGGCCATGGGGTGACGGAAAGAGGTAGGCGTCCTGGCAGGCTGCAGGCGCCTATGCAGTATCAGAACCTGACAAGACCGCCAGCCCCTGATGCCACGATGAAAGTGCAAGAGCGCCCGCTGCATCGTCAATACCAATTTTAAGGCAGGCAGCACGGGCAGCACCTCCTTTCCATTCCCATGATTCTCGATGCCTCATGCCATCTCGAATACAAGATCCTCGAAGAGATCTCTGCCATCTTCATGCTTCGCCCGCGCAGCGGATGGGCGCAGTGGATCATGCGGGAGGACTTCACTCTCACGCCCCGCGTTCCAGTCGTTGAATACACGGATCTCTATGGCAACTGCTGCCAGAGGATCGTGATGCCGAAGGGGGACTTTCATTTTTCCATGAAATGCCGGGCATGGGCGCCGGACGACTGGGACAGCAAACCTCTCGCGCCGCTCCAATCGGTGGCGCAGCTGCCGGTGGAAGTTTTGCACTATCTCCTGCCCAGCCGCTACTGCCAGTCTGACAAGCTCGGCGCCATCGCCACTTCAATCGTCGGCACCACCCCGCATAATCATCATCAGGTCACCCGCATCCGCACCTGGATCCATGAAAACATCGCCTATGAACGGGGATCGAGTGATTCGTCCACCTCTGCATTGGAGACGGCAAACACGCGTCGCGGCGTGTGCCGGGACTTCGCGCATCTGGGCATAGCACTTTGCCGTGCCATCAATGTTCCCGCACGCATGGTCGTGGGGTTTGTTCATCAGTTGGAGCCGATGGACATGCATGCATGGTTTGAGGCCTACATCGGCGGGCGCTGGTATACCTTTGACGCCACGGAAGACAGGCCCGGCGGCGGGCGCATCGTCGTGGCCTATGGGCGGGACGCGGCAGATGTGGCGCTGGTCTCGCTCTTTGGAAATTTCACATGCACCACCATGCAGGTCAGTGTCGAAAAAGTGGTGGAGGCTTCGGAAGAATAAATCCCCTGGTCATCTTCTACCCCCAATTCCCCTCATGTCCTATTGTCTCGGCATCAATACTGCAGACGGCCTTGTGCTGGCTTCAGACTCCCGCACCAGCTCCGGCGCGGACCAGGTGAACACCTGCCAGAAGATGCACCAGTTTGTCATTCCAGGAGACCGGGTCCTGGTCATTCTCACCACCGGCAGCCTGTCATTGAGCCAGTCCATCATCACGCTCCTGCGGCATGACTTTGACGCCGGGCTGGGGCTGGCGGCCGTCTCAAGCATGTATGAAGCGGCACGCGTGCTGGGAGGCATGGTGCGGCGCATCTCTGATCTGGACCGGGCGGCCTTGGAGAAAGACAATTTTCGCTTCAATGTACATCTTGTTCTCGGTGGTCAGATCCTCGGCGGACCGCATGAGTTGTACATGATTTATCCTCAGGGAAATCCCCTGCGATCCACGCCGGATTCACCGTTTCTGCAGATTGGCGAAAGCAAATATGGCAGGCCCATTCTTGACCGTGGCATCAGCCATAACAGCACCAATCTCTACCAAGCCGCAAAATACGCCCTTCTCTCTCTGGATGCCACCATGCGCTCCAATGCTACAGTGGGGCCGCCGGTTGATCTTCTTCTTTATCACCGGGACACCTTCCAAGTCTCTCATTACCGGCGTTTTTACAGTCATGACCTGGATCTCATCGAGATTCACAATGCCTGGGAGAAGGCGATGCGCAATGCAGTGCACCAACTGCCAGACCTCTCGTTTGACGGAGGTGACGTTCGTTCCTCCGATCCCTGCCCCGACGCCGCCGGCTGGCAAGAGCTAACGGCACAAGGTTAGAGCCCCCAGGTAAAAACAGCCTGAGGCATCAGCACTTTCTCATGGCTTGATGATATCCGCCTTGAGTGGCATCGACGCATTGTCCATGGGCCAGTCGTCCGTCCGAAAGGGCGCTGCTGGAAGGCCGGCGCTGTTGACGAGATTGACCTCAGGATTATTGGCCCATGCATAACGCACTGCCACAGGCGCCTGAATGGCTGCATGGGAAACAATCACTGTACGGTCCTGGATGCGCGCCTCCGCCCGCTGCCAATGCCTTGTCGCATCCGTAATGATGAAACCTTTCACCGCAGCCTCGCCGCCTGAAGTCTTCATTCCGCCCGAATGCTGGAAGTGGATGACGACCTCACTGCCCTGAATGACATGATTCTCATAGCGTGGGCCGCTCCATTCGATCTTTTCACCGTAGACCTTCGCACGTGCCCATAGCGCGAGTCGATGACCGATCTGCTGCTTGTTGGTGGGATGGAGATTGCCCGCATCACCGATGTCAATATTGACGGTCATCCCGGTATGAGACGTCGTGGCAAGCGCCTGCGTCTGCGCCTCGCGCAACCGCGCCCAGTTGGAAGGAGCTGCAGGATCGGTCTCGCGCTGTTTATAGTTGGGCAGTTGCACCCAGACGAAAGGCAGCTCCGAGCCCCAGCGCGTGCGCCAGTCGCGGATCATCAGAGGAAGCTGAATGGCGTAAAGCGGACCATTGCCCGCATTGGATTCCCCCTGATACCAAACCACTCCCCTTAGCGCGTAGGGAATGAGCGGCGCGATTTTTCCATTGAAGAGGTTGCCGGGGCGGCTGGCATGGAGCGGGTCGCTGCCTGCATAGGCCGGCGCGGGTGGTGCGGGCTGTTTGGCCGCCTGCGCTGCTTTTACAGCCTCCTGCCACTGCTTTTTGGTGGCTTCATTCTTCGCGCGATTTTCAGCCTGCTCATAGGCGCCCACGTCTTTCTCCCAGCGCTTCAACAGGGGTTGCAGCCTGGCCTCTTTCCGCATCGCCTCCATGCTGGTCCAAGATTCAATCGGCGTTCCCCCGACAGACGAGTTGATCAATCCTATGGGCACCTTCAATTTTTGGTGCAATTCCCGCCCAAAGAAATAGGCGGCCGCAGAAAAGTTTGGAATCGTCCGCGGGGAACAGTTTTGCCATACCCCCTTGCATTGTTCCTGCGGGGTCGTGGCCGTGAAAGACTGAACAAAGAACATGCGGATGAGCGGAAAATCCGCCGCCGCTATTTCCTTTTCAGCCCCGGCCACGCCTTTGACGGTCATCGCCATGTTCGACTGCCCCGAACACAGCCACACTTCGCCCACCACCACATCTCTGATCACCTCAGTGCTTTGGCCGGAGACGCGCAGGATTTGGGGATCATTGCTCGCTGGCATAGGATCAAGCATCACCTTCCAGCGTCCGTTCTTGTCGGCGTGAGTAATCTTCGCCTGCTCCGCAAACTTCACATTGATCTCCTGCCCCGGCTCCGCCCAGCCCCAAACGGGGACCGGCTGATCACGCTGCAGCACCATGTGATTTTTAAAAATCGACGGCAGCGTGACGGTGGCGTGCGCGCCGAGCGTCAAACTGACGGCAATCAATGGAATCAGGCAATTTCGCATGGCGCGCGGGATGACTGCCCTTTTTATCCTTCTTGCGGGATCACAGGATTGTCGATGCCCAAAGCATCGGCGAGATCCATGAAATGCTCCTGTTCCTGCGCGATGATCTTGCGCAGCACCTCGCTGAGCCCATACTCCCCCATGGCTTCCGCCTGGCGTATTCTGGCGCGGTAGTTACGGATGGTTTCCGTCTCGTTTTCGAGGTCAAACTTCAGCATTTCCGCTGGTTTCTCGGAAATCTTCACCTCCTTGGGGGTGGTTGTTGGAGTGCCGTTGAAATAGTCGATCTGTTTCGCAATCTGGAGAGCGTGACTGAGCTCCTCCGCCGCATGCACGGCCAGCTCTTCGGCGATGTTGCTGTATTCCGCCCCCTTCAAAGTCTGGCTGTACACCACGTAGGCGATGATGGCCTGGAATTCGCGGGCAAGATCTTCATTCAGAAGTTTGATCATCTCCTGTCGGCTTGGAATTTGAGTAGGGGGATTCATGGCGGTTGTCGGTTACAAAATCTATCGCATTCCATCGAGGCACCGGACGTGCTGACTTGCAGGCACGTGCAGTTCAAAAGTGGCAGGATACCATGCTGCGCTGGATTGTGACCCTGCCGTCTGCCGCTGTTGGCTTCCAAAGGTTGGGAGATTGGCCGGCCCGACCCGGGCTTCGGGCGAATGTCTGAGGCCCTCTCTCGTCGTCGGACGAATCTCGATATGGCACAACCCGATACGAATATGAAAATCAGATTTCTTCTTTCTGCGCTGTCGGCGCTGATGTTCACCGTGTCTGCAGCTGCCCAAAGCGATCCGTCTGTGGGCGGTTCCTTCGCCTCTCCCCCTCATTCGGCAGGTTCAGTTTCCACCCCGACCGAAAAAGCCGGACTGGATGCTCCGGACAGCGCCGATGTACCACACCACGTAAGTTTCTGGGACAGACTTACAGGCCGCGACTCCCAGAACCACCAAGGCAGCGGCAGACGGCCTGACCACAGTCAGGGCTGGTTCAAACGAAACGCCGCTCCGGACAAGAACAGCACTGCTCACCGGAAGGGGTGGTTCCGCCAGCAGACGGGGACCCAAAGTTCTGACAGCCATCCGGGAGGGTTCGGCCTCCACCACAATCCTCCTCAAGGCCAGACTCCCTCGGCCCGGGCAAATGCACCGGCTGCCAAGATGAGCACGGGCTGGCACTTGCCATTTTTTCGCAGATGACAGGTCGATATCTCCTGACACCTGCCTGCTGCTCAATTGAAACCCCAACCCCCGTTCGGCCTTCGTGGTCGAACGGGATTTTTATGAGCATGTGCCCGGCCGGGCATCACTGCATCCGGTGATTTCGGCTGCTTTTGAGCTTTGTTTCCACTTTCTGAACAAAGAATTGAGCCACCCCGAGATCAAGCCGGGTGAAGATGAAGCGCGCCAGCTTCTGCTTGAACCGTTGCCACCAGTTGGAAGCCTTTTTCCAGGACAAAGGCTTCACCAGTTCGCTGTGTTCAAGATCCCTCTCATAGGTGCGATGAACTTGCTGGGCGAACTCCGCGCTGCGAATGCGCAGCATGATTTCGAAATTGATCGAGAGGCTCCGTGGATCCAGGTTCGACGAGCCGATGTATACAATGTCATCAATGATCAGTACCTTCGCATGGAGCATCTGCGGCTGATATTCGTAGATCTTGACGCCGCAGCGGAGAAAGCGCGCGTAGAGCGCCCGCGCCGCCACCTGCAGCAGGGGCACATCACTTTTCCCAGGCAGCAGCAGGCGGAAACTCCGTGCATGCCTGGCGGCGCGAAGCAGCATCCTTTTGACGCGCCCCACCGGCAGGAAATAGGCGGTGGTGATGGCAACCTCCCGTGCATGCAGCAGGTCGCTGTGAAGAGCATGTTGAAACACGCCCTGGCGGAGGCCCGGCCGGGTGAGCAGCAGAGAAACATCCGCCCCGGCCTTCAACCAGCCGCTGTAGCTCTTTTTTCGCACACGCCATATTTGATTGTCGGCGATTTCGACCTGCATCTCAAAAGCTCCCACCAAATGCTCCACGACCGGGCCTTCGATGGCGACGCCCCCATCCCGCCAGCCCTCGAAGACACCATCCCCTGTGTATTCGGGCGCGATGTTGCACCCGCCGATGAACGCCCTGGCATCGTCCACCACAAGCACCTTGCGGTGGTCACGAAACACCCAGAAGCGCCAGCGAACTGGATTAAACCAAATGACCTTTCCTCCCAGTTCGGAGATTTCGGTGAAGTAGCTCCGCGGGAGGCCCCAGCATCCGACGTCGTCCAGCAGAAGCGTCACCTTCACCCCGCGACGTGCCGCTGCGGTCATGGCGTCGCGAAATTGTTCACCTACAGGGGAAGCGCGGAAAATGTATTGTTCGAGACGAATGCTGGTCTGTGCTGTGGCGATGGCATCCAGCTCAGCCTTCAAAAAGGTTTCGCCTGTGTCATGCCAGCGAAGCACATGGCCGTCCGCCGTGGCAAGATTCGATGGAGACTGCGAACTCATTCAAAATACAACGAAGATGGTTGACGAAGCCTACGGTCCTTCTGACAGGCGGGCCAGCACATCCCGGGCGTCCTTGAGCGTCGCCACCACCCAGGTGGCACCTGCTTCACGAAGAGGTTTGTTGTCATGCTCCTGTCCCGGCAGGCCCCAGCGGCACACAAGGATCTTAAGCTCCGGCATTTTGCTCCGCAGCCGGCGGCACAAGGTTTTCGCATTGAACTGAGCGCGCAGCGGCATCGCGCTGATGCACACGACGCCGGGCTTCTTCTCCTCAATCTCATGCATGAGCTCCCCGACGAGCCGGGGCTCTGAGCTCACCTCCATTTCCAGAGGCGCTGGCAGCAGCAGCCCCAGCATCTCCAGCGCTTGCGCGTCCGGCTCGCCGTGCAGGGCACGCCCATACACGTGCAGCACACGCTGTACAGGCTCCCGCTCACCTTCAGCCTGAGCCGGAGAGACCGCGCCGCCTCCTTTTTCCTCCTTCAGCAGGGTGATGGCCGCGCGCATGCTGTGATAAAGATGCTGCACCTCTTCCTCATCGAGCTTGCCTAAAACCTCTTCATGCCGGGTCAGGGCAAGTGCTGGAAGAGCTATGTATTCCAGCGTTGTGTCCAGCCCATCGGTCTGCATCGAGCTCTCCAGCAACGTCTGAGCGGCGTCCTCGTTGCCAGCCAGATGATACTGATAATAGCTCAAATGGGGTTGCGGCGTTGGATTGTCTCCCATGACGATGCCGACCCATTCCAAGGAGGGGACATGCTTGCAATACACCACGATGCAGACGGTGAGCGGCGTGGCCAGCACCAGTCCGACTCCTCCCCACAGCCAAGTCCAGAAGGCCACGGCCAGAAGAAGCGCAAAGTCGGACAATCCCACGCTATGCCCGTACAACATGGGTTCCAGCAGCATGTTGGTCAGCAGTTCAAGCGTTGCGACAAACGCGATGACCAGCAGCGGTTGCGACCAGCCGTCAAAGATCGCCAGGCTCAGGGCGACGAGCAGCACGGTGACAATCCATGGCCCCACATAGGGTATGAAGCGAGAAATCGCGGCCAGCACTCCCCATAAAAGCACGTATGGAATCCCGATCAGCGTCAGCCCGATGCCCAGCACCAGACCGTAGATCGCATTCACGGTGCCCTGCATGAGGAGATACCTGCTGACACGGTCACCGGATTCGTCGATCGCCTTGGTCGTCAGCGTCAGCCTGCTGTAACCCACCAGCCGTACGACACGCTGGCTGATGTCATTCAGCCGCAACAGCATGAACACGACGAAGAGGATTACCACGGCCGCCATCCCCAGAGCATCAGTGAGAGTTGAGACCACCAAATTCAACGCCTTTGCCAGCATGGTCTCCCCGTTTTGCACCGGTGCCGAAGGGGCCGGTGCAGGCGCTGGCGGAGAAGGAGCTGGAGGCCGCGCTCCATCGCTGTCGGCAGGCGTGGAGGGCTGGCTGACATCTCCCACAAACTGACGCAGGCGTTTGATGATGCCCGTTTCGCCAATCTTCTGCACCGACTCGATGCGACGTTGAATGTTGAACCGGTGATTGGGCAGATCATCCGCCAGATTCGCGAGCTCCCCCCCGAGCAGCCAGGCCACAAGTGCCAGGGTGGAGAAACATGCCACCGTCACCACTCCCAGGCTCACCACACGGGGCACTCCCCAGCGGCAAAGCCGCTTGACCAAAGGATTTAGCAGAAACGTGAACAAGCAAGCCAGTGCCAGGGGGACCAAGATCTCCCGGCCCAAATAAAGGGCGGCTATGGTCAGCAGTGCACCAGCGAACTTCAAAAAGTGGGACAGCGTGCGATTGAGTGTATCCATGGCCTTGAATTTGGGGAAGCCAGGATAGCTTTGCATCCCAGCTCTTCTAAGTCTCAATCGGTGCTGGGATTGCAGACGACCTTGTTATGTGGTCTGCGCTGTTCAGTCGCGTTTCCCTTAGGTCCAGTGCAGGTTCTCGTTATCATAGCTATCTGCCTTTGCTTTTAATCAGCATGAAAATGCCACCCAGAAGCAAAACACCCCCGATGACTGGAGGCAGATAAACATAATGCTGCTTTTCGGCCGTCACCTGAATGGGGCCGAGATCGATGGCCTTCTCTTGGGTGGTGTAACTGAAACCCTGATAGACAAGCATAATGCTGCCAAGGATGATCAGCACGATAGCGATGATGGATGGTTTCATGATGCGTTGAGGTGAGGTTGAGTGGAGACCGGCCGCCCGGCGGCCGGATTCGAGTTTCGGAGATGCCGCAGTCCTTGCCCACCGAGACGCTGGCCGGGCAATGCGAGCGACACTCGTCGTTCGAGCGAAAAAAGGCGCGCGTCGCAATCTCCCCCTTGAGTAAGCCGAATAAAAAAGGGCGTTGCTGAAAAAGGCCCGATGGCTTCGTCAACAACGCCTCGCGCGCGTCTCTTCCGCCTTAGCGGGAGGCACGCTCAATGTGGCCGCCGACATGTTCGACGTCCTGACCAAAGCCGCGCACCGTGCGGCAGCTCGTGGCGACGAGCGTCCAGGCCGCAGAGGCAAGAACGAGAAGAGTGATTCGTTTGATGGAGGTGTTCATGGTAGTGTTGTTGTTACGCTGGTATTTTCTGGTTGGAAAGGGAACTGGGGGTTTCGGTCAGGAAAAGTCAGCCCGCAGCGGTGCCGCGAGGAATGTCTTACTTGTTCTGCGCGTCGACTCTGGCCTTTGCCGCCTCGGCCTCGGCTTCGACCTTCTTCTTTTCCGCCTCGAGCTGCGCCTTGTCGGACTCCTGCTTCGCTTCGACATTGGCCTTGTTGATCTTGGCGTCAATTTCGGCCTGGTCTTTTGCCGCTTTGGCGTTGGCGTCGACCGCTTCCTTTTGATGCTCGATCGCAGTCTTGGCAGCATCCGCCTGGGAGTCGATGGCTTGTTTCTGCTTGTTGCAGCTGACGGCAAGGACCGTCGTGAATGTAAGGATGAAGAATAGGATGTTTTTCATGGGTATCAGGGTTGGACATCAGAGAATCGTCGGCCGGACGTCGGGCGGATGGGTGAACCTTTCATCATCCTGCATATCCCCGGCCCACCGCTGACTTTCCAGCGGTCCCAGGACAGTTCTGACTCCCCGCCCGTCCATGATGCGCAAGAACCGCGATAGGATGGTATGAAATGGTGCCCTTTGTGCCTGCTGCAAATCGGCAGAACATTCCTGTTCGTCGCACTCTGTACCCTGGCGGGCTGCGCCGAGCGCTGCCCCATGTACGGCGACCGCCGCCCGGCGTGGCTCGCCATCTTCTCCCAGCGCTGCCCTTGTCCGCAGCCTCCACCCAATCACCGCATCATCGTCAGCGTGGAACAGCAAGTGATGGTGACGTTTGAAAATAACACGCCGAAAAAACGCTACCCGGTCAGCACCTCCCGATTCGGCCTTGGTGACAAGGTCAACTCTTGCCTCACTCCTCAAGGGAGGCTGGAGGTCGTTGATGTGATTGGTGCGGGTCTCCCCAAAGGGGCCCTGCTTCGCGGACGTGTGCCGACGGGTGAAATCGTCCGGGCAAACACCCCCGGACATGATGCCATCGTTACTCGTATTCTGCGGTTGCGTGGCAAAGAGTCGTGCAATGCGCTCGCGATGAAGCGCTGCATCTATATTCATGGCACCACAGCGGAAAAATGCCTGAAGAAACCCGTTTCATGGGGATGCATCCGTATGGCTTCCCGGGATATTATCCGTTTAAGTGAATGGGCCAAACCTGGAACACGTGTGGACATCATCCCGGGAAGGATGCCTCCCCCGGAGGAGCTCCCGCAGTAGTTGTCAGAGGAACTCTAATCTCATGCAGCCGGTTGATCCGCGTGGGACGATGTGACCTTGATCTCTCAACCTTCCACATTTTACACCCTATACTTGATATGAGCTTTCTCTGGATGCTACTCATCGGACTCCTTGTCGGAGCTATTGCCAAATTCATCACCCCCGGCAAAGACCCTGGCGGCTGCCTCGTGACCATGATCCTTGGCGTCGTAGGCGCCATGGTGGCGGGATTTTTGGGTCGTTCAGCAGGTTGGTACGCCGAAGGTGAGCCCGTTGGTTTTCTTGCATCCGTCGTGGGTGCGGTATTGGTTTTGCTGGTGTTTCGTCTGATCAACCGGCGTTCTTGAGGCGCCTTCGGTCTCATGGCCGCAGGCAAGGCCCACAAAGCTCTTACTTCTCCAGCTTTGACAGCGCGCGTGTCACGGCAATGGGCACCTCCAGTCGCTTCTGCTCTATTGGTATCACCTCATTGATGAGTGCCTCAATCCACTGGCGTGACGCCTCCACTTTCGCGATCTCAAGCAGCGTGGGACTGAGCACATGATAGTGGACGGTCAGTTCCATTGGCAAAGGTTCGCCGTGGAGTACCAACGTCATTTGCACCTCTTCCTCAGGGCTGTTAAGCTTTAGCTCGGTGATTCGCCCCAGGTGCTTCAGGTGGTAATGATTGGCAATCCACTTTGCCAGATATTGCAAAGCCGCGTCTTTGACTCGGTTGGCGAAAACGTTGAATAGCATGCCTCTGATTCGTCTGTGATCGGTTGAATTGGCTGCATTAACATGAAGGCTCACAGGTTTTCCGTATCAATCGATACGGTCGCGATGAGACCGGGCTGCGTAATTAAGTAAAAGCAAAAAAGGAGTCATTATGTTATCTTGGGCAATCACCTTTCTCGTCATCGCACTTATTGCCGGAGTCCTCGGCTTCGGCGGCATCGCCGGCACCGCCACAGGAATCGCGCAGGTGCTGTTTGGGCTGTTTCTGATCCTCTTTATCCTGTCGCTTCTGGTAGGTCGCCGCGCACCGCCTGTTTAGCCTCTGTAAACCTCGTGCGAACTGGCTCGGCAAAAGGGCCATGTTCCGTCCGGTTCACGCTCTGAGGAGAAGCCCTTCTCAACTGATTAACAACTCAGAAGCGTGTGTGACCTTTTCTTCAGAAGCGAAATCTTCAGCGACCTCCTTTAGAGAAGGTTCCAAATTTTCAGGGATGCCAATGCGGCTGATCATGCGCCGAAATTTGGCCGTCCGCACATCGGTGGCCAGATATTGGACGGCCTCAATGTGGATGTCCAGATCCTGCCGCAACCCTGCCAGTTCCAGACGTTCGTCGAGCCGTTTGCGAGCCGCCGCCAGATCAGGAGTGGCTCCGGGAATAGCCTCCAGCCTCACCACGATACGGTTTCTCTCCACCTGTTCAGCCTGCCATTCCCGAACCTCGCGCCGGTAGTCAAACGCATGCTGGAAGGGATAGGCGGTCAAGGGACGGAAGCCTCCAGATGTTTGCACCCAGAAAAAGTCCGCCACACGCCCCACGATCTTTTCGATCCTCGGCATCCGGTTTCCGCAGCCGCATGGCTCTGTGGCCATCTTGATCCTGTCACCAATTTCGTATCGGATGAAGGGCTGGACCGTGTTGGCCAGATTCGTCATTAAGACGGTGTGCCCTAGTTGACCAGGGGGGACAGGCTTGTGGTTTTCATCCACCACTTCGAGAATCGCCCAGTCCGCATTCACATGGGCGCCGGGAGCAGCGGGGCAGCCGTTGGTGAGAAACATGCATTCTCCAGACGCATAATTGTCCATTAGCGGTACACGGAAAGCCTCGGTGATTCTTTGGCGTGCGGCTGGCGTCAGTGTCTCGCTCCAGGTGACCACCTGACGAAGTTTTGGCAGGCGGAACTGATCGATCTTCAGTGAGAGCAAATCCAGTGTCGTCGGGGTGGCACTCAGCACATTCGGACTGAATTCATTGATCTTCTTTACAAGTTCGGGATCGTTCGCCGGCACAAACAAAAAGCTCATGTACACATGCATGTAGGCTGGCAGGCGCTGCCATACCCATGCCGAAGGGAAAAATCCCTGCTGATTGATCACCACGGCCAGCCGGGCTGGCTGCTGCAACGTTCGGACCGCGTCGAGAAAGCCGAAAAATCCGCCCCGATGACCGCAGTGCCCCCGGGTCATTTGAAAAGCGAACAGAAGGTCGAGCACCTGCTGATTCTGCACGATCAGCGTGGGCTGCCCCTGGCTGCCAGAAGTATGAGAGACCGCGTACTTGCCGAGAAAAGGCTGTTTAACGTTCCGAATGTCTTCGATGAATTGCTCGACCCCGGAACGTGTGACAGCGGGATCCGTCACCACTTGATCAAAGTGATTCATCATTTCCGCCTTGGTTGTGATGGGAAAATCTTCGAGATCCGGGCATCCCGCCTCAATATGTCGAAACTTCTCACGGTAGAAGGATGAACGTGCACGGGCGATTTGCAGCAGATTCTGGAAACGTTTTCGCTGTTCATCCAGCACGCGGCTCGGATCCATCCGCGTCGGACGAAACTGCACTCCGGTCCAGTATGAACGCTCGATGCATGACAGGATATTCCCCCCCCTTCGTCCGGGGTGCGTGGGCATGAAGTCTTTCATCGTGATAGGCTTGAAAGTAGCTGCTGATCTGGGAGGAACGAGGCCATGCACCAGCGGGCGTCAAAACGGCGTGGACACAGAGCGATGCATGCCATCGCGCTGCTCCACGCCACCCGCGCCTAAATCATGGCCGGTCCAGCACCCTGATGGACTCTGCCTGATCGTCCATTTCCCCAAGGTTGGACGCGCTCGTGTTCGGGCCTATGACCTTGCTGACGTCTTTGAAATCTTTGTCCTTATAGAGCACAAGCCAGCAGCCGGGCCCTGTTTGAACGCTCCCGATGGTGTTGTCCCAGTCACGTCCCTTCAGCCCTTTCAGGGTCGAATAGGTCGCGGGTCCCTGAAGCTGCACGACTTCCCCGCGGAAGCCGGAGTGCTCATAGATGTTGGCGTAGCAATTGGGATTGTAGTACGCCGGTGAAGTGTTTGGCAGATGATTCTCGCAACTCGTCAGAGCGGCTGAGATCAAGGCAAGAATTGCAATGGTATGAAGTTTCATAGTCGTAGGTGAATTGGGTTTCCTTCACTCAATCGGCTGACTCCTGCTCTACGGATGGGAGAAAGTCCTCAGGGACGAACCCTGGCAACTCCATGAATGATTCATCCGACCATTCATGCGCTGATATCCGAAAGAAAGGCATGCCCCGACAAAGCGCCATCGAGAAAGCCCGCCGTGACCAGCAGGAAGGCAAGTCGGTCTCGACCCAGGCGGGAGCGTTCATCCGCGAGGAAATCGAGTTGATTCGCAAAGGCGCTCATGGCGTTCGATCGACCAAACAAGCCATCGCCATCGGGCTCTCCAAGGCGCGACGCGCGGGTGTGAAACTGCCACCTCCCAAACACGGAGCAGCTCCTGAGCAGGCGCGACAGAAAGCTCGTCGAGACCTCGCCATGTCCAATTCTGATTTGAAGCCTGTTTCTAAAAAGCGTTCACGGGCGACTCTCGATGCCCTCAAACGTGAAAGCAGGCGCCCGGTCTCCAAGTCGGCGCTCGCACAACAGGCTCATGCCGCAGCACTTCGGCGTTCGCCTGCCGAACGGTCGGCGTCAGCTAAAAAGGCTGCCAGCACTCGCGCCCGCCGCGCTCATTGAACCTCTTTCGCTCACCAGCTTTCGAGCCTCCTTCTCCTGCCTAACTATGAACACGGAAACCACCCCTCAACCCGCCGAACACCTTCTGAGTCAGTTTATAAACGATGCTGAATCGATGGTGAAAAATGAACCTGCCAAAGCCATCGCCGTCGCGATGGGCCTCGGTCTTGTTCTCAATGTGCTGCCCACCCGCTTTCTGGTATCAAGCGTGACCGCCGTCACTCTCACAGTCCTGCGTCCTGCCCTGCTGTCGCTTGGCGTGGTGAAAGCCTTCGAGCTTTGCCATTCTTCACCCAAAACAGAAACACTGCCATGAACGATCCATCTATCATCCCACCTACCGATGAGGAAGCTCCGATGACCGAAGCCGCCCTTCCCTCATCCATGACCCAGCTTGAACGTCTGATACGTCGGCACCCTCTCGGTGCGGCCATGGCTGCAGTGGGATTGGGATGCGCCATCGGCGTGATCTCCCGCGAGTGGTTGAGTCCGCCCCCTTCCCCAAAACAACGTGCAGTACAATTGTTGGAGGACATCCAGAACCAGCTCATGGAACTCGCGCATCCGGCGTATGATCGCGCCAGCGATCTGGCAGATGAAGGCATCAGCAGCTTGAAACGTGGCATGCAGTCCGTGAGCGGCTCCACGCTGGGCTGCCGTTTGCGCGGTCTGTTTTCATGAAGGACGTTGCCCCAGGCTTAATGGAGAGCCGATGCATCCGTGCATCGGCTCACTTATTTGGGGCGCTCGATGAAGCCCCGGCTTCCCTATTTGCCGCCTTTGTTGGATTTTGGTTTTGGTAAAACGCATCCATGCCAAAGCAGGAACGAACTTCGCCCCGCTCACCGCTGTACGACGCGCAAGCAGAGGATGACAGCGCCCCTTTGAAGTCGCTTTCGATGCGAACGATGCAGCCGTCCAGAGAGCGAGAGACGAATTCCCCTTACAATCCAACCCCTCCAACATGTCATGAAAAATTATCTTCTTGCCTGCTTTTTGTTCTGCACCTTGCTGGGCCTCACAGCGTGTGATTATCCAGGATACCCCGGGAGCGGTGTCGGGGTGGGGGTGGGCGCGGGTTATTATAACACACTGCCACGTGGTTATGCCTCACCCTACTACCATCATAACAACCGCTATTACTACGGTGGTCGCTATGAGCCCGGCCGCTTCAACTACAATGGCAACGTTTATACCGGCCGCTACTACCACGGCGGGCATTACCTGTATGGCGGCCGTCATTACGGCCATCATCATCACTAATTTTTCGGCCTGAATCCTCCAGGTTTGTGAAACGCATGACATGCGCGGTCTCCGATCGTCCGCATTCGGAGCCGCCCATTCAGCAGCGCATGGCATCACCCAAATGAAAAAAAGTTCCTCTGTAAACGCTGCCCCAGGGTGGGTTGCGTGCACGCTCCTCGTTGCCTTCCTGATGGGTTGCTCCATGGAGAAGCGCCGGGAGAGAATCGCTCGCGAGCATGCTTTCATTGAGTATCATCCCCTGCTCGATGACAGCGGACGACTGCGCCTCGCCGTCAAGGACAACATCGACATGAAGGGCGAGGTCACCACCGCCGGCTCTGCTTATCTGGCCCGAACTGCCGCGCCGGCAACTCGCGACGCACCGCTCCTCAAAATCGTTCGCGAACGACATGTGCCCATCGTTGGAAAAACCAATATGACCGAATTCGCGGTCACCGTCTCGGGGGAGAACCGCCATTTTGGCACGCCGAGGAACCGTTTCGATGGACGCCACGAGGTGATTCCAGGAGGTTCCTCCAGCGGATCTGCGGTGGCAGTGAAGACCGGAATGGCCGATGTGGCCTTTGGCACTGACACTGCGGGCTCCATTCGCGTTCCGGCGGCCTGCTGCGGCGTGTATGGATTGAAGACCACCTTTGGTCTCGTGCCCCTTCAAGGAGTCTTTCCCATTTCGCCCAAATATCTGGACACGGTGGGTCCGCTTGCCCGGGATATCGATCATTTGGTGAAGGGCATGGCACTGCTGCAGCGTGGCTTTGAAGCCCGTTATGACGAGGCTCGCGCCGAAAAACCGTCGGCGAAGCAGATCAGAATCGGGCGGCTTTATCTGGATGGCACCGATCCCGCCATCGACAAAGCCATTGATCAGACTCTCGCCGCACGACATTTCAAAGTCGTAACCCTCCCCGCCACGTTCAAGCGCCAATGGGAGCAGGCTCAAAAAGACGGGAAGGTGGTGGCCGCGGTGGACGCCTGGCTTCACGACCGTGAGTATAATGACAAAAAGGGTGTCAGTTTTCTCACCAAGGCTGTATTTGCCCTGGGTGAAGTTCAGTACCACACCAGCTATGCCGGTGCTCTCAAACGCCGTGCTCAGTGGCAGCGCACTCTCCGCGACGTATTCAAACAGGTGGATTTCATCGCCGTTCCTACGCTCCAAAGCCTTCCGCCTAAATTCCCATTCTGGGGTTCATCGATCGTCTTTGAGCTTCGGGTGTTTGACATGCAGAACACAGTGGCGGTGAACTACGCTGGCAACCCTGCGCTGGCCATACCGGTCTCTCTCCCATCACACAAAAAAGTCGTGCCAGTGACCAGCTTGCAGTTGATCGGCCGCCCCCGGAGCGAAGCGGACTTGCTGAATGCCGGCCGGCTGATCGAATCCAAATCCTGACCAAAGCCATGCAACTGCGCGTTCTCATTCAGATCATGTGCATTGTTTCCTTGCTGCTGACGGGCGCACGCCCTTGTATGGCCGAAACCGTAGGCGAGCTCATCGCAAAGGGGGACAAATACGATCTCACCTTCGAAGCAAACCGTGCGCTTAACTATTACCTTCAGGCGGTCGAACTGGAGCCGAACAATGTGCCCCTGCTGCTGCGCATCGCCCGGCAGTATCGCTATTTGATGGCTGACGCGAGATCAAACGAGGACAAGCTCAAGTTTGGCAACACCGCCCTGGGCTATGGAACGCGGGCAGCGAAACTCGCGCCGAACGACTCCGAGGCGCAGCTCTCCTCCGCCATCACCTACGGCAAGATGCTGCCCTATGAAGGAAGCAAGGCCCAGGTGGAAATTTCGCCCTTCATCAAAGCCGCTGCCGACAAGGCTATTCGTCTGGATCCACGCAACGACACCGCGTGGCATGTGCTGGGCCGCTGGCACCAGGTGCTCGCCAACGTCGGTGTGCTCAAGCGAACCCTGGGCGGAATCCTCTATGGAAAGCTGCCCGTCACGACAAACGAAGCGGCACTGAAATGCTTTACGCAAGCCATCGCCATCAATCCAAGACGACTGAGGCATTACATCGAGCTCGGCCGAACCTATGCACAAATGGGAAAAAATGCCGAAGCGCGACGCTTCCTCGAAAAAGGCCTTTCCATGCCGAACCAGGAGCATGACGATCCGGAGATGAAGGCGAAGGGGCGCGAGGCGCTTGAGAAGCTGCCCTGAGACCGCAGAACGCTGTGTGGAAAACACTTTGCGGCACCCGTCGCACTCGTTCGGCTTGCGGCCTTCCTTGCGCGATACACGTCCATGCAGGCATGGAGCAGCGATCCCTCTCCAGCCCCTCTTTTTATGAATTCTCACCTTGCTGATCTCACTCAGGACGAATGTCTCAAGAATTGCCTCGACTGCCACCGTGTCTGCTTGGAAATGGCCATGCATCACTGCCTGCAAACAGGCGGCAGACACACAGAGCCCATGCATTTTCGGCTCATGCTCAACTGCGCGGAGATGTGCCAGACAAACGCCAACTTCATCCTCAGCAGTTCGGATCTGCATCAGCTCACCTGCGGGGTATGCGCGGAGATCTGCCGTCGCTGCGCGTCCAGTTGCGAAGAAATCGGCGACATGGAGGGATGTGTGCTCGCCTGCCGCACCTGCGCAGATTCCTGTGAACGCATGGTGGCGCTGCAGAGCCTCTCAGAGGCGGTCGTATAGCACCGGGCTTCTCGTCGCCATTTATGCGTGTCGGCCCCGTGTTTGTTGCAAAGAAACCGCCCTTACTCTGCGCCTGATGAATCGCTCCGGCGGTCCGCGTATGAACCGGGCACACGCGCGTCACTTTCCTCCTTCGATCTACGGGCATGAAAGCGACAAACCTCATCATACTGGCTTGCGCAGCTGCAATCTCTTTTGCTGCTGCGGAAGATAAAACCACGGAAAAAACCACGGGCGAAAAAGCCAAGGAAATGCTGAAAAAGGCGGAGGATAAGACCATGGCAGCCGGGCATGCCGTCGTAAACGGCACCAAAAAAGCCGGCCGCGCCATCGCCGATGCCGTCACTCCTGACTCAGACGCCGCCAAGGTCGATGTTAACATCAATGACAGCGACATCTCCCTCCCGATGACACTCGAGGCGGGGAAGACTGCGTTTGTGGTGAAAAACACCGGCAAGGAAAAGCACAACTTCCACATCAAAGGCAAGGGTGTGGACGAGAAGTTCCTTCTGGACGTCGCGGCTGATGACACCAAGGTCATGCACGTCCAGCTGAAGCCCGGCACTTATCAGGTCGGCTCCCCCGGCAAAGAAGGTGAAATGATGAAGCACACCGTGACGGTCAAATAAGACGGCGGTCCTCTCCCCTGCGGCCGGCGTTTCCTGAGGTCATGGCATGGCGCCATGACCTCATTTTTTCACGGGGTGGCCTTCATTAGTTCTCGTAGAGCTTCGACGAGAGCCGGAAAATCCACCGGCTTGGTGAGATGCGTCACAAACCCGGCAGCACGCGTCTGAGACATGTCTGACTCCATCCCATAGCCGCTGAGTGCTATCGCAGGTGCTGTGCTGTGTTTGCGCATGTCCCTGATCAAATCGATCCCCGAGCCATCTGGAAGGCCCAAGTCGCTGATGATCACATCAAATTCGCTCTGCTGAACAAGCTTCATGGCTTCCCCGCAACTGCTCGCGGTGGTGACTTCGTATCCCCGGCGCATGAGGAGGCGGTTGAGGCTCCACAAGGTGTCGGCATGGTCATCAATCAGAAGTATGCGTCCCGTATGAACAGACTGCGTTGCCCCGCCTGCAGAAGTGCTTTTCGTTGCAGACTCCTGACGGGGGACGGTGCTATCGATCAGGGGAAGACGAATGGAGAAGGTGGCGCCCATGTCCCGGCCCAAACTTTCCGCATCCACCGAGCCACCGTGCTTTTGCACAAAGGATTTCACGATCGCCAGCCCGAGGCCGAGTCCACCGAAATGTGTCAATCCCTGGACACTGCCCTGTTCAAATGCGCTGAAGATGCTGCCCAGCATCTCCGCCTCGATGCCGCGTCCATTGTCCACCACGGTGATGAGCAGCGTGTCTCCGAATTCGACGCTGGTGTTGACGCAGATTTCGCCGCCCGGCGCAGTGAACTTGATGGCGTTTTTCAGAATATTCCATAGCACCTGCTGCAGACGCGCCGGGTCGCCCGCCACAATGCATTTTTCGGCAGCCAGGCTCACCTTCAGTTGGTGGCCGCGCTGCTCCACTTCCATCCGGCAGATATCGACCACATTGCGTATCATCGCATGCATGTCCACCGGCTCGGCGGCGAAGTTCAGGTTCCCCTTGATGATGCGGTGGAAGTCCAGCAGATCATCAATGAGGCGCGTCTCCAGCTGGATGTTGCGCAGCACCACGGCAATGTCTTCACGAAAGACTTCCGGAAGGGCGGGATTTTCGTGCAGGCCGGAGATGATGCTCAGCACAGGATTGAGAGGCGTGCGCAACTCATGGCTGATCATGGCCAGAAATTTGTCCTTCGCTTCACTGGCCGCCTTGACACTGTCAAACAGGCGCGCGTTTTCGATGGCAATGGTGGCCTGCGCGGAAATGCTGGAGACAATTCGTTCGCTTCGTTCGGAAAATAGCCCGGGTTGCTCGCTGCCGAAAATCAAGACACCGAGGAGCATCCCATCCGCATCCTTCAGGGGCACGGCCAGGCAGCTGCGCAACACAAAGCTTGGAGCGAGGGCTGCGGCAAACTGGACCATGCAGCTGTTGTCGCCTTCCTGCGCCAGATCAGGAACGTTAATCATGCTCTCCCTGGCAAAGCCTTGGCCAAAGAAGTCGTCCGCCTGCATTTTCTGCAGGGATTGCAGCACCTCGGCGCGGGAGCCCGCATCCGCATATCTCTCCCATTCGGTGCTGTCTTTGCTGCGCAGGTAGCAGGTGCTGATCTGGGCATTGGTCAGTTCCGTGGTGGCCACGATGAGCGCGTGCATGACAGCCGGCAGGTCCATCTTGGATGCCAGGAGCAGGCCCACTCGATGCAGCGTATCCAGCTCATCATACAGTGCCAGCACCCCCGCATTGGTCTCCTCCAGCTCCTTGTTCATGCGGACCAGGTCTTCCTGCCGGCTTTGAATCTCCTCCATCACGCCCAGGAGTTCCCGGTTCTGCTGCTGCACTTCTGCGATCACACTGGCAGGCTGGGGCGCGCCGCTCGCCTGGGTGCTCGCCAGCGCGCTCAACTCCTGCGGAGTTTTGCGGGTGATGTTGGGCGGCAGGTTTTTGCGCAGCGTGACGGTGCTTCCTGAGGAAGAGGTGTCGATGTCCACCTGGTCCATCAATCGCCTAGCACCCAGAATCCCAAGTCCGAGGCCGGTGGTCGATTTGTAACTTCCTCCCAGCACCACACTGAGATTCTCGATCCCCGATCCCTGGTCAGTTATTTCAATCAGCAGACTCTGCTGACGCAGGTTGTGCCGGAGCCTGCCGCTGGCGTCTGTCTCCACCCGAAACGCAGCCTTTCCGCCCCCAGCATACTGAAATGCGTTGCGGGCAATCTCAGAAACTGAGGTCGCTATCCTCACCTGCGTCTGCGTGTCAAAGCCGATCGCTGCTGCCAGATGGCGTGCATGCTGACGGCAGATCACGATGTCGGCCTCTGTGCGGATCTGCACAGTTGCCAAATCAGTGATTTCGACTTCGGTGCTCATCACGGTCTAAAACGCAATGTGGCCACGGACGCATCATCCGTCGTTCGGGCATGGTCGCGATAAAGTATCCCGGCGATAAGGCTGGGATGGCGGGCGGCAATGCCGGCGTAGCGGTCCATCCGCCAATGATTTTTGATGCCATCACTGGTCATCACCAGCAGCGCATCTTCGCTCCATGGGTAAACGAACTCCTGGATGCGCGAGCGCACGGAGCCAAGGGTGCCGTTCATGGACACCATATGCGTGCTATCGCCCTTCTCTGCCATCAAAATGTATCCGGCGATGTTTCCCACCCCCGCATAGGTGAGCCTGCCTTTTGCGAGATCCACCTCCGCTACAGCCACAGCCGCGCCGCGCGTCGCTTTCAGCGCATTATGAATTTTTTCCAGCAGGGAGCAAAGACCCAGCCGCGGCTCATCGGCAAAGACCGCGCAGGCCGCACGTGAGGCTTCCGCGGCATTCGGTCCATGGCCCAGACCGTCTGCCAGCAGCACCCTCACCCGCCCGTCGCCCAAAATCAATTTTGCGCCGGCATCGCCGCACACATCCTCTCCTTTAATAGGTACATTCACCAATCCAAACTGAAGGCTTTCATTTTGGGGTGCAGGTTTGCAGGTGACAATGCACAGCAGGGCTGTTCCAATGCCGGGCTGAGAGTGAACTTCAAAGAGCTCGGAGCATCTTCTGACCACGCCCAGGCCGATGCCTGCCGTCCCCGCAGTTGAAAATCCGTCCTGCATGCAAGCCCCGAAGTTTGCATTGCCCGGCCCCTTGTCCAAGGACAGCACCTCCACCGCATCCGTTCCGCGTCCGTCTGCCAGGCGCAGCACCAAACAGCCCCCGTGCGTGGTGTGCAGCACCAGATTTCCCGCCAGTTCTGTGATGACCAGCGCAAGCTGTCCTTGCAGTTCCTTGCTGCAGCCATTGGCCTCAGCCCAGATCACGGCCTGCCGCCGTGCATCCCCAGCCTGCGATCTTTCGACCACAAAAAAAAACGCGGATGGCCGCACAACTTCCGGTAAAATCAGCGCCATTTGGTGGTGGTAATGCTGGTGCCCTCGCCAACAACGGATTGAATGTGGAAATCAGTGACAAGGCGTTTGGCACCTCCCAGCCCCAGCCCCATTCCTTTGCCGCTGGTGAAGCCGTCTTTAAGCGCCTGCTCAATATCAGGTATTCCTGGTCCCTGGTCCACGAACATCACGCGCAGCCCCGTGCGCGCACCTTCCTGCAGCTGCTCCAGCCGCACCTCCCCACCTCCACCATAAATAAGGAGATTTCGAGCCAGCTCACTGGCCGCAGTGACCATCTTCGTCTGATCCACCAGAGAGAATTTCATTTCGACAGCCCATTTGCGCACGTTCTGGCGAACGTAAACGATGTCGTTCTCGGTCTGCACCGGTTGTACTTCGCTTTTCAGAATGGGCATAACGAATAAGTTCAATCGCGCGACAGCAGTTCCATGCCTTTCGCCACATTTAAGGCCGTCAGGATCCCGGGCAGAGACAGCCCCAATTCCACCAGGGTGATGGCCACCGCAGGCTGCATGCCAACCACCACGGTCCTGGCATCCAGCACGCGAGACATTGATGAGATGTTTCCCAGCACCCGCCCGATGAACGAGTCCACCATCTCAAGGCTGGAAATGTCGATGAGCACCCCCCTGGCACCTGTGTCGCTGATCTTGGCGGTGAGGTCATCCTGCAACTGAAGCGCCAGCTGGTCATGCATATCGACCTGAATGGTCACGAGCAAAAAGTTGCTCATGTGCAATATGGGAATGCGATCCTGCATTATCGTTGAATTAAGATTGGTATGGATCAGTGAGGGTAAAAGGGAATCAACGTCCGAGGTCAGGCTTTTACAATTGCCTCTTTCACCACGCGGTGCCCGGTGCGCATGAGCGCCGTCTTCAGCGCCTCTGCCATCGTGGCCTTTGTGGTGACGGCGCTGAGGTCGATGGCCAGATGCACCATCGTCTGCGCGATCTGCGGACGAATGCCGCTGATGATGCAGTCGGCTCCCATCAAGCGTGCTGCAGCCACTGTCTTCAGCAGATGCTGCGCCACGAGTGTGTCAACCGTGGGAACGCCTGTGATGTCGATGATGGCAATCTCCGATCCTGTCTCCACAATGCGTTGCAACAACGACTCCATGACGACACTCGTGCGGGCGCTGTCCAGCGTGCCGATCAGCGGAAGGGCCACAATGCCATCCCACATCTTCACCACAGGAGTGGACAGCTCCAGCATCTCCTCCTGCTGGCGGCGGATCACCTCCTCCCTGGCGGCCTGATAGACTTCGGTCGTGTACAGGCCCAGCTTGTCCAGCAAAGCAGAGATGCCGATGGACTCGTTGATCATCGACTCAGGTTCCTTGCTCAATTCTGCGCGCACCTGCGTCAGCAAAGGCTCCTTGAGAGAGAAGATAAACAAAGCGGTTTCTGAAGGGGAGAATCCCATGCGCTCCCGTTGGCGCGCAAGATCTCCCAGCAGCTCCAACGTTGCAGACCATGCCGGCGCCTTGATGTTGACCATCTCGCCGCTCTGTGTCCCGCGCTGCAACTGGCTAAGAAACTCCTCTGACTGCTTTCTCAGCTCCGCATCTTTGATCAGGTCCTTCCTTGCTCCGCCTTCCGCAAGTTGCTGCTTGATCCACTCGTCCAAAATTTGCGATTGCGATTTTTTCAGGATGTCAGGGAGGCGGGTGGTGCTCATGAGATATGAAGGAAATGAATGTGAATGAAGGATAAAGTAATGTGTCGGATTTAATCTTGTAAAGACATGCTTTGCCTGCTCGCTTCCGCCCTGATGCCCGAAGGACTTTCCAGCCGATTGCAGCGGCTTGGTTGAATACGTGTTCCAATGCGGCGAAGCCTCGCTATCCCTTGTGACAACAGCGAAATTGGGTGCTGGCACACTCTGCCATTCTATAAGTCGCATGCACGGCTTCAGGGTTTCCCTGATAGAGACATCAGGCCATGCTTAGCGTTCCTGTTTCCTCGAATTCGATTCGATTTGCCATCCCCACCGCTTCCGTTGGCAGGTCAGCCAGCGATCCATCGATAAAAGTGTGGTGCCAAAGCTGGGTGGCCACCACCGCCGCAAGACCCATTTCGACTGAAAGACGTGGCAACGATCCAGCGCGGAGCTGACGGAACGCCTTGCGCCAGTGCTTCACGGAAGCCACATCAAAGTAGCCGGTTCGGCGCAGTGACTCCTCGCTCAGCAGTTCTGCGACAAACCGCGGCTCAGGGTCCATGTGAAAGCTGTCGAGAGGTGCACGGAAAATGACTTTTCGCCGGTTGTAAATTTCCGGCGGCAACCAGCGCTCGGCCAGCAGGCGCAGCAGGTGCTTGTCGCGGAAGCCACGCAGCTTCCACCGTGGATGCAGGCGTGCGGTGAAATCAAAGACGTCTTCATCAAGGAAGGGGTAGCGCACCTCCACCGATGAGTTCATGGCAACGCGGTCCCCCTTGGCCTGCAACAGATGGCCCGCCAGCGTCACCCGCGCGCCCACCCACAGGCTGCGATTCAGCGGATGCCAGTGGCGCGCTCGCTCCAGGTTCATTCCCAGCTCCGCCCAAGGGCGGGTGGTCAACAGGGCATCCTGCATGGTGTCGGAATAAAAGCGCAGCTTGGCAAGACCAAGCATGCCGTAGGAATCAATCCATGCATTGGGACCGCCCACCGCATCTTCCACACCCTGCCTGAACTCGGCGGGGTATTGCGGCACGTGGCTCAGCCGCAGATAGGCCCGCCGCGCCACGTTGCTCAGGCGCAGCCCCGGAATGACATCCAGCATTCCAAAAATTTTGGCTGCCTTGTACCAAGGGTACCCTGCCAGCCATTCGTCCGCTCCCTCGCCTGTCAGCACCACCTTTTGGCCGCAGAGCTCCACTCGGCGAGCCAGCATCATCAAGGCTGCGCAGGAGGTGTCGATCACCGGTGCTTCCGCCGCATGGATCAGCTCGGGATATGACTCCAGCGCATCCTGCGCGCGAAACTCCTGAACGATAGGAGGCTTGGTGCCAATGTGTCTGGCGGAGAGACTGGCGGCGCTGAGTTCATCGAGCGCAGGATCATCCACGCGAATCGTGTAGGTGTTGATGGCCGGGCCTTTGAGCTTGGTGGCCATCGCAACGATCATGCTGGAATCCAGGCCACCGGAGAGATACGCGCCCACCGGCACATCCGCGCGCAATCGCTTGTCCACCGCCTGCAGCAGCAAGTGCTCAAATTCGTCCACCAGCTTGCGTGCATCCAGCTCAGGGTTCTCATCCCCTTCATTCGGAAAGTCCATTTCCCAGTAGGCCCATTGACGGATGGGCTCGTTCTTTCCAGGCGTGATTTGCAGGCAATGACCGGGAGGCAGCAGTTGCACCCCTTCAAAACACGTCACCGGTCCCGGCATGGCCGCAAAGGTGAAGACATGGTCCAGTCCGCGCAGATCCGCCTTGGGTGTGATCATGCCGGAGGCCAGCAGGCCTTTGATCTCCGAGGCAAACAACAGCCAGTCACCCTGCCGCGACCAATACAATGGACTGATGCCAAAGCGGTCACGTCCAAGATTCAACTGATGCCGCCCCACATCATACAAGGCGATGGCAAACTGACCGCGCAGATGCCTGAACATGCCTTCCTGAAAATCTTCCCACAGGTGCGGAATAATTTCCGTGTCGCAGTGCGTCACCAGATGGTGGCCGCGCGCCGCGAGCCCCACGCGTTGCTCCACGTGATCAAACAGCTCGCCATTGAACACCACGAAAGCGCTTTGAGTTTCATTGGTCATCGGCTGCTGCCCATCCGCCAGACCGACAATGCTCAAGCGGCGTGAAGCCAGCTCAACACCCGGACGGCGAAAGAAGCCCTCCTCGTCGGGACCCCGATGTGTCAGCGCCCGCGACATTCGTTGAACAATGCCCTCCGGCACCTTGCGCCGGCCGCTCAAATCCATCACTCCTGCAATGCCACACATGCGGCAACTCTGCGGATCACGAGAGCGTTCGTCAACCATTCGATGCCATTCAGCAGGCCCCTGATCCTGCAATGAGCCTCAAACCTTATGCAGTGATCATCACGCATCGGGGAAACCCTCAGCCGGTTATGAAATACCCGCTCCCCGATGCTTCAATGAGCCAAAAACCTCATTTTTTTTCGCTCTGCGTCACTCCATCAAGACCAAGGCGCTGCGCAGCTCCGAATTAGCCGCAGTAGCAAAATAAAACTTATGGAAACAAACAGTAACGAAGGTATCGCGATCATCGGCATGGGCTGCCGCTTTCCAGGCGGGGTCAATGATGCGGAGTCATTTTGGAAAGTCCTCACAGAAGGCCGCGATGCGATATCTGAAGTGCCGCCTGACCGCTGGAATGTCGAACGCTTCTACGACGCGGAACCCGGTGTGTTGGGGAAATCCATCGCCAAGCGCGGCGGGTTCCTCGATGGCATTGATAAGTTTGATCCGCAGTTTTTTGGCATCTCACCCCGCGAGGCCCCCTATGTTGACCCCCAGCAGCGCCTGCTGCTTGAGACTGCCTGGGAGGCGATCGAAGACGCGGGTCTGGTGCTCAACCTCGAAAAAGGTACGGACATCGGTGTGTTCGTCGGCATCTCCCACAATGACTATCAGGGCATCCAGCACACTTCGACGGATCGCAGCGGCATCAGCGCCCACACCCCGACGGGCAGCGCCCACAGCATCGCCGCCAACCGCATTTCATACTGCTTCAATCTGCACGGCCCGAGCCTGGCCATGGACACGGCCTGCTCATCAGCCCTCACTGCGGTGCATGTGGCCTGCGAGCATCTGCTCTCCGGCCGCTGCAAAACGGCCATGGCAGGCGGGGTCACGGTGATGATCAATCCTGATGGATTCATCGGATTCTCCCAGGCAGGCATGCTGTCCCCGGATGGCAAATGTCAGGCGTTTGCCGCCGAAGCCAACGGCTTTGTGCGCGGTGAAGGCGCAGGCATGGTGCTGCTGAAGCGCCTGGAGGATGCGATCGCAGACGGTGATCCGATCCAAGGGGTCATTATCAGCACCGCAGTGAATCAGGACGGCCACACCAATGGCATCTCCCTGCCCAGCGGTGAAGCGCAGGCGCGTCTCGTTTGCGAGGCCTGCGACTACGCGCAGATCGACCCCTGGGAGGTGGGCTACGTGGAAGCCCATGGCACCGGCACGGCTGTTGGAGACCCCATTGAGGCCCATGCTTTGGCTGAAGCTCTTTGCACAGATCGCAAAGCCGAAAATCCGCTCATCATTGGCTCGGCCAAGACAAACCTAGGCCATCTCGAAACAGCCGCCGGTATCGCGGGCCTGATCAAGGCGGCACTGGTGCTCAAGCACGGCCAGATTCCCGCCAGCCTGCATTTCAACACCCCAAGCCCCCACATTGACTTCGACGCACTCAAACTGCGCGTGCCCACAAAGCTCGAACCCTTTGAGGGAACCCCGGGAAAACGCATGGCCGGCGTCAACTCGTTTGGATTTGGCGGTGCCAATGCCCACGCCATTCTCAGGGAGCCGCCGCCACCGCCGCAGCGCGCCCTGCTGACCGCCGCCACAGACCGCACCTGGCCGCTGGTACTTTCCGCCCGTTCAGAGTCCGCGCTCAGCGCCTGCGCCTGGAGACTGAGCACCTGGCTTGAAGATCATTCTCATATGAACGGCAGCTCCCCCCTGCTGCCGGACATGACGTACATGCTCGGCGCACGGCGCAATCATCATTCGCACCGTCTCACGCTGAACGCCCGCACGATGGCCGAAGCGGTGCAGGAGCTGCATGCCTTCGCATCCGGGCAGCCCGGCCCCAAGCTGCGCACCTCCTTCACGCCAAGGCGCGAGCATCCGGCCCGGGTGGTTTTTGTCATGAGCGGCCAGGGGCCTCAATGGTGGGGCATGGGGCGCGAACTCATGCAGCACGAGCCGGTCTTCCGGCAAACGATCGAGGCCTGCGAAGCCGCCATCAAACCGTGGGCCCGTTTTTCACTCATGGAAGAACTCTCCCGCTCTGAGGAGAACTCCAAAATGCAGCACACGGAGATCTCACAGGTCGCAATCTTTGCCATGCAGATGGGACTCGCGGAACTGTGGATGTCCTGGGGCGTGCAGCCTGCGGCGGTCATCGGTCACAGCGTTGGCGAAGTCGCGGCAGCATGCGTGGCTGGCATCCTCACCTTGGAGGAAGGCGCCAAGGTCATCGTGCACCGCGGGCGCTTCATGGACGAATGTGACACACATGACGGCACGATGCTCGCAGTCGGCATGGCTGCGGACGAGGCCCGTGCGGTCATCGCACGGCATGGGCGGGCGGTGAGCATCGCGGCGTTCAATGGCCCGCGTTCACTGACCTTGTCAGGTCCGCGCACGGAACTGACAGCCATCGCCGAAGAACTGGAGGCTCAGGGCGTCTTTGCTCGCTTCCTCAAAGTGAGCCACCCCTTCCATCATGCGCTGATGCAGCCTGCTGCGGATGCGCTCAAGGAGGCACTGAAGGATCTCACCCCGAAAACCGAAACCGTGCCGTTCTTCAGCACGGTCACGGGTCAGCGCATGGACGGCGAAGCCTGCACGGCGGATCACTGGTCCCGCGGTGTGAGACAGCCGGTTGAATTCGCCGCCGCTGTTTCCGCCGTGGCGGATTTTGGCTCGGACGTCTGGCTGGAGCTCGGCGCCCATCCCGCGCTGGTGCGTTCCATTCAGGAGTGCCTGGGAGAACGCGCCTCCAAACAGACCATCCTCGCCTCTGTGCGTCGCGAACGCGAGCATGAATCCCTGCTGGACTCGGTGTTGGATCTGCATCTCGCCGAGGTGTCGCTGAACTTTGCGGCGATGACCCCCTCCCGGCGCATTCTCACGCTGCCCACCTATGCCTGGGATAAGGGCGTGTGGTGGCATGAATCGGCTGAGGTTCGCGATGGCCGCCTGTCATCGGGCGGGCGCGGCCTGCTCGGCGTTCGCACCGTGCGCGCCACCCCGACCTGGGTCGCCAGGCTCGACAGCCGTCACATGGCCTTCCTGAAGGATCATCGAGTGGAAAACCTGGTTGTCTTTCCGGCTGCAGGGTTTGTGGAGATGGTGCTCGAGGCCGGGCTTCAGTTGTTCGAAGGCAGACCCTTCGTTGTGGAAGATTTCGAAATTCGCAAGCCGCTCATCGTGCCTGATCCCCCATCAGGATTGCAGCTCGAGCTCTCTTACGAACCCAATGAACGCACGTTCCTCATCCAAAGCCGTTTTGACAACACCAGCTCCTGGTCGGTGCATGTCGTGGGTTCCATGCGTGGCGAACGCACCGAGACCCCTTTTGCCGTTTCCACGTGGGATGATTCATCCTCAACCAGCCTGCCGGAGGTGAAAGTGAGCGCCTTCTACGAACACATGAGTGACATGGGTCTTCGTTATGGCGAAGAGTTCCGCCCCATTCGTGAGCTTTCAGCCGGAGAAGGCCGTTCTGCCGGCAAGGTTTCCTTGTCCGACACCATCGCCCACCGCGCCGCCGATTACCCGCTGCACCCCGTGCTCTTTGACGGAGCTCTGCAAATCTTCTCCGCCGGTGCCGCCACCGTGGAAGGACGCACCGCCGGTCTCCGCCTGCCCGTGCGTTTTGCCCGAATTGTTTTTCTGCGTTCGCCCGGGGCATCCAGTTTCGTGAAGGCCGGTGTCAAGCAGGCCAACGACGAACTCGTGGAGGGCGGCATCGATCTCTACGACGAAACCGGCAAACCCTGCGTCCGCATTGATGGCTTCCGGGCGATCAGCGTCGAGGGTGCGCGCCGAACCAGCAAGACCGGCAAAGGTCGCGACCTTGTGTATCACGTCGCCTGGGAACGCACTCAGGAACCTGCAGCCACCCCCCTCCCGCTGGCCCCGCTGCCATTGAACCGCCTGCACGATTCAGCACAGCGTGCGCTCAATGCGGCACTCGAAATGCGTGGCCGGGACCATCTTCAGGCCGCCAGCGCTGCCGTGGATGAACTCACTGCGGCCCAAGTGGCCAGCGCCTTGAGCGCGATGGGTGCGGAGGGAGTGTTTACCGCAGATTCTCTTGGCGTGGCAGAGCCCATGCGGCGCGCATTCTACCAGTTGATGGCCGATTTTGTACAGCGGGGCCTGCTGGTTTACGCGGACGACGGTTATCAAACCACTCCAGCGTTCAGAACCGCGGCCGCCTCCACCACGGAACTGTTCCGCTCGACCCTTGCGGCTCACCCCGGACATCTGCCGGATCTCCTGCTCAGCGAGGCCGCGAGCACTGAACTGGGTCCCATCTTGCGCGGTGAAAAGGACGCCGTGCAGGTGCTTTTCACCGGCGCAGGTGCGGACTTGCTGGACCAATTCTACGGAGATGGTCTCTTCTCCAGCACCTGGCTGGCGGCCATTGCCAGCGCCGTGGAAGAAGCCGCCCGTCATCTCCCTGAGGGACGCGGGCTGCGCATCTTGGAAATCGGTGCGGGCACCGGAGGTCTGGCCTCACAGCTCCTCCCTCTGATCGAGCGAGGACTGCACAAGTACGTGTTCAGCGATGTCTCTGCAGGCTTCTTCCCTGGAGCCAAACAGAAGCTGGCGGCCTACCCCGAGGTCGAATACAAGCTCTTCGATCTCGAAAAACCTGGCGTGGACCAGGACTTCGAAGCCGGCTCCTTTGATCTCATTCTGGGCTCCAATGTCGTGCATGCCGTGAGTGATGTTCGCTCCACTCTGCGCCATCTGCATGACCTCCTGACCCCGGGCGGCACGCTGATGTTCGTTGAAGTGGCCACCCCTCACTTGTGGTTGAACGCCGTCTTTGGTCTGACCAGTGGCTGGTGGCGCTTCACTGATCGTGATCGGCGTCCTCATCATCCGCTCCTGCTGCGCCCGCAGTGGGAAAAGGTGCTGCAGGAGGCAGGCTTCCATGAAGCCGCTTCACTCCCCGGCCTGCTGCGCGAGGATGGCGGAGAGAGCCTGATCGGCCTGCTCGCACGCAAGGAATGGATCGCACCGAAAGTTCAGGCGCTGGATGACCTGGAACAGCCGGCCGAAAAATCCTGGCTGATTTTTGCGGACCGTGGCGGACTCGGCGATCGGCTTGCCACAGAGCTGCAGTTAAAGGGGGTGCGCTGTCGCATTGCGTATCGCGGCGGCTCATTCGACACCGACATGACCGATGTCTTCATGCTGCGTGCCGAGGCTCCTGAGGACTGGAGCCGGTTGCTCGAAGAATGCAACGATGAGGCGCCAGAGCGTTTCGTTTACATGTGGAACCTCGACGAATCCATGGACGCTGCGGATGACACCAGTCTCCTCGGCACGGACGCCCTGTTTCACTTGACCAAGGCGCTTGAAAACTTGAGCCCGTCCATCAAGCGGCGCATTGATCTTGTGACGCGCGGAGCCCAGGCTGTTGGCAATCAGCCTCCGCATCTCGCCATGGCGCAGACGGCGGCGATTGGATTGATGCGTGTGGTGGCCAATGAGCACCCTCATTTCATCTGCCGCAGCATTGATCTTGCTCCGGACGAATCTTCCACTGACATCCGCAGGCTCTGGAACGAACTGCTCCAGCATGATCCGGAACGCGAAGTCGCCTTCCGCGGCGAAGGCCGTTTTGTGCGCCGCATCGGTCGTGGCATCGCCCCGCGCGAGCAAATCCTCGACCAGTCCGTTCCTCTGCGCCTGGAGTCCCGGGAGCGCGGCCTGCTGGACGCCCTGCGCCTCAGTCCCTTTGCCCTGCAAACCTGTGGCGACGGTGAAGTGATGATCGAAGTCAAGGCGGCCGGCATGAACTTCCGTGACGTGCTCAAAGCGCTCGCCTTATACCCCGCAGAAACGGCGGACGCCCGCATCTTTGGCGACGAAGTGGCCGGCATCGTCAAAGCCGTTGGCAGCCAGGTGACACACGTGAAACCCGGAGACCGTGTCTTTGGCCTGGCCGTTTTTGGTCTGGCCACTCACTCCCTGGCACGCGGCGGTGACGTCCGCCGCATGCCTGAGGGGCTATCATTCGAGGCGGCTGCGACGCTGCCCGTCGTCTTCATGACCTCATGGCACGCGTTGAAAACCGTGGCTCATCTTCAGCCAAATGAACGCATCCTCGTCCATGCAGGCGCAGGCGGCGTGGGCATGGCCGCGATCCAGATCGCGCATTATCTGGGGGCTGAGGTGATCGCCTCCGCCGGCAGTCCTGCGAAGAGGGCGCTGCTGAAAACCATGGGAGTGCGGCATGTCATCGATTCACGTCGTGCGGATTTCGCGGAGGCTGTGATGGAAATTACACACGGCAAAGGCGTGGACGTGGTGCTGAACTCCCTCGCGGCGGAAGCCATCCCCATGGGCCTCTCCTGCCTGGCCCAGTTTGGTCGGTTCATCGAAATCGGGAAACGCGACATCTATCAAAACTCGCGCATCCCGCTTTGGTCTCTGCGAAAAAATGCCTCTTTCCATGTCGTGGCGATGGATGCCATCTTCAGCGGCGATGAGGAGCACACGCGCCAGATCCTGAAGTCCGTCACCGATCTTGTTGAGGAGGGCGCCCTGCATGCGCTGCCCTTCCGCTCCTTCCCCGCCTGCCGCATCGATGCAGCCTTCCGGCTCATGGCGCAGGGCAGGCACACCGGCAAAGTCATCGTGTCTTTCCCTGAGCCTTTTGTCCCACGGCATTCCGAGCCGCTGGCCTCCGGATTTACCGTGCAGCCGGACGGTGCCTACCTGATCACCGGAGCCTTCGGTGGATTTGGCAAAGTGCTGGCCACCTGGCTGGCCGACTGCGGTGCGCGCCATTTGGTGCTCACCAGTCGCAAGGGAGCCGCCACTCCTGACGCAGAGAGGTTTGTGGAAGAGCTGCGCGAACGCGGTGTGGAGGTGCAGGTGGTGTGCGCAGACGTGGGCACGGCCTCGGATGTGAAACACCTGTTCAAGGAGATCTCGGCGGCCGGTCAGCAGCTCCGTGGAGTGTTCCATCTGGCGATGGTTATCGACGACGCACCGATGGCGTCGCTTAATCGGGAACGCATGCACAGCGTGCTGGCGCCCAAGGCCTATGGTGCCTGGCTTCTGCATGAAGAAACCCGCAGCATGCAGTTGGATTGCTTTGTGATGTTCTCCTCGGTGTCCAGCATCTTTGGCAATCCGGCCCAGGCCAATTACGCGGCAGCGAACGCCTTCCAAGATGCGCTCGCCCATCACCGCCAGGCCGCCGGGCTGCCAGCCCTGGTCATCAACTGGGGCGCTCTTGGGGGCGAAGGTTACGTTGCTCGCAATGAGCGCGTGGCAGAATTCCTCGCGCGCCAGGGCACCACACCGCTTTCTCCCAGCGAGGTCGTCGGCCTGATGGAAACGTTTCTCTTCACCGGCGTCCCCCAGGCGGTCGCTCTGCGGGTGGACTGGGCCAAGTGGCGCCAGTCGTTCCGCAGCAGTCAGGACAGCCCTCTTCTGGAACGCGTGTTCGCCGCAGGTGTCGAAGGCGCGGAAACCAGCGGCACCAAGAGCGACTGGCGGCGCAAGATCGAATCTGCCGCGCCCGAGGAACGCACTGAGATTGTCGGCCACGCGGTCCGCGATGTCGTGGGCTCGGTGTTGCGCGTCAAACCGGAAGGCTTGCGCGATGATCAGCCGCTCACGGACCTGGGGCTTGACTCCTTGATGGCCGTCGAGATTGAGAACTCCCTCGAGAGCGCCATTGGAGTGGCACTGCCACCGGCGAGCCTGATGCGGGCACGCACCATTGGTCAGATCGTGACCCTGATCGCCGAGCATGTCGGCGGCACCGCAGCAGCGCCGCCACCCGCAGCGCCTCTGCCAGCACAGGAAACGGTGGATGCCGCAAATGTGGATCTGGAAGCGCTTTCCGATGAAGAGATCGACCGGCTGCTGGAAGATGAAGCGGCGCATGAAGACATGGCACCGCAGTGGAACCCCGAGCCCGAAACACCCCCATGCCCCAAGATACTCGAACGCGTCTGAAGCAGTGGTTGGAAAGCGGTGAGGCACGCCTCCAGCCGCTCACCCTGCCTCAGCGGGAGTTGTGGGAGGCATCGCCCGTGCCTGCCGGCGATGTGTCCAACCACATCTGTGCCCTGATCAATGTTCGTGGCCCCATCACCCCGCAGGGGTGCGAGGCGGCGGTGCAGAAGGTGGCGGAGAAACAGGAAGTCTTCCGCCTGTCTTTCCTTCCCGGCAAGGACGGGCCGATGCAGATGATCCGCAAGAGCACCAGGCAGATGCTCCACTTCCGTGAACTTTCGCACTCGGAGCAGCAACCCGAAGCGTTGGAAGAACTGGCGCAGGAGATTTTCCGCCGGCCTTTCGACATGGTTGGCGGGCCGCTCTATCGCTCCGAAGTATTGCGCCGCTCAGCGGATGATCATGTGCTGGTGCTTGCAATCCATCACGCGATTGCAGACGGCTGGACGGTGGGCGTGTTTGTTCAGGATCTCTTCGCCGCCTACATGCAGGGTCTTCGGGGCGTTCCTGGCGGCCTGCCGCCCGTCCCACTTTCCTACACTGAATGGGGCGCGGCCGAGCGGGCCTTCTGGCAGCCTGCGGTGCTGGCTCAGCGCAGCACATTTTGGAAGGAACGTCTGGCTGATAGCACCCTGCTGTGGGACCCACCGGCAGCCCCTGCGGCGCTTTCAGGAGAGCGCCGGCGGTGGGTAACCTCGGCTCCGGCCGCTGTGGGCCGGGCAGTGCGCGAACTGGCCAGGCGCAATGGTGCCACGCTGTTCAGCACTTTGCTGGCCGCCTTTCAGGTCACCTTGTCCAAATGGACAGGCAAGGATGACGTCCTCGTGGGCACACCCGTCGCGAATCGAGCCAAACAGGCGGCGCGCGAAACCATGGGATACTGCGCCGGCATTGTGCCTCTGCGTGGCCGCATTGACCCGGACCGCACCTTTTCCGAACGGCTGCGCATGGTGCATGACGCGACGATCGACTCCTTCGCCAACGCCATGCCGTTTGCCGAACTCGTCAGGGCCTTGGGCGCACCTCAGGTGCCTGGGCAAAATCCCGTTTTCCAGGTGCGCTTTGCATTGCAAAACCATCCTGTTCCGGACATTTCCGTCAATGGCATGTCGCTCCAGTTGCGGATGCGCTCAACCGGCACCTGCAGGTTCGACCTCGCCTGTGAAATCACCGAGGAAGGCGAAGCCCTTGAACTCGTCTGGCTCGTTCGGCCCGACCTGTTTTCCCCCGAGGACATTCAGAATCTGCACCTCATGTATCTGGATGTTCTGAAGAGCGTCTGCAATTCGCCGGAAATCCTGACGGCTGCACTCATGACCACCCTGTGATGAGCCCCATGCAAACGAGCGCGACCTCCTACGAACCGCACGAACCTCACTGGCTGAGCCGTTCGGCCTTCCAGATTGTGGTCATTCTTTTCTTCATCACAGAGATCGCTCTGGCGGCGGTTTTGCAGCGCGGCGAGCCGCTCTGGCTTGTCATCCCTTTCATCCTGCTCGCCAGTCATTTCATGCACGGTGCGGCCGTCGGGTTTCATGAGGCCACTCATGGCCTTCTCAGGCGGAACCGCCGTTTGAATGAATTTGATGGCGTCCTCCTCGGAGTGTTCAGCTTCATGAGCTTCAGCCTCTACCGCGCTGCTCACCAGCTCCACCACATGCACCTTGCCACCGAGCGCGACGAGGAGCTGTGGCCCTTCATCCATCCTGACATGCCTCGCTGGTCCCGAGTGCTCGCGGCAGTGCTGGAGCTCACTTTCGGCCTCGCGTTCCTGCCCTTCTTGTTCCTCCGCATTTTCCTGCGGTCTGGCTCCCCAATTCGCAGCAAGAAGGTCCGGCGCCGCATCTGGTCGGAGCTGGCGCTGATCGTGGTCGTCTGGACGCTGATTCTCGCCGCAGTCACCCACTGGCATGTGTGGCGCTATTTTTGGTGGATGTATCTGGTGCCTGCGTGGCTCGCGGCGAACCTGCAAAGTTGGCGCAAGTACATCGAGCATGTTGGCTTGCAGGGCAACACCGCCAATACCTCCACACGCAGCATCGTGGCAAAGGGCTGGCTTGGCAGATTCTTTGCCTTCACCCTTCTGCATGAGCCCTATCACGGCCTGCACCACATGCATGCGGGTCTTCCTCATGCGCATCTTCCAGCCCTCGCCGAGGAGCTTCAGCCAAGGGCAGTCGAAGAACGCCCTCCGTTTCCCAGCTACTCGCACGCCCTGCTGGACTTGTTCCGCAGTTTGACGGACCCACGCGTCGGCGCGCAATGGCGGACCACCCATCCTGCCTCTCACTGAAATGATCGCCCCCCCTTTTCCTCCCTCGCCGCCGTCTCCACCAGGCATCGATCCCGCCCCGGGATCGGCTGAGTGCGTTTACGCGGCAGAAGGCCTGACCAAGGAGTTTGATGACGGCAGTGTGCAGGCTCTGCGCGGTGTGGATTTCCACATCGCCAAGGGGGAGTTCGTGGCCATAATCGGTCCCAGCGGTTGTGGCAAGACAACGCTGCTTCAGATGCTTGGAGCGCTCGACCGCCCTAGCTCGGGCACCTTGAAATATTGCGCAAACTCGCTCCCGGATCTTCCCGAGCCGGCGGAATACCGCGCGCATGAAATCGGATTCATTTTCCAGGCCTTTCATCTCCTGCCAACGTTCACGGCGCTGGAGAATGTGCAGATGCCGATGCTTGAAACGCCTCTGACGGTCGCAGAGCGCAAAGAACGCGCCATCGGTCTGCTGAAGTCGGTGGGCTTGGAGCACAGGCTCCATCATTTTCCGTCCAAGATGTCCGGCGGTGAACGCCAGCGCGTGGCCATCGCCCGAAGCCTGGCCAATGATCCTGCCGTACTCCTTGCCGACGAACCGACCGGGAATCTCGACAGCAAGAATACCGAGCTCATTCTCGAACTCATCATCCGGCTTCGGCAGGAACGGCAGATGACTTTGGTGCTGGTGACGCATGATCCGGCCATCGCACGTCGGGCGGGACGCACGATCCAGATGAAGGACGGTCGGATTGTTACCGGCCACGACACCGCACCCGCCGCATCTCCGACATGACTTTTACCACCATCATCACCCGCGGACTGTTGCGACGGCCGGTGCGAACCGGCCTAACCCTGGCCGGCATTGCCATTGGCATCGCCGCCGTGGTGGCGCTCGTGGGCATATCGCGAGGTTTTGAAAAAAGCTGGGGCGCAGGCGCCAAGGAACGAGGCATCGACGTGGTGGTGAGCACCCTCGGCAGTGCGCTGACCCCAAAACCGTTCAGCACCGACGTTCGCGATCGCGTTGCCAGGATGCCGGAGGTCGCCGCCACCTGTTCGGTGTTTGTGGATCTGACGAGCGTGGAAGACGCCTCCATGATGATGGTTTCGGCCCGTGAGTGGGGCGGATTTTCCTGGAATAATCTCAAGCTTCTCTCGGGCCGAATGCCCAAGGATGCCATGGAGCCTGCGGTAGTTCTCGGCCAGACGGCCGCAGAGGTCCTCAAGAAAAAAATCGGTGATCCGCTCCAGCTTGAATCCAAGGAGCTCACCGTCGTCGGAATCGTCGATGGCGGAGCACTGGTCGAAAATGGCTCGGTCGTCCTCTCACTGCCGCTGTTTCAGGAAATCACGGGAAACGAGGGAAAGATCAACATCCTCGATGTCCGCGCCGCCGGTGACCTGAACGAAACCCAGATGAAACAACTTTGCGACCAGATCAACCGCGTGGTGCCGGAAGCCCGAGCGGTGCCTGCGAGCGAGCACATCAGTAACAGCGAGGCCTCCCGCTTCATCCGCGCCATGAGCTGGGGCACCTCGTTGCTGGCGGTGCTCGTGGGCGTTTTCGGCGTCATGAACACCATGCTGATGACAGTCTTTGAGCGCAGGCAGGAAATGTGCATCCTTCTGGCCATTGGCTGGAAGCGCGGCCGGATCACCCGGATGATCCTGTGGGAGTCCGCTCTGCTCGGGCTGATGGGCGGCACTGTGGGCGTGCTGCTCGGTGTCGTCGGCGCGAAGATGCTGGAAAAACTTCCTGCGGTCCACGGGCTGCTGGAGCCGGATCTGAGCATGCCGCTGCTCCTGATTTCCGTGGCCATTTCCGTCGTCGTCGGCGTGGTCAGCGGCCTTTACCCCGCCTGGCGCAGTTCGCGTCTGCCGCCCAGCCTTGCCCTTCAGGGCTGACACTCACTTTATCTTCATGAAAACCTTTCCTTCACTCTTCGTATGCGCGCTCATGTCCATGTCGGCCGGGGCTGCAGACACGGAGCTTTCCGCCACAGAGCTGGCTGCTCGCATGAATACCATGCAGCAGGATGGTACGTCATTCATTCGTCTCCGAATGGAGATCCAGCAGCCCCCCGGCAATGCGCAGTCCACCCTGCAGGTCCAGATCAAGCAGCACCGCACGAAGTCGGCAACAGAAGTGGTTTATCAAATTTTGTGGCCCAAAGACCGCGCTGGAGAAGCGGTGCTCCTGCGGAAAACGGACAGGCAGGGGGCATCTGGATCACTACTCTCACCGCCTGACACATTGCGCCAGCTCGGCGCCGCTCAAATGAGGGAGAAACTCTTTGGCAGCAGCCTCAGCTATGCCGACGTGGTGGAGAATTTCTTCGCCTGGGAGCATCAAACCCTTGTTGGCACGGAAACCATGCAGCGCGCCCAGTGCCTGATTCTCGAATCCAAGCCCGGCAGGAGCGACAGTTCCATTTACACCTCCGTGCGCTCCTGGGTGGACGCCCGCAGACTTGTTCCCCTGCGGGTGGAAAAATATGTCTCCTCAGGACGGCTGGCCCGCCGCATCGACACCACTCGGGTTGTCTTTAACGATGGTCATCACCTGCCCGCCAGTATGATGGTCTATGACACGCAGAAAAACTCCGCCACAGAATTCGACGGCTCCAATATCAAACGCTCGGTGAATTTTGATGCCTCCACCTTCACCCCAGAAGGTCTCAAACAGGCTGCTCCGCCAGGTTCGAAAAGCGACTAGTGCCATGCCATGGCCTGTGGTCGCGCATCCAGTCCTCTTATGCTGCACGTCATCCAACTGCTGCTGCCGCTTTACATCGTCGATCAGCCGATGATGCCTGCGGACAATCTGCATGCGATCATTAAAGCCGAGCTGACACGATACTATGGCCGCTGCAATACTCACACCCGGTCTCCCTCCGGCGGCAGGTGGCTCGAAGGCCATATGGGGACGCGTGATGAGATCGTTATTTACGAAGTCATTTGCCGCCTGCTGGACGCCCAGTGGTGGGATTGGTATCAGGAGGTTCTCGAGTCACGCTTTCGCCATCAGGAGGTGATCATCCGTGCGCTGCCGCTGATGAGCTTGTGACTCATTGGTCGCGCTTAAAAAGCGAGTTTTCATACAGCCGGAAAACCCGACATGCACGTTATCTCCGCTGTTGCTCCTGCAGCATTCCCGCCCGCACGCCCGACATGGAAATACCTCGATGAACCAGCTCTATGCGCATGTTGAGATCAAGGGCTCCCTCACGTTTTCACAGGATTTGCTGTTGGAAGGGAGGGTCTTGGGAGATGTTTTCTCCACGGCTTGCCTCATCATTGGCAAAGAGGCTTTCGTCCAGGGAACCATCAACACTCGCAGCGTGATCATATCAGGTCGTGTGGAGGGCGACATCCATGTGCAGGAGCGCTGTGAGGTGAAGTCCACCGCAACCGTCCTTGGCAATATTACCTCTGCGACTTTTGTGATCGAGGCAGGCGCATCTTTTTGTGGTCGCTCGCAGATCGGCTCCCCGCAGCCCAAGTCCCCTCTTCTCTCGTCTTCAAACAATCCTCCCAAGCAGCGCCCACGCGCCCTCTGAACATGCCACTGACTGCTCCCATGCCCCCTCTCTCAAAGGCCGCGGCCACGGTGCTGCGCCTCGCTGTCGTGGACGATCATGCCATCATTCGTGGTGTGTTCGTCACCTTGGTGGAGGACTCGCCCGACATGACCATGGCATGGACGGCGTCCTCCCTGGCCGAAGCTTCCGAAAAAATCCACTGGGACACACCGGACTTGCTGGTGATTGATGTGGGCCTGCCCGACGGCAATGGCTTTGATTTCACCATGGAATCGCTGGCCCGGACTCCGCATCTCCCTGTTTTAATTGTGTCCGCTGACGAAGATCACACCTATTCAGGGCGTGCAGCCGCCTGCGGCGCCAGGGGTTTCATTGCCAAGGGAGCATCACTTGAGCAGTTGGTGGAGGCCGTGACCATCATTCAGCAGGGCGGCAAGTGGTTCCGCCCTGCGGCGTAAATTGCGGTGCACACGACCAGCCCGGCAGTCGGGCGCGATTCTTGGTTGATGCAAACCGAACTCGCAACTCTGGCCCATCGCACAGACATGCTTGATCTGGCAACTTTTGACAGTCAGAAAGCGGTGGAAAATTGCTGCCTGTACCTGAGCGAACAGGGTATCGAGACCTCCGTCTATGATGAGGGCGACATTCAAATGTTTGTCTTTCTCACCAAACCGGCGGCGAACCTCAAAGTTCAGGTGAGAGAGGAGGATTACGCCGAGGCGGTGACCTGTCTCATCGAACTGGAGCAGAAGCGCCCTGATCTCATCCCATTCATCTATTCCTGCCCTGACTGCGGTTCCTTTGCAGTCGAGTACCCTCAGTTCAGCCGAAAGTTTCTCACTCCGCTGTTTTTGGAATGGTTGAGCAACTTGGGGCTCTTCCCCAAACAATGCTATTGTCGCAAGTGTCACGCCACGTGGACGAAGACACGCACCACCACGATCAATCCGCGTCATCTTGAGTGGAATCCGGACATCTCCGTGCCTCCCCCGGCTTGATGACTTGATCCCGCTCATGTCCCCCACCCCCACACCATGAGACCTCACCTTATCCCCCAATATCGTCCCACTACGGACCTGGCGGTCGACGCCATGATCAGTGAAGGAGGCGCAATCCGGCAGCCCTCGATGAGGGACACAAAGGCGGTGTTGGCGCGCATACACAAGCCCTCCGGTATTTTCTCCACCTCATTGCATCAATGGACTCATAATCCCACCGCGATGTTTTGGACAGGCTTCGCGACCGGCCTTGCAATCTCGCTGTTCGACAAAGCAGCTCATACCGAATCCCATGCATGACTGGATGGAAGCCAGGGCAGGAGCAGCCGCACCACGCTGCGCTTTTCCATATCCTTTCCACAGCCAGGAACTCCTTCGGGTATGCTCTGCTCGGGTGGCTGCGAAGAGCTCTGAAGATGTTTTGGACTGCCGGCCTGAAGTTCGTGGACATTGATGGCGAACAGCGCGCCGCGGCCTTCGCCTACTATGCGTTTTTTGCCCTCTTTCCGCTTATCGTCCTTTTCGTCACCCTTGGTTCTCAGATCTGGGACCACGCAACGGTGGTCAATTATATCATCGCCAATGTCGGCCAGTACCTCCCGTTCAATCCTGCCGACCGGCACACGCTGGACGCTGCAATCCGCGCCATTGTCGATGTCCGGGGCAGCGTGAACACCTTCGCGCTGCTGGGTCTGGCCTGGAGCGCGTCACGCTTCTTTCACAGCATGGTGCGCGGCGTGAACAGCGCATGGGACACCATCGAGTACCCTTGGTGGCACCTGCCCCTGCACAGCCTCATGCTCCTCTCCTTGGTGGGCAGCGCCCTGTTCATCGGCATGCTCGTGCCGCTGATGCTTGGCTATCTCCGGCACACTCCTCTTTTGCCGATGCAGATGTTTGATGGCCCTTTTGAAATCATCATCTGGTGTGTTCCATCCCTGGTGCTGTTTTACGGACTCAGTGTTTTTTACAAAACATCTCCGCGTCGGCGCACACGATTGTCGGAAGTCGCGTTTCCCTCACTGTTCACCACCCTGCTGCTGCAGGTCTGCCGGGATTTGTTTGAGCGTTACGTCTATGGTCTTGGCAATTTCAACACTGTCTATGGTGCGTTTGCCGTGGTGATCGTGCTTCTGATGTGGATTTACCTTTCCGGTGTCGTCATTATGTACGGCGGCTGCCTGTGTGCCGCACAAGCCCGGGTTTTTGGCAGCGCCCGGCGCCTTCCGTTGCATCGCAGCCGCCGGCCCCTTGACCTCGGACTGCGCAGGAGGAGGTAGCACCACACGGAATGACGCAGGAAGTTAAATCATCCGCACCAGACGCTTGAAAAACTTCTGCATTCGCTGCCCCGGCGTCTCCCTCCTCGCCCCCGCCGAATCAGTCAGAAAGACGACCCTGTAGCCGTTCATTTCATCCCATGTTTCCACGTTCCATGTGTCATCAAACACAAGTGGCTTGCCCTCTTCCCGGAGAAACATCTGATTGGCCACCTGAAAACGCATTTCTTCGCTTGGTTCGGGAATGAGACGATCACAATCCGCACGCAAGACACCTGCCCAGGTGACACGCAGGGACGAGCCGGGGGCGCGAGGCATGAAGACGTTCACCATTGCATTCGAGATCCGGGCTATTTGCTGTCCGGCTTTTCTGACCAGATCACCCACTCCCTCATGTGAATTTCCTGGGGCTTCTGTTTCCTCGATGAGGCTCCACTCGGTTGGCTGCTGGGTCAGATTCATGGGGTGAGTTTATGAAGAGTTCTTTTACCGCCTGACCATCGTTTCCTGCCTCCTTGGTGGATGTCGCATTCCTCGGAATCAACGAGTTGAGACAAATAAGCCCGCCCAGAATCTGGGCGGGCTCATGGACGGATTAGGGGCAGGTCTGAACTACTTGTCCTGCAGCTCTTTGATCTTGTCCAAATGGGCTTTCAGTGTTGGCAGCGTCTTGCTCGCCCAGGCTTTCACATCCGCATCTTCCGCATTTTTTGCTGCATCTTCAAAGTTTGAGACCGCGCTCTTGTGCGAGTCCTCCATGTGGGAGAGAAACGCTTTGTCGAAGCCCTTGCCGCTCTCCTTTTCCAGGTCCTTGAACTCACTGGCGGCGTCTGGATCAATCACAGCGGAGAGCTGGACATTCTTGGATGCGGCAAGCGCCGAAAGTTCTTCGTTTGCCTTGGTATGGTCGGCGACCAGCATGGTGGCCAGTTCTTTCACATCGGCCCGTTCCGCTTTCTGCGTTCCGAGTGTGGCCAGCTTCACCTCAGCGGTTCCGTCCATGCCGGCTGTCTTGACGAATTTCTCGTCGCTGGCTTTCAGGCTGGATTTTTTATCGTCTGCACGGGCGATCGTTGCCAGGTTTCCGACTGCAAGGGCGAGAAGGATGGCGAACGTGATTGGATTTGTCTTCATGGTATTGTCTGGAGGTTTGGGTTGTTGCGGAGACTTTGTACTGCCCCCTGCGCCATGACATCGCTGCGTTCTTTCGATGTGGATGTATTGCGCTGCTGCGCGTCCCGGCCTCCTCGCCGGCACGGAAAACATTGACGCTGAGTGGGACAACCCCGGCCGCACCGTTTTTCATGTGCCAGATCTTGCAGACCTGATGCCTCATTCAGGTGTGTAGAGGACCTCATCACCCCGCTCAATCTCGACGCCATCCTCGCCAACGTCATCGATCCCAATCAGGTCATCGGCAACGGCTACGAAAGTCAGCGCTCCCGACTTCCAACGCACCTTCAAGGTCGGACCCGGCAAAACCAAACTCACCACCACCGTTGCCGCCGACCATCGCGGCGACTGGATCGCCAAGGCCGTCATCAACGGCCAGGTCATCAAAGAGCTCACCGTTGACCACGAAACACCCCGTTGGAAAACCATCGAAGTGGATCTCTCCAAATTCTCCGGCCAGCGAATCCCCCTCCGCCTCGAAGCCCACGCCAATGGCTGGAACATGGAACTCGCCTGCTGGGGCTCGCTCACCCTCGAATATCCCCCGCACCTCTCCAACCCAACGCCATTCATCAAAATTCGCGGACATTCGTGCCCATTCTCGTTTCCAGCCTACCCCACCAAAAGACATCCCAGCTCGATCTCCATTCAAATGTAACGACACGCCCCACTTTCCGTCCTTTCCGTCCTTTCCGTCCTTTCCGTCCTTTCCGTCCTTTCCGTCCTTTCCGTCCTTTCCGTCCTTCATATCCAGCCCGCCGTCACACCGCCCTCTCCCTGCCCCCTCCGGAATGCGCCGATGCCCATGACTTTCCCCTGTCGCAA
>Ga0209066_10000349_pt1 | contig 68271 bp, 66 predicted proteins | sample All_14_2_FD_187198 | JGI IMG/M metagenome (GOLD analysis project Ga0209066, IMG submission 187198) | Freshwater microbial communities in response to fracking from Pennsylvania, USA - Allegheny Zone_MetaG_DW_15 (SPAdes) (version 2) ...
CTCTGCTTGCTTGAGAATGGCAATGATCTGGCTGTCTGAAAAGCGTGACGTCTTCATGTAAAACTTCCTCGGGCTGCTGTGGAGAAAATTCTACTTTTAACTGCCGCTAATTTCCGGGGGGATTACCCTCTCGGCGATGTTCTGCTGCACCTCGTGCTGCCGCTGGCTACGCTCGCGAATCTGCCCCTCGATCAGCGCCAGCGGTATTAGCAAAAGGATCGACATCGTGACGATGGCGACGATCTTGTAAAGCAGTTTCCTGTCCATGATTGACTCCCTGTTGAATGACGGGAGCGAGTCTGGATGGGGCGGGTGAGGTGGTTATGAGGCTATGTGAAGTGGGAGTGAAGTGGGGAAAAACGCCCTATTCGTCGTTTTCGATACGATTAAAAATGCTACAGCTACGCAAGATTTCTGTGCCGTCAACGTGCCCAACAATTACTGTTTCAGTATCTTCATCCCAATTGTCTTGATTACCCCATGCGTAGATTAGCGCCGATATGTATCCGGTTTTTATCGACCAAAGCATAGATTCTGGCTCTCCGGATATTATTTCTTCTGTCCAAGAAGAACTTCTCAAATAGCTATGATTTGATTCAAATAAATATTCTTCAGCGGAGAATGATTTGAACTCACTTTCTCGAACATCATCGTCGCCTTCGTAGGTTACTTCTCCTTGGTGAATAACGAATTCTTTTGTGTTTAATAAGTAATCCTGTAGTTGCTTTTGGGTTACGGGATTTCCGCCAAGAGTTCCTACGATTAGGTTGTGTGTGGACGCACCATATTCTGCCAGTGCTGCGCTTAAAGCGAGGTTTAGGCCGCCGTTGTTTAATAGCTCATTTTTTTGCTGTTCGGCCCATCTTTGTAAATCTAACTTTTCGATTTTTGGAATTGCGGATTGACGTGATAGGTCTTTTTGAGGTGCTGATTGGATAATCCCAGTTATTCCGTCAATATATCCTGCAAATATTCCTTTTGTAACACCAAGTGCGGATTTTGAACGGTATTTTTCAATGACTGCACATCGGCCAATTACTTCATTGGTTTTGTCTTTGGCATCTGTTAGTTTTAGCCAGCTGTGATGGCGTTTCATATTGTCGTCGGCGTAACTAAATGGATATAAGCGTCTCATTAACTCTAATGTGGGTAATTTTTTCCAGTCGTTAGCTTTAACGGCAATTTTCCTAGAGCCTTGTTCTTTGATGACTATGTCAATGTCGATCGCTGGTGACAGATGTGCCACGGTCTGATCTATCGTAAGTATTCCGTCTTTTCCCCACGGGACGGACTCTTTTATGCCAAGTTTTTCCTTTTTCTCTGGTGTCAGAAAAACTGATACACATGTTCCGGATTTCTTTAGTTTTTCGGATTTGTTTGGCGCGCGGAGCAATGGACGGCTTCTCGTTCCAGAATTAAATTCGAGCAACCATCCGTTATCGTTTTCATCGTCTTTGGCTTCGCAGCGCTTTGTGCATACACGAACTTGGTCGCTGAGCATAAATACTGAGAAAAATCCGATGCCAAATTGTCCAACAGCCTCGAAGTCGCTGGATGCTAAGCCGCTCCACTCACTTTTTATTTCGTCGCTGCGCCAAAGCGAATGCCCGAAATCAAGGAGGACTTCCGTCAATACGTAGCGGCTCATGCCAATGCCATTGTCGGTGATGTGTAGCCAATGTCCTCCGTCGGTATCTTCGACGCAAACTTCAATTTCGCCTTCGTTATTATTCAGATATCCAAGACTGCGAGCAGCGTGAATGGCATCGCGGGCATTCTGTATCAATTCGCGCAGTGCCAACCAGGGTTTATCGCCATAGAGTTTTTCTCCTCCGAAACGCTCTACAACAGATTGAATATTACTGATACGTAGCGAGCTATCGATTGGATACCAGCCATCCGTGGCCACGAACCGAGCAAAACTCTCCGGACTACGGCTACCAGCAATTTCTTTTGCTGCAAGGCGTTGACCGCGAAAATCTCTTAGCAGCGCATCGCTAGCAGAAAGCTCTTTATCGGCTAGACAAGCTGCGTCATAGGCCTGCCACCAAGCGGCTTGCTGGCTGATTTTGAATGGACTACCTGTGATGCGGAGTTCTTCGCGTTCCTTGTCGCAATGAATCTGATGGAGTTTGGATTGAAACTGCCAATGGATTGCCGAAACACCTTCAGGTCGATTGAGTAGCATCAGAAAACGTGGGGCACGGCGAGCGTCGAGATGGCATGCGTCAGCCACGCGCAAAAGGATGGCTAGCTTGAGTGGATCAATAGTCCAATTGGCCGGTGCGAGACAGGTTGGCGCAGCGCGTACAGTTTTACCGAAACTTTCTAATTGGTGGGGGTGAAACCAATGGCTCTCCGCGATTTGACCAATCAAGTCGCCATAGGCGTTACGTAGTTCGTCGTCTGGAAAAAGGCTGGCTTCGGTACCGTCACTGTCTTTCCATTTTGCGAAGACGAGTTCTTTGGCTTGTTTGGGATGGAGTGCGCGCAAGGTATCGAACAGCACTCCCTGAAACTCGTCGCTGCCGGGGAGTAAGCCCTCAGGGGCAAGTCCACGGCGTGCCGCTGCATCACGCCATTCGTCGAGTTTCTTTAGTTCGTCTAGTCCGCCAGGGTAAGCGGCACGACAGTGTGCGGCATCGTGAAGTAGAAAAGCGCCACCCAGCACCAGTGCTTCTGCTGGGTTCAAAGGGTAGTCCGGACCGGCAATTTCCGAGGCTACTTCCCAAAGGGCATCGACGTGTGTGATGTCGTGCAGTGTCAGGTTAGGCAGTTCCTTCTGTATTTGTTGCAGCAGTAGCGCGACCCGTTCACGAAAACGTTCATGGGCTTCGATGATTCGTTTTCTTTGTGCAACGTGATCGCTAGCGCTGTCGGGAAATGCGGTTTGCCAGAGGCTGCTTCGGCGATAGGAGGCTTCCATGCTGCGGACCAGTTTTGTTCTTCGAAGAAGCAATTATTACCGCAAATCTGATGCTGTTTGTGTCCTGCGATACCAAATCACTATGCACTTCGGCTGTTGAGGGAAATTCCACTCGTTTTGCCACGCCTGGGCAACTTATTCCTTTGGTGGCGGCAACGTACCCGATTGTTGAACCAGCTTCTTCTCTTCTGCCTTTACCCGCCGCTCCAACTTTTTGATGTCTTCTTCCGCCGGTAATTGTTCCGGCTTGATGCCGCGCTGGCCGAGCATGTCGCGGACGCTTTCGTTGTTTTGCACATGCTCGCGGGTGATTGCCCGTTCGCCTTGCAGGTTGTCCTGGTTGACGTTGTGATTGGTTATTTCGGTCGCCAGATTCTTGGCGGCGATGGTCAGGGTCGGGAGAAAGTCGGCCAGCGGGCGGGTCTTGGTGATGCCGAAACGGTCTTTCATGGCCTGGGTGGTGTGGCCACCGAAGAGTGCTGCGTCGCCTTGGGAGCGGATGCGGCCTAAGCCGGCATCGTCGACGCCGCGTTCGTAGATGTTCTGGGACAGCGTCTTTTCCGATTCGCGCAGGCGTTCTCGGGCATCGAGCCGGGCTTGCAGGCGCATGCGGTCTTCGATCAGTTCCTGCTTGCGGGTCTGGATTGCGAAGTAGCTTTGGGCAAAGGCGATGGCTTCCTTGCGCGGGTCGCCGTTCTGGGCGATCAGATAGCAGGCGTAGCGGGTGAGCATGAAGTCGTCGATTTGCCGCTCGGCGCCGCTGCCAAGTTTGACCATTTTCGTGACGCCACGAAAATGGTCGCCGATGGCATAACCCGTGGTGTCGCAGGAATCCATGGCGCGGTTGATGGCGGTCTGGAAGTTTTCCCAGCGCGCGTAGCCAAGCGGTTCCATCAGGTCGCGGGCAAACCAGAATTCGATGTCTTCTTCCGGGGTGCGCTGGCTCAGGGCGTCGAACTGGTTCTTGAGTAGTTGGATGGCGCCGGATTGCATGGTGATTTCCCGTCAAATCGCTGGAAAGCGATCATGTTATTTGAATAATCTGGCGCTGCGAAGCGTTCTGGTTTGACCGTCAGCCACGTGCCAAAGCCAGCCGCGCTTCACCGCCACCCTCCGGATGATTCGCAAACCCCGCTTCGCCGCCATGCAGCCGTGCCACCTCCCGCACCAACGCCAGCCCCAGGCCGGTGCTCTTCTTCCCGGTCGCCGGCCGGGGCAGGGAGTAGAAGCGGTTGAAGAGTTGCGCCAGGGCGTAGTCGGGGGCGCCGGCGCCGTGGTCGCGGACGCGGATTTCGGCGGTTTCGGCGGTTGGGCGTAGAGTCAGCGAGATTTCGCCGCCGTCGGGTGAGAATTCGATGGCGTTGTCGAGCAGGTTGAGGACGGCCTGGCGGAGCAGGAAGGCATCGCCGTTGAGGGTTATGCCCGGTTCGGCATCGATGACGCAATTCAGATTACGGGCGCCGAGCGCCAGTTGGCGGTCGGCGACGGCGGTTTTGAGCAGTTCGTCGAGGTCGACCGTGGCCTTGGCGCCGGGCGCTTGCAGTTGTTCGACGCGGGCGAGTTGCAGCATGCGCTCGATGATGTCGCGCAACCGACCAGCCTGTTCGCCGATGCTGGCGGCAAAGCGGCGGCGGTCTTCCGCCGGGAGTTCGTCTTCGAGGATTTCGGCGGCACCGATCACTGCCGTCAGCGGGCTTTTCATCTCGTGCGCCAGGTTCTGCACGTAGCGTTCGACGTACTGCTTGCCTTCGAGCTTTTCGCGCATCGTCGCCAGCGCCTGCGCCAGTTCGGAGAGTTGCCGGCCGCCGCCGCTCGGCGGTTCGGCCTTGCGTCCTTCGCTGACGGCGCGGGCGTAGTCGCGCAGACGGTGGATCGACCAGCTCAGCCAGGCGGTGAACACCAGGCCGATCACCGCCGTCGCCAGCAGCAGCGTCAGGCCCGAGGCGCGGACGCGGTCGGTGGCGCGCTCGACGAAAGGGGCGATCGAGGTCATCGGCTTGGCCAGCGAGACGACGCCGATCAACTGGCCGTCGCGGCGCACCGGCGCGGCGACGTGCATCACCGAAGTGCTCGGATCGTTCGGGTCGATCCGGCTCTGGCGGGCGCCGTATTCGCCGCGCAGCACGCGGGCGACGTCGTTCCATTTCGAGAAATCCTTCCCCAGCGCCTGCCCGGCCGAGTCGTAGACGACGATGCCGCGTGCGTCGGTGAGGGTGATGCGCAGGTCGACGCTGTCCTTCTTGATGCCGTAGATTTCGGCGCCCGGATGGCGCTGCAGCGCGGTGGCAACGGCCGTGGCGAAGGCGCCGTGGTTGATGCGCCCGGCGGCGAGTTCGCCGGCGGCCAGTTCGGCGAGCAGGTTGGCGCTGTCGACCAGGCTTTCCTCGGTGGCCTGGCGGATGCTCGGCTCGCTCTCCTTGACGAAGGTGTACAACACGAACCAGGCGGCCAGCCCGACCACCAGGAAATAGCCGAAAAACAGGCGGACCGAGATGTTCACGCTCAGGCCGCCAGGCTGTAGCCGAGGCCGCGATGGGTGAGGATGACCTCGTCGTCGCGCACTGCGCGCAGCTTGCCGCGCAGCGTCTTGATGTGGGTGTCGACGGTGCGTTCCAGGCTTTCGCCGTCGTCCTGCCAGACTGCCGCCATGATCTGCGGGCGGCTCAGGATGCGTCCTGGGCGTTCGAGCAGGAGCGCCAGCAGCAGGTATTCGTAGCGGGTCAGCGCCAGCCAGTGGCCGTGGTAGGCGATGCGCAGGCCGTCACGGTCGACGGCGAATTTGGCCGTTTTTTCAGGTTGACCGCGCGATTCGCCGTTGGCGTGCAGGCGGCGCAGGATGGCGCGCACCCGCGAGGCGACCTCGCGCGGGCTGAACGGCTTGGTGACGTAGTCGTCGCCGCCCAGTTCGAGGCCGACGATGCGGTCGACCTCGTCGGAACGGGCGGTGAGGAACAGCACCGGCAGGTCGGAGTTGCGGCGCAGTGCCCGGCAGACATCGAAGCCGGTGATGTCGGGCAGGCCGACGTCGAGGACGACGAAATCGACGCCGCCCTGCTGCAGCCGGGCCAGCGCCTCACCGCCCAGCATGCAGCACTCGGTGGCAAAGCCCTCGGCGCGCAGCGCGTAGCTCAGCGTATCGGCGATGGCCGGTTCGTCGTCGACGATCAGGATGTTCATGATGGCGGCAATGATAAGCCAGGCGGTGCCGGAAAAAGTTGCCCGGAATGCGCGTCGACCGCAGGATTTTTCATTGTTGTGTCCGGAACTTAAGAAGTGCCCGCGTTTCGGGTAAAATCTCGGGTCTTTCAGCAGCTTGGCCTTGTCCATCATGACCCAGAATACCTCCCTCTCCTACCGTGATGCCGGTGTCGACATCGATGCCGGCGATGCCCTCGTCGAGCGCATCAAGCCCCTGGCCAAGAAGACGCTGCGCGACGGCGTGCTCGGCGGCATCGGCGGCTTCGGCGCCCTGTTCGAAGTGCCCAAGCGTTACAAGGAGCCGGTGCTGGTGTCCGGGACCGACGGCGTCGGTACCAAGCTGAAACTGGCGTTTGATCTAAATCGTCATGACACCGTCGGCCAGGATCTGGTCGCCATGAGCGTCAATGACATCCTGGTGCTCGGCGCCGAATCGCTGTTCTTCCTCGATTACTTTGCCTGCGGCAAGCTCGACGTCGATACCGCCGCGTCCGTCGTCGGCGGCATCGCCAAGGGTTGCGAACTGGCCGGCTGCGCGCTGATCGGTGGCGAAACCGCCGAAATGCCGGGCATGTACCCGGCCGGCGAATACGATCTGGCCGGTTTCGCGGTTGGCGTCGTCGAGAAATCCAAGGCCATCGACGGCAAGTCGATTGCGCCGGGCGATGTCGTGCTCGGACTGGCGTCTTCGGGTGCCCATTCCAACGGTTACTCGCTGGTGCGCAAGATCATCGAGCGTTCCAAGCCGGACATGAACGCGCCGTTCGACGGTGATCGTTCGCTGGCCGACGTGGTCATGGCGCCGACCCGCATCTACGTCAAGCAGGTGCTGGCGACGCTGGAAAAGGTGGCGATCAAGGGCATGGCCCACATCACCGGTGGCGGCCTGCTCGAAAACGTGCCGCGCGTGCTGCCGGAAAACACCGTCGCCGAGCTGGAAAAGGCCGCCTGGCCGCGTCCCAAGCTGTTCGACTGGATGCAGGCCGAAGGCAATGTGGCGGAGAGCGAAATGCACCGCACCTTCAACTGCGGTATCGGTCTGGTCATCGTTGTCGCCGCGGCTGACGCCGATGCGGCGATGGCCGAGCTGAAGGCGCAGGGCGAAGCCGTTTATCGCATCGGCAAGATCCGGGCACGGCAGGGTGACGAAGCACAGACCCTCGTGGTCTGAGGCTTGCCGGCGGGTCGCGGCTTTATGCTGCGGCCTGTGCCTGGCGGCTACGCTGGCGGCGGAAGAACTGCCGGCGCTGGCGGAGGGCGGGATCGTGGAAGGTCTCGCCAGCTATTACGGCGGCAAGTTCCACGGCCGTAAAACGGCCAGTGGCGAACGTTACGACAAGACGCAATTCTCAGCGGCGAGCAACCGCTTTCCCATTGGTACCCGGGTGGCCGTGCTGCGTCCGGTCAACGGCTTGTGCGTCATCGTCCGGATCAACGACCGGATGCATCGCCGGCACCGGGTTCGCGTCATTGATGTTTCCAAAGGCGCCGCCGACTATCTTGAAATGCTGAAGGCCGGTGTCGTCAAGGTCCGGGTCGCGCCGTTGCGGGCGGACTGGCTGCAACGCGGGACGCTGGCCTGCGCCGATGCCTTTGCCCCGGAAAACTGCCCGGATTGCGGTCGACCGCGGGAATCCGGCGCTGCCGTCGGCGATCCGGCCGATGTTGAGTACAATCCGGCAGGCATAGTGACCTTTCGGTCGGAAACAGGATTATCTGCACAATGAATACGATGACTCGTCGCGGCGTTGTCGCGCTTTCCCTTGTCGGGTTGCTTGGCTTGGGCTGGTACGCATGGTCGGCCAATCGCAGTGCGCCGGCGCCGGCAGGCGCGCCAGCGGGCGCAGCGTCAGCGCCGGCGGACAAGCCGGTGGCGGTCGAGGTGGCGCCGGTGCTTGCGCTCGATTTTGCCGACGAGACGACGGCGGTCGGTACCCTGAAGGCCAGCGAATCGGTGGTGCTGCGTCCGGAAATCAGCGGCCGCGTGGCGACCATCGGATTCCGCGATGGCGCAGTGGTCGGCAAGGGCGATCTGCTGATCGGTTTCGATGCGGCAGTCCAGGATGCAGAGCTGGCGCAGGCGCGGGCCAACCTGGCGCTGGCCAGTTCAACCTATCGGCGCAACCAGGAGTTGCTGGCAAAGAAATTCATCAGCCCGCAGGCGCTCGATACTTCAGGTGCCAGTCTGAAGGTACAGGAAGCAGCGGTCCAGCTGGCCGAGGCAAAGGCCGCGAAGATGCGCCTGCGGGCGCCGTTCCGCGGTGTTGTCGGCTTGCGTAACGTGAGTGTCGGCGGTTACGTCAAGGAAGGCGAGGAGCTGGTCAATATCGAGGACATCAGCAGCCTGCGCGTCGATTTCCGTCTGGCCGAGACCTATCTCGGTCGGCTGCAGAAGGGCCAGTCGCTGGAACTGGGCAGCGATGCGCTGCCCGGGCAGAAATTCGCTGCCGTGGTCGAAGCCATCGACCCACAAATTGACCCGAACGGCCGCTCGATTTCGGTGCGTGCCCGCCTCGACAATGCCGCCGGTCATTTGCGGCCGGGCATGTTCGTTCGTGTGCGTCTGGCCTTCGGCGAGCGCAAGGGCGTGTTGATGGTGCCGGAAGAGGCGATCATGCCCGGGGCCCAGGCGGCGGTGTTCAAGGTGGTGGACGGCAAGGCCGAGCGTGTCGTCGTGCGTTCGGGTGCGCGCCGCGATGCCCGGGTCGAGATCGTCGAGGGACTGGCAGCCGGTGATGTCGTCGTCACCGCCGGCCAGATGAAACTGCGCCCCGGCGCACCGGTGAAGGTTCCGGGTGGGCCAGCGGCGGCCGGCAAGCCATGAGGATTTCCGAAATATGCATCGAGCGGCCGGTGCTGGCGACCGTGCTGTCGCTGGTCATCATGCTGCTCGGCATCGTTTCCTACGACCGTCTGGCGGTGCGCGAATACCCGAAGATCGACGAGCCGGTGGTCACGGTGAGCACCGATTACCGCGGCGCGTCGGCCGACATCATCGAGTCGCAGGTGACCAAGCCGCTCGAGGATTCGCTGGCCGGGATCGAGGGCGTCGAGGTCCTGACGTCGATTTCGCGCGCCGAGCGCAGCCAGATATCGGTCCGCTTCAAGCTCGAACGCGACCCGGATTCGGCCGCTTCCGATGTCCGCGACCGCGTCTCGCGGGTGCGCAGCAAGCTGCCCGACGAAGTCGACGAGCCGGTCATCGCCAAGGTCGAGGCCGACGCCAACCCGATCATCTGGCTGGCGTTCTCGTCCGACGTGCATACGCCGCTCGAAGTCACCGACGTTGCCAACCGCATCGTCAAACCGCGCCTGCAGACGTTGCCTGGGGCGGCCGACGTGCGCATCTTTGGCGAGCGCAAGTTTTCCATGCGCATCTGGCTGGACAAGCAGCGCCTGGCCGCTTACCAGCTGACGCCGGCAGATATCGAAGAGGCGCTGCGCCGGCAGAATGTCGAGGTGCCGGCCGGCCGCATCGAGAGCAGCGAACGCGAATTCTCGGTGGTGGCAACGACCGACCTGCGTACGCCGGAAGAATTCGGCGCGGTCGTCGTACGCACCGTCGACAGCTATCCGGTGCGCATCCGCGATGTCGCCCGGGTCGAGATCGGCGCGGCGGCGGAACGCAGTTCGGTGCGCTTCCGCGGCCGTTCAGCGGTTTCGCTCGGCCTGATCAAGCAGGCGACGGCCAATCCGCTCGAACTCTCGCATGCCCTGCGTGCCGAGTTGCCGCGCATCGCTGCCGAGTTGCCCAAGGGCATGACCGTCGATATCTCCAACGACACCTCGATCTTCATCGACCGCTCGATCAAGTCGGTGTTCACGACCATCGGCGAAGCCATCGTGCTGGTGCTGGCGATCATCTTCTTCTTCCTGCGCAACCTGCGCGCGACGCTGATCCCGCTGGTGACGATTCCGGTGTCGCTGGTCGGCGCCTTCGCCATCATGTTCGTGCTCGGCTTCTCGATCAACACGCTGACGCTGCTGGCGCTGGTGCTGGCGATCGGCCTTGTCGTCGACGACGCGATCGTCGTGCTCGAGAACATCTACCGCCATATCGAGGAAGGCATGCCGCGGCGCGAGGCGGCGTTCAAGGGGGCGAAGGAAATCGGTTTTGCCGTTGTCGCGATGACGCTGACGCTGGCCGCCGTCTATGCGCCGGTCGCCTTCATGACCGGGCGCACCGGCAAACTGTTCATCGAATTCGCGCTGACGCTGGCCGGTGCCGTGCTGGTGTCCGGTTTCGTCGCGCTGACGCTGTCGCCGATGATGTGCTCGGTACTGCTGAAACATGAGGAAAAGCACGGCAAGGCCTATGTTCTTGTCGAAAATTTCCTGAACTGGCTGAATTCCGGCTATCGGCGGCTGTTGACCGCAGCATTGCGGCAGCGCTGGATTGTTTTCATCGGTTTCTTCGTGGTTGCAGGCGCCTGCGGTGTGCTGCTGAAAGCGCTGAAGTCGGAGCTGGCGCCAATCGAGGATCGCGGCATCATCGTCGGCGTGATCAGCGGCCCGGATGGCGCGACGCTGGACTACACCGAAAAGTACGCTCGCCAGCTCGAAGGCATCTATGACAAGACCGCCGATATCGACCGCTACTTTGTCGTTGCCGGCAGTCCGACGGTCAATGACGGCATTTCCTTTGTCGGCCTGACCGACTGGAGCGTGCGCGAGCGGCATTCGAAGGATATCGCCCGCGAACTGCAGCCCCAGTTTGCCGCCATTCCCGGCGTCAGGGCTTTCCCGGTGACGCCGCCGTCGCTCGGCCAGAGCCCGCGCGAGCGTCCGATCAACTTCGTCATCGCGACGTCAGCGCCGTACGCCGAACTGTTGCAGGTGACCCAGCAGTTCATGGCCGAACTGGGCAAGAATCCGGGGCTGACCAACCTTGACAGCGATCTGAAGCTGAACAAGCCGGAGTTGTCGGTCGCCGTCCGTCGCGACAAGGCGGCTGACCTGGGCGTTCAGGTCGAGACCATCGGCCGGACGCTGGAAACCTTCCTCGGCGGCCGCCAGGTGACGCGCTTCAAGCGTGATGGCGAGCAATACGACGTGATCATCCAGGTGGCCGATGCCGATCGGCGCAACCCGGACGACATCCGCGACATCTACGTGCGCGGCGCCGACGGCGCCATGATCTCGCTGGACAATCTGCTCGACGTCAGCGAGACGGTGGCGCCACGCGAACTCAACCACTTCGGCCAGCGTCGCGCGGTGACCATTACCGCCAACCTGGCGCCCGGTTACACGATCGGCGAGGCGCTGACGGCGATGGACAATCTTGCCGCGCAGACGCTCAAGCCCGGCTATGCCGTCGATTACAACGGGCAGTCTCGCGAATTCCGCCAATCCTCGTCGTCACTGGCGCTGACCTTCGGTCTGGCGCTGGCCTTCATTTACCTGGTGCTGGCAGCGCAGTTCGAAAGTTTCCGCGATCCCTTCATCATCATGCTGACCGTGCCGCTGTCGATGGCTGGTGCGCTGTTCGCGCTGTGGGCGACCGACGGCACGCTCAATGTCTACAGCCAGATCGGCCTGGTGACGCTGGTCGGCCTGATCACCAAGCACGGCATCCTCATTGTCGAGTTCGCCAATCAGTTGCAGGAGAAGGGCAGGGCCTTGAACGAGGCGGTCATCGAGGCGGCCGAACTGCGCCTGCGTCCGATCCTGATGACCACCGGCGCGATGGTGCTGGGGGCGGTGCCGCTGGCGCTGGCCACCGGTGCCGGTGCCGAATCCCGCCAGCAGATCGGCTGGGTCATCGTCGGCGGCCTGCTGCTCGGCACTTTCCTGACCTTGTTCGTCGTTCCTGCGGTCTACACGCTGCTGGCGGCAAAAAAGCCGGCGCTGCAGGATGACGTTGCTGGCGTATTCCACGTTTCCCCGAAAGAGTCCTGATGAAGCTGTTTTCCCCGCTGTACCGCCGGGCCATGGTCTGGTCGCGTCACCCGCATGCGCCGTGGTATCTCGGCGGTCTGAGTTTTGCCGAATCGTCGTTTTTCCCGGTGCCGCCGGACGTCATGCTGGCGCCGATGGCGCTGGCCAATCCGCCGCGCTGGTGGTTCCTGGCCCTGCTGACGACGCTGGCCTCGGTGGCCGGCGGGCTGTTCGGTTACCTGATCGGCTATTTCGCCATCGATGCGATCCTGCCCTGGCTCCAGGAAAGTCGTTACTGGCCGGCCTACGAGACCGCCGTGGCGTGGTTTGGCAAGTGGGGTTTCTGGGCCATATTCGTGGCCGGGTTTTCGCCGATTCCCTACAAGGTATTCACCATCGCCGCCGGTGCCTTGTCGATGGCTCTGCTGCCTTTCACGCTGGCCTCGCTGATCGGGCGCGGCCTGCGCTTCTTCCTGGTCGCCGGGCTGATGGCCTGGGGCGGCGCGCGCATGGAAGATGCGCTGCATCGCTACATCGATCGGCTGGGTTGGGCGACGGTTGCCATCGTCGTGCTCGGCGGTCTGTGGTACGGGATGCAGTAAACCATTGTTGGCCGGGGCGGACTTTTCAAGCGCCCCTGCTGCTGTCAGAATGAATTGCCGTCAGCATTCGTGAAGAAATGCCTGGCATGGCGGGGCGCTGTTCCCCGGACGATCCGCACAAGGGAGCGATCATGGAAAACAAGTTGCGTGTATTCATCGTCGACGACGATCCGATTCTGCTCGATGTCCTGGATGGTGCGCTGGCGGAGGATTTCAACCGCGAGTTCTTCACTTCGGGTGAGGATTGCCTGGCGCGGATCGCGGATTCCCGTCCGGACATCCTCATTCTTGACCTGACCTTGCCCGGCATCAGCGGCTTCGAGGTCTGCCAGCGCCTGAAGGAAGACTGGGACACCCAGAACATTCCCATCCTTTTTGTCTCCGCCAGCGACGACATCGAGACGCGCCTGCTGTGCTACGAAGCCGGTGGCGAGGATTTCATCACCAAGCCCTTCGATCCGTCCGAACTGCTGCGCAAGGTCAAGGTCGCGGCCCGTATCCTCGGCGAGAAAAAAGCCCTCCATGAACAGGCCGGCTATGCCCAGCGCACGGCGATGTCGGCGATGGTCAGCATGGGCGAGCTGGGCATCGTCCTTCAGTTCCTGAGCAAGTCCTTCGGTTGCGGCACGCCGGAAGAACTGGGGTCGGCGTTGATCGAATCGGTCCGCCAGTACGACCTGAGTTCGGCGGTCCAGTTGCGCATGGACGACCGTGCACTGTCGATGAGCGAGAACGGCAACGATCTGCCGCTGGAAGTTTCGGTGCTCAATCATGTCCGTCACTCCGGCCGGATTTTTCAGTTCAAGACGCGTTGCGTCTTCAACTACGGGCATGTCACGCTGCTGGTGAACAACATGCCGCTGGAAGATCCGGACCGCTGCGGCCGTATCCGCGACAATGTCGCCTTGCTGGCCGAAGGGGCCGATGCCCGGATGCGGGCGATCGAGGCCGAGGAACTGGCGCGCCATCGCCGCGCCGGCATCGAGGCGGCGCTGCCCAGCGTCAGGAGCACGCTGGAGTCCGTTCAGGCCAATTACCGGCGCAATTCGCTGGAACTGACGCAGGTAATGATCGAATTCCAGGAAGCGCTCGGCAAGTCCTTCTTCACCCTCGGTCTGACCGAGTCGCAGGAAGAGTCGATGACCACGCTGGCTGCCGATTACATGCAGCGGATGGTTGCCACCCAGGATGACAGCCTGGTCACCATCGGTCAGTTGCAGGAACTGGCTGACAGCCTGGCCAGCGTGCTCAGGCGTTGAGGAAGCGGGCGACCCGGGCGACGACCGTCGCGCCGAGTTGCGGGTCCAGGCAGTCGTGGTTTTCCGCGGCGAAGGAATTGCCAAGCCAGGTGATCTGGCGTTTGGCCAGCTGGCGCGTGGCGAAGATGCCGCGGTCGCGCAGTTCACGGCGCGGGATCAAGCCGTCCTGGGCTTCCCAGGCCTGCCGGTAACCGACGCAGCGCATCGATGGCAGGCCGGGGTCCAGCACGTATTTCCGGCGCAGCATGGCGAGTTCGTCGTCGAGACCGGCCAGCAGCATTTCGTCGAAGCGGCGGGCGATCCGTTCGTGCAGCACGGTCCGGTCGGACGGCAGCAGGCCGATCTGCAGGAAATCGTAAGGCGGTTTTTCGGCGACGCTGTCGGCCAGCAGTTCCGACATCGGCCGGCCGCTGCTCAGGCAGACCTCGAGCGCGCGCTGGATGCGCTGGCTGTCGGTCGGGTGCAGCCTGGCGGCAGTCGCCGGATCGAGCCCGGCCAATCTGGCGTGCATTGCCGGCCAGCCGTCGCGCGCGGCATCGGCGTCGATTTCGTCACGCAACGCAGCATCCGCCTGCGGCAACTCGGCCAGGCCATCAAGCAGGGCGCGGAAATACAGCATGGTGCCGCCAACCAGCACCGGGACCCGGCCGGCGGCGGTGATTTCGGCCATTGCCGCCAGCGCATCGCGACGAAAACAGGCGGCGGAATAGCGTTCCTCGGGGGAAATCAGGTCGATCAGCCGGTGCGGGTAGCGCGCCAGCATCGCCCGCTCGGGCTTGGCGGTGCCGATGTCCATGTCGATGAAGACCTGCGCCGAATCGACGCTGATCAGTTCGACCGGCAGGCGGTCGGCCAGCGCCATCGCGGCAGCGGTTTTGCCCGAGGCGGTCGGGCCCATGATCAGGATGGCGGGAGGAAGGGCAGACTTCATGGCGGCGAATGCTAGCACGGCGGGCGGGTAGGACTATACTTCCCGAACATCATGAACAACGATTCCCTCCCCCCTGTTGTCGCCTTCAACCGCCGCCGTTTCCTGGCCGGCGGCCTGCTGGCCCCACTTGCCTTGCTGCAGCCGCTGCCGGCATCTGCTGCCGTTGCCGACCGCCTGCACGGCCTGACTGCCCGTCACGCCTACGTGGGCAATCTCGGCGATACCCTGCTGGCGATCGACGCCGACCGGCCGGTGCAGATTGCCTCGATCACCAAGCTGATCACCGCCTGGGTGGTGCTGACGGCCGAACTGCCGCTGGCCGAGACGATCCGCATCGAGCAGGATGATGTCGTGCAGTCCGAGCATACGAAGTCGAGCCTGCCGGTGGGGTCGCGCTGGCGTCGCGAGCAGTTGCTCGAATGGCTGGTCATTGCTTCGGACAACCGGGCGGCGGCGGCGCTGGCGCGGACCTTTCCCGGTGGCTGGCCGGAGTTTCGCTACGCAATGCGGGCGCTGATGACACAGATGCAACTGTTCAGCTTCGATTTCGGCGATTCGTCCGGCCTGTCATCAACCAACCGGGCCAGTGCCCGCGATCTCGGCGTGCTGCTGGTGACGCTGGCGCAGATCCCGTATTTCCGGGAGCTGTCCCGCAAATCCGCGGTGGGTGGCAAGATGAACGTCAACCGCTTTGCCCACGACCGCTCGGTGGCCTTGCTGGCCGGCAAGACCGGCTTCACGTCGGCCGCCGGTTTCTGCCTGGCCGAGGCCGAGCAGTTCGGCGGGCGCATCGTTGCCATGGTCGTCCTCAACGCGGCCAATCGCGAAGCGCGGGCGCAGGACATGAACCGCCTGCGCCGCTATACCCGGGAAAGACTCGGCAACGCCTGATCAGGGCGCGAAGCGGTCGTTTTCCTGCATCCGGCGCAGCAGTTGTTCCGCCTGTCCGGCGGCGGCCGGCCGGCCGAAGTGGTAGCCCTGCATCAACGTGCAGCCCTGTTGCAGCAGGAACTCGATCTGCTGTGGCTGCTCGACGCCTTCGGCAATCACTTCCTTCTGCAGGCTGGCGGCGATGGCGATGATGGCGCGCACGATGGCGATGTCGTCGGCGTTGTCCGGCAGGTCGCGGACAAAGGACTGATCGATCTTGATCCGGTCGAAGGGCAGTCGTTTGAGGTAGCCCAGGCTGGAATAGCCGGTGCCGAAATCGTCTACCGACAGTTTGATGCCGAGTGCCTGCAGTTGCTGCAGGACTTCGACGATCCGTTCGGTATCGCGGATGAACGCGCTCTCGGTGATTTCCAGTTCGAGCCAGCGGGCATCAAGGCCGCTTTCGGCGAGAACGGCGGCAATCCGGCTGGCGAATTCGGGCTGGCGCAGTTGCATGGCTGACAGGTTGACCGCCATCACTACCGGCGGCAGGCCCATGTCCTGCCAGGCGCGGTTCTGTCGGCAGGCCTCGCGCAGTACCTGGTCGCCGATCTGGTTGATCAGGCTGCTTTCCTCGGCGATCGGAATGAAGCGGGCCGGCGGGATGTCGCCCTGTTCGGGGTGGTGCCAGCGAACGAGCGCTTCGAAGCCGATCAGCAGGCCGCTGTGCATGTCGACCTGGGGTTGGTAATGAACGGCGATCTGGTCGCTGTTCAAGGCCCGGCGAAGGCTGTTCTCGAGCGTCACGCGCTCGAAGATGCGGGCGTTCATTTCCGGCGTGAAGAAGCGGTAGGTGTTGCCGCCGGCACCCTTGGCCTGATACATCGCGGTGTCGGCATTTTTCAGCAGGCTGCCGATGTCCTGTCCATCCTGCGGGTAGGTGCTGATGCCGATGCTGGCGCCGACGCGCAATTCGTGACTGGCCACGCTGAATGGCTGGACCAGGGCATCGTTGAGGCGCTGGGCGATCACCGCCAGGCGGGCCGGCGTACCGTAACCGCGGATGAGGATGGCGAACTCGTCGCCGCCCTGGCGGCTGATGGTGTCACGGTGGTCGAGGCAGGCAGTCAGGCGTTGGGCAACCTGGAGCAGCAGTTGATCGCCGATTTCATGGCCGAGGGTGTCATTGACGTTCTTGAAATTGTCCAGATCAAGGAAGAGCAGCGCGATCTGCGCCTGCGGGCCCAGGGTTTCGGCCAGTGCGCTGGCCATGTGGGTGGCCAGCAGGGCGCGGTTGGGCAGGTCGGTCAGCAGGTCGTGTTCGGCCAGGTGACGGATGCGTTCCTGGTCATCGTGGAGTTGCGTGATGTCGCGCGCCACGCCGGCAACCCCCGCCAGTTCGCCGGCTTCGTCGAAGACCGGGGTAGCGACATATTCGAAATGGCGCCGTTCGCCGGTGGCAAGTTGCTGGCTGTCCTGGTGTTTCTGCTGACATTGTTGTGTCAATGCTGCATTGTCCAGTTCGGCCAGCGGTCGGGCAGCTTCGGCTGGCCAGACCTGTTCGACGGTCTGGCCGAGGATGTTTTCGGCCGGCGCGCCGGCAAGTGCGGCATAGGCGTCGTTGACGGCGATCAGGCGGCGTTCACGGTCGCTCAGCCAGGCCGGATCGGGCAGGCTGTCGAGCAGGGCGCGGGTGCGGCGGAAAGTGGTTGCGTAGGCACGGGTCATGTCCTGGGCGATTTCCCGGGCTCGGTCGTAGGTGCGTAGCCAGACGATGATCCAGCCACTGAGCACGAGCGTCAGCAGGACAATGCTGAGCACGCCCCAGGACAACTGGCTGTACCAGTTGGCGAGGTAGGCGGATTCGGCGTGCCCGACCAGTACGTAGAGCGGGTAGTCGCCGACACGGCGGACGACGTACAGGCGCTCGACGCCGTCGACAGCGGACTTGGTGGTGTAGCGGGCATGCGTTTCGCCGCGTCCGATCATGCCGATCAGGCGTTCGCTGGCCAGCGGCTGGCCGAGCATTTCGGGGGCTGCCGGGTAGCGGGCGATCAGGCGGCGCTGGGCATCGATCAGCGTGACGCTCTGGCCCGGGCCGAGGTTGAGGCTGGCGAAGAAATCCTGGAAGTACTCGGCGCGGACGGCGGCCTGGACCAGGCCCGAGAATTGCCCGGCGCTGTCGTCGAGGCGCCGGCTCAGCGTGATCACCCAGTTGTGGGTGATGCGGGCGAACAGCGGTTCGGAAATGACCAGCTTGCCGGTGGGCTGTTCCCGGTTCTGGCGGAAGTAGTCGCGATCATCGATGCGGGCCGGGGCGATGACGCCGGAAGCGTCGTGGATGAAGCGGCCGCTGGCATCGGCCACGCGCAGGCTTTGCGATTGCTCGTTGATCAGCGCCAGGTAGCGGCCCAGCGTGGTGTTGATCGACGAGCGGTCGCGCGGCTCGCCGGTGATGGTTTCGTTGAGTTGCAGCTGGGTGGCAAGCAGGATCGTGTCGATCTTGTCTACCGTGCTGTGGGCGTGGCCTTCGAGGACGCGGCCCAGGTTTTCGAGATTGCGCGAGGCGAATTCGACTTCGCGCTCGTGCGCGAATATCAGGCCGCCGGCGACCAGCGCGGCATAGGTCAGCAGGGCGAGCAGCCCCAGCGCGATCAGGCTGTTGTGGCGCCAGGGGGCCTGGCTCGATGCGGGAAGCCTGGGCGGTCTGGATGACGGAAGATTCATGAGCGCCTATGGCTTTGGTGATGCGGGATTATTGCCCGCGGAGAAACAGTTTGTCGAGTTCGTGAAGTGACAGCTCTGTCCACGTCGGCCGGCCGTGGTTGCACTGGCCGGCGCGCTCGGTTTCTTCCATCTGGCGCAACAGGGCGTTCATTTCCGGAATGCTCAGTTGCCGGCGGGCACGCACGGCGCCGTGGCAGGCCATGGTGGCGAGCAGTTCGTTGCGCCGGGCGGTGGCCAGCTGGGTGATGCCGTGTTCGCGCAGGTCGGCGATCAGCGAGCGCGCCAGCGCTACCGGGTCGCCCGATTGCAGCAGTGCCGGCACGGCGCGCACGCCGAGCTGGTTCGGGCCGAGCGGGGCGATCTGGAAACCGAGTTCGGCCAGTGCTGTGGCGTGTTCCTCGACCGCCGCGACATCGACCGGATCGGCCGAGAAGACCGCCGGAATCAGCAGGTTCTGCGTTGCCACCTGGCGATCGTCGAAAGCGGTTTTCAGTTTTTCGTAGAGGATGCGTTCGTGTGCCGCGTGCATGTCCACGATGATCAGCCCGCTGGCGTTCTGCGCCAGGATGTAGATGCCGTGCAGCTGGGCGACGGCGTAGCCGAGCGGCGGGCCGTCGCGGTCGACGGCGATTTCCGGGCGGAATTGCGGCGCATCGGCCGGGGCGCTGCTGCCCGGTGTCAGGCGCTGGGCGGCCTGGGCGAAAGCCAGGTAGGCGGTGGCCGCAGGTTCGGCGACGCCGAGGCTGCCCTGGTGGCGCAATGGTGGCGGGAAATTCGGTGGCGGGCTGGAAATTGCCGGAATATTGCGGTCGACCGCAATATTTTGTGGATTTTCCGCTGGCGCAGCCTGGATCGGCGTTGCCAGCGTGCGCTGGATGGCGTGATAGACGAACTGGTGCACGGCGCGGCTGTCGCGAAAACGGACCTCGGTCTTGGCCGGATGGACGTTGACGTCGACCAGCGTCGGGTCGATTTGCAGGAACAGGCAGACGGCCGGCTGGCGGCTGCCGTGCAGCACGTCGCGGTAGGCTTCGCGCAGTGCGTGGCCGATGATCTTGTCGCGGACGAAGCGGCCGTTGACGAAGACCTGCTGGCCGTCCTTGATCTCGCCGGCGCGGGTCGGATCGATGGCGAAACCGCTCAGCAAAATCGGCCCGGCAGCGGCGTCGACCGCACGCGCGGCACCGAGGAAGTCGTCGCCGAGGATGTCGGCGATGCGCCGGGGGCGGTCGGCCGGCGCCAGCTGGAACAGCGTGCGGCCATTGTGGGCGAGGCTGATTGCCACGTCCGGCCGGGTCAGCGCCAGCCGTTTGACGGCGTCGGCGCAGTGGGCGAATTCGGTGCCTTCGGCCTTGAGGAACTTGCGCCGGGCCGGCGTGTTGAAATACAGGTCGCGCATCTCGACGACGGTGCCGGCCATCAGTGCTGCCGGTTCGGGTTCGGCGCCGGATTCACCGCGCAGTTTCCAGGCATGGCTGGCGCCACGTGCCCGACTGGTCAGCGTCAGCCGGGCCACCGAGGCCACCGAGGCCAGCGCTTCGCCGCGAAAACCCAGGGTGGCGACCTGTTCGAGGTCGTCGAGCGAGGTGATCTTCGACGTCGCGTGGCGGGTCAGCGCCAGCGCCAGTTCGTCGCGGGCGATGCCGCAACCGTCGTCGGTGATGCGGATCAGCTTGATGCCGCCTTCTTCGAGGTGTACCTGGATGGCGGTGCTGCCGGCGTCGAGGCTGTTTTCCAGCAGTTCCTTGAGGACGGAGGCGGGGCGCTCGACGACTTCGCCAGCGGCAATCTGGCTGATCAGGAGGTCGGGGAGGCGGGCGATTCTGGGAAAATGAGTCGGCATGCGCGGATTATAATGCGGCCTCGTTCATTCCCCGGTTGACCGCATGCAATGCTTCCATGGTGGTGCGAAATTCGCGCTGTGCCTGCTGCTGGCACTGACGCTGGGTGCCTGTTCGACCCGGCTCGATCGCGATGGCCGCAGCGCAACCACGGTCGATGGCAAATATCTGCTGAAAACCGAGATCGACCGTATTGCTGATACCAACCGGGCCGAAGTGGTCGATGGCCTGCTGCGCATTGCCGACAAGCTGTACCGGCGCAATCCGCGTGAATGGAAACAGGCCGGTCTGGCCAGCCGGGAGGCAGCCGTCGAGCGGTTGCGCCAGCGCCTGCGCAATGACTGGCCGGAATTGCTCGGCCAGCGCGAACGCCTGGCTGCGGCGCTGGCCTTCAACGAAAACTACGCTGGCGATCGCGTCGCGGCGCTGATGTTCGGCCTGCTGACCATGGTCGATGCGGCCTTCGAGCACAAGGACGATTTCTACCTTCTCGACAGCCTGAACGAAACCAAGCTGTACAACGCCGCCCGCAACATGGAAATCGCCATCTGGAAACTGGGCCACGACCGGCGCGCCGGCGGCGAAGCTTTCCTGCTCTCCAACGAACTTGACCCGGCCAACCGCAACCTGTCGTTCGAGCGCGAATTCGGCCGCATCATCGGCCTGCTCGACTTCATGGCGCACGTGGTTGCCGACCGCAACGGCCGTACCCTGTCGCGCGTCACCCAGTCGGTGGCGACGGTCATCTTTCTCCCTGTAGGTTTCTGAAACATGAAAAACATCGTCATCCTGATTTCCGGCCGCGGCAGCAACATGGAGGCCATGATCGCCGAGCGCGATGCCGGTCGTCTGCCGGTCAACATCGCCGCCGTGATCAGCAACCGGCCCGATGCCAAAGGGCTGGAAACCGCTGCCGCCGCCGGCATCGCCACCCGCAGCCTCGATCACAAGGCCTATGCCGGCCGCGACGCCTTCGATGCCGCGCTGGCCCAGTGCATCGATGAATACGCCCCGGATCTGGTGGTGCTGGCCGGTTTCATGCGCATCCTGACGCCGGCTTTTGTCCGTCGCTACGAAGGCCGGCTGTTCAACATCCATCCCTCGCTGCTGCCGTCCTTTCCCGGTCTGCACACGCATCAGCGGGCGCTCGACGAAGGCGTGCGCATCCACGGTTGCACCGTCCATTTCGTCACTGCCGAGCTGGATCACGGGCCGGTCGTCATCCAGGCTGCCGTGCCGGTCGTCGATGGCGACAGCGAGGCAACGCTGGCGGCGCGCGTGCTGCGTCAGGAACACCGCATCTACCCGCAGGCCGTGCGCTGGTTTGCCGAAGGCCGGTTGCGCCTGGCCGACGGCCGGGTGCAGGTGGACGGCGCGATGGCTGACGACGCCGGGCTAGTCGTTCCCGAACTGATTGTTCCCGAGCTGCGCTGAGCGCCGTGCCGGTCATCCTGTTCGCCGCTCTGGCAGGGTCACTGGCCATCCACCTCGTCGCGCTGTTTGGCGTCGATCACGGCCTGTTCGGCGAGCCGCCGGAGCGGCCGCCGCTGCAGGCCGAACTGCGGGCGCCACCGCCTTTGCCCACCCCGCCAGCGCCCGCCGCGGTGCCAGCACCGGCAGCGAAGCCGCTCAAGCCGAAGCCGGAAAAGCCGGCGACGGCGAAAGCTGCAGCGCCGGTGGTCGAGGCTGTGACGGAAATTGCCGAAAAAACGGTGTCGACCGCAACAGAGCCTGCACCGCTGCCGGCAGCTGCCGTTGACGCTGTGCTGAAGGGCAGCGGCCGCCTGGCTTTCGTTGTCGTCAAGGAATCGCTGGGCATGCAGATCGGGCGTGCCGTGCATCGCTGGGAATTTGGCGAGGATGGCAGCTACCGTCTGACCAGCATGATCGAGACCAGTGGCCTGGCGGCGCTGTTCAAACCGATCCGGCAGCAGTATGAAAGTCGCGGCCGGCTGGGGCTGCGCGGCCTGCAGCCGGAAAGCTACCAGACCTGGCGCAACGGCCGGTCGAACGGCGAAAATGCCGATTTCGACTGGTCGACCGCAGAAGTCCGTCTGCAACGCGACGGCAGCGTGCAGCGCATTGCCCCCGGCACGCAGGACCTGCTGTCGCTGAATTACCAGCTGGCCTACCTGCCGGCGCCGGAAAACGGTTCGACCATCGGCGTCGTCACCGGGCGTAAATACGAGCGTTACGACCTCGATTCGTTCGGTGAGGAGGAAATCGACACGCCGGCCGGGCGTTTCCGCACCTTGCACCTGCGGGCGGCCGGCGAAACGCTGACGGAAATCTGGATAGCGCTCGATCATCAGCGCTTGCCGGTTAAAATCCGCTTTACCGATAAAAAGGGCGACAGCTATCAGCAGCTCGCCACCGAAATCGACGTCATGCCCGTGGCGTCGGATTAGAACACCCAGGAAAACCATGAAAGCCCGTTTCACGCCCGCCCTGTTTGCCCACGCCGAAGCCGTTCTCGGTCAGTTGCTGCGTTTCGATCATCCGGCCGACGCCGTCGTCTCGCGCTATTTCCGCGAGCACCGCCAGCTCGGCCACGCCGACCGGGCCTTCGTCGCCGAAACGGTGTTCGCCGTGCTGCGCCGCGGCCGCAGCCTGGAGGCGCGCTGTGCCGGTCGGCTCACCGATCGGCATCGGCTGCTGGTCGCCCTGGCCATCACCCGTGGCTGGAGCCTGCGCGAACTGGCGCCGGTGCTCAACGCCAACGAGGAAGGCTGGCTGGCCGCCGCCAAGGCGATGGCGGAAGCCGACATGCCGCCGGCGGTGCGCTGCGATCTGCCGGACTGGCTGCACGAACGTCTGCTGACGCAATACAGCGCCGACGAAATCGTCGAACTGGCCGAGGCGCTGAACCGCCCGGCGCCGCTCGACCTCCGCGCCAACACGCTGAAGACCAGCCGCGAAGCGCTGCTCGAACAACTCGCCGCCGCCGACATCGCTGCCGTGCCCGGCCAGTTGTCGCCGCTGTCGATCCGCCTGCGCGACAAGCCGGCGCTGGCCAAGCATCCCTTGTTCCTCGGCGGCTTGTTCGAAGTGCAGGACGAGGGCAGCCAGTTGCTCGGCCTGGTCGTCGAGGCCAAGCGTGGCGAGATGGTCGTCGATTTCTGCGCCGGTGCCGGCGGCAAGACGCTGCTGCTTGGCGCGCAGATGCGCAATACCGGCCGCCTCTACGCCTTCGATGTTTCCGACAAGCGGCTGACCAATCTGAAGCCACGGCTGGCCCGCTCCGGCCTGTCGAACGTTCATCCGGTGCGCATCGAGCACGAGCGCGACACGCGGGTCAAACGGCTGGCCGGCAAGGCTGACCGCGTGCTGGTCGATGCGCCGTGTTCCGGCCTTGGCACGCTGCGCCGCAATCCTGACCTGAAATGGCGCCAGGGCGAGGAGTCGATCGCCGAACTGACGGCCAAGCAGACGGCCATCCTCGATGCCGCGGCGACGCTGGTGCGCCCCGGCGGCCGGCTGGTTTATGCCACCTGCAGCCTGTTGACCGCAGAAAACGAGGCGATCGTCGACAGTTTCCTGGCCCGCCACCCCGATTTTGCGCTGCTGCCGGTGTCGACCGTGCTCGAGCGTCAGGGCGTTGCCTTCGCCGGCGACATGCTGCGCCTGCTGCCGCACCGTCATGACACCGACGGCTTCTTTGCCGCAGTGCTGGAGCGCAAGGCATGAACGACACGGGTGTCCAGGCGCTGCAGCTGATCGGCAATCTGCTCGACGATTTCCAGGACCCGAATTTCATCTGGCAACTGCTGGCGCTGCTCACCAGCCTGCTGCTGGCCTGGCTGATTGCCCGCCGCTGGCAGGCTGGCCGGACCCAGGAAAACAACGGCCGCTTGCGCCAGGTCGGCTCCCGCCTGGCTTTCCCGCTATCCGGGATGTTGCTGACCGGTGTCGCACTGTTGCTGCTCAAGCCGTTCTTCTCGGTCAGCCTGCTCAAGCTGGCGCTGCCGCTGCTCGGCTCGATGGCACTGGTGCGCAGCGTCATTTTCGTGCTCCGCCAGGCTTTTCCCGGCGCCCGCTGGCTGACGGCATGGGAAAAGATCATCGCGACGCTGGTCTGGGGCTGGCTGGCGCTGTACATCACCGATCTCGCACCTTACGTCATCGATGCGCTGGAACAGTTCGACTTCACGCTGGGCAAGCAGAAACTCAATCTGTGGCTGGTAATCAGCGGCGTCACCACCGTCTTCCTGACCCTGGTCTTCGCCTTGTGGATTGCCGGGGTCATCGAGACCCGTCTGATGGGCTTGCAGACGCTCGATGGCAATCTGCGCATCGTCGGCATCCGCGTCACCAAGGCAGCGCTCACCGTCGTCGCGATCATTTCCAGCCTGGCCATGGTCGGCATCGACATGACTGCGCTGTCGGTGTTCACCGGGGCGCTCGGCGTCGGCCTCGGCTTCGGCCTGCAGAAGATCGCCAGCAACTATGTTTCCGGCTTCATCATCCTGCTCGAACGCTCGATCCGCATCGGCAACATCGTTCAGGTCGGCGCCGATGCCGGTGAAGTGACCCAGATCACGACCCGCTACACCGTGCTCAAGCACCCGGGCGGCACCGAATTCATCGTGCCGAACGAAACGCTGATCGGCAGCACGGTGCAGAACCAGACCTATTCCGACCACAAGCTGCGGCTGGCAACGGTGGTCGGCGTGGCTTACGACACCGATCTCGATCTGGCGATGCGCCTGCTGGTCGAGTGTGCCAAGCGTCAGCCGCGCGTTCTCGCCGAGCCCGAGCCGAAGGTGCTGCTGACGCTGTTCGGCGACAGCAGCATCAACCTCGAACTCGGGTTCTGGGTCGATGATCCCGAGAACGGCAAGATGAATGTCGTCTCCGACATCAATCTGGCGATCTGGCATGCCTTCAAGGAAAACGGCATCCAGATTCCCTTCCCGCAGCGCGAGGTGCGCATCCTCAACCCGGCCTCAGAATAAGGTTGTCGCGCGCACCCAGGCTTCCGGCATCAGTTCGACGACGCGGGCTTCCAGCCACTTGTCGCCGCCGCTGAGGATGGCGATGCCGGTGAGCAGGATGAGCACGCCGAACGCCTTCTTGATGCCGTCGATGCGCGCCATCACCCAGCCGCGGGCAGCGGTGAAGCCGCGGCGCGAGGCGTAGGCCACGGCCACCAGCGGGATTGTCGCGCCCAGTCCGAACAGCCCGAGGATGATGCCGCCGCGCAGTGCGCCGCCCTCGCTGGCGACCAGCGTCAGCGCCGAGGCCAGCAAGGGGCCGGAACACGGACTCCAGACCAGGCCGAGAACGCCGCCGAGCAGCAGCGCACCACCCAGCGAACCGCCGTCGAGACGGGCCGATGCCGCGTTGGCGCCGGAGGCGATGGGCAGCATCCATTGCGTGAAGCGCTGGTTCAGGAAGGGCACCAGCATGACCAGGCCGAAGGCGATCAGCAGCCAGGCGCCGAACACCCGGACATGCTCGGAATCAATGCCCAGCGCCGGGCCGAGCGCGCCGAGCAGGATGCCGATCAGGGCGAACGAAGTGGCCATGCCGACGCCCATCGCCACGGGCGCCAGCCGGTTGCCCTGGACGGCGCCGCCGACGACCAGCGGCAGGATGGGAAAGACGCAGGGCGACAGCGTCGTCAGGCTGCCGGCCAGCAGGCTGAGGCCGAGGTGGGTGAGCGGGATGTCCATGGCGACTCAGCGGGCGCTGCCGAGCACGGCGCGCAGCGCGGCTGGGTCGGTGTCGCCGGCCAGTCGGCCGGTTTCGTTGGCGCCCTTGAAGACGATCACTGTCGACTGGGTGCGCACGCCCATTTTGCGGCGCAGTTCGCGGGCATTGTCGTAATCGACGACGAGCAGCGTGCCGGGGACGGCGGCATCGCCCTGCCAGCCCTTGAACACTTTTTCCTGCGCCTTGCAGGTCGGGCACCAGTCGGCATGGAAGTGCAGGGCGACCGCTTGCCCGGCCTGCTGCAGGCGCTGCATTTCCGGTGCGCTGTAGGGCTGGATTTCCAGTGCCCAGGCGCTGTGGACCGCAACAATCAGGGCGGCGGTAACAAGGTGGCGGATTTTCATGATCTTTTTCTCCATCGGGTTTGTGGGGCTTGCAAACCTTGGTCGGCGGAGGGGGCGAAAACCTTACAGGGTCTGGCTGCCGAGAATGATTTCCTGTTGCCGCAGGTCTTCGAGCACGGCCCGGCCGAAATCCACCAGCGTCTGCGGCGCCGGGTGGTGCAGGGCGTCGGCCAGCGCCAGCAGGATCTCTTCGCCGCTGGCCGACGCCCTGCACTTTTCTTCCAGTCGTGCCAGCAGGCTGGCGGTGACCGGGCTGATTTCACTGAAACGCACGCATTCGCTACGGTCGCGATAGACGACGAGGTGCGTGGCTTGCGCCTGGCGCGGCCGGTAGTCGGGGCCGATGCGCTGGACCGGCCAGGCGCAGGCGAGATCAAGCCGGGCCGGGTTGAGCAGCGGCACGCCGCGCAGCAGGTCGCCCTGCGGATCGTGCTCGGGAATTGCCGTTTCCATGATGTCGACCGCAAGTTCCGCCCATTCGTAGCGGGCCAGTTCGCTCAGCCAGGCGGGACGCGGGGTGGCGATTTCAGCCGTCTCCAGGTAGCGGACGAATTCGCGCGGAATGTCGCGAAACCACGGCGTATGCAGCGGCCAGTCGCGGTAAAAAGTCCGGTTCAGGCGGCGCCAGCGTGGCTCGCCGAGTACCGCCCGGCTGACCGGGAAGCATTTGTCGAGAAAGCCGCAGATGTTGTTGAACAGCAACTCGCCGTAGATCGCCGCGCGCCGGGCCGGGATGCCGGGCGGGCGTGGCGCGTGGTGCGGATCGCGCAGGTGGTGGGCGAAGGCGCGCTGGAAGTCCTGGAAATCGGGGGCGGGCTGGTTCATCACGCGGCCTTCCGGCGGGCGTTGGGCGCCGCGGCCTGGATGCGGACGATCTGCTCGACTTCTGCGGTCAACGCCTGCAGATCGGGAATATTGAAATCGCGTTCGAGGCAGATCGGCACATCGCCGCCGATCCGCTCGCAGGCGGTCGTCAGCAGTTGCCAGACCGGGTCGATGACATCGGCGCCATGGGTGTCGATGCACAGCCCGTCGGCTTCGACCCAGTGGCCGGCGACATGCACGTAACAGGTGCGGTCCAGCGGCAGCGCATCCAGGAATTCGACCGCGTCAAAGCCGAAGTTGCGGCTGTTGACGTGGATGTTGTTGACGTCGAGATGAAGCAGGCAGTCGGCGTCGTGCACGATGCGCGTGATGAATTCGCTTTCCGCCATCTCGGCGCCCGGTGGCGCCGCGTAGTACGAGGCGTTTTCGATGCCGATGCGCAGGCCGAGGATGTCCTGGGCCTGACTGATGCGGTCGACCGTCCATTTCAGCGCTTTTTTGCTGAGCGGAATCGGCAGCAGGTCGTAGAGCTGGCTGTCGTCGGCGCACCACGACAGGTGCTCGGTGTACAGCGTCATGCCGTGCTCGCCCATGAACTGCCGGATGCGCCGCAGCAAGGCCGTGTCGAGCGGCGCGATGCCGCCCAGCGACAGCGACAGACCGTGGCAGACGAAGGGATGGCGCTCGCTGAAGGCGCGCAGTTCGCGGGCCGAACGGCCGCCCATGCCAGCCCAGTTTTCCGGCGCGACTTCGAAGAACGAAATGCATTCGGGCACGCCGGCCTGCAATTCGCCGATCAGTTCGCGCCGGAAACCGAGCCCGGCGCCGCGGGGCGGGCGACCGGCTTGCATCAGGCTTCGCCGCGTGCCGGGTAGTTCTTGGCCAGCACGAAATCGATGGCGCCGAGCATGTCGGCGAAATGCGGCCGGGCGAAGGGCATGGTCTGGACGCTGCCCCAGTACAGCGTCAGGTCGGGGCGTACCAGGTAGATGCCGGGTTCGGAGAACAGTGCCGGCTCCTCGACGCCGGTCGAGGTCAGGCCGCGGCCGGTGGAAACGTACAGGCCCCAGGCGCGGGCCTGCTCGATGCTCAGGCCGTAGCCGAGGTCGAGGCGGCCGAGCGACCATTCAGTGGCGGCCAGTTGCGCCCGCTCCTGCGTGTCGGAAGACAACACCAGCAACTCGACGCCGCGCTGGCCGAAGTCGTCGGCCAGGCGGTTGAGTTCGGTCAGGTAGGCGCGGCACAGCGGGCAGTGGTAGCCACGGTAGAAAACGACCAGGCTGAAATTTCCGGCCTGGCCGGAGCGGAGCTGCAGGCCGTTGCCGGACAGCGATTCGACGGCCAGCGGGGGAACCGGCTGGCGGGGCATCAGGGAAGGCATGCTCGGATATCCTAGGGTTGGTGTGGCGCGGATTCCGGCCCCGCGCCTTGCCGGATCAGTCGCTTCGGATTATTTGGCGGCGCCGCACTTGCCGTCAGCCGACTTCTTGTCAGCGCCGCATTTGGCGTCGGCCTTCTTGTCGGCACCACATTTGGCATCAGCCTTCTTGTCCGCACCGCACTTGGCATCCGCTTTCTTGTCGGCGCCACACTTGGCGTCGGATTTCTTGGCCCCGCACTTGCCGTCGGTACCCTTGGTGTCGGCCTGCGCCAACTGGTAACCCGCCTGCAGCTGGCTGGCGGAGAAGGGGTTGTCGGCGGCGTTGGCCACCGGGGTCAGGGCAACGGCGGCGAAGGCAGAGGCGGCGGCCAGGGAAGCAAAATTCTGTTTTTTCATGTCGATTCTCCATCAGGGTTGAGGTGGTCTGCCGGTGGCAGTCCGGGGAATCCGGGTGCGCGCATCCGGGTTTCCTGATTGCTTGGTCGGCAGGTTCGGCGAAAACTTACAAAAATTTTCAACTGGTGGCGTGCCAGCCGGGCTTTCATCCCGTTTTCGCTGTCAACGCAGGAGAGACCGCACTTTTCAGCAGGGGTTCAAACCTCGCTGCCGGGTTCATTCCAGTGCATGTTGTGCCGATGTTTCGCGTGTCGGCTCATGTAGATGGATTGTATTTCTCGAAACGCCTACATATACTCGTTCTACTGCTTTGATCTTGCGGGGGTTTTATGCTGGCTGGCACAATAAACAAATATCTGTTCCGGATCCGGACGCGCAACGGTGTGATCGTCGAACACCTGTCGTTCTATGGTCGGGATGAAGCCGAGGCGCGGCGCAAGGTGGCGCAGATATACAACTACTGCGAAGTCCTGGAATGCGTTCATCAGCAGGTCACCATGAACGGGCGCCTGGGAACGGTCAATTACGAGGATGTGGTGGACCTGATCAGCGCATCGTGACCGGCAGGCTGCCACGCTCGACCAGCTCGCCGAGCAGGTTGCTGTAGTCGTGCGCGCCGGTGCTGCCGGCGTTGTGCCGGAACACATCCTGGTTCAGCGACGGGCTTTCGGCCACAGTGACATTTTCTGAAATCACGGTGTCGAGCACATCGTCACCGTAGCGCTCGCGCAGCTTGTTGCGCACGTCGTCGCTCATCCGGCGCCGGCGGTCGAAGCGGGTCAGCAGGTAATATCGGTTGACCCGGCGTTTCATCACCGGTTCGAGCACCTGCAGCGTACGCGTGATGTGATCGGCGGCCTGCAGCGACAGGTAGTCGGTGGATACCGGGATGATCAGGCAGTCGCAGGCAAAGATGGCGTTGAGCGCCAGCACGCCGATGTAGGGACAGCAGTCGATCAGGCACTGGCGGTCGGGCTGGGATTCCTCGAGGGCATCGAGTCCGTGGCGCAGCTTGTTGAGGATCGCCGGCCCCTTGCCGAAGATCGAATCGACCTTGATCAATTGCTGGTGAGCGGGAATGAGTCGGCCGATGTGCTCCCAGTCGACTTCCAGTTCGCGCAGCGTGTGCTGTTCCTGGAAAAACGAGAAGAGACTCTGGTTGGCATCCAGCGGCGCCTTGCCATGAATGCTTGACAGGTGTCCCTGCGGATCGAGATCGATCAGCAGCGGCGGATTGCCCGAGCGGTTCAGGGCGGCCCCGAGATTGAGTGCGGTCGTCGTCTTTCCGACGCCGCCTTTCTGGTTGAATATGGCGATTCGCATGGTTTTGCCGTTCTATACAAGGCGCTATTTTTCACTTAACATTCAGCTTTCTGCAACTCTTTCCGGATATTTCTTCGGTTCGGGTCGCAATCGTTCCGGCGGCGGTGGCCGCCGTTTTCGTTTTATGGGGTTGCCTCATGTCGCATGTCATGAATACCTATGCCCGGCTACCGGTGGCTTTCAGCCACGGCAAAGGCAGCCGGATCACCGATACCGAAGGACGCGAGTATCTGGATGCGCTGTCCGGGATCGCGGTCAATACCCTGGGTCATGCCCATCCGAAACTGGTCGCGGCGATCGCCGCGCAGGCCGGCCGCATGCTGCACACGTCCAATCTCTACGGGATGACCGGCCAGGAACTACTGGCCGACAAGCTGTGCGCGCTGTCCGGGATGGAGGAAGTCTTCTTCTGCAATTCCGGTTGCGAAGCCAACGAGGCGGCAATCAAGCTGGCGCGTTTCTACGGCCACAAGAAGGGTATCGAGAACCCGACCATCATCGTCATGGAAAAGGCCTTCCATGGCCGTACCATGGCGACCCTGTCGGCCACCGGCAACCGCAAGGCGCAGGCCGGCTTCGAGCCGCTGGTCTCGGGCTTCGTGCGCGTTCCCTACAACGACCTCGACGCCATCAAGGCGGTGGTTGACCACAACAAGAACATTGTTGCCGTCATGCTGGAAATCATCCAGGGCGAGGGCGGCATCTACCTGGCTTCGATCGATTACCAGAAGGCACTGCGCCAGTTCTGCGACGAGCACGGCCTGCTGCTGATCTGCGACGAAGTGCAGTGCGGCATGGCGCGGACCGGCAACTGGTTCGGTTACCAGATCGCCGGCATCCGGCCGGACATCGCGACGCTGGCCAAGGGCCTTGGCTCCGGTGTGCCGATCGGTGCCTGCATGGCCAGCGGCAAGGCGGCCGGCCTGTTCGGTCCGGGTAACCACGGTTCGACCTTCGGCGGCAATCCGCTGGCCTGCACGGCGGCGCTGACGACCATTGAATGCATCGAGGAAGAGGGCCTGCTGGCCAACGCCGAGCGCATCGGTGCGCTGATCCGCCAGTTGTTTGCCGAGGCGCTCGCGGCGACGCCAGGTGTCGTCGAAATCCGCGGTCACGGCCTGATGATCGGCATCGAGCTCGACCGGCCGTGTGGCGAACTGGTGGGCAAGGCGCTGGCTGCCGGCCTGCTGATCAACGTTACCGGTGACAAGGTGGTGCGTCTGCTGCCCTCCCTCAATTTCAGCGAAAATGATGCGCGCGAGCTGGTTGACCGCAGCACGCCGCTGATCAAGGCTTTCCTGGCGGGCTGAGCATGAGCATCAAACACTATCTGCAGTTCAAGGATTTCACCCGCGAGGAGTATGACTACCTGTTCCAGCGCACGCGCTGGATCAAGGACCAGTTCAAGTCCTACCAGAAATACTGGCCGCTTTCGGATCGCACGCTGGTGATGATCTTCGAGAAGGCGAGCACGCGTACGCGCCTGTCGTTCGAGGCCGGCATGCATCAGCTGGGCGGTTCGGCGATCTACCTGAACACCCGCGATTCGCAACTCGGTCGCGGCGAGCCGGTCGAGGACGCCGCCCAGGTCATCTCGCGCATGAGCGATCTGGTGATGATCCGCACCTTCGAGCAGGACATCATCGAGCGCTTCGCCGCCAATTCGCGGGTGCCGGTGATCAACGGCCTGACCAACGAATATCATCCATGCCAGATCCTCGCCGATATCTACACCTACATCGAGCATCGCGGCAGCATCCAGGGCAAGACCGTGGCCTGGGTCGGTGACTCGAACAACATGTGCAATACCTGGCTTCAGGCCGCCGAAGTGCTGGACTTCAACGTCCATGTGTCGACGCCGCCGGGCTACGAAGTCGAACCGGAACGCGCCGGCCTGTACGGCACGGCCAATTTCGAACAGTTTGCCGATCCGATGGACGCCTGCCGCGGCGCCGACCTGGTGACCACCGACGTGTGGACGTCGATGGGTTTCGAGGCCGAGAACGAAGAACGCCTGAAGGCTTTTGCCGACTGGTGCGTCGATGGTGACATGATGCACGTGGCCAACGCGGGTGCGCTGTTCATGCACTGCCTGCCGGCGCATCGCGGCGAGGAAGTCACCGCCGAGGTGATCGACGGGCCGCAATCGGTGGTCTGGGACGAAGCGGAGAACCGCTTGCATGTCCAGAAGGCTTTGATGGAATACCTGCTGCTCGGCCGTCTCAAGGTCTGATCGGCATTGTCAAAACGTAATTGGAAAAACAAATGAGCGACGTCAAGAAAGTGGTTCTCGCCTATTCGGGCGGTTTGGATACCTCGGTCATCCTGAAGTGGTTGCAGGATACCTACCAGTGCGAAGTGGTCACCTTTACCGCCGACCTCGGCCAGGGTGAAGAGCTTGAGCCGGCGCGTGCCAAGGCGCTGCAGTTCGGCATCAAGCCGGAAAACATCTTCATCGACGACCTGCGCGAGGAATTCGTCCGCGATTTCGTCTTCCCGATGTTCCGTGCCAACACCGTCTACGAAGGCGAATACCTGCTCGGTACCTCGATTGCCCGGCCGCTGATCGCCAAGCGCCTGATCGAGATCGCCAACCTGACCGGCGGCGATGCCATTTCGCACGGCGCCACCGGCAAGGGCAACGACCAGGTCCGTTTCGAACTCGGCGCCTACGCGCTGAAGCCGGGCGTCAAGGTCATCGCACCGTGGCGCGAATGGGATCTGCTGTCGCGCGAGAAGCTGCTGGCCTATGCCGAAACCAACGGCATTCCGATCGAGATGAAGCACAAGCAGGGCGGTTCGCCGTATTCGATGGACGCCAACCTGCTGCACATCTCCTTCGAAGGTCGCCACCTGGAAGATCCTGCAGCCGAAGCCGAGGAAAGCATGTGGCGGTGGACGGTTTCCCCGGAAGCTGCACCGGACCAGGCTGAATACCTCGATCTGGAATTCGCCAAGGGCGATCTGGTCGCCATCAATGGCCAGGCAATGGAGGCTCATGAGCTGCTCGCCAAGCTCAACGAACTCGGCGGCAAGCACGGCATCGGCCGTCTCGACCTGGTCGAGAACCGCTACGTCGGCATGAAGTCGCGCGGCTGCTACGAAACCCCGGGTGGAACGATCCTGTTGCGCGCCCACCGCGCCATCGAATCGATCACGCTCGACCGCGAAGTCGCCCACCTCAAGGACGACCTGATGCCGCGTTACGCCAGCATGATCTACAACGGTTACTGGTGGAGCCCGGAGCGCCTGGCACTGCAGGCGCTGATCGACTTCACGCAGCAGACGGTCAATGGTTCGGTGCGCCTGAAGCTGTACAAGGGCAATGTCATCGTTGTCGGCCGTGACTCGAAGACCGACTCGCTGTTCGACTCGACCATCGCCACCTTCGAGGACGATGCCGGTGCCTACGACCAGAAGGATGCGGGCGGCTTCATCAAGCTGAACGCGCTGCGCATGCGCATCGCCGCCAACCTGAAGGCGAAGAAGGGGCAGGGCTAAGTCATGGAAGGTGGCACCCTGTTCGGCCTGACCGAGGAGCAGATTGCAGATTTCGGCTCAACCTGGGGTGTTGGCGCCTTCATCCTGTTCATGCTGTTCATCATCGGCGAGATCGCCTGGAAGTCGAAAGCCGGCAAGACGGGCACCTTCGTGCTCTTCTTCGTGCTGGCGTTCGGCATGGTCGGCTTCATCGCCAAATCCGTCATTCAGAAACTCTGGGGTATTTAAATGTCGCAATACGACAACGTTTCCGTGGTCAAGAAGGCCAATGTTTATTTCGATGGCAAGTGCGTCAGCCACACCGTCGTCCTGGCTGATGGTACGAAGAAAACCGTCGGCGTGATCCTGCCGTCCAGCCTGACCTTCAATACCGGCGCACCGGAAATCATGGAAGGCGTCGGCGGTTCGTGCCGCGTCAAGCTCAAGGGCGAGTCCGAGTGGACGACCTGGGGCGAAGGCCAGTCCTTCAACGTGCCGGGCAACTCGTCCTTCGAGATTTCCGTCGCCGAAGGCGATGCCTACCATTACGTCTGCCACTTTGGATAATCGCCATGCCGAGCTTTGACTTCACCTCCGAAGCGGACATGGTGGCGTTGAAGAACGCTGTCGACATCACCATCCGTCAGATCGACAACCGTTATGACTTCAAGGGCACCTCGGCCAAGGTCGAGTTGAACGAGAAGGACAAGGTCATCACGCTGCACGGCGATTCAGATTTCCAGCTCGACCAGATCAAGGACATCCTCTTCCCCGGCATGGAGAAGAAGGAAGCCGAGAGCACCAAGCGCCTGGATCACCAGCCGGTGCAGAAGGTGTCCGGCAACAAGGTCAAGCAGGAACTGAAGATCAAGAACGGCATCGAGAGCGAGATGGCGAAGAAGATCGTGAAGATGATCAAGGACGCCAAGCTCAAGGTCCAGGCCTCGATTCAGGGCGATGAAGTGCGTGTCCAGGGCGCCAAGCGCGACGATCTGCAGGAGTGCATCGCGCTGGTCAAGAAGACGATCACCGACTTCCCGATCAAGTACGGCAATTTCCGCGATTGATTGCGGTCGACCGCAACAAAATGACAAAAAGGCAGCCGCGGCTGCCTTTTTTCTTTCGTTCCCGGGTCAGCGCTGCAGGCCGCTGATCCACACCGAATAAAGCTGTTCCGACAACCGGCGCATGACCGGCAGGCGTTCGCCGAGTTCCCCGAGCATCTGTTCCGGCGTCTGCGCGCTTGGCTGGTCGGCGACGGACAGGGCTTCGTCGGCCCACTGTTCGCACCAGGTGGCGATCATTTCCGGGGTCATCTCGACGTGACATTGCATGCCGAGGTTGGGGCCGAGTACATACATCTGGTTGGCACAGTAGCCGTTGGCAAACAGCCGTGTTGCCCCGGGCGGGATGCTGAAGGTCTCGCCGTGCCACTGGAAGACGGTGCCGGCCTTGCCCGCCAGTTCGCCGAGCCAGTGTCGGGCGATTTCATGGTCCTCGGCCAGTGCTTTGCCCCAGCCGATTTCCTTGACCGGGTTCTTCGTCACCTGGCCGCCGAGTGCCTTGCTGATCAACTGGCCGCCCAGGCAGTGACCGATCACCGGGATGCCGCGCCCGGTGGCGTCGCGGATCAGGGCACAGACCGGATCGATCCATGGCAGCGGATCATTGACGCTCATCGGCCCGCCCATGAAGCACAGGCCGGAATAATCCGCCGCCGTCGCCGGTACCGCCTGGCCTTCATCGATGGCGATCAGGGTCCATGGAATGCCTTGCTGCTCAAGGAATATGGCAAAATAGCCCGGACCTTCTGTGGGGGAGTGGCGAAAGATGGCAACAGGCTTCATGGCTTTGGCTCGGCTTCGGAAAACAGGCGTCAATTTTACGCTGGGTAGCCTGTGTTTTCTGTTTTCCCTCGGTTTGGGTGCGCAGGAAGTCGGTCTGGCCGGCATCATCGGCAGCAAGGCGCTGCTGATGATCAACGGCGCCCCGCCCCGTTCGGTGCCGCAGGGCAGCACGGTGGATGGGGTCAAGGTCGTGGCGGTGCAGGGCGATCAGGTGATCATTGAAATCGGTGGTCGCAAGCGGCCGCTACGCGTCGGCCAGCATGCGGTCGGCGTGATTCCCGAGGGCGGCGCGGACAAACTGGTGCTGAATGCCGACGGCCAGGGACATTTTTTCACGACCGGAGTGATCAACGGGGTTTCCGTGCGCTTCCTGGTCGATACCGGGGCCAGCATGATTTCGCTGGGCGCCAGCGATGCGCGGCGCATGGGGCTGGATTTCAATCGCGGCCAGAAGGGCATGTCGCAGACTGCCAACGGGCAGGTCGTGGTGAGCAAGATACAACTCGACAACGTACGCGTCGGCGGTGTTACCCTGCATCAGGTCGATGCAGTGATCCATCAGACGGACATGCCCATTGCCCTGCTGGGCATGAGCTTCCTGAACCGGATGGAAATGCAGCGCGACGGCAATACCATGACGCTGAAAAAGCGCTTTTAGGAGAGAGAAGAATGCCGCAACGGGATCAGGAAATCGCACTTTTGCGTGAAGAACTGGAAATGCTGATGCGCGAACGGCAGTTCCTGCTGCGAGTCGTCGGTGCCAGTGCCGCGCTGATCGCCTCGCTGGACAGCAAGCGCTTGCCGGTGGGTGCCGTCGAGGCCGCCGATGTCGTCGCCACGACGATCAACTGTCTGTCCGAGGAAACGCTGCAGGATGCGCTGTCGGCGGTCCATGCCGAGATCGAGGAGGGTTCGGCGGCAGCATGAGCATCGATCTGGATCGCCTGCGGCATTGTCTGCTGGCGGCCCCGCCCGATGGCGAGGCAGTGATCGAGGATGGCGCCGGCAGTGGCGCCCTGACCGCTGCCGCCGTGCTGTTTCCCATTGTCCTCCGCGACAATGGCTACACGGTCCTGCTCACCCAGCGGACTGCGCACCTGCGCGATCATGCCGGGCAGGTCAGTTTTCCTGGCGGCCGCGTCGAGGAAACCGATGCTACACCGCTCGATACTGCACTGCGTGAGACCGAAGAGGAAATCGGCCTGACCCGCAATCATGTCGAGGTCCTTGGTTATCTGCCCGAATACCGTACGGGCACCGGCTTTCGTGTCGTGCCGGTGGTCGGCGTGGTGACCCCGCCGTTCGACCTGCGGCCCGATCCCTTCGAGGTCGCCGAGGTTTTCGAGGTGCCGCTCTCCTTCCTGCTCGATCAATCGAATCACCAGCGGCATTCGGTGCATCTGCGGGGGGCGCTGCGCCACTATTTCGCGATGCCTTACGGCGATTATTTCATCTGGGGGGCAACTGCCGGCATGATCCGTTCGCTGACCGAAAGGCTTGTGGTATCTTGATGTCCTAGCCAAGAACAAACCGCTGCCAGCGGTACTTCTACCCCCATGAGTCTTTTTTCGTTGATCGCCGTCTTCCTGATCGAGCAATTCAAGCCGCTGGACTATCGTCGCATCGTGGCAGAGCCACTCGGCGCCTGGGCCGGATTCGTCGAATCGCGGTTCAATGCCGGCGGGCGGCACCATGGTATCGCCGGCTGGCTGGTGGCCGTCGCCCTGCCGGTCGTCCTGCTCGGCCTGCTTTACCTGGCACTGCATACGCTGAATCCGCTGCTCGGCTGGGTGCTCAATGTCGGTGTGCTCTACCTGACCATGGGTTTTCGGCAGTTCAGCCACCATTACACCGAAATCCAGCTGGCACTGCGCCTCGGCGATCTCGATCGGGCCCGCCTGTTGCTGGCTGAGTGGCAGGATCGCTCGACCCAGGGCATGAGCGCCCGGGAAGTCGCCCGCCTGTCCATCGAGGGAGCGCTGGGGGCTTCACATCGCCACGTTTTCGCCGTGCTGCTCTGGTTCATCCTGCTGCCGGGACCGTGCGGTGCGCTGCTCTACCGGCTGGCGCTGATCGTCCGCGATCGCTGGACAGCAGACAGTCCGGCGGAGCACAATGAATTCCCGGCGTTCGCCCGGCGCGTTTTCGGTATCATCGACTGGTTGCCGCTGCGCACAACCGCAGCCGCCTTTGCCGTCGTCGGCGATTTCGAGGATGCCGTTCATTGCTGGCGTACCCAGCCGGCGATGTGGCCGGATCGCGATCTTGGCATCGTCCTGGCGAGCGGCGCTGGTGCGCTGGGCGTCCAGCTGGGCGGCTCGGTCGTGGATGAAGGCGAGGTTTCTGATCGCGCCGATCTGGGGCTGGGCGATCCAGCCGATGTTGATTTCATGCAAAGTGCCGTCGGCCTGGTATGGCGGGCCACGGTGCTGTGGATGTTGTTGCTCTTTTTGTTGGGGCTTGCCAGCCTGGCAGGTTGATAAAAATTTTTACGAGGAGTTCTACATGAGCAGAGAAGTTGTCGTTCTGAGCGCGGTTCGTTCCCCCATCGGTTCCTTTGGCGGTTCCCTGGCCGACTTCGATACCAGCGAACTGGCCGGTATCGTGATGAAGGAAGCCGTGGCGCGCTCCGGTGTCGATCCCCAGCAGATCAACTACGTTACCGTCGGCACCACGATGCCGACCGATTCCCGCTACGCCTACGCTTCCCGTGTTGCTTCCATCCAGGCCGGTCTGCCGATGGAGTCCGTCGCCATGCAGGTTTCCCGCCTGTGTGCCTCCGGCCTGCAGGGCATCGTCACCACCGCCCAGAACATCATGCTGAACGATGCCGACTACGGTATCGGCGGCGGTGTCGAAGTCATGTCCAAGGCCGCCTACCTGCTGCCGGCACTGCGTTCCGGTGCCCGCATGGGTGATACCAAGGCAATCGACTCGATGGTTGCTGTCCTGACCGACCCGTTCGGCGTTGGCCACATGGGCATCACTGCGGAAAACCTGGCTGCCAAGCACGGCATCACCCGCGAAGCGCAGGACGAATTTGCCGTCGAGTCGCAGCGTCGTGCTGCTGCTGCCATCGCGGCCGGCCATTTCAAGTCGCAGATCGTGCCGATCGTCAAGCAGACCCGCAAGGGCGAAGTGGTTTTCGACACCGACGAATACGTCAAGGCTGGCACCACGCTGGAATCGCTGGCCAAGATGAAGCCGGCCTTCAAGAAGGACGGTACCGTCACCGCCGGTAACGCTTCCGGCATCAATGACGGCGCAGCCTTCTTCGTGCTGGCTGCTGCCGATGTCGCTGCCAAGGCCGGTTACAAGGCCCGTGCCCGTATCGCCGGTTACGCTGTTGCCGGTGTGCCGAACGACATCATGGGCGAAGGTCCGATCCCGGCGACCAAGCTGGCGCTGAAGAAGGCCGGCCTGACGCTGGATCAGATGGACGTCATCGAGTCCAACGAAGCTTTCGCTGCCCAGGCACTGTCGGTGTCCAAGGTGCTCGGCCTCGATCCGGCCAAGACCAACCCGAACGGCGGTGCCATCGCTCTCGGCCACCCGGTCGGCTGCTCCGGTGCCTTCATCGCCACCAAGGCGCTCTACGAACTGGAGCGTGTTGCCGGCAAATACGCGCTGGTCACCATGTGTATCGGTGGCGGTCAGGGGATCGCAGTCATCCTCGAACGCGCCTGATCCTTGTACGACATCCGCCAAAAACCCGCCGGAGTGATCCGGCGGGTTTTTTATTTGCACCAGCATGAATTCATTTGGCACCACAATGGGGCGGTGGCCTAAAACACGTTTTGCTAATTCGCTGATTCAATGTGCATTTGGGGCGTGGCACGGAATCTGCTGAATTCCATTCGAGAGCATCCTCAGTGACGAGTCCAAAATGAACTTCTATAACGAGATGTACGACGCCAACGGCGGGGTCAGGGAGCACTACAAGGGTTATGAGGCATGGCTGACGGCAACGCCGCCGGAGCGCATCGAGCGCAAGCGGGCCGAGGCCGATCTGGCCTTTCACCGGGTCGGCATCACTTTTGCGGTCTACGGCGAGGAAGCCGGAAAAGAGCGGCTGATCCCCTTCGACATCGTTCCGCGCATCATTCCGTCGAAGGAATGGAAATCGCTGGAACGCGGCATGCGCCAGCGGGTCAAGGCGCTCAACATGTTCCTGTGGGACATCTATCACGACCAGGAAATCCTCAAGGCTGGCAAGATTCCGGCCGAGCAGGTGCTGAACAATGCCCAGTACCGCGCGGTGATGCATGGCGTCGATGTGCCGGGTGGTGTCTATGCGCACATCGCCGGCGTGGACATCGTGCGTGCCGGTGAGGGTGAGTTCTACGTGCTGGAAGACAATCTGCGCGTGCCGTCCGGTGTCTCGTACATGCTCGAAGACCGCAAGATGATGATGCGGCTCTTCCCCGAACTGTTCGCCCGGCACAAGGTGGCGCCGGTGCAGCACTACCCGGACATGCTGCTGGAAAAGCTGCGTGCCGTTGCGCCGCAGGGGATTACAGATCCGACCGTCGTCGTGCTGACGCCGGGCGCCTACAACAGCGCCTATTTCGAACACAGTTTTCTGGCCCAGCAGATGGGCGTCGAACTGGTCGAGGGGCGCGATCTCTTCGTCAAGAACGAAACGGTCTACATGCGCACGACGCAAGGGCCGCAGCGCGTTGATGTCATCTATCGCCGGATCGACGACGATTTCATGGATCCGCTGGCCTTCCGCGCCGATTCCGCGCTTGGCGTACCGGGCATCCTGAAGGCTTACCAGGCCGGCAACGTGACGCTGTCGAACGCCATCGGTACCGGTGTCGCCGACGACAAGTCGATCTACCCGTATGTGCCGGACATGATCCGTTTCTACCTCGACGAAGCGCCGATCCTGAACAACGTGCCGACTTACATGTGTCGCAAGAAGGATGACCTGGCCTATGTGCTTGATCACCTGTCGGAGCTGGTGGTCAAGGAAGTGCATGGTGCCGGCGGCTACGGCATGCTGGTTGGCCCGGCCTCGACGAAGGAACAGATCGAGCATTTCCGCCATTTGCTGATCGCCAAGCCGGAAGGCTACATCGCCCAGCCGACGCTGGCCCTGTCCAACTGCCCGACCTTTGTCGAGGAAGGCATTGCCCCGCGTCACCTCGACTTGCGGCCCTTCGTGCTGTCCTCGGGCAAGTGCGTGGACATGGTCCCGGGCGGCCTGACCCGCGTTGCCCTGACCAAGGGCTCGCTGGTCGTCAATTCGTCGCAGGGCGGCGGTACCAAAGACACCTGGGTTCTGGAGGATTAAGCCATGCTGAGCCGAACTGCCGATCACCTGTTCTGGATGTCGCGCTATATCGAGCGCGCCGAAAACCTTGCCCGCCTGCTCGATGTCACCTGGCAGATGTCGCTGGTGCCGCAATCCGAGGAAGCCGCCAACCAGAGCTGGGCCGCGATCATTGCCCTGAATAGCCTGGAAGAAGCCTATGCCGCCAAGTATTCTGCGGTCAACGGGGAAAATGTGCTGCGTTTCATGGTCAGCGACCATGACAACTACGCGTCGATTCACAGCTGCCTGCGCATGGCGCGCGAGAATGCGCACGCGGTACGGGGCACGCTGACCACCGAAATGTGGGAAACGATGAACGCGACCTGGCTGGAAGCCCGGGAAAAGAGTTTCGAGCAGATCGTCAATGCCGGCATCGGCGACTACTGCGAATGGGTCAAGCTGCGTTCCTCACTGTCGCGCGGAACCACGCTCGGGACGCTGCTGCAGGACGAGGCCTTCCACTTCATCCGTCTCGGTACGCTGCTCGAACGCGCCGACAACACGGCACGCATCCTCGACGTCAAATACCATGTGCTGCGCCCGCATGGCGATGAAGGGGCGACCGATTTCTACCAGTGGGGCGCCTTGTTGCGCTCGCTTTCCGGTTTTGAGGTCTATCGCAAGGTCTATCGCGACGTGATCACGCCGGAGCGGGTCGCGGATCTGCTGATCCTGCACAGCGACATGCCGCGTTCGCTGCGATTCTGTCTCAACGGTGTGGTCAAGAACATCGAACTGGTCGCCAACAGCCATTCCGGCGAAACCCTGCGGCGGGCCGGGCAGCTCTATTCGCAACTGCGCTACGGCCGCATCGAGGACATCCTGAAGGAAGGCCTGCACGAGTGGCTGACAGACTTCATGGATTGCATCTACCTGATCGGTGACGGCATCAGCAAGGACTTCCTGATTCCGATGAGCGAGGCGGCCTGAGTCCGGCTCAGCCTGCCTTGACCAGCCCGTCTTCGCCGGTTTCCTGGCTGGAGACGGGGGCGCCCAGGGGTACCGGGCTGAGCGTTTCCAGTATTGCTGCCGCCTTGTGTGCCTGCTCGACCAGGCGGCGCAGCGCACTGAAGCCACTCATCACTTCATCCATGCAGTCGATGTTGATCGTCCCGGCGGCACCGGCTTCCAGCAGCCTGGCCTTGAGCGCGTGATAGTCCAGCTCGAAGCCGGCGAGCCGGTCGGCATCGGGTAGCCGGAAATCCGGCAGCAGCGGATCCAGCTGTTCGAGCAGGTTAACCGCCTGATGCGCCAGCGCCCGGGCTTCATCGACCAGCGCCGCGTCAGCGATGGTCGGCAGGGCGGTATGAATCCTGCCGAGTTCGGCACTCAGTTCGTGGCAGGTATCGTAATAGCGATGAACGCGCAGCAGCGAGGCAAGATTGCGCGCGGTGTCCTGTGGCATCGGGTGCCGATTCACTTCGGTGACGAAATCGACGATGGCCCGTGCCAGCGGCGGGAAGGGATCGACTTTCGGCCAGGCTGATGGGCCATCGCCATCGGGCGTGGCGCGCCGGCGTACGGTATCGAGAACGATGTTGCCCAGGCGGGAAATTTCTCGATGCAGTGCGTCGACCGCAAGAGCGGGCACCGAGCCGACATTGCGGTCGATATAGCGTGGTTGGCCGATTTCCTCTTCCTGGGTACGGAAACGGCCCTGGAGAAAACGGGCGAGACGATCCGTCAGCGGCCACATCAACGCTACGCCAAGCAGGTTGAAGACAGTATGGAACAAGGCCAGGCTGACCGCCGGCTGGGCGCCCAGTTCCAGCCAGTCGCGCAGCATGGCGATCAGCTGGAGCAACAACGGCAGGCTGAGCAGGGCGACGACACCGGTCAGCAGGTTGAACATCACGTGCGCCAGCGCCGCCCGGTGGGCGTTCGGTGTGGCGCCGATCGAGGCCAGCAGTGCCGTGGCGGTCGTGCCGATATTGGCACCAATGACTGCCGCCGCGGCCTCAGTCAGGGGCAGTACGCCAGCTTCGGCCAGCGTCAGCACGATGGCGAGGGCCGCAGCCGAGGCCTGCATCAGCACCGTCAGTGCTGCCCCGGCGAGGACGAAGGCCAGCACCGACCAGATGCCGTAGCCGGAGAGCACGCTCAGATCGAGCGAACTGCCGCCGCCGACAAAGGCCTGCTGGAGAAAGCCGATGCCGAGAAAGAGCACGCCGAAGCCGCCGATCGCGCTACCGATGGCCCCGCGCCGAGTTTCCGGGCCGGAAATGCGCAGCATGATGCCGATGCCGATCAAGGGCAGCGCGGCGGCTTCGAGCTTGAGCTTGAAACCGATGACGGCAACCAGCCAGCCGGTGAAGGTGGTGCCCACGTTGGAGCCGAAAAATACCCACAGCGACTGGCCGAGTGGCAGCAGGCCGGCATTGACGAAGCCGATGGCGGCAACGGTGACGGCGCTCGACGACTGCACCAGCGCCGTGGCAAAGATACCGAACAGCAGGCCGCGCAGCCGGGTGGCCGTCCACGTATGCAGCAGTCTCGACAGCGAGGGGCCGACGGCAAGTTTCAGGCCGTCAGTCATCATCGTCATGCCGAGCAGGAAAAGCCCGACACCGCCCAGCATTCCGCCGAGGTTGATACCGTCCATAACGCACCATACTGTTTGTCGTAACCATAGAGTGGCGCCGGAAGCCTTCACCGTCAAGCCTCGCCAGCCGAATCGGGGGGCGATGTTAGAATCCGCCGCCTGATGTCCAGCGAAGCGAAGCCCCATGCAATTTGACGTGATCATCATCGGTGCCGGTGCCGCCGGCATGATGTGTGCAGCTCAGGCCGGCGCCCGGGGGCGGCGCGTGCTGCTGGTCGATCATGCCGAAAAGCTGGGCGAGCGCATCCGCATTTCCGGCGGCGGTCGCTGCAATTTCACCAACCGGACCGTCAGCGCCGACAATTATCTGTCGCAGAACCCGCATTTCTGCCGTTCGGCACTGGCCCGTTTCACCCAGCATGACTTCATCGCGATGCTGGAAAAGCGCCGCATCGCCTACCACGAGCGCGAACACGGCCAGTTGTTCTGCAACGATTCGGCCGAGGAAATCATCGCCATGTTGCGTGATGCCTGCGAGGATGCCGGTGTGCGCTGGGCGATGCCGTGCGCGGTGCAGAACGTCGAACGGCTGGCCGGCGATGCCGCGCTGCCGTGGCGGGTGCACACCGATCAGGGCGCTTTCCGCAGTCAGTCGCTGGTCGTCGCCAGCGGCGGCCTGGCGATTCCGAAAATCGGCGCTTCACCGTTCGGCTACCGGCTGGCCGAGCAGTTCGCCATACCGGTGGTGCCGCCGCGGCCGGCACTGGTGCCGCTGGCGCTGGCACCGGAACTGCTCGAACCGCTGAAGCCGATGGCCGGCGCCACACTCGACGCCAGCGCCCGCTTTGATCAGGCGGCCTTCCGTGAAAACGTGCTGATCACCCATCGCGGCCTGTCCGGCCCGGCCATCCTGCAGATTTCCAGTTACTGGCAGATGCAGGAATATCGCAGCGGCAAGAAGCAGCCGGTGGAGATCGACCTGCTGCCCGGCATCGACGCCGGTGACTGGCTGGAACAGCAGCGCCAGGGCCGCATTCATCTGCCCAATCTGCTGGCCGAACATCTGCCCCGGCGTTTCGCCCACGAATGGTGTGCGCTGGTCGGCGGCGACAAGGCGGTCAGCCGGCCGATCGGCGAACTCGGCCGCCGCGACCTCGAGCATGTCGCCCGCCAGCTCAATGCCTGGCCGCTGATGCCGGCCGGCACACTGGGTTTCGCCAAGGCGGAAATTACTCTCGGCGGCGTGTCGACCGCAGCATTGTCATCAAAGACCATGGAAGCCCGGGAAGTGCCCGGTCTCTACTTCATCGGTGAAGTCGTCGATGTCACCGGCTGGCTGGGTGGCTACAATTTCCAGTGGGCCTGGTCGTCGGGCTGGGTTGCCGGGCAGTTCGCCTGAATTTGGCCGGTGCCGGGTTTCGGGCCGGTCATTTCTGTGGGCCATCGCACAGAATGTTGCCGTGCAAGCGCGGATGATGAGCACAGGACCCGTGACAGGGTAGGCGGCAACCGACAGGCGTTACCGATCGCAACAGTTCAACTATGGGAAACATCACGATGACGGTACTCCGCGTACTCAGGTGGGTTGCCGGCGTTCTCTCGCTCATCGTCGTGCTCGGCCTCGTTTTCATCACAGTCGTCGGCTGGGACTGGCTGCGCGCGCCGATTGAACGCGCGACGCTGGACAGGACAGGGCGTGAGCTGGTGATCGGCGGGCCAATCGACGTCAGGTTTGGCTGGCCGGCAGCGGTCATCAAGGCGGATGCGGTCAGCTTTGCCAATCCCGCATGGGCGAGAGAAAAGCAGATGGTTTCCGCCGAAACCGTCGAAATCACCATCGATCTGCCCCGCTTGCTCGGCCGGAGCATCGTCTTGCCCGAGGTGCGGCTCAAACGGCCCGTGGTTTTTCTCGAGCAGGGCAGCAACGGGCAGAAGAACTGGTTGCTCGATCTCCAGCAGCAGGATGAATCGGCACGGATGGAGATCGGCCGGCTGATACTGGACCAGGGAACGCTGGGTTACGACGACGTCGCCCGCAAGACCCACGTCAGCGCGCAACTGACCAGTGTGGACAAGCCATCCGGTGCGCTAGCCGAGGGCGGCGGGGTGACCTTTTCGGTGCAGGGGAAATACCTGGACATGCCGCTCAAGGCGAGCGGACAGGGTGGCCCGGTGCTGGCGTTGCGCGACGAGGAGACGCCCTATCCCTTGCAGGCGGATGTCAGCATCGGCCGCACCGCAGTCCAGGTGAGCGGGACAGTCACCAGCCTGGTGGCGTTGACCGCCATCGACATGCAGCTGGCTGTGCGAGGCGAGAGCCTGGCGCAACTCTTTCCGCTGCTCGGTATTGCCTTTCCGGAGACGGGCGCCTACGCAACGGACGGGCACCTCGTGCGCAGCGGGGATACGTGGCGCTACGAAAAATTTACCGGGCGGATCGGCAAGAGCGACATTGCCGGCTCATTGCAGGTCGACACGGGTGGCAAGCGCCCCGCATTGACAGGCGACGTGCTATCCAGACGGCTTGATCTTGACGATCTCGGCCTGGTCATCGGTGCGCGGCCGGGGCGTGCGCAGGCTGCTGTAGCCACAGCGGATACTCCCGCAGCGGCCCGTTCGCGCGTGCTGCCGGACATACCGTTCAAGACCGATCGCTGGGACAGTGTGGACGCCGAAGTCAGCCTGAAGGCGACGAGTATTCGTGCCGATAAGCTGCCGCTGGAAAATCTCGTCACCCATCTGAGCTTGCGCGATTCAGTGCTGAAACTCGATCCCCTGAGCTTTGGCATCGCCGGTGGCCAGCTCGAAGGTACGATTTTGCTGGATGGCCGCGACGACCCAATCCAGGCGCACGCCAAGGTGCGTGCGAAGAAAATCCAGCTGGCCGGCCTCTTGCCAGACAGCGGGCTGAACAGCAGCAGTGTCGGTCAGGTCAACGGTGAGTTCGAGCTGTCCGGAAACGGGCGCTCGGTCGGCGGCATGCTCGCCACGGCCAGCGGCAAGGTCGGGCTGGTGGTTATTGGCGGTCAGGTCAGCCAGTTGATGATGGAGCGCGCCGGCCTGCACCTGTGGGAAATACTGGGGCTTACGGTGACCGGGGACAAGCTCGTCAAGCTGCGCTGCGTGGTTGCCGACTTTGACGCCAGGCGCGGCGTCTTGAATGCCAACGCGCTGGTTTTCGACACCGAGGTGACGACCATCATTGGTACCGGCAGCATTGATCTGGGGCGGGAAGAGCTCGACCTGATCCTCAACCAGAAGACCAAGAATACCAGTCCATTGGCCTTGCGCAGTCCGATTCATGTACGCGGCAGTTTCGCCCGTCCGGATATCACGGTGGACAAGGGACAGCTTGCCCTGCGTGCGTTTGGTGCCGTAGCCCTGGGGCTGGTCAATCCGGTGCTCGCGCTGCTGCCGTTGATCGATGCCGGCCCCGGCGGGGACAGCAACTGCGCGCAACTGGTGCGTGACGTGAAAGCGTTGCCGAACTGAAGCGGGACGCTGCCGGTTCGTTTCAGCGCCCGGTAGTCGCAGCGGGGCGGGCAAGCGCAGTTTCGGCACAGAAGATTGCCAACTGCTCGAGCACGGCCTGTACGGCACGATTGGCAGCGACAACACTGCCATAGGGATCTTCGCTGGTGACTGGCACGGCGATGTCGAATTCGCTGCGCGCCAGCACCTGGCGGCTGCCGTTATCGACGACAAGCGCCCGCAACGTGAAGCGCACCGCGCTCGGCTGGCTGCGCAAGTCATGTTGCAGGCGCACGATTTCGGTGTCCAGCCGCAGGTCGCCGCTGGCCGCACTCGGGGTCAGCACGACGGCACGGTAGGCGCCACGACGGGCGACAGCAGTGGCGATGAGCGGGGCGAGCATGCGTGCCGGCGTGTCGATCCATTCGCTGTGGGCATAGTATTCGAGCTGGTGGGCCTGGCGCAGATAGACGATGCGCTGACTGTTGAATCCGGATGCGGCGCGTGGCGGAGTGACGATCAGGGTCGACACCGGCGCAGCGGGTGTGGCCGGGGCATGCGCAAGCTCCTGTTGTTCGCTGTATGCGTTGTCCAGCGAATAGAACGCAGGCTGGGCCACCGTTGTTGGCTGCAAGGCACCGCAACCCGTGATCATTGCGAGCAGCAGGGCGGTGATCAGGAGATTGACTGGACGGGCTGGAGACTGGTGGGTCATGGCGGGGTGCTTCCTCGGGGGGGATTGGCAGTTGGCCCACCGCTTTCGCCCGGACCTTCCGGCACCGGTCGGCGACCGAACAGCAGACTGGCCGGATTGCGTTCGGTCTGCTCGGTCAGGCGGCGCAGCGACGTCGACAGCGCGCTCAGTTCGCCGAGCAGGCGTTCAAGTTCGGGCAGCGTTTCGGCGCTGAAACGCTGAACGTCGGCGCCGACTGAATTGACCGTCTTGCCGGCGCTGGTGCTGGCGCGAGCGACTTCAATCCCCATTTTTTCGATGGCTTCGGCACTGCGGCCGATGCGCTCAAGCACCGGCCCGGCCTGAGCCGTTGCCCGTGACGTGTTTTCCAGCGTGCTGGCGGCATCGACGATGGCTGCGTCGAGCTTGTCCTGGCGCGCGGCAATCGTGCGGGCGACAGCCGCGATATCGGCGAGGGCATTGGTGAACGATGCCTGGTTTTCTTCGCTGAGAATGGCGTTGATGCTGCTCGACGTGCTGTCGAGCTTGCTCAGAACCGTGGTCAGCACGTTCTCGACGCGGGCGGTGAGCGACGGTTTGGTGCGGATTACCGGATAGTTGTTGCCCGGGATGATGCGCAATGGCGGCGCATCGCGCGTGCCACCGCTGAGTTCGATATAGGCGATGCCGGTCAGCCCCTGCGTCTTGAGAATGGCGACGGTGTCTTCCTTGATCGGTGTCGCGTGTTCGATGGCAAAGAGCAGCCGGACGTGTTCAGGGTTGTCTGGGTCGAGCCGGATTTGCTCGACCTTGCCGATATCGACACCGTTCAGCTTGACCGGCGCATTCAGGTTGAGACCGGCGACCGATTCCTCAGCGATTGCCAGATAAAAGTCGTATTTCTTCTCGAAGGCAGCGCCGGAGGCGAGCCAGAGCACACCAAGCACAAGCGCGGCCCCCAGGATCAGCACGAAGGCGCCGACGAGCGTGTAATTGACCTTGGTTTCTATGGTGCTCTCCCTGTTTTGCCGTGTTGCTGCTGAGCAGATCGGCCACGTGGCCCGGTGAAGAATTTCCGGATTGCCGGGGCGTCGTCGAGCGCCAGTTCGCGCATCGAGCCGATGCCCTGCACCTTGCCGTCGGCGAGGACGGCAACGCGATCCGTGACCTGCCACAGCAGGTCGAGATCGTGCGTGATGATGACGATGGTCAGTCCGAACAGGTCGCGTAATCTGACAATGAGCTGGTCGACGCCGTCGGCGCTTTCCGGGTCCAGGCCGGCGGTCGGCTCATCGAGAAAGAGCAGTTCCGGATCGAGTGCCAGTGCCCGCGCAAGCGATGCGCGCTTCATCATGCCGCCGCTGAGTTCGGCCGGATACTGCGCACCGACCTCGGGTTTGAGCCCGGTCATGGCCAGCTTCCAGTCGGCGATCTCGTCGATCAGCGCGTCGTCAAGCCCGGTGTGCTCGCGCAATGGCAGGCCGATGTTTTCCTTGATCGTCAGCGAGCCGAACAGGCCGCCATGCTGGAACATCACGCCCCAGCGCTGGCGCAGCGCGGTGGCCCCGTCTTCATCAAGATCCTTCAGGTCGACGCCGAGTACCTGGATTGAACCGGCGTCCGGGGTATGCAGCAGGATCATTTCCCGCAGCAGCGTCGATTTGCCGGAACCGCTGCCGCCGATCAGCGCGAATACCTCGGCGCGCCGGATATCCAGATCAAGCCCGTCATGCACGATGTGCTCGCCAAAGCGGGTCGCCAGCTGACTGATGCTGATCGCGCTGTCGTCACGGGTCGCCTGGTCCATGGCTTACAGATCCAGCACGCTGAAGGCAACGGAAAACAGCGCGTCGGCGACGATCACCAGGAATATCGACTGGACGACACTGCGCGTCGTCTGGCGGCCGACGCTGTCGGCGCCGCCTTTGGTCTGGAAGCCCTGATAACAGCCGACGACAGCGATGATGCCGGCGAACACCGGTGCTTTGCAGATGCCGATCAGAAAAGTCGTGACACTGACCGCCTGGGCGAAGCGGTCGAGAAACTCGGTAAAGCCGACATCGAGCAGTGTCCTCGCCATGATCATGCCACCGGCGACGCCAAGGATGTCGGCGAACACCGTCAGCAAGGGCAGCGCGATCAGCAGCGCAACGATCTTCGGCAGTACCAGCAACTCGAACGGAGCAATGCCCAGGGTGCGCATGGCATCGATTTCCTCGGTCACCGCCATCGTGCCGATCTGCGCGGCGTAAGCCGACCCTGAACGGCCAGCGATGATGATCGCCGTGATCAGGGGGGCAAACTCGCGCAACATCGACAGCCCGACCAGATCGACGACAAAGATGTTGGCACCGTATTGCCTGAGTTGGCTGGCGCTCTGGTAGGCGACGACGATGCCGAGCAGGAACGACAGCAGGCCGACGATGGGCAAGGCGTCGAAGCCGGCAGTGCGCAGGTTGAACAGCATCGGACGCCAGCGGAATCGTGACGGATTTGCGACCGATCGGGCAAAGACAACTGCGCTTTCACCGACAAAGCCAAGCAGTGCCAGGGTCTGACTGCCGGCAGCGACGGTGCTTCGCCCCAGGGTTTCGAGCCTTGATGATGGCGCCATGGCAGTGGCGGGCGCGGCTGCCGACTGAGCGTCTGTCTGTTGTTCCGCCGCTGCCAGCAAGGTGGTGAATTCCGCGCGTAATCCACGCAACTGCACCTCTGTCCCTTGTTTGCGCATACGGCACAGTAGCGCTTGCAGCACCCAGGCACCTGAGCTGTCCAGCGCTTTCACCGCACTGCCGTCGATGCTCAGTGATGTTCCCGGTGCGCTGGGCAGGACGTCGATTTCAGGGAGTTGCGCCTGCACATTCCCCAGCCCGCGTGCAGTCCATTCACCCGATAGTGCCAGTTCCTGTGGCGTCGGTTGGGCGATGCTGGCGGGGGACGTGACGGTATCCATGGTCACGTCGACCATAAGCCAGATGGCTCAAACCGTTTGTACGCCAGCGCACGAAGGGGTGTTCTTCAGCCCGCCGGCAGGCCGCTGGCCAACAGCCGGAGCAGTTCGGCGTGGGGGATCGGGCGGGAGAACAGATAGCCCTGGCCTTCCTGGCAGCCAAGTTTTTCCAGCACCTCGGCTTGGGCCGCATGTTCGATGCCCTCGACGGTGATCGACATGTGCATCGCCCGGCTGAGTGCGACGATGGCTTCGACCACGGCGCGCTGATTTTCGCTTTCCGGCAGGCCGACGATGAAGGAACGGTCAATCTTGATGCGCTGGATCGGCAGGTCACGCAGTACGCTGAGCGAGGAATAACCGGTACCGAAGTCGTCGATGCTGACGGCGACCCCCAGATTTTCCAGTGCATGCAGTACGGACAGGCTGCGTTCGGTTGCCTGCAGTGTGCTCTCGGTGATCTCCAGTTCCAGGGCTTGTGCCGGAAATCCGGTTTCCGCGAGTACGTCGTGCAGGATGGCAATGAAATCGCTGCCGAGGAACTGGCGGGCCGAGACATTGACCGCCAGATGGAAGTCCACGCCCGCCGGCAGTGCAGCAACGAAGGGTCGCATCTCAACGCAGGCGTGTTGCAGTACCCAACGACCGAGTGGTTCGATCAGGCCACATTCCTCGGCGATGCCGATGAAGCTGGTCGGGAAAATGAGGCCGTGTTCCGGGTGTTGCCAGCGGACCAGGGCCTCGACGCCGACGATCCTGCGGCTGGTGAGATCGACGCGTGGCTGGTAATGCACCCGCAGGGCATCGGTGACCAGCGCTCGGCGCAATCCCTGTTCGACCTCCATGCGCTGTTGCGCCCGCTCGGCCATGTCGTTGGCGAAAAAGTGGTAGCGGTTGCGGCCCTCTGACTTGGCCGTGTACATGGCCATGTCGGCGGCGCGCATCAATTCCTGGCTGGTGGCACCATTATCCGGGTAGACGGCAATGCCGATGCTGCCGGTCACAGCCAGTTGCTCGTTGCCGAGCCGAACCGGCAGGCGTAGCTGTTCGAGGATCTTTTGCGCCAGCTGGGCGGCGTATTCGGGGTTGATGCTGCCGACCAGGATGACGAACTCGTCGCCGCCCAGTCGGGCGATGGTGTCGCTGCTGCGCAGCACATTGCGCAGCCGGTTGCCGACGATGCGCAGCAGTTCGTCGCCAGCGGCATGGCCGAGCGTATCGTTGATCACCTTGAAGCCGTCGAGATCGAGGAACAGCAGCAGGCAGCGCTGTTCATTGCGCATCGCCTGCTCGATCGCCAGGCGCAGCCGGTCGTCGAACAGCAGACGGTTGGGCAGGTCGGTCAGCGGGTCGTGGTGGGCCAGGTGGTGCAAGCGTTCCTGTGCCTCGTATATGGCCGTTACGTCGGAAAAGGCAGTGACGTAGTGGGTCAGCCGGCCGGCACCGTCATGTACGACGCTGACGCTCTGCCAGGCGGGGAAGGCCTTGCCGTCCTGGCGGTGGCAGCGTACTTCACCCTGCCAGAAGCCGGGGCCGTTGGCCTGCAGGCAACTGCTGTGGCGGTCGAGCGCCGGCTTGGTGCGCAATAGGGTGTCAGGGTCATGGCCGATGGCGGCTTGTTCGCTGAATCCGGTGATGCGCGAAAAGGCGCTGTTGACAGCAACGGTACGCCGTTCGGCATCGGTGATGATGATGGCTTCTGCCGTCGTCTGGAAGACGACGCTGGACTGGCGCAGCAGGGTCTCGTTGCGGTGGCGCTGGGTGACGTCCTGAAGTATGCCGACTACCCGCCGGGCGTTGCCGTCGGCAGCGTAGGCCTTGGCGTGCGCTTCCATCAGCCGGGGTGGCGAGCTGTTGCCGGCAATCTGGAAAGTGAAGCAGACCGCCTCGCTGTTGCGCAAGGTTGCGCACAACGCAGTACTGATGCGTTCGCGGTCGTCTGCGGCGACACGGGCGAGGAAGCTGTCCCACGGTTCGTCCAGTGGCTGCGGCTGGTGGCCGAAAAGCATGCTCAGGTAACTGTCGCCTTTCAGGCGGTTGGAGCCGGCGTTCCATTCGAGCACGCCGAGGGAGGCGGCATCGAGGGCGAGTTTCAGGCGTTCCTCGCTTTGCTCGACGGCGACTTCATCCTCGCGGCGGGCCAGCGCCATCTGGATCGTGGCGTGCAGTTCGCGCCCCTCGCAGGGCTTGATCAGGTAGCCGAAGGGGCGGCTGTCGAGGGCCCGGCGCAGGGTGTCGTCCTCGGCATAGGCGGTCAGGAAAACGACCGGAATCTGGTGCCGGGCGCGGATGGTAGCGGCGGCCTCGATGCCGTCCATGCGGCCTTCAAGGTGAATGTCCATCAGCACCAGATCGGGCTTTTCCTCGGCCACCCGGGCGATCGCCTGCTCGCCACTGGCGACCACAGCGCCGACCTGGTAGCCGAAGCCCTGCAATTGGCGTTTCAGGTCGAAGGCGACGATGCGTTCATCCTCGACCAGCATCAGGTTGACCGGTATTCGAGCGGTCATGGCGCCTCCTTTGGATGGGCGTGCGGAAAGCTGATCGACATGCGGGTTCCCGTTCCACGCGTGATTTCAGCCGTGCCGTGCAATTGTTCGACGAATAACTGGACCAGTTGCAGGCCCAGCGACGAGCCTTGCGCCAGATCGGCATCCGGCGGCAATCCGACACCGTTGTCGCTGATGCTGATGCAGATGCAATCAGTCGCCTTCTTGCAGAGTTCGATGACGATTTCGCCGCAACGTTCCCCGGGAAAGGCGTGCTTGTAGGCGTTGGTGACCAGTTCGTTCAGCAGCAGGCCGCAGGGAACCGCACGTTCGAGGTCGAGCTGCACTTCCTCTTCCGGCAGCGCCAGGCGCAGCGCGATGCGGTTGCCGCTGCTGCGGTAGCTGGCGCGGATCGACTGGACCAGGCGTTCCAGATAGTCACCCAGTTGCAGGCGGGAGAAATCCTTGCGTTCGTAGAGCAGCTGGTGGGTCAGCGCCATCGCCTTGACGCGGTTGCAGCTCTCGGCCAGGATCGCCCGCAGGCGCGGGTCGGCGGCATAGTCGGCCTGCAGGTTGAGCAGGCTGGTGATGACCTGCAGGTTGTTCTTGACCCGGTGATGGACTTCGTTGAGCAGTACGGTCTTTTCCCGCAGCGCGTCTTCCAGACGCTGCTGGGCGCGCTGGCGCTCGGTGATGTCGATGATCGACGCCAGCACCATGATGCCGGCTTCGGTGGCGATCGGGTTCAGCCCGATCTCGATGGGAAATTCGCTGCCATCGGCGCGGCAGCCGGCCAGGTCGCGGCCGATGCCCATCGGCCGTGGCTGCGGATCGCTGAAGTAACCGGCACGGAAGCCCCGATGGTGCTGGCGGAAGCGCTCCGGCACCAGGATTTCGACCGACTGGCCGATCAGCGCCGCGCGGCCGTAGTCGAACATGCGTTCGGTCTGGGCATTGACCAGCACCATGATGCCTTCCGGGTCGATCATGACCATGGCGCTTGGCGCCCACTCGACCACCCGGCGAAAGGAGTCTTCGCCAAGTTGCGGACTGCCGGGCAGCATGGGGGCGATCGGACACGACGAGCGCAGGGGCGTGGAAGGCGTGTCGGCGGGGTCGGCAGTCATGGCGAGCTCCTGGCAGGGCGAGCAGCAGGAATGGCGGGGCGGCTACAGGGGAAGCCTCTGATTGGACAGTGCTTGCCGGCAAATGATTCATGCCGCATGCGCGATACTTGCGCAAGCCGCCCGCGACTAGCCGTCGCTACTCCGGCTGATTACCGGTGAAACCAGGACGATGAGGGCTTCAGGCCCCGGCCAGCATCGCCTTGGCCACTGCTTCCGCGACCTTGATGCCATCGACGCCGGCCGACAGGATGCCGCCGGCGTAACCGGCGCCTTCGCCGGCCGGGTAGAGGCCGCGGGTGTTGATGCTCTGGAAGTCGTCGCCGCGCTTGATGCGGATTGGTGATGAGGTACGCGATTCGACGCCGGTGAGCACCGCGTCGGCCATGGCGAAACCGCGGATCTGCTTGTCGAAGGCCGGAATGGCCTCGCGCAATGCGTCGATGACGTAGGCCGGCGCGCAGGTGCTCAGGTCGGTCATGTGCACGCCTGGCTGGTAGGACGGATCGACCTGGCCGAGTGCGGTCGACGGCCGGCCGGCGAGGAAATCGCCGACGCGCTGGGCCGGCGCATCGTAGCTGCTGCCGCCGGCGATGAAGGCCTGGCTTTCCCAGTGGCGCTGGAAGTCGATGCCGGCCAGCGGGTTTTTACGGTAGTCGCCGGGGAAATCCTCCGGCTCGACATTGACCACCAGCGCCGAATTGGCGTTACGTTCGGCGCGCGAATACTGGCTCATGCCGTTGGTGACGACGCGGCCCGGCTCGGACGTCGCGGCGACCACCTGGCCGCCCGGACACATGCAGAAACTGTAGGCGGCGCGGCCGTTGGCGCAGTGGTGCACCAGCTTGTAATCGGCGGCGCCAAGCAGTTCATTGCCGGCGCTGGGGCCGAAGCGGGCGTGGTCGATCAGCGTTTGCGGGTGCTCGATGCGGAAACCGATGGCGAAAGGCTTGGCTTCGACATAGACGCCGGCTTCGTAAAGCATCTGGAAGGTGTCGCGGGCGCTGTGGCCGATCGCCAGCACGACGTGTTCGCTGGCAATCTGCTCGCCGCCGGCCAGTTCGACACCACGGACCTGGTGATTGTCGATGATGATGCGGTCGACCTTGCTGCCGAAGCGGATTTCACCGCCCAGCCCGGTGATCGTCGCGCGCATGTTCTCGACCATCTTGACCAGCCGGAAGGTGCCGATGTGCGGCTTGCTGACGTACATGATCTCTTCCGGCGCGCCGGCCTTGACGAACTCGGCCATGACCTTGCGCCCGAGGAAGTTCGGGTCCTTGATCTGGCTGTACAGCTTGCCGTCGGAGAAGGTGCCGGCGCCGCCTTCGCCGAACTGGACGTTCGATTCCGGATCGAGCACGTGCTTGCGCCACAGGCCCCAGGTGTCCTTGGTCCGTTCGCGCACGGCCTTGCCGCGTTCGAGGATGATCGGCCGGAAACCCATCTGCGCCAGCAGCAGACCGGCGAGCAGGCCGCAGGGGCCGGTGCCGATGACCACCGGCCGCATCTGCAGACCGGCCGGTGCCTGGGCGACATGGCGGTAGGCCATGTCCGGCGTCGGTACGACATGGCGGTCATCGTGCAGGCGGGCCCGCACCGCGTCTTCGTCGCGCAGCGTGACGTCGATCTGGTAGATCAGCACGATTGCCGATTTCTTGCGGGCATCGTGGCTGCGCTTGAAGATCGTGAAATCGAGCAGCTCGGTATCGGCAATGCCAAGGCGCTGGCAGATAGCCGGGCGCAATGCGTCGGCAGTGTGATCGAGCGGCAGTTTGAGTTCGGTCAGGCGCAGCATGGCGGATCAGCGGCTCTTGAAAGGCTTGTGGCAGTTCTGGCAGGTTTCATAAACAGCCTGGTAGGCGCTTTCAACCTGGGTCGGCGCTTTGTCCTTGCGCTGCGCGGCGACGAGCAGCGCGTCGGTGGCGACGAAGAAAGCCTGGCGTTCGCGCTCGAATTGTTCCGGCTCGCGCCACACCTTGTCGGTGGCCTTGGTCGGCGGATAGTTGGTGTCCGGTCCGAAATGCGCCCACGGTGCTTCCCGCCGTTCGACCAGTTGGGTGGCCAGGGCGAGGAACTTGTCCGCGTCGTAGCGCTTCTCGCGCAGCATCACGCCCATTGGCTCGAAGGTCTTGATGATTTCCTTGAACGCGGTCTGCCGGGTTTTGACCGGCTGGCCGGGGCGGGTGTCCTCGACTTCGCCGCAAGCGGCGAGCAGGAGCAGCGATGCCAGGGCAAGCGCTTGAAATTTCTTGGTTTTTTGCATTTGAGCGAGTCGGGAAAATCCTTGGGGAAGGCCGGATTATACCCGCCCGCATGGCGCATCCCGATGCCCGACGCGCTTTCTACCAGGCGCGTGCGCCCTTCAGGTAGCTGCGGGTGGTGGCCGGTCGGCTGACGCTTTCTGCCGGCGCCGCAGTTTCCACGGCAGGAGTTTCGGCGGCGAGCGGTAGCAGGTGGTCGCGCAGGCGCAGCACCAGGACCAGCAGGTCCTCGTCCTCGGCCGCATCCTCGATTTCGTTCAGGCGCTGGCGGGCATAGGCCGGTTCCCGGGTCAGGCGTTCCAGGTCGACCGATGCGCCCAGGTTGCGTTTCACCTGCAGCTTGAAGCGTGCCAGCAACTGGGCCATTTCCATCTGCTTGTCCATTGGCGCTATCTCCATGTCGAAAACGATGGACTGAAGTAGCGAAAATCATGCCTGATGTTGCAATGCAATATAGGATTTTAAAAACAGGGGCTTGGTATTTGTCCGTTGGTTTTGAAGGGTTTTTTTGTCTTGGTGTGGTGCGGTCAACGCCCGGAAATGGCCGGTTTTGGTGCGCTGCGGTATTGCTCAGAGCATGCCGCGCTCGCGAATGAAATCGATCACCGTCGGCAGGCCGTGGCCGGTTTTCAGGTTGGTGAAGACAAACGGACGTTCGCCGCGCTGGGCCTTGGCGTCGGTCGCCATGACTTCCAGCGAGGCACCGACCATCGGCGCCAGGTCGATCTTGTTGATCACCAGCAGGTCGGACTTGGTGATGCCGGGGCCGCCCTTGCGCGGGATTTTCTCGCCGGCGGCGACGTCGATGACGTAGATGGTCAGGTCGGAGAGTTCCGGCGAGAAAGTCGCCGCCAGGTTGTCGCCGCCGGATTCGACGAGGATCAGCTCGACGCCCGGGAAGGCCCGCTGCAGCCGGTCGACGGCTTCGAGGTTGATCGAGGCGTCCTCGCGGATGGCGGTGTGCGGACAGCCGCCGGTTTCGACGCCGATGATCCGCTCCGGTGCCAGCGCCGAGTGATTGACCAGGAACTTGGCGTCCTCGGCGGTGTAGATGTCGTTGGTGACGACGGCCATGTCGATCTTGTCGCGCAGGGCCTGGCACAGCGCCAGGGTCAGGGCGGTCTTGCCGGAACCGACGGGGCCGCCGATGCCGACGCGCAATGCTTGTTTGCTCATGTTGTTCCTAGGATCTGAAGAGACGGGAATACTGGGTTTCGTGACGGGCGCAGGCGATGGCGAAAGCCGGCGTGAAGTTCGACCATTCGGTTTCCGGCAGTTTCAGCGCGTCGACCGCAATATCCGGGATGCGCCCGCCGAGTTCGGCGAGCAGGCGCTGGCCGCTGGCCTGGCCGAGTGGCACCGCTTTCAGCGCAGCCATCACCTGGTTTTCCGCCCACGACCACAAGTATGCGGTCAACGCCGCCAGCGGCTCGATTTTCCACGCCGCGGCAATGCCCGACCAGCCGGTCGGAAAAGCGAGTTCGCCGAGTCCGGAGAGCGTGTCTTCCACGGTTGACAGCCCGGGATCGCGCAAATCGCGCACCAGCCGGTGCAACGAAAACCCCATCTGGGCCGTTTCCGCGCGCAGTTCGGCGGATTCGCGGCTGGCCAGGAATTCGGCGTTAAGGCGGGCAATTGCCGCGCGGTTTTCTGCGGTCCACGCGTGCATCAGTGCAAAAACCAGCGGCGCTTCGTAGCGGCCGATGCCGTGTGCGAGCAGATCGGCAATCCAGCGCCCGGCGCTGCCTTCATCGCGGATGACGCCGGCTTCGACGGCCCATTCCAGGCCTTGCGAATAGGTGTAGGCGCCGACCGGCAGTGCCGGGCTGGCCAGTTGCAGCAGGCGGGCGAGTTGGAGCGGGGCGGTCAATGCGGCTTGAATTCGTGGATTTTCGGTACGGAGCGGTGTGGGCCGTGGCCGGGGTTGTGCAGGTCGGCCGCGGGTTCGTCGCCATGATGCTGGTGACCGCCGCCGTAGGCGCCGGATTCTGGCTGGAACGGTGCCTGGGTTTCGCTGATCGTGCAGCCGAGGCCGCGCACCATGTCGGCGAGCACGTGGTCGGTCTGGAAGCGCAGCTTGCCGCCGTTGTCGGTGGGCAGGATGTGCACCGGCACGTGCCGGTTGCCGAGGTGGTAGGCGGCGCGGGCGAACAGCAGCGGGCTGTCGGCGACGGCCTCGATCAGTTTCTCCGGCGCGGCGAGGATTTCGACGGTGGCGCTGCCGTCTTCGGCAATCAGCTTGTCGCCGCCATGCAGGTGGTCGCCACGCTCGAGGAAGATACCGGCTTCACGGCCGGAGGCCAGCGTTACCTTGAGGCGGCTGCGTTTGCGTTCGTCGTAGGCGAGGGCGACCGAGTCGGTGGCGGGGGCGGTCGTGCGTTTATTCAGGATCAACATGGGCTTTTTCGCAAAGTCCTAGAACAGGAAGTAACGTTGGGCCAGCGGCAGTTCGGTCGCCGGTTCGCAGACCAGATGCACGCCGTCGGCCTTGACCACGTAGGTTTCGGGATCGACGGTGATTTCCGGGGTGGCACCGTTGTGCACCATGTCGGATTTCTTGACCGTGCGCGTGCCGGAGACGGCGATCAGTGGTTTTTGCAGTCCCAGCGCGTGGACCGCAGGATTCTTCAGCGCCGCCTGCGAGACGAAGGTTACCGAAGTCTTCAATGCCTTGCCGAAGCTGCCGAACATCGGCCGGTAATGCACCGGTTGCGGCGTCGGGATCGAGGCGTTGGGATCACCCATCGCGGCGGCGGCGATCATGCCGCCTTTCAAAATCAGGCTCGGTTTGACGCCGAAGAAGGCCGGTTTCCACAGCACCAGGTCGGCCAGCTTGCCGACTTCGATCGAGCCGACGGTATGGGCGATGCCGTGCGTCAGCGCCGGGTTGATGGTGTATTTGGCGATGTAGCGCTTGATGCGGAAGTTGTCGTGGCGGGCATTGTCTTCCGGCAGCGTGCCGCGTTGCAGCTTCATCTTGTGTGCCGCCTGCCAGGTGCGGATGATGACTTCGCCGACTCGGCCCATGGCCTGCGAGTCGGAACTCATCATCGAGAAGACGCCCATGTCGTGCAGGATGTCTTCGGCGGCAATCGTCTCGCGGCGGATGCGGCTTTCGGCAAAAGCCACGTCCTCGGCAATGCTCGGATCGAGGTGGTGGCAGACCATCAACATGTCGAGGTGCTCGTCGATGGTATTCACCGTGTACGGCATCGTCGGGTTGGTCGAGCTGGGCAGCACGTTGGCCAGGCTGGTGGCCTTGATGATGTCCGGCGCATGGCCGCCGCCGGCGCCTTCGGTGTGGAAGGTGTGGATGGTGCGGCCCTTGAAGGCGGCCAGCGTGGCTTCGACGAAGCCGGATTCGTTCAATGTGTCGGTGTGGATGGCGACCTGCACGTCCATCTCGTCGGCCACCGTCAGGCAGCAGTCGATGGCCGCCGGCGTCGTGCCCCAGTCCTCGTGCAGCTTGAGGCCAATCACACCGGCCTCGACCTGTTCGCGCAGGGCTGCCGGCAGGCTGGCGTTGCCCTTGCCGAGGAAGCCGAGGTTCATCGGGAAGGCTTCGGCGGCTTCGAGCATGCGGTGGATGTGCCACGGGCCGGGCGTGCAGGTGGTGGCATAGGTGCCGGTCGCCGGGCCGGTGCCGCCGCCGAGCATGGTGGTGACGCCGGACATCAGCGCTTCTTCGATCTGCTGCGGGCAGATGAAATGGATGTGGCTGTCGATGCCGCCGGCGGTGACGATCATGCCTTCGCCAGCGATGACCTCGGTGCCGGGGCCGACGATGATGTCGACGCCGGGCTGGATGTCCGGGTTGCCGGCCTTGCCGATGGCGGCGATGCGGCCGTCCTTCAGGCCGATGTCGGCCTTGACGATGCCGGTCACGGCGTCGACGATTAGCGCGTTGGTAATGACCGTATCGGCAGTTTCGGCGGAGACGCGCTGGCTTTGCCCCATGCCGTCGCGGATGACCTTGCCGCCGCCGAATTTCACTTCCTCGCCGTAGATCGTGTAGTCCTTCTCAACCTCGATGATCAGTTCGGTATCGGCGAGACGGAGACGATCTCCGGTGGTCGGGCCGAACATTTCGGCATAAGCCTGACGGGTAATCTTGTTCGCCATCACAGTGCTCCCTGAACGAGACCGCGGAAACCGTAAACCTTGCGTTCGCCGGCCAGTGCGACCAGTTGCACGGTGCGCGTCTGGCCCGGCTCGAAGCGCACGGCGGTGCCGGCGGCGATGTCGAGGCGGAAGCCACGGGCGGCATCGCGGTCGAAGCTCAGGCCGGCGTTGGTTTCAAAGAAGTGGTAATGCGAGCCGACCTGGATCGGGCGGTCGCCGGTGTTGGCCACCACGAGGGTGATGGTCGGCCGGCCGGCGTTAAGTTCAAGTTCGCCGGCTTCGGCGAGGAGTTCTCCGGGGATCATGTCAGGCTCCTCAAACAATCGGGTTATGCACGGTGACCAGCTTGGTGCCGTCCGGGAAGGTGGCCTCGACCTGGATTTCCGGGATCAGCTCGGCGATGCCGTCCATAACGTCGGCGCGGGTCAGGACCTGGGTGCCGGCGTGCATCAGCTCGGCGACGGTTTTGCCTTCGCGGGCGCCTTCCATGATCGCGCAGGTGATCAGCGCCACGGCTTCCGGGTAATTGAGCTTCAGGCCCTTCGCCTGGCGCCGCTCGGCGAGCAGGCCGGCGGTGAAGATCAGCAACTTGTCCTTCTCTCTTGGTGTCAGTTCCATGACGACTCCTTCAGGTATTCCAGATTCTGGGCAAAACGGCCGGTCGACCGCAGCAGGCCGGGCGCAGGATTTTCCACAGTTCGGCGAACCACAGCCGGGCGGCTTCGCTGTTGTCGCCGAGGTAGCGGGCGACGAGCAAGCCGGGCAGGGCGGTCAGCGCATGCGTTGCGCCGTCGGCCGGGGTAATGGCGCGGCAGCTGGCGAGCAGTTCCGGCGTGTGGGCGAAGGCGGCAAGCAAGGTGCCGCACACGGTTTTGCCGGCCCAGCCGGCCGGACTGTGCAGCATGGCGTCGTTGCCGGCAAAGCCGCCGCGTTCGATCCAGAGCGGCCGTTGTTCACGGTCAACCCGGTAAAACAGGTCAAAACGCCCGTGCTCGAAACGCTCGCCGGCGGCGGTGCGGCCCAGGCAGAGAATGTCCCAGCCAATGAAAACGCTGTCGGCCGCGAGCGATACCCGGGTTTCCATGCGCGCGCGCGCACCGTTGAAGACGATGCTTTCTTGCGGCAGCCATTCGAGCACGGCGCCGGCTGCAACCGTGAAATCGATGTGCTGCGAGGCTTCCGCGCCGGCCGAGCGATACCACTTGCCGGCCCCGGGCGTGGTGATTTGTGCGCGGGCACCGGTGTCGACCGCAGCAGCGATGCGCAACTGGTCGCCACCGGCGATGCCCGAGGGCGGATGCAGCAGGATGGTCTGGCACACCGCATCGCCTTCCGGATACAGCGCCTTCTGCACGCGCAACGGGCCGAAATGCTGGTTCTCGCGCAATACCGTACGTTCGCCGGCGGTGGCAAAACGCAGTCGCAGGCTGGCCTGCCAGGTCGGCGGATTCAGGGGAAGGCGGGAATTCATGGCGCGATTATGGGGCAGGCGGACGAAGCCGGGAATACGCAACAATACGCAGCCGGGCGGCGGACAGTTTTTTAGCGATAGTTCATAGGGGCATGCCCTAGGTGTATTCCACTGGCGTTGTGGCGTAATATGCCTGCAGCAAATTTCCGGGGAACAAAACTTCCCCCGCGCTGTTCCAATAGCGATTTGAGGGCGTAACAATCATGGCTTGCGAGCTGGTCTGGGAACCCGAAGGCGTGTTGTCCAAGTTTTCCGGCAGGATCTCCGGCACGGAGTTTCTTGATTCGGTTGCCCGCATCCAGAGCGATGCCCGCTATGACGACGCCCGCTATGTCATCCACGATTTGTCGGCGGTCGCGACCGATGAAATTTCCGACGCGGTGCTGACCGAGTTGTCCATCCTCCATTTCGGCGCCTGCGCTTCCTGTCCCAATTGCCGGGTGGTTTTCGTCACGACCGACGCAGCCCTGAGCGAGCGCGTCGAGCGGATACTGATGGCCCCGAAAATGAAATCCTACGATGTTGAAGTCCGGCCCAGCGTGGTCGAGGCGCGCGACTGGCTGGATACCCAGCCGCAGTTGCTGCGCCTGAGCGATGTCATGGGTTTCTGGAGTCGCTGAAGGCCGGTGTTCCGGTGCCTTGTTCTCCTTGCCCTGACAGGCAACCGAGCAGCAGCGCGTAGAACATTTCGGGATTGATCGGCTTGGTGATGAACTCGTTCATGCCCGCCTCAAAACAGCGCAGCCGGTCTTCGGCAAAGGCATTGGCGGTCATTGCGGCAATCGGCAGGTCGCCGCAGTCGGGCAGGCTGCGTATCCGTCGTGTCGCCTCCAGTCCATCCATGCGCGGCATCTGCATGTCCATCAGGATCATGTCGTAGCGGTGCGTGCCGGCCAGTTCCACGGCCTGCACGCCATCTTCGGCAGAGTCCGCGTGCAGTTCGACATCGGCCAGCAACATCAGCGCGATTTCCCGGTTGATCGGTTCGTCTTCGACCAGCAGCACGCGCCGGCCGGCGTAGCGCTGGCGCAGCAAGGCTTCGTTGTCAGGCCGCTCGGCCGGTTGGGGATCGACGCCAGCCTGTTTTTTCTGCAAACGGACCGTCAGCCAGAAAGTGCTGCCCTGACCAGGTGTGCTGATGACGCCGACCTCGCCATCCATGGCCTCGGCGATCTTGGCGGTGATCGCCAGACCGAGTCCGGTGCCGCCGTATTTGCGGGTGGTCGAGGTGTCGGCCTGCTCGAAGGCCTTGAACAGCCGGGATTGCGCTTCCGGCTCGATGCCGATGCCGGTATCGCTGACTTCCAGCCGCAGCCTGACGCTGCTTGCCGTTTCTTCGATCAGGCTGCCGTGCAGCCGGATCTCGCCCCGCTCGGTGAACTTGATTGCATTGCTGGCGTAGTTGAGCAGCGCCTGCTGCAGCCGCGTTGGATCGCCGACCAGTTCATCCGGCAAGGCGCTGAAATCGGCATGCAGCACCAGGTGCTTGGCCTGTGCCTTTTCCTGGATCATCGAGCAGACGTTCTCGAACAGGCTGCCGGGGCGGAAAGGCACTTCCTCCAGCACCAGCTTGTCGGCCTCGATCTTCGACAGGTCGAGCACCATGTTGATGACTTCCAGCAGGTGTTCGCCGGCGGCTTCCAGCTTGTCCAGGCGCGCGCCTTGCTCCGGCGGCAGGCCGCCGCGGCGGATCAGGTGGGCCATGCCGCTGATGGCGTTGAGCGGGGTGCGGATCTCGTGGCTCATGTTGGCCAGGAAAGTGCTCTTCGCCCGGCTCGCCGCTTCGGCGGCTTCCTTGGCTTGCGACAGCGCCGTGGTGCGTTCGGCAACGCGTTCTTCCAGGCTGGCGTTCAGTTCGCGCAAGGTGTGCTCGCGTTCGAGGATGGCATTGGCCATCCGCCCGATATCGCTGGACAGCCGGTTGAATTCGGCGATCCGGCCGGTCGGCCAGTCGGCGACGGTTTTGCCCTGGGCGATCAGGTCGGCCCGACCAATGATGCCTTGCAGCGGACGCAGCAGTCGTGAGGCACCATACATCGCCAGCAGGGAACCGATCAGCAGCGAGGCCAGGAAACCACCGCAGACGATGAACACGGTCATCCGGATTTCCGGGTGGTCGAGTCCGGCCGGCAGGCGGGCGATGAACGACCAGCCGAGCTGTTCCGAGCGGGCGCCGCCGACGTAGTAGTTGCGGCCATCGACGGCGAACTGCTTGGGTAGCGCCTGGCCGGCGAGGACGGCGGCCAGCAGCGGTGACGAGTAGAGGTTCAGGCCGCCCATCCGGGTATCCGATTCGGTATCGGCCAGCAGTTCTCCGCGCTGGTCGATGATCCAGATGGCGCGCTGGTGGTCGCCCGTGCTGTGGCGGCCGATGTCGATCAGGAAGGACAGCGGCAGTTCGGCCAGCAGCATCTGCTTGTTGCCCAGCGGTACCCCCAGGCCGACGGTGACGATGCCGGTCAGCGACGACAGGTATTTGTCGCTCCACACCGGCGTCTGTTTTTGTTGAACATCGAGGAACAGCGGCGCCGACGACAGATCGCTGTCGAGCACTTCCGCCTGCAGGTGGCGGTATTCCGGCGCCAGGCCGGCGGCCGTGACACGACCCTGCGCCGACAGCACGTAGAGGGCGCGGAAGGTGCGGCCGTTGCCGACCGCCCGCTCGATCAGGCGCTGCGGCGAACTGCCGCTGTCCACCGCTTCACCGAGCAGGGCCAGCTGGTCCTGCAGGGCGCCCAGTTGCAGTTCGATGCGCAGCGCCAGTTCACGTGCATCGCCCTCGGCGGTGCTGCGGATTTCCTGTTCCAGTTGCGGAATCCGGTTGAGCAGGAAGACCGAGCCGACGATGGCAAAGGTCAGCACCGAGGTCATTGCCAGCAGGATGCCGAGGTAGCGGTGCAGGCGCCATTCGCGCCGTCGTTTTGCGCTCATCTGACCTGAACGAATTTACCGCCACGGATTTCGGTGAAATACACCTGCCGCGTCGTGTCGCCGTTGGCATCGAAGGCGATTTCCTGCTGCACGCCCTGGTAGGGGCCGTACTTGAGCAGCGCGGTTTTCATGTCCTCGCCGGGCTGGCGTTTTTGCATTGCCGCAATGACGACGTTGGCGGTGTCGAAGGCCAATGGTGAAAAGGAGCCGAATTCGCGCTGGAATCGCTCGCGGTAGTCGTCGCGGAAGGCACGATAGGCCGGCCTGGTGTCATCGCGGTTGTAGCCATGGGCAATCAGCAGGCCATCGACGGCTTCGCCGCCCATTTCGGTCAGCAATTCGCCGGACGCTGCCCACTCGGTCGACGTCAGCAGCAGCGACGGCGCCATCCGGCGTGCCTGCTGGCTGAGGCGGGCGGTGTCGAGCGAACTGGCGACAAACAGCAGCGTATCCGGCCGCGACGGCAGCAGTTGCTCGATGACCCTGGCGAAACTGGGGGTTGCCGACGATTCGAAGCTCGCGGTCTGCGTCAGCGTACCGCCCAGATGTTCGAACTCGGCGCGGAAGGCCTGCACCCAGGTGTCGGAATAGGGCAGGTTGGAGGCATCGAAGGCGACGCCGATCCGGCGCGCGCCACGTTCGTAGAGCACGCCGGCGTGGTGCAGGGCGGCTTCCCGGGTGGTCCGGTTGACGCGGAAGAAGTTGTCGTCCTTGCCGTAAAAATCGGTCGAGGCCACGGTCGGGCTGATGATGGTCTGGTTGGCCCGGTTCATCAACGGAATGACCACGCTGGCCATCGAGCTGGTAACCGGCCCGATGATGATGTCCGGCCGCAGCGCGATCAGTTCCTCGGCAGCCCGGATGGCCTGTTCGCGCTCCTGGCCGTCGTCACGGACGATCAGTTCGATCATCCGGCCATTGATGCCGCCAGCCTGGTTCTGTTTTTCAATGGCGAGGATGACGCCGTTGCGCACGCTCTCGCCAAAATCCGATCCCCGGTCGGACAGGCCGGCCAGCAGACCGATGCGAATGGGCTCCTCGCCGCCGCAGCCGGCCAGAAGCAAAAGCAGGCCGGCTGTGCCCAATGCTGTGCGTAGTCGCGCTTTCACTCGTATCTTCCCCTGGAAACGTGTATTCAGTCTACCTCTTTCCAGCGTTGACGGCACCATGCTGGTGCAGGGTGTTTACTGACGGATTTCTCGGCTGTTGTCCGGGGGCGGGAAATCGCCGCTGCTGCGGCAGGGGTTGATGTCCAGTCCGCCGCGCCGGGTGTAGCGGGCGTACACCGAAAGTGCCTCGGGCGCGCAGCGGGCGGTGATGTCGCAGAAGATGCGCTCGACGCACTGTTCGTGAAACTCGTTGTGGTTGCGGAAGGAAACGAGATAGCGCAGCAACCCGGCATGGTCGATCGGCCGCCCGCGGTAGCGGATGACGACCATCGCCCAGTCCGGCTGGCCGGTGACCAGACAGTTGGACTTGAGCAGGTGCGAATACAGCGTTTCTTCGGTTTTTTCACCGTCGACCGCAAAAAGCAGCTCGGGCGTCGGCTGGTAAGTGGTGCATTCGATATCGAGATCATCGAGCGCGACGCCTTGCGGATAATTGACACAAACTTGCGGTCGACCGCGCAAATCCTCGATTTTCACGCCGACCGGCGCCCCGGCCGCGGCCGACAGATCGCGCAGCAGGACGCTTTCGACCACAGAGAGATCGCTGAACACGGTCTGGTTGAAGGAGTTCAGGTAGAGCTTGAACGATTTCGACTCGACCAGGTTCGGGCTGTCGGCCGGCACGCGGAACGTTGCCACGGCAACCACCGGCTTGCCCTTCGGGTTCAGCCACGAAACTTCATAGGCATTCCAGATATCCTCGCCAACAAAAGGCAAGGCGCCAGGCGCAATGCCCAGCTCGTCACGCTTCAACTGGCGCGGAATCGGATAGAGCAGTTCCGGCGCGTAGTCGCTGCGGTATTCGGTGGGTTTGCCGAGCGGGGAAAGGATGCTGGGGTCGATGGTGTGGGTCATGGGGCGGATTTTAGCGGAAGCGGGGGCGTCTGGATGCCTGACGGACATGGAGAGCATCGTCATCAAGGATTTCATATCCACCGACCCTGCTGCCAGAACAACGGCGGAAGTCGACCTGACAAATGACGAAGCGCGCCAGTTTTTCAGCGCACCACCCCGGTCTCGTATCGGCAGCTTCAAGATGACTATCCACATGTTCCCTGACGGTTGGAGGGCACATTGCGCCACCGTCTACAGCTTTGCGAATGGAGTATCCGTGACGCAGGAACAGGCAGCATCGTGCTGACTATATGCTGTCGCACGCCTTCAAGTGATGAACAAACGGCTTAATGTCCGAATCGCCCCCTTCATATGTTCAGCGCGGGTGTTCCCAAATCCCATCAGCAGCCCCTGTCGTTCCGTTCTGGATGCATCGACAAAATATGCAGACAGGGGCATTACGCCAATCTGTCGGGTCCGCGCTGCTGCTACGAGCGTCTGATCGTTGCAACAATCGGGTAATTCGGCGACCAGATGCAGCCCGGTCGAAGCTGTCGGCACGGTCAGCCATCCGCCGCCTTCCGAATTGATCGCGGACAGCAACGCAGCGCGCCGTTCGGTGTAAAGCATTTTCGACCGCCGGATGTGTGTGCCCAGGTGACCATTACCGATGAAGTCGGCCGCCGTGGCCTGGAGCGGCATCGGAACACGGTGATCAGTACCATTGCGCACTGCGCATAGCGCGTCGATCAAATCATCGGGGGCGACCAGGAAGCCCAGCCTCAGACCGGGGGCGAGCAGCTTGCTGAGCGTGCCGATGTAGATCACGCGCTCGTTGCCGCCATCGAGCGCCTTGAGCGCAGGTGTCGGCGCACATTCATAGCGAAATTCGCTGTCGTAGTCGTCTTCGAGGATGAATGCCCTGGCATCATTGGCCCATTGCAACAACGCGAGACGCCGTGCCAGGCTCATGGTGACACCCATCGGGTATTGATGCGATGGAGACACCATTGCGAGTCGCGCGTCGGGAGCGCGATTGCGTCCATCGTCAACATCCAGGCCCTCGGCATCGACATGGATACCCACCGCAGCGACTCCGGCAAGAACCAGGCTACGGTAAGCGGCATCGTATCCGGGATTTTCGACCCAGACACGATCGCCAATATCAGTCAGCGCCAGCGTTGCGATCGAAACAGCTGCTTGCGCTCCGGGCGCGATGATGATCTGGTGCGCATTGCAGACAACGAAGCTGTAGAAAAAGTATCTTCATGCCCGCATCGTGCCGTGAACCATATGGAATAACAAGACTCCAAGCTGCAGTTGAGTTCAGGAGACGGCAATGGCACGCTACAAAGCAATCGACACCAGC
>Ga0209066_10000350_pt1 | contig 68257 bp, 55 predicted proteins | sample All_14_2_FD_187198 | JGI IMG/M metagenome (GOLD analysis project Ga0209066, IMG submission 187198) | Freshwater microbial communities in response to fracking from Pennsylvania, USA - Allegheny Zone_MetaG_DW_15 (SPAdes) (version 2) ...
ATTTGGGGGTTGGAGGGGGGCGATATTTTTTAACGTTGAACGTCCAACGCCCAACGTTCAACGTCCAATGGGAGCGGCGCGGGATGCATGGCATGGGCGGAAATGGGAACGCCGGGTTGCACCCGGCAAAAGCGCCGGTTTCAACCGGCGTTTGTGACTATGCTGGGTGAGCCTTGGAACAACGATCTGTCATCACAATTCGCCATATATAAATGATGGGCAGGAGGTTGCAGAGAGTTTTCGCGGAACGGAAGGTTCAATCCCTCGAATCCCCCCTGCATGGGCGTATCGATGAGGCCGTTCAGGCAGGGTGGGCTGGGCAAATCAGGAATTGGGAGTGTCCTCGCCCATTCCAAATAACGGCCATGGGCCGGCCGAATGGAACAGCCACAACGACGCATGAAAGATGATTGACGAGATTCCCGTCCTTGTCATTCCGGGCGGCCGTGATTATTTAGACAGGTCTTGAGCTTCAGAGCATCTTGGGAATGTGAGGTGCCCGCCATTCAGGCCGACCCGGAATCCATGCCCGCAAACGATGTGATCCGTGAATTTTCGGGAACGTTTGCCGATTCCGGCGTGGATTCCGGGTCGGCTTCGGAATTCGAGCCTGTTGTTTTTGCCAGGTCCGAAGCGGACCCAACGTTCTGCCATGTTGGAGCCCGCCCGGAATGACAGGTTGGGGGCCGGAGTCCGGTTCGGGCATTGTTAGCGTTTCAGCTTCTACTTTCATATACAATTAAAAAATGGGGTTATCCACAATTCGATGTTGGACGTTGGGCGTTCGATGTTGGGCGTTCATTTTTCTCCATTTAAAATGAAAAAGGCGGCGGCCCCCCAGCCGCCGCCTTGACATGAAATCCCCGGCATATCTCATCAGGGATTCATGACATACGTTTCTTTCATGGCGTAGACATGGTTTTCCCAGATCCGGTTGTAACGGGCGTCGTCCACCACGGGCCTTCGGATCATTTTCATGCAGATGGCCTGCTGTTCGGGCGTGGCGATTTTTTTGCTGTAGATCTGGAGAGAGAACTTGGAGAAATCCCGGATCATGAAATCGAAGATCTGCTCGATCAGGTCGTCCTCGATGGCGTAGAATTCCTTGTTTTCCAGGATCAGCTGGCCGTAGGCCACCAGGGTGAACAGTTCGCCCACGTTCAAGAGGAAGTCGATGTCGTCGCTCTGGGCTTTCATCGAGGCCAGGGACACCATCATGAACTCTTTGAACGCCTCGATCTGTTCCCGGAAGATGGCGATGTTGGGCAGATCGTATTTGTTGTAGGCGATGTTGTAGTCGTGGAACTGGGTCTTGCCCAGCCCTTTGGTCGGACCCTGACGGAACAGGAAATCGTCGTTGGCCGCGTCATTTCGGACCGGGATTTCCGGGTATTCGGCGGGGTTGAAGAAAAAGTTGGGCATGAACTTGATGATCAGGGCCATGTTCACGTGGACCGTGCCTTCCAGCTTGGGCAGGGCCCGGATGTCGAGGACGGCGTTTGAGAAATAGGTGTCCTTTTCAAAGCCCTTGGCCGCGATGATGTCCCAGAGGTTGTTGATCACCTCTTCGCCCTGGGTGGTGACCTTCATTTTCACCATGGGGTTGTATAAAAGGTAGCGGCGGTCGTTTTCCGAGGCCGAACGCATGTAGTCGGTGGCTCTTAGGGCAAAGGTTTTCATGGCGTAGAGACGGCAGTAGGCGTCCACGAAAAGCTGCCGGATGTGGGTGAAATCGGTGACGTACTTGCCGAAAAGGTTCCGGTTGGCCGCATGGTCCATGGCTTCGTAGAAGGCGTGTTCGCAGATGCCTATGGAGGCCCAGCCCAGGTTGAACTTCATGATGTTGATGGTGTTGAGGGATGCGTCCCAGGCCGCCTGTCCCTTGTCGGTGATGTCGGCTTCGGTGACCGGGTAATCGTGGAGCACGTATTCCGCCACGTAGTCCTGGTTGAAGATCACGTTTTTCACGCACTCGTATTTCTCATGTTTGGAATCCACCACGAAGAACACGTAGTCGGACGTGCCCTCGATTTTTCCGAAGGTGGATACCATGGCCGCCTCGTTGCCGTTTCCGATGTAGTACTTGTCGCCACGGGCCAGGTAGGTCCCGTCAGCCTGGGGGATCAGCATCATGTCCGAAGAATAGATGTCGGCCCCGTGTTCCTTCTCGGAAAGACCGAAACCGAAAATCGCCCCTTCCTTCAAAAGCTTGGCGGCCTTGTGTTTCACCTCTTCGTTGTCGCCGATCCAGATGGGCCCGAGGCCCAGGGCTGAAACCTGGAAGCAGTACCAGTAGGTGAGGCCGTAAAAACCCAGGATTTCGGCGAATTCCACGATGCGCGACGTGTCCCAGCGGGCGTTTTCACCGTAACCCGCCGGGGTGAGGAGTTTGGCCATGATGTTTTCCCGCTTCATGAAATCGATGAATTCCGTGTACCAGCGGGCCGAGTGGTAATCTTCCTTGCACTTGGCAAGACCCATGGATTCGAAAAAATCGATGGTCTTGCGCATGATGTCTTCGGTTTCCTTGTCCGGCCAGGTTTTGTTGAGTTTTTTGGGATTGAGCAGCATGACAGTCCTCCTTCGTCGTCCAGCCGGATCCTTCGATGGTCCGGTCGAAAAAAATGATCGGATAGGTCAACGGCGGTTCCGTTGAACAATCTGTGGACCTTAGGGGTGAAACGGGTTGTTGACAATCCCGGTTTTTTGCAGGTAAAACTACGGGGAAAAACCTGGTATTCTGTCGGGTTTTGGTTCAAGTTTCAGAGTTTGTTGAGCCTAATTGGCTGAAATAAAGATATTAACAGTCGACGCCCCTGTTCGTTTCGTTAAGAGGACTACGGTGATGAAACCCGTAGGCTGGTTCGGCAAAGGGGGCTCTGGAGGACGCTATGGGCGGATTCGATCCGATGATGGAAAAAGGGTGGTTCAGCGGCCAAGGCCGGGATCATCCGGAGCAGGCGGAGTGTTTCGCGGCCCGGATTCTGGACAACGGCGTGGCCGGCATCGCGGTGGTCGGGGAGGATGGGGCGGTTCTCTACGCCAACCGGGCCATGGCCGCCATGGCGGGCTGCGGCGTGGACAGCCTGGTGGGTCATGACATTCGCGACGCGCTCAATCTTTCCGGTGACGGGACGGATTTTTTTGAGGACCTGAAACCCGGTGAAGCCGGTTCCCGGGAGATCGTTTTTATCGGAAAGGATGATGAACGCCGAACGGCCGAAGCCCGGGTGATGACCTTTGACACCGTGGAAGGCCGGAGATTCCGGGTGCTGTCGGCGGTGGATGTGACCCGGCACAGGAAAACCGGGGAAGAACTGGCCGAGAGCGAGCGAAAATACCGGCTTCTGGTGGAAAACATCGAGGAGTTTTTTTTCGAACAGAGCATCGAGGGGGGCTTCGTTTTTTTCAACGAGGCCATGCTTCGCCACTCGGGTTTTACCCGCGAAGAACTGGGCGTGATGACTTTCAAGGATTACATCCTTCCCGAAGACTGGGACAAGGTGGTTTCATTCTACGCCCGGATTCTCGAAACAGGCGAACCGGCCAGCGGTCTCCTGATCCGGGGCCGGATGAAAGACGGCTCCCTTCATTATTATGAGGTGAGATCCAACCTCAAGACCGATGAAAGGGGCCGGAAAGTCGGGTTCAGGAGTTACTGCCGGGACGTGACCGCAGAGATCCTGTACGAGGAGGAACGGAAAAAAACCCATGAAGCCCTGGAAGCCAAGGTCATGGAGCGTACCCGGGAACTCCGGGACATCAACACGGCCCTGGAAGTGCTCCTGAAAAAACGGGAGGACGACAAACGGGCCCTGGAGGAGCGGGTGGCTTTCAGCATCAAGGAGGTCATCGCCCCCCACATCGAACTCCTGAAAAAAACGCGGCTGGACCGTCACCAGGCCCTGTACGTGGAGATGCTCGAACAGAGTTTCCTGGAAATCTGCACCCCCTTCATGCAGGTCCTCGGGGAAAGCGTCCGGAAACTCACCCCCACGGAAATCCAGGTCGTGAACCTGATCAAACAGAACAAATCCTCCAAAGAGATCGCCGGTTTCCTGGGCGTCTCACCTCGCACCGTGGAGTTTCACCGGGACAACATCCGGAAGAAACTCGGCATTCAGAACAGGCGCCAGAACCTCAGGGCCCATCTCCTGGCCGGGCAAATCGTTGAAGACGTCCGGCCCTTCCGCCGTTAAACCCGGGATACCACACAGTCACAGGCCGGCATTGGCGAGTCCATGAAGGACAGGCGCATGTCTTATAGTGGTTGTCATAAATCCGTTCCGAATGAAAAACTGACGAACGTCGAACATCCAACGCCCAACATCCAACATCGAATGAAGGATAACTCCTTTTTTAAATAGTGAATTTGAACACTGTATTCTTCTCATGCGGAAAGGGTGAGCCGTGAACCCATTCACCATTCGATGCTCATAAAAATGCGGCAATCGGAATTTTATTCTGACAACCACTATAATCCCAACCGGATTCGTGGGGCCGCCCATCTTTCTGCCATACGGCTGGTCAAAGCCCGGGAGCCTTTCTCTTTTTATCCGAATGTTCCTTCAAAACCCTTCTTGAAACGTTATTATTGGTCAGTATAAGTCGTTTATGGTTATTAATGCCTAAAATTATCAAAATGACTTGACGATAACGGACAAATCCCGATAGGAGATGAAGTGTTTCGAAAATCCGGGGGGAGAATTATGTTAAAATCAAAAAAATCAATCATTTATTTATTAATCCTGTGTGTCTCCACAGGTGTCTTTCCGGGCTTTCTCCGTTCAGCCCACGGAGAAAAAGTCTATTTCGCAGGCTACAAGGGCGGTTTCTACATCCGGTCCGAGGAAGAGGGCGGGATGGATCTGCGTCTGGGTGGGGCGGTGCAGGCCGACCACCGGTATTACCTGGAAGAGGAACGGGCGGCCAACGGGTTCGATATCCGCAGGGCCCGCCTTGTTTTCAGGGGCACGCTGACCCGCTGGTTCCGTTTCGGCATGGAATTCGAATTCCAGGGCAACGAAACGGACAATCTGGTGGATGCTTACATCGAAGGGGTCAACGGGCTTCAGGCTCTTCGCTTTGGCCAGTTCAAAGAACCTTTCAGCCTGGAATGGGTGACGGCGGACAAGGCCCAGGTTTTTGCGGAAAAATCCATGGCCGGCTCTCTCTGCCCAGGAAGGGATGTGGGGTTGATGCTCCACGGCCGCCTGATGTCAGAGCGTCTGGTCTATGGGGTCGGGCTGTTCAACGGTGACGGGGACGACGGGTCCACAGGCGGCAACGAACAGGACAGCCCGGAGATCACAGGACGGCTCGTGGCCATGCCGTTCAGGCTCAGTTCCAACGACTGGATCAGCGGCTGGTCCGTGGGCGGTTCGGCGGGCTTTGCCAAAATCGACACGCTGAACGTCCGGCTCAAGGTGAAAAGTACGGGTATGGCGGCCGGTGATCTCAATGTATACGACCTGTCCCATAACACCAAATTCGGCGTGATCCAGGATGTGGATTCCCGGATGCGGGCCGGGCTTGAAACGTCCTGGGCCCGGAAACAGACAGGCTTTGCCGCTGAGCTGATCCACCTGAAGTACAAGGGGATGGAACCGGTGGGCCGGCCTCCTTCCGACGCGGATTTTACCGCCGGGTACCTGGCCTTTTTCTGGAACCTCACCGGAGAATCGGTGTCTTTCGCCAACGGGGAGCTCCAGCCGGTCTATCCGAATACATTTTTCAACCCCGATAGCAACACCTGGGGCGCCGTTTCCTTAGGCGCACGGATCGAACACTTCAAAGGGGACCGGGACTGGATCAACCCGGCGGCCCATGTGTCGGTACGCAAAGCAGACGCCCTGTCCCTCAGTTTGAACTGGGTGCCCTTCCCCATGTGCAAAGCGGTTCTCGACTATACCCATACCCGGCTGTCGGACCCTGTCAAGGTCCGGGTTCTCAACGACGGGCACGTGGATTATCTCGACAGGGAAAACGTGGTCACCACGCGTTTCATGCTTGATTTTTAACGTTAATTCAACAGAGAGGAGGACGAGGTGAAACGATTCGCACGATTCATGGGCCTTTTCCTGGTGCTGGCTGCCGTTGCCGCACCGGTGGTCTGGGCCGCCTACCATCATGAAGGGGAAAAAGACGCTGGCAAGTTTCTGGCCATCTATCCTGAGAAAGCGGGAACGAAGCTGGATCACTGTGCACTCTGCCATAGCGGGGGATCTTATCTGTGCGGCGGGAAGACGGTACAGCTTGGCAGCTGCCAGTGGTGCCACAAAACTTTCGGATACGACGGAGCAGGCGGGGCTGCCGCACTGACCGACACGCTGAACGCCTATGGGAAAGCCTATCTGGCGGCCAACAGAACGTCGGCGGCGGTGACGGCGATCAACGATCTGGATTCGGACGGTGACGGTTACACCAATGCCGCTGAGATCATCGCCGGCCATTTCCCGGGGAACGCCCAGGACCATCCAGGTCTTGTCATGGCTCCCTACAGGGTCTATACACGGGCCCAGCTCGAGGCCATGGAACAGCACACCCAGTTCCTGTTGATGAACACGTCGAGGAGCGGTGATTTTTATGCCGAATACACAGGGGTTCCCATGAAAAATCTTCTGGATGACGCAGGTATTCTTCTGGGTTCGGCCACGGGCATCACGGTCTACGCTCCGGACGGATGGGCACAGGATCACCCCCTGTACTACGAGGCCGACCTGGAAATGTATCACGTTTACGGCAACGTACCTGATGAGGATTTCCAGTATCCCTCGGCCACCTATTACTACGATAACCAGGCGGACCAGGCCAAGAATCCCGATACCGGGTGGTGTGACTACAGCGCCCCTTCCTGCGTCGGGCGGAGCCATGGCGGGGCCATTGTGGTCGAGCATGGTCTTATGGCGATCCTGGCCATCAAACAGGACGGCGCTTATCTGGTTCCCGGCGTGCTGAACGATGAGAACAAACTGGACGGAGCGGGCCCGTTCCGGGTGGTGGTACCCCAGAAATACCCCAACGCACCGGACCAGTCCAGCAAGTCCAACGCTCAGGAGGTGATCTGGCCATACACGAACGACTGGGACCACAACGCCGGAGCGTGCAGCCGTTCAGCCACCATCATCAAGGTGAACCCCCTGCCCGAGGGGACCAGTGATATCGACATTCTCGAGGCGGGATGGAATTTTATCGACCAGCAGAAGATCATCATCTACGGCGCTATCAACGGAACGGATTCCAACGGTAACGGCATCCTCGACAGTGAGGAGGGAACTTCTGAATCGTCGGACATGGACGGTGACGGAACTCCGGATTACAAGGATACGGACACGGCCAGTGTCCGCCATGCCAAAGGGCTGTCCAACATACGGCTGCGTTGTTCCGCAGGGGATTTCAGCCAGATCCAGGCTCTGGATGAAACCGATCCGGCCCTCAACCAGACCGGAAAACCCACAGGCCGCTTGTTTCCTTACGGTGCCCTTCGGTTCAGCATCACCGGCTTGACCCCGGGGCAGACCGTGACAGTGGACATTGAGATGCCTGACAACGTGCCCACAAATGCCACGTTCTACAAGATCCTTTCCACGGGCTGGACCCTCCTCGAGCTGGGCAGCAACAACGGGGACAGGATTGTTACCCTCAGCCTGACCGACGGAGACCCCAATACGGATCTGGACGGGGTGGCCAACGGGACCATCGTGGATCCCGGCGTTCTCACTATTCCAACAGCCGGAAGCGGTGATTCGGACGACGATTCCTGCTTCATCCAATCCATGTTCTAAAAAAACCAGGGGGGAGGGGAATCCCCCCCCCCTGGTCTTGCTTTATGCGGATCCCCTATCCTTTCCTTCTGAAATAATCTTCCGTCCGGCACACCCGGTTGATTTTCACCGGAATCCCCAGTCCGTCCTCACGTTTTCCGTGAACCACAAATTCCGACAGACCGAACGGGGCCGAGGTGTTGCCCCAGTCGTAGGTGTAGCCCAGCCGGGTCCAGGGATAGGGGTAGAGGGCCGTGTACACGTTGTCGGTCCGGCTGGTGAACCAGCTGATGTAGTCCGTGAAGAAACCGGCCCCGTCCTGGTCGTCGTAGATCAGGGCCTCGCCGTCGAAGACCCGGAACAGGTCCGGGGAAAAGTCCAGCTCGCACTGGCCGTCGGTGATTTCCGGATCGGGGCAGGGCCTGAACAGGTCCTGGGGCCGCACGTACATTTCGAGCATATAGGCTTTTCGGTCCGCGTCACCCGGGGGGAGGCCCAGGATCTGGGCCAGACGCATGGGAGACGGCGTGCGGTTCGCGAACCGTCGCTGAAGTTCGGGGACCACCGTCACCCAGGTGTCGAACCGGTATTCGGGGCACTCCCTTCCTTCCCGGCAGGTGTCATCCGGGGCGCAGCCTTCGGGCGGGCACAGGTAGTAGGACGCCACCTTTTCCGTCACCCAGCTGACCACCAGGACCCGGGAACCCGGCCCGTCCTCCCAGATCAGGTCCTCGTTCCAGGCGGTGATCTCTGTCAGGTCGTAGGCGATTTCGTCCGGGCTGACCGTGGCCGCGTCCTCACAGGCTGCGGCGTAGGCTAGGTCGAGGTCCGTTTCCGCTGTTTCAGGCGGTTTTGAATCGGTGCAGGCGAAAAGGAAGAGGACGAACAGGAAACCCAGGACGGCCCGGTGAAGGCCGAAAAGGTTAGGGATCCGGTGTGATGTGGTTGGACAGGGCGTGTGCTTCATGGGCCTCCATGGATCGTGTGGGTTGATGCACCACGGTTCCACAGGGCGGCGGGCTTTGTCAAGTCGCTTTTGAAGCCGCAGTGGCCGAACATTGTTTGGCCGGAATTTCATGTGTGAACAAATGAATGGGTGTTTACATTCTGCCCAGTGAAAACAAATGTTTACTGGCAATCCCCGTTATGTTAATTTGAACATCTCACCCCCTCGCGTTTTAAACCTTTGTCATGAAAGGAGTGAACCATGGCACAGATCCTTCGAATCAACACCCGGGAAAAAACATCGGTGTTCGAAACACCACCAGCCGATCTCCTGGCCCTGGGCGGCAGGGCTCTGACGTCCAGGATGATTTTGAACGAAGTTCCCCCCACCTGCCATCCCCTCAGCCGTTTCAACAAACTGATTTTCGCGCCCGGCCTTTTGTCCGGTTCTCCGGCGGCCAATTCCGGGCGGCTGTCCGTGGGCGGCAAATCCCCTCTCACCGGCGGCATCAAGGAAAGCAACACCGGTGGGCTGGTGTCCCAGAAACTGGCCCGGCTTGGCATCCAGGCCCTGGTGCTCGAGGACAAGCCGGAGGCTGGGGAAAGCTCTATCGTCGTGATCCGGAAAGATCAGGTGGACATCCTTCCTGCAGATGAATACCGGGGCGTGACCACCGGAGACATGATCGAAAAGCTCTGGGACCGTTTCGGGAAGCGGGTGGGCGTGGCCGTGATCGGTCCTGCCGGAGAACAGAGGCTGACCGCCGCCTCCATCCAGTTCGCCGATCCCAAGGGACATCCCGGAAGGGCCGCCGGAAGGGGCGGGCTGGGAGCCGTGATGGGGTCCAAGGGAATCAAGGCCATTGTGGTGGACGATACGGGAGCGGACAAGGTTTTCCTCCACGATGCCGAAGCTTTCAAGGCCGCCAACAAGAAATGGGCGGATCTGCTGTTGAGCCATCCCGTGTCCGGCCAGGGGCTTCCGGCTTACGGCACGGCGGTCCTGGTCAACATCATCAACGAGGCCGGGGCCTTTCCCACGAAAAATTTCCGCAGCGGCCGGTTTGACAAGGCCCAGGACATCAGCGGCGAGACCATGGCGGAGAACATCGAAAAACGCGGTGGCGTGGTGACCGAGGGTTGCCATCCGGGATGCGTGATCCGCTGTTCCCAGGTCTACCATGACAAGGACAACAACTACCTGACCAGCGGTTTCGAATACGAAACCATCTGGGCTTTCGGGGCCCACTGCATGATTTCGGATCTGGACGATATCGCCCGACTGGACCGGCTGTGTGACGATTTTGGCCTGGACACCATCGAAACCGGGGTGACCATCGGCATCGCCATGGAAGGCGGGCTGATACCCTGGGGGGACAGCAAGGCGGCCATCGAGCTTCTGAAGAAAGTGGGCCAGGGCGATCCCCTGGGCAAGATCATCGGAAACGGCGCGGCCTTCACGGGCCAGGCCCTGGGCGTGGACCGGGTTCCCGTGGTCAAGCGTCAGGCCCTGCCCGCCTACGATCCCCGGGCTGTTAAAGCCGTGGGGGTCACTTACGCCACCACCCCCATGGGTGCGGATCACACGGCGGGTTACGGGGTCTGCCAGAACATCCTCAGTGTGGGCGGCTCCATCGACCCCCTGAAGAAAGAGAACAACGTGGAGATCTCCAAGGACCTCCAGATCGCCACGGCCGCCATCGACGCGGCGGGCCTCTGTCTTTTCGTGGCTTTTCCCGTGCTTGACCGGCCCGAGGGACTCCAGCTGATCGTGGACATGCTGAACGCCCGCTACGGGATCAGCCTCACCACGGACGATGTGGTCAAGCTGGGGATCTCGATCCTGAAAGACGAACTCGAGTTCAACCGTCAGGCCGGGTTCACGAAAAAAGACGACCGGCTCCCGGACATGTTCAAGGAGACGTTTCCTCCCCACAACACCACCTGGGATTTTACCGACGAGGAACTGGAAAAGGCCACGTCATTCTGAAATACAAAGGTATGGATATCCGGGAAAAAGGTTTTTGAGGTTTCAGCCGGACCCTTTTTCCCGGCTCACCGTGAAGGACAAGGGGTATGGCGACCCTGACATTCAACGCGTTTTCTTTTCTCCAGAAAAAATTGAAAGCCAGGCATGTGGACTGTGTCAACGCGCCCCTGGAGTTTACTGAAGGCCAGACCGCGGCCGAGGTGCTGAAGACTCTGGGCATCGGGCCGGAGGACCTGGAGGGCCTGTTTGTGAACGGCAGGATCGCCGGACTTCACACACGGCTTTACCACGGGGACAGGCTGGCGGTGTTTCCTCCGGGCACGCCGGGGCCCTACCGGCTGCTTCTGGGGCTGGTGAACTCCCGGGGCGAGACGAAAAATGAGGACCTATGAAAATCGAGGTGAAGCTGTTCGCGTCCCTGGGGCGTTTCAACAACGATCCCCTTCTTCGTGACGGCGGGTTCATGGCCTGGGAAGGCGCGGCAACCGTGGGCGACATCCTGGACCGTCTGGCCGTGCCCAGGGCCGAGGTCAAGCTGGTTTTTATCAACGGACGTCACGCCGCCATGGACACCCCGGTGAACGACGGGGACCGTATCGGGCTGTTTCCCCCCATCGGAGGCGGCTGATGAACGATATGATGAAAGACATCGAAGACCTGGTCTCGGAGGAGGTCAATCCGGCGGGAGACCGGGTGAAAACCATCGGCGACCGGGCCATGGCCATGGTTGCGGCAAAGCACGGATGCACGATCCGGGATGTTTCGGTCCGCTGCCTCCGGGCCGGCGTGGTGCCTTTGCGTTACCTCCGGAACGGGCCGGTGCTCAGTCTGGACGATCAGGCCCAGCTGGCCGAATCGCGGGTGGCCGTGGCCGGATGCGGGGGGCTGGGCGGCCAGGTGGTGCTTCTTCTGGCCAGACTGGGGGTGGGACGGATTCTGGTCATGGACCCCGACGTGTTTGATGAAACCAACCTCAACCGGCAGGCCCTCTGCCGGACAGACAACCTGGGGATGTTCAAGGCTGAAGAGGCGGCCAGGCAGTGCGCCCTGATCAACCCGGCCGTTATCGTGGAAGCCCGGGTCATGTCGGTGGATGACCGGACAGGCCCGGAATTGTTTTCCGGCGTGGACGTGATGGTGGACGCCCTGGACAACGCCGAAGGCCGGAGGGCCCTGGCCGGGATGGCCCGGGATTTGGGTGTGCCCCTGGTTCACGGAACCGTGGCCGGTTTCGAAGGCCGGGTGATGACCGTCTACCCCGACCAGAAAACCCTGGAAGTCCTGTATCCTGAAACAGGAGAACAGCCCGGCATGAACGCCGAAAACCTTCTGGGAACGCCGGCTCCTGCTCCGGCCCTAGTGGCCGTCTTCCAGGTCATGGCGGCCGTGAAAATTCTGCTCAACCGGAATCCCATGACCAGAAACAGCTTTTTTCACCTGGATCTGGACCACATGTCCCTTTTCACGTTTTTTCTCTGAGATGCCCAGCCATAGCCCTCGACCCTTTTGCATCGCTATAGGTATCGAACCGTTGAAGCATGAAAGATGTTTGATACGGTTCCCGTCATTGTCATTCCGGGCGGCCGGGAGCCTTTTGGCAGGTCTTGTGCTGAAGGGTATCTTGTGAATTCAATGCGCCCGCCATGCAAGCCGACCCGGTATCCATGCCCGCGAACGATGTGACGCATGAATTTTCGGGAACGGTTGCCCATGCCAGCGTGGATTCCGGGTCGGCTTCGGAGTTCGAGCCCGTTGTTTTTTTGAGTCCGAAGCGGGCTCAAATGCTTCGTCACGTTGGAGGCCGCCCGGAATGACAGGCTGGGGGCCGGAAACCTGGTTCGGACATTGTTTTTCAGTGTTCCAGCCGCTGCTTTCATATAAAATCCCTTGACAATACCCGGTCTTTTGGAGTTGATGGTGGTTTAAATCCAAAACACCATGATCTTTTTTGGGGGGCTGCATGACCTTGAAACGACCAACGCTTGCCACCGGACTGGCTTTGCTGGTGTGGCTTCTGGCCGCCTGGCCCTGTTCGGCGGAAGGGACAACCCCGGAAGCCGTCGGGAAAGCCTATTCTCTCGATGACCTTTACGACCTGGCCCTGGCCCGGGCCGAGGCGGTGAAAATCGCCCGGGAAAACGTGGTCATCGCCCGGAAGGACAAAACCAGGGCCCTGTCTGTCCTGATTCCCAGCGTCACGGCGTTCGGGAGTTACACCCTCAGCGACACGGACCAGGCGACGGACCCGGTGTTGCCCTCGGAAAGTTTCGACCTTAAAACAGGGGCCCTGGGCTGGGGCCTGCGTTTCGACCAGTCGTTCACCCTGAACGGCAGGGAGCTGATCGCCCTGGATATCAGCCGGGACCAGATCACGAGAAGTGAGACGGACCTGACCACGGTTCAAGAAAGGTACCTTCTGGAGGTGGCCACGGCCTACTTCCAGGTCCTGAGGGCCGCCAAGGGCCTTGAGATCTCCAAAGCCAGCGTGGCCCGGCTGGAAAAACACCGGGACTATGTGGCCGCCCGGCTGAAACTCGACGATGTGACGAAAACGGACATGTACCGTGCCGAGTCCGAACTGTCCGACGCCCGGGCCGCTCTGATCGCCGACCAAAACCGCCACCTCCGGAGCCAGGCCGCCCTGATGTCCCTGGTGGATCTGCCGGAACATTTCGTGCTGAAAGAGCCCGATGGGGCGGGGCCGGAACAGGCGGCGGCCGGTGTGGAACCTTTGCTCGGCCAGGGGCTGGCCCTTCGCCCGGAAATCCGCTCCGCCGAACTGGACAGGGTCGTGGCCGAGAAAAGCGTGGACCTGACCCAAGGCGACCGCTGGCCGGTGCTTTCCATCGAGGGTCAGTACGCCTGGTCCGACGAGGCCAACGAGGGAACCCTGGGCGGGGCGGCCCTGGATTACGACAAGGATATCTCGGGTTATTCTCTTGCCGCGAAACTGTCGTTCACCCTGTTCGACGGGGGCCTGAAACGGGCCGAAACAGCCCAGGCCAGGGCCAGGGAACGGCAGGCCCGGCACGCTCTGGACGAAACGAAAAAAAAGGTGGTCCTGGACATCCGGGACGCCTATCTCAACCTGTCCACCCAGAAGGGACAGCTGGCCTCCCTTTCGGACAAGCTGGCCTTTGCCCGGGAGAACTACCGGTCCGTTTCCGAAATGTACCGGCACGGTCTGGCCAACAGTGTGGATATGATGGACGCCAACACCCTGCTCGTCTCGTCGGAGCGGGAGCTGTCCGACGCCCAGTACGGATACCAGCTGGCCGTCCTGGCCTTGAAACGGGCCACCGGTGAGCGCCTGGCTCCCGGCGGAACTGGAAAAGAATAAAAGAAGGCATGAAGATCATGAACCTGTTCAAAAAAATCAACCTGCGAGCCGCGTTTCCCCTGATTCTCCTTTTCCTGGGTCTGATGGTTCTGGGGATGTGCGCCCAGTCGAAAAAAGACCGTGTGGAGAAAGAAAAGGCCGAGGCGGTCCGGGAAAACATTCCCCCGGTCCATGTGGTGACCCTTGAGATGAAACCCCAAACAGTCCGGGACCGTATCAGCCTGCCGGGAAACCTGGCGCCCTGGGTGACGGTGGAGGTGTCCGCCGAAGCGTCGGGCCGGATACTTAAAAAGAACGTCAACGTGGGGGACCGGGTGGTGAAGGGGGCGGTTCTCGCTGAAATCGACGGGGAGAAATACACCAACGCCTACCGGTCGGCCAAGGCCACCTACGACAACGCCCTTTCCACGAAGCAGAGGCTCGAGGCCCTTTATAAGTCGGATCTTTCCAATAAATCCGACCTGGACGCGGTTTCGGCCCAGATGGAAAACGCCCGGGCGGCCATGGCCATCGCCTCGGTGGACCTGAAACACACCCTGGTCCGGGCACCTGAATCGGGCATCGTGAACAAGGTGTACGCGGAACAGGGCCAGTTCGCCGACATCGGAAAACCGGTCTGTGAAATCATCCGAACCGATCCCATCAAGGTCAAGGTGGGAATTCCCGAATCGGACGTGAGCGCCGTCACCAATCTCAAGACCTTCAAGGTCACGGTGGACGCTCTGAAAGGCCGGACCTTCACGGCCAGGAAACATTCCCTCAGCGGCACCACCAGCTCCCTTGCCCGGGTCTACGACCTGGAACTGGTCATGGACAACCCGAAAGGCGAGCTTCTCCCCGACATGTTCGTGCGGGTGGATATCGTGAAAAAAGAAATCCCCGGAGCCCTTGCCGTTCCATTATACGCGGTCCTCAGCCTGAACGGAAAGACGGTGGTCTACGTGGAGGAAGAGGAAAAAGCCGTGATGCGTGAGGTTGTGACCGGAGCCCAGGACGGCTGGATGCTGGAAGTTACGCACGGGCTGACCCCCGGAGACCGGGTGATCACCGTGGGCCAGCGCAGTGTGGCCGACGGCCAGAAGATCCACCGGGTGCGGGACCATGAGACACAGGAGAACCTTTTGAAATGATCGTTTCCGATACCGCCGTCACCAACCGGGTCAGCGTCATGGTGCTGTGCATCCTCATCCTCGTGGCCGGGGTTTACAGCTACAACGCCCTGCCCCGGGAGGACGAGCCGGACATCACCATTCCCTACGTGTTCATCTCCACCACCTACAAAGGGGTCTCGTCCACGGACATCGAAACGTCCATCACCATTCCCATCGAGAAGAAACTCAAAGGCCTGAAGAACGTCAAAAACATCCGGTCGGTGAGCGCCGAGGGCGAATCGTCGATCAACATCGAGTTCATTCCCGAAACGGACATCGAGGCGGTGCTCCAGAAGGTCAAGGACAAGGTGGACGAGGCCAAACGGGACCTGCCCACGGACCTGGAGGACGACCCCTCGGTGTACGAGGTCAATTTGTCCGAGATGCCCATCGTGGTCTTTTCCCTGAGCGGCGACTGCGGGGTTCCGGCCCTGAAGCGCATCGCCGACGACCTGGAAGAGGACATCGAGTCTGTCCAGGGCGTGCTGGAGGTGGATGTCACCGGCGGCAGCGAACGGGAGATCATCATCGAGGTGGACCCCAAGAAACTGGCCTACTACCACATCCCCATCACGGCCTTCAGCGAGGTGGTGCCCAGCGAGAACACCAACACCAGCGGCGGTTCCATCACCCTCGGGGACGGGCGCTACCAGCTCCAGGTTCCCGGGGAGTTCAGGACGCCCGATGAAATCTACGGAATCGTGATCGCCACCTTCGAGGGGCAGCCGGTCTACCTCAAGGACCTGGCCAGGATCGTGGACGGGTTCAAGGACGAGACAAGCCGGTCCCGGCTGAACGGCCGGGAGTCGGTGAACCTGTCGGTGAAAAAACGAAGCGGGGAGAATATCATCCGGATCTCCCGTGAGATCGACCGTTTGATCGACCGGGAAAAACAGCGCTGGCCCCAGGGAACCCACATCACCAAGATGATGGACAAGGCCAAAAACATCCACCTGATGGTGACGGACCTTGAAAACAACATCCTTTCGGGCCTGGTCCTGGTGGTGGGTGTCCTTCTTTTCGCCATGGGGCTCAGGAACGCCGTCATCGTGGCCATGGCCATTCCCTTTTCCATGCTGATGACCTTTACCATCCTCCAGGTCATGGGGATCACCCTGAACATGGTGGTCCTCTTTTCCCTGACCCTGGCCCTGGGCATGCTGGTGGACAACGCCATCGTCATCGTGGAGAACATCTACCGCTACATGGAGCAGGGGGTGCCGCGCATCCAGGCCGCCAAGCGGGCCACATCGGAAGTGGCCTATCCGGTGATCGGCTCCACCCTGACCACGGTGGCCGCCTTCGCGCCCATGCTATTCTGGCCGGGCATCATGGGGGAGTTCATGGCCTACCTTCCCCTCACCCTGATCGTGACCCTTTCCTCCAGCCTGTTCGTGGCCCTGGTGGTGAACCCGGCCCTGGCCTCGTATTTCATGAAGATCACGAAAAAGAAGGCCCTGGCCCGGTCCGCGGTATCCGCCGACGAGATCGAGGGCAAAGGGGAGGAGCCCATCGTCATCGAAGGCCCGATCCTTAAAACCTACGCCCGGCTGATGGATTACTGCCTCGCCAACCGCATCAAGGTTCTCGTTTCCTCGTTTCTGATCCTTCTGGTGTTCATGCAGATCTGGATGCTGGTCATCGGCATCGAGAAACCGGTGGAGTTCTTTCCCAGTGTGGACCCCAAGAACATCTACGTGAACATCGACCCTCCGGAAGGGGCGGACCTGGAGTACATCGACGCCATCACGAAACAGGTGGAGGTGGCGGTGGCCGGGGCCGTGGACAACAACCTGACCCTGGGAGAGCAGTACGCACGGGCCTGGACGCCCAGGACCCATGTGAAGCGCGGTGGGGACACGTTCACCGGCCCCACGGATTTCGACAATGTGGAGCATGTCTACGCCACGTCCGTGGAAAAGTTCGGCAGCAAGCTGTTCTCCAACATGTCGTCCAACCATATCGGCATCCAGTTTCTTGATTTCGAACAGCGGAAACGGCCGTCGGCTGTCGACCTGATGGAGATCCGGAACCGGGTCCAGGGTATTCCCGGAGCCAGGATCACGGTGATGGAGGAAGAGGGCGGCCCGCCCACGGGAGACCCCATCAACATCGAGATCGCCGGAGACGATTTCAGGACCCTGGGTCTGATTTCGAAAAAAATCCAGGACACGATTTCGGAGATCCCTCTGATCCAGGACGTGCGGGACGACTACATGGACAGCATTCCGTCGGTCCAGGTGACCATTGACCGGCAGAAGGCGGCTCTCCTGGGGCTGTCCACCGGGGCCATCGGTTTTGCCCTGAAAACGGCGTACAACGGGTACAACGTGTCCACCTACCGTGAAAACGGGGAGGATTACGACATCACGGTCAAACTGGCTCAAAGCGACCGGGAAACAACCGACGTGCTCCACAACCTGATGATTCCCACACCCCAGGGGCAGCTGGTTCCCCTGACCACCGTGGCCGAGATCGGGTATTCCGGCACCCTGGGCGACATCAACCGGATCAACCACGAACGGGTGGTCACGGTGAAGGCCAGTGTGGACGAAAGCCGGACCACCGGTTCGGTTCTCCGCATGGAAGCGGAAAAGATGCTCCGGGGATTCAAGCTGCCCGAAGGCTACAAAGTCACCTTTACCGGGGAAGGGGAGGCCCAGGAAGAAGCCGAGGATTTCCTCGGCAAGGCCTTTGTCATCGCTCTTCTGCTGATTTTCCTGGTTCTCGTGACCCAGTTCAACTCGGTGACCCAGCCCCTGATCATCATGACCTCGGTGATCCTGTCACTGGGGGGAGTGTTTTTCGGGCTTTCGGTGATGCGCTTTCCCTTCGGCATCATCATGTGCGGGGTGGGGGTGATCTCCCTGGCCGGCGTGGTGGTGAACAACGCCATCGTTCTCATCGACTACACCAACAAGCTGAGGGACCGGGGCATGGAGCTGAACCAGGCCATCGTCTCGGCCGGAGCCACCCGGCTGAGGCCTGTGTTCCTGACAGCCGTCACCACCGTGCTGGGACTGATCCCCATGGTCACGGGTGTTTCCGTCAATTTCCGGGAGCTGAGCGTGTCACTTGTCAGCGAGACATCCCAGTACTGGAAATCCATGTCCGCCGTGGTGATCTTCGGCCTGGCCGTGTCCACGTTCCTCACGCTCCTGGTGGTGCCCACCCTGTACTCCCTGAGCGAATCGGTCTCAGCCCGTCTGGCCCGGCTGTTTCCCCATGAAAAGGACGGCTGATCTGGCCGCCATCATTCCTTCGCCGGAGTCTTTTCCGAGGTCACCAGGTCGTAGGTCAGCACAAAGGGCAGTTTGAAGGCGCTGACAAAAACGTCGAGAATGCCGGAAGAGACCCTGGACACGGGTTTGGGCAGAAAACGGGTCCGGGGGTTGTCAAAGGAGCCTTCGACCACCAGGGGCACGGAAAGCAGGCTTTTGTTTTTTCCGCTGATCAGAGGCCCGGCGATGGGGATATGGTAGAAGATGCTGTCCACGGCCTTGAACGGCGAGGCCAGGACCAAGAGGTCCAGGGCCTTGTCTTCCAGGTCCACATGGCCGGTGGCGTAGAGGTTTATGCCCGCACCTTTCACGGCACAGCGGGTGATGTGGAGGTTGTCGCCGGTGATGGTGCCTTCGATGTCCATGGAATCGTAACGGTAGCCGGTGGACAGAAGGTGTTTGACCGGATTTTGGGAGAAAAGCTCACTGAGGTCCAGCAGGGAAAGGATCTTGGTCAAAACCGTGGATTTCTGGACCACGCCGTCCGTGGCCCGGACGGTGAACGACCCCTTGCGGATCATGGACGGGGTGCCGGAAAGGGTTCCTTTGACCGACAGGTCGCCGGTCACCAGGGCACTCTGAACCCCGAAACAGGCCAGGAGTTCCTGGACGCCGGTTTGTTTTTGCCGGTCAGAGGCAAAGGCGAGGTTCATGTCCAGGGAGGGAAGCTGGATCTCCCCTGAAAAACCCACCCCGCAGACACTGCCCGATGCCACGGTGAGCAGGGCTTTTTTCCTGGGAAGAAAGTCCAGGGTGCCGTTGATCTGTGGGAAAAACAGCTGATCGAAATTTCTGTCAGGCCCCGCGCCGCTTTCCATGCGGGCAAGCCCTTCCACTTTCACTTCGGCCCTGTTTCCTTTTCCCATGAACTGGGCGTGGTCCACGCGGATCGTTCCGCCGTCCTTTCTGACCAAAGCGTTCCGGACCGACAGGGGGCCTTTCAGGTAACCGGGCATGGTTCCCTGGAGGGGGATTTCAATCCAGGCGTCGCCTTCCAGGTCTGCCCGGATCTGGTCTCCAGCTTCCAGCAGGGCGGCCAGGGTTTGGCCTGCAAGCCGGCCTTTGAATTTTCCTTTGACCGGAAGATGGGAGCCCTTTTCCGGAACGCTGCCGTGGATGTCGGCCCGGTCCGTGGCCTTGACAATGGACAGTTTCCGGACCTGGGCCCGTCCCCGGTTGAAGGTCAGGTCCATCTCGGTGCGGACCGGCCCGGCATCGGGGTCTTTCCGGACAAAGGTGCCGCTGACATTTTTTTCAGGCCCTTCCCAGTCGAGAACCAGGGGGGCCAGATCCAGGGGCAGCCGGGGAAACAGGGCGGGAGGAACCAGGCCCTGTTTGATCAGAAAGGAACGGAACGACCGGTCCACGGTTCCTTTCAGGTTCAGGCGGCCCGAACTGGGACCGTCTTCGGGAAACTCCAGGACGCCCTCGAGAGTGAAGGGGCTGTGGTTCATGGTGACAGTGGCCGTGGGGGCAGTGATTTTTCCCGGCTCGAGTTTCAGGTCCCGAAAAGAGACCGAGGCTGTGGAGGGCAGGTGAGAGCTGTCCAGCACCAGTCTGCCCGAATCGGCGGTCACTCTCCAGTTAGGACGGGACGGTTTTGCCAGGGCGCTTTTCAACGAGACATTCCGGAGTTCCACGGAGCCACGGATCGTTTTGACATGGGGCCTGATTTTTGTCCTGAGGTCGGGAAACATGGTCAGGAATTTGACCGCATCGCCAGCGTCCAAACGGCCTGAGAGGCTTTGGATGCTCAGGTCCCGGTTTCGTCCAAAGGAAAGGGAACCGGTGCTTTCACGGACAAGGTGGGGTCCGATCTGTCCTGAAACGTTTCGCCAGGTAAGGTCTTCCGGTGTCACGGACAACCCTCCCGAGGCCAGGGTGATGTTCCGGCCGAGGGCCCGATGATAGGCCCTGGCCTGGAGATTGTGGACCGTGACGTAGGTTTTCAGGTCAGTCAGATTGTCTTTCAGGGTGAGACGGGCCTGGGCCCGGCCGGAAAGATCCTGGAACTGGGCCAGAACCTTCCGGACCTCTTTGCTGTGGATGTAGGCGTCGAGAATGCCGGGAAGTCCGGACAGAGCGGCGTCGATGTCCGTTTCCAGGAAAAAATGGTCCACCTGCTGGCCCAGGTCCAGGGCCAGTTGCCCGTTCTTAAGGGTGGAATCTTCCAAACGGGCGCTGAGGTTTTCACCCGTGAGCAGGCCGTTGGTCAGGGTCAGGGGGCCCTGGAGATCCCGCAGGACGAAAGATGACCCGGGAAGGGTTATCTCTCCCCGGACAGCCCTGGCCCTGGCGTTCATGCGCCGGATGTCCCGCCATTCATCGTGACGTCCTTTGAAGACGAAGCCCAGGTCCTCCAGGCGGCCGGAACGGATCAGGCGCCCGAACAGGGTCTTGACCGTCCTGTTTTCAGGGGCCAGCGTGGTGAGGACCAGGCGAAGGCCTCCCAGGTCCAGGTGCCGTGATGACAGGGCCAGATCCCAGAAGCACCATCCCGAGGGATCGTGGGTGAGGGCGAGCTTCGAGGAAAGGGCTCCGGTGTAGGGTGATTGAAGACCACCTTCGATGTCGAGGCCCGATTCCCTGGACAGCACCCGAAAATCGATGCCGGTGACCCGGCCTTCGGGTATCCGCCCTTTCAGACGGGCCAGGGGGCCGTCCACGGGAAAGGTGACACGGCCGTTGACGATCTTCAGACGGAAGGGCGGCAGTTTCATGGTTTCGCAGAAGGGTTTCCGTTTTGGATCAGGTTTTGAAAAAAGGTCCTCCACCTTTGAAAGGGACCTGACCCGGAGTTCCGGTGATTCCACCCGGATGCTGGTCAGCCGGATGCGGCCCCGGATCAGTTGCCTGAGTTCGGCGTAGAAGTGGACTTCATCCACGGTGAATACGGCGGCGGGATGTTCGAGGGTCACCCCCGTGGCCGCCATGTGGGGAACGGGGAAAAGCCTCAGGGAAAGGCCGTCCATGCGTGAGACGACCCTGTAATCGTCGAGCAGCCGTTTTTCAAGGTTGGCCCGGACAAATTCCGGGCCCTGGCTGCGGACCAGGTAGGCTGCGACGGGCATCAGGACCAGAACGGCCGCCAGCAGAACGAGACCGGCAACCGCGGCTTTTTTTATGAAACGCCCCTGTTTTTTCACGGGCTCGGCCGGAATCCTGTGCTCCGGTCCGGGACACGGGGAAGGCAAGTCGGGTTGCTTCGTTTCACGAACGTCTGGAATGTCGGGAGGGCTTGGCTCCATGTCTCAACGGTCCTTTTTATGGGATGATGTCGTGATGAGGAACACCATAAGACCACATGGGGATCGAGTCAAGAAATCATCGTTCCCGCCATGTCCGGTGAACTGTGTGACGGCATAGGGAGAGGCGGGCTGGATATCACAGGTCACGCAGGTGATGGGTTTTGATTCGTTCTTTTTCGGCTTCAGCCACTCCGGCTGTTTCCGCGAAATCGTCCCATCGCGCCAGAGCTTCCGCCACCTCGCCGATCACCCGTCTGGCCTGACCGATGGCGAAGCGGTCGGCCACAGCCAGGATGTCGTCCCGTGTGATGCTTCTGAACGCGCCGTTGACGGACATCAGGTGCTGATTTGTCCATTGGCCCTGGGGGTTGTGGGCGAAGGTGATGTCGTAGGCCGGGGCCAGTTCCCATGTCCCGTTTTTCTTGAGCATGAACGAAATGTTTTTGGTGTGATCGTCACAGTTGGCGGCCATCACGTTGAACACCATGCGGCGGAACGCCTGTTCCAGGGCGTCAGGGCCCAGCTCCAACTGGAGAACCGTATGGAAAAGCTGGCTGTAGTCGTGGGTGGCTTTTTGGTTGAAATCCAGATGGGCCATGGCGCACAGGGTCTGGAGGTGATGCTTCTCATCCCCCTGTCTGTCGAACCGTTGCGTCATGAAATGGGCTCTGCCGTTTTCCATGAGAAGACGGCAAGGGCTCATGGTGATTCCTGCGGAAACAGCCATCAGATGGTAGGCGTATTCGATTCTTCCGTAATCCTGGGAGCAACCCAGCTCCGAATCCGTGCCCATGCCGTCGAACTTGAGGAGCCAGTGCTCGAAACCCTGGGGGGCGTCGAACTGACCGGCCCGGATTTCCTGAGTCTCGGGATTCCAGGAAATGGCCGCCTTGGCCCTTGCTCCTCCTGCGGATGTTCCCACCTGGACGATTTGCGATATGGCTGCAAAGGCATGGGGATCGGAACCGATGTCCCCGCGTACGGCCTGTCTTGCGTTTTCAACCAGCGACGAGAGTTCAAGAGCTGTGCCGGACGAGCGATGGGAGCCCCTTGCCGGTTTGAATTCAAGCGCCCCCATGCCCCGCTTGCCCATGTAGGCCAACCGGTCGAGGGCCGTGATGTTGTCTTTATTCACACCTTTTGCGGCCATCCATGCGTCGATGAGAGCGTTTCCGAAGTCGTCAGGCAGGGCGTCGGCCAGCATGGCGGGCAGTCTTTTAAAAGTGTTTTCAGGAAGTTCGGGAAAAACGAACGGGGTTCGGCTTCGGGACAAGGGCATGGTGAGGGGGGCGGGCTCGATTCCCTGCCGGACAAACGACGGGGCGTACTCGAAAACATAGTAGCCCAGCCGTGGGTCAAGGGCCACGGCTCCCATGTCCCTGTTCCAGAGCCTGACGGTAATGACCGATACGGGTTTATACATCCTTATCCCCGGTCCTGGGCGCGTAGACTTTCTTGCGCGGCTCCTTTGTTTTCGCCATCTGGAGAGGGCTTACCGTGGTGACGGGTGACAGGCTTTCCAGCCATTCGGTCCGTTCGAGGATTCTCAGCACTTTGATCAGGGTTTTCAGTGTCACACCCTTGCCGCCTTCCAGGTTTTTCACTGCGGACCAGGACACACCGGCCCTGTCCGCGAGAACCCTCTGGTCCATGGACATGCGTATTCGCATCTCCCTGATCTGGTCTCCCACGGTTTTTTCCCATTCTTCGACGGACAGCAATCTCATTTTTTCTTTAATAGCCTTAAATGCATCTTTTGAGTTAAAATAAAATTATTAAAGACTTAAATAAAGCTTTTGTAGAAAAATGTCAAGAGGGATCTGGCGGGACAGAATCGTCAGCCCCGCCCGCTTTCATCTTAGCCGCATTTGGAAAAGCCGCAGGAATGGCAGGTCATGCAGCCTTCCTCGAAGGCAATGGTCATGCCGCATTCGGGGCACACATCGGCTTTCAGGGAGTTTTCCGCTTTTTTCGGTTTGTTCGTGATCTTGTCCTTGTAACGTTTCTCCAGGACCCGGCCGATGGCGTCGGGAATGGAAAGCACAGGGCCGCCTTTCTGGAACACGGCATGCTCGCCGCCGATGCCCTTGATCTGTTCGACGATTTCACCCACGTCCACGCCAGACCGGAGGGCCAGGGACACGAGACGGCCGATGGCCTCGGTTTTGGCGGTGGTGGATTTTCCCGATTTTCCGATGGTGGCGAACACCTCGAACGGCCGGCCCTCGAATTCGGTGACCGTGACGTACAACTGGCCCATGCCGGTGTTCATCTTGGTGGTGAAGCCTTCCAGGGTTTCGGGCCTCTCCTTCATCCGGTAGGACACGGACCCGTTGCTGTGGACCACCTCCTGCTTCTGGCCGTTGGTGAACGAGAGCACCTGGTTTTCCTTGCTGCCGTCCCGGTAGATCGTCACCCCTTTGCAGCCCAGGTCGAAGGCCATGTCGTAGATGGCCATGACATCCTCGGCCGTGGCGCTTTCCGGCAGGTTCACGGTCTTGGACACGGCGTTGTCCGTGTGTTTCTGGAAGGCGGCCTGCATGCGGATGTGCCATTCCGGGGGCACGTCGTGGGCCGTGACGAACACGTTCCGGATGTCTTGGGGGATCTCGTCCAGTTCGGCGATGCCGCCCATCCGGGCGATGGTGTCCATGAGATCCTTGCTGTAGAACCCTTCTTCCCGGGCTTTTTCCTCGAACCAGGGGTTCACTTCCACCAGCTCGTTGTTGTCCATGACCCGCCGGACGAAACTCAAGGCGAACAGGGGCTCGATGCCGCTGGAACAGCCCGCCAGGATGGACAGGGTTCCCGTGGGGGCGATGGTGGTGGTGGTGGCGTTTCGCATGGGGCAGTCTTTCTTGTTTTTGTAGACGCTCTTGCCGAAGTTTTCGAAGGTGCCCCGTTCCCGCCCCAGGGCGCAGGACGCCTTGTGGGATTCCTTCTGGATAAAGCTCATCACCGAGTCGGCCAGGGCCAGGGCCTCTTCCGAACTGTAGGGGACGTTCAGGCGGAACAAGAGGTCGGCGAATCCCATGACGCCCAGGCCGATTTTCCGGTTGCCCTTCACCATGGCGTTGATTTCCGCAAGGGGATAGACGCTCATGTCGATGGTGTTGTCGAGGAAGCGCACGGACAAGTCCACGGTTTCCTTGAGGGCCTTGAAATCCACAACGTATTTTTCGTCCTTTTCACTCCAGATCACGAAGTTGGCCAGGTTGATGGAACCCAGGTTGCAGGCCTCCATGGGCAGAAGGGGCTGCTCGCCGCAGGGGTTGGTGGACTCGATCATCCCCAGTTCCGGCGTGGGGTTGTCCTTGTTGATCCTGTCCAGGAAGATGATGCCGGGGTCTCCGTTCTGCCAGGCCTGTTTGATGATGCTCTTGTACACGTCGGCCGCGTTCAGGGTTCCGGCGGAGTCCCCGTTTCTCGGGTCGATGAGCTTGTAGGTCTTGCCGGCCCGGGCCGCCTTGATGAAGGCGTCGGTGACGCCCACGGAGATGTTGAAGTTGTTCAGCTCCCGGTTGTCTTTCTTGCAGTGGATGAACTCCAGGATGTCCGGATGGTCCACCCGGAGAATGGCCATGTTGGCGCCCCGGCGGGTTCCGCCCTGTTTGATCTGCTCGGTGGCCGTGTTGAAGATCTTCATGAACGACACCGGACCTGAGGCCACGCCGCCGGTGGTTCCCACCCGGCAGTCCTTGGCCCTGAGACGTGAAAAGGAAAAGCCCGTGCCGCCTCCGGATTTATGGATCAGGGCCGCGTTTTTCACGGTTTCGAAGATCTGATCCAGGCTGTCTTCCACGGGCAGTACGAAACAGGCGGCCAGCTGCCCCAGTTCGTTGCCCGCGTTCATCAGGGTGGGGGAGTTGGGCAGGAAACGGAATTCGGTCATCATGTCGTAGAACCGGTCTTCCACATCTTTCACGTCTGCATCGCTCGCACCGTAATTCTTTTCAGCCTGGGCGATATGCCGGGCCACCCGCCGGAACAGGCCTTCGGGCGTTTCCACCACGTTTCCGTGGATGTCTTTTTTAAGGTACCGCTTTTCGAGAACGGTCAGGGTGTTGTTTGAAAGGACAAGGCTTTTGGCTGAATCTGGCGTTTTACTCATGGACGGTCGTGCTCCCCTGTGTCTTCTTCGTCATCCTTTCTTGGCCAGGACAGAAGGCAGGGCTCTGTTTTATCCCTTTTTACGTGCGGGGAAATCCAGAGTCGTCTTTTCTGTCGCTTGGAAATGAACCGAAGGCTATGGCGTTATGGTTAAGGATCGTTTGTGTTTCGAATCAAAATACATACACCATATTGTGTTGTCAAGAAAATATTCCACTATATGAAGGATGGGCTTGGATTCAGGATTAATGCTTCTGGCTGAGAAGCACCCCGGCGAAGATCAGGCCCGAGGCCATGAACTGAAAGCTGGTGAAGGTCTCGCCCAGAATCATCCAGCCGAGAAACAGGGTGAACACGGGAATCAGGTTGACAAAGGCGCTGGCCCGGCTGGCCGGCATCTGGCTCACACCGTAATTGTAGAGAAAATAGGCCGCCATGGTGACGATGGCCCCCAGGTACAAAATGGCAAGAACGGCGTCGAGATCCACATGGCCGGGCATCCGTGTTCCGGGCAGGAACAGGAACAGCCCGAAAAACACCGTGCCGATCAGGGCCTGGACCGCCGTGAGGAAAAAGGCCGAGTGGCGTTGGGTGAGTTTTTTCACGCTGATGGTGTAGCCCGTAGCCGAGACCATGGCGAGGAATTCGAAGAAATTGCCCAGGGGCGGATTGGGGGCGTAGGGGGTTCCGGTTTCGCCGGTCACGCTGAGAAGGACAGCCCCTGACAAGGCCAGGATAAATCCCAGGAGGGTTTTCAGACGGAGATGTTCCTTGAGAATGAAGACCGCCGCAAGAGCCACCATCAGGGGCAGCATGGCGGTGATCATGCCGGCCTGGGACGCGGTGGTGTAAACGATGGCCCGGGCTTCGAAGGTGAAGTACAGGCAGGGCTCGAAGAAGCCCATGAGCAGGATGGGTTTGATGTCGGCTTTTTGGACCTTTTCTTTTTTCAGCCGGCCCCAGAACAGGGCGAAACAGACCGTGGCCACCAGCATTCGGCCGAAGATCACCACCATGGGGTCGTAGACTTTGAAGGCGATTTTAAGGGCGATAAACGACCCGCCCCAGAGAAACATGGCCGTGACCAGGCTCAGCACGGGAACGGTTTTTCGAACGCCGGGCGCCGTGAAAAAGTCCCGGACGGATCTGTGATTAGGGTGGAAAATCTGTTTCAAAACGTCGCCTCGCCTGTTAACGTCCCTAAGGCGCCAGCCGCCGCAGGGAAAGACGGCATCATAACAGAAAGACGACCGGGAAAACAGATCGGACCCGAATTTTATTTTACCGGATTTTTGTCTTGATTTTGATCGTCATTCGAAGTAAATCCAATAGCACTTTGGCCGATGTAACTCAGCTGGTAGAGTAGCTGATTCGTAATCAGCAAGCCGGCGGTTCGAATCCGCCCATCGGCTCCAGTAAAAAACAAGGGTCTGCAGAATCGTCTGCGGGCCTTTTTGTTTTTGCCGGTCAAAGGTTCCGCCGTCTGTCCATATGGACCGGAGCCCCCATCCGGGAGGCGTTGAGCTGTCTGTCTGAACGGACAGTGAGAAAGGATTGTTATTGAACCGGAAACTCGAAAAAAATCCCAGACACGGCAGAGAACTTCGGAATGCGTGGCTCCTGTCTGTTGCCTTTCTGTCTCTTTTGGCCGGCCTTGTGTATGTTGAGCGTCTTCATCCCGCCATTCTGGGGTTTTATGCCCTGGCCAGCGTCTACACATTCCTGATTTTCGCCAGGGATAAATCCGCCGCGAAAAACGGGCGATGGAGGATTTCGGAGAAACATCTGCACCTGGCCGCCCTGCTGGGGGGATGGCCCGGGGCACTGGCCGCCCGGAAAACCTTTCGCCACAAGACCGGCAAACGGTCGTTTCGGGTCGTTTTCTGGCTGATGGTCCTTGCCAACAGCGGAACCCTTTTCCTGCTTGTTTTTTGCAGGGAACTCGCAGGGTGTTTTGGGTGGGCTTAACCCGTCATTCCTTGCCATGAAAGCTTTCCCGTCGTTTATCCTTTCCACGGTGATGGCAACGAACCCGGTTCGTATTGTCGAATTTAAAAAATAAATTGATCCCTGATCGATGATGGTGTATAACCTGTCAAATTCAATCTGACGTGGTTTCCTCCGGCCTTCGGCCCTGTTTCTTTTTTCGTTTCTCATCATCACCTTTCTGGATGAATCCGTATCAATGGGTTCACGTGTTATCTACAAGCGTATTTCGTGATGTTTCAGATGTCATCATCAACTTTTCAGGAAAGGAGAGGTGTTATGATCCGATCACGTATGTTCAAACCGCTTGTCGCAGCGTTTCTGGTTCTGTTGATCATGGGCTGCGAAAGTCAGGACAAAGACCTTTTTGTGAAAGAAGACATTCTCACCTGGATCGGCGACCTGGTTGCCTTGGGGGACAGGCGTCCCGGCTCGGCGGCAGAGCGTTCGGCCCAGCAGTACGTCATGGACAAGTACCAGGAGTTCGGCCTGACCAGCATCACCCGGGAGCCTTTCGATATCAGCGTCTGGGATGCCGGGTCATACTCCCTCAACGTAGACGGGCGGGAGATCCCCTGCTTCTACCTTCCCTACTCAACCTTCACGGAAGACGATGGCCTCACCGCCGACATCGTCTATCTGGGAGAGGGCAGGGAAGCAGATTTCGCGTCCACGGACGTGGCCGGGAAAATCGTGGTGGTGGACATCCGGTTCGGCGCTTTCGAGCTTCTCGGGATCACCATCATCGAAGCCGCCTGCTGGAACGTGACCAACTGGAGCGCCTACGACCTGGCGGTGGAACGTGGGGCGGCGGGTTTTGTCGGTATCCTGGTGGACTACTTTGACCGGAACACGTTCTACGCCCCCACGGACAACCCTTCCAAGCCGTTCGCCAAACGCACGATTCCCGGGCTCTGGCTCTCCCGGAGCGACGGGGAAACCCTGCGTGAACATATCGCCACCGGGGAAAACCCCCGGGCCACGCTCACGCTGACAGGCACGGTGACCGAGGGCGAAACAGCCAATGTCTATGGTTTCATTCCCGGAAAGACCGAGGAGATCATCCTGGTCCACTCCCACCATGATTCGGTGTTTAAAGGCGCAGTGGAAGATGCGTCGGGCACGGCGGAGGTTCTGGCCCTGGCCCGGTATTTCGGCAGGGAAGACGCGCCGAAGATGAAACGAACTTTGATGTTTCTCTCGGCCACCGGGCACTTCTACAATTACAAGGGTCATGAGACGTTTCTCCTGTCCCATATGAACGATCTGGTGCCCCGGATTGTGGCCGACATCTGCATCGAGCATATCGGGAAGGAAGTGAAGGAGGTCGATGGTCAGATCGTCCCCACTGGCCGCAACAACCTTACGGGGATGTTTACCACCCGGGACTGCCTGGGCCTGATCGCCGCAGAAGCGATTGTCTGTAACGGCCTGTCCCGCACGCTGGTCGTGCCTTGGGCCAGGGAAGATGAAATGGAATCCGACGCCCTGTACTACCATTACCTGGGCATTCCCGTGGTCAGCCTGATCAGCGCCCCCCTGTACCTCTATGACTCCATCGACACCATGGATCTGGTGGCCGACGACCAGCTGGTGCCGGTGGCCTGCGCCTTTGCGGATATCATCAACGCGGTGGACAAGGTTCCCCTGTCCTATCTCGAATAAGTAAGGAGGCGATATGAAAAACCGTATCCTCGTGATTCTTGTTCTGGGGTGTATCCCGTTGGTGGCCTGGGCCGGTGGCCGGAACGCCACCCGCTACCCCATCGTGCTGTCCCATCACTGGTCCGGAACGGCGGAAAGCGCGTTCAGGGGTGACGATGTGGTGGGAGGCGATTTCAAAACCTGGGGTGTGAAACAGGCCCTGGAATCGGAAGGTGCCATCGTGTATCAGCCCGACAAGACGCCCTTTGCCTCCCATGAGGTGCGCGGACGGCTGCTTTACCGGAAATGCGCGGGGGACACCCTCGAAGAGCAGCTCTGCGAAGACCCTGAGGCCGAAACGGTGGACGGGGTGGAACTGGCCATGATCGATTACTGCGCCGACACCCGAAAACGAAGCGCGGAATACACGTCCTACGAGGACTGCATCGACCGGGTGAAGATCAATGTCATCTGCCATTCCCAGGGGTGCCCGGACTCGCGCTACATGATCTCCGCCGTGACCAACCGCCTGTCGGGCAAACCGATGTATAAACATGTGGCCAGCTGGACCTCCATCGCCGGGGCGAACAAGGGCACCCGCCTGGCCGATCTGGCCCTGGGACTGGTTGACGACTGCGACGAACCCGAATGCCTGGGCCCGGATTTCATCGAGTCTATGCTGGAGGCCAACGGGGTCAAGGTGAACGGCCAGTGGGTTCCCGGCGGATACGATTCCATCGTGGGCCTTTCCCGGAAATACATGACCCAGACCATGGATATCACCTGCAACCCCTTGTGCGAGGTCTGTCCTCCAAGCTTCAACAGGGCCTATCCCAACCTTCCGTCGATCTATTATCAGTCGTACAGTTGCCGGATTCACTGGCCCCACGCCTGTTACGAGGCCACACGGCTCACCTGGCTGCTGATGCTTGTGCTCGAAGGCCAGAACGACGGCTGGATGTCCCTGGATTCCCAGAGGTTTCTGACCTCGGGCAGCCGCCCCGGCGATCCGAAAACCTATGTCCACGACCGTGGGGAAATCCGGGGGGAAACCACGGTGTTCTGGGTGAACCATCCGGGCATCTCCCACATGGGGATCAGCAATTCGCGGGTCCCAGGCTTGAGTATCGTGGATTGCAGCCCGTTTCTGAACGATCCCGAAATATTCTACTTCAGCCGCGAAGGATTCTACCAGGATGTGGTGGAAGACCTGAAGGAGAGGGGGTTCTGAACGACGGCCATCCCATAGCATCGCTATCGATCCGCTTTTCGATATCGATACCGATAGCGATCCCGATTGCGACAGCATGGGCATATGACCCGTGCCAATGTTCCATGGGATGGCTCGGCCTTCTTGCCAGCCGGGTGTTTCTCCTGTAAAAAACGTGGGGATGACATCAGGAAAACACCCGGCTTAAAATCAGGAGGCAGAGTTGGACGGTTCGATGAGACAGCGGCTGAAGGCCATGGCCGATGAAAAATACAGGGAGTTTGCGGTGTCCCTTGTCCCGGGATGCGACCTGGAGTTTCTGGGTGTCCGGCTTCCCCTGCTCCGGAAAATGGCCAGAGACATCGCGAAAAGTGATTTTCGCAGCTTTCTGGCTGAAACGCCCGGCCGCTGTTTCGAGGAGATCATGCTTCGCGGCATGGTGATCGGCTGCGCCCGGATGGACCTACCGGAAAAGCTGGACCATGTGGCCACGTTCGTTCCCCTTGTCACCAATTGGTCCATCTGCGACAGTTTCTGTGCGGGTCTTAAATTCGCCCGGGACCACCGGGAAAGGGTGTGGGATTTCCTTCAGCCTTATCTTGGGTCGAATGAGGAATTTCAGGTCCGTTTCGCCGTGGTGATGCTGTTGAACCACTACATCGAGGAACCCTGGCTGGATCGTGTTTTATCCGCCCTGGACAAAATCCGCCATGAGGGCTACTACGCGAGGATGGCCGTGGCATGGGCCGTCTCCATCGGCTACGTGGCCTTTCCCGAAACGACCCAAACCTACCTTGACACTTGCCGTCTGGATGACGTGACCTTCAACATGGCCCTGAGGAAAATCACCGAATCCCTTCGGGTGGACAAAAATACGAAAGACATGATCCGGAAGATGAGGCGGTAGAGTTGTGACGCCTTCCTATCCAGCCGGATTCTCTTTGATGTAACGGCTGAACAGCACCGACGAGCAGATGGTGAGGAATTTGGAGCGGTCCGTGTCGCTGCGGGACGAGATGATCAGGGGGGCGGAAACGCCGGGAACCACGTTGGCCACGGTGCCACCGGCCGTGGCGATCCAGCTTTTGTAGATCACATTGCCGCTGACGATGTCCGGGGCCACCAGGATGTCCGCCCGGCCTGCCACGCTATCGTCGGCCATGCCTTTCTTTTTCGCGTACTGGGGGTAGAGGGCGATGTCGTAGGACAACGGCCCGGAAACAAAGGCGTCTGTCCAGGGTCTCCGGGCCAGGCTCCGGGCAAGAAGGGACGAAGGCACCGACGGCGAAGGAATTTCGTTGGCCCCCAGGATGGCGACTTTCGGGGTGGTGACGCCCAGGCTCCGGGCCACGTCCAGGGCGTTTCCCACGATGTCCAGGCCGCTTTCAGGATGTCCGTCGGGAAACAGGGCGGGGTTGATGCCCGGATCCGTGAGAATCACCAGCCGGTCCAATCCGGGGATTTCGAAGATGCAGACCAGGGAAAGACGGCGTGTCGAACTCAGGCCGCTGTCCCCGGCCAGGATGGATTTCAGAAACACCGCCGTGTTGATCTCGCCTTTCATGACCATGCCGGCCTCGCCGTTTTTCACGTAGCCAATGGCCTGATGGCAGGACTCCTGGTCTGTGGACGCGTCGAGAATGTGGCAGCGGGACAGGCAAGCTCCGGACAGACTGGACAGAGCCTTGATTCTCTCGGCGTCTCCCGTGAGAAAGACCCGGCTGACGATGCCTTGGGCCATGGCCTCCTTGACGGCGTTGAGTGCCCGGTTATCCGGCGAAACAAGGGCAAGGGCCGCTCCTCCCGTGCGTTTCGCTTCGGCTGCCAGATCCTCCATGGTCCTGATCATCATTTTTTTCTCCCCGTTTTTCACGGTTATGCCGGATAGCGGTTTACCGATTCCCCCTGTTCAGTCACGCGTCGTGCCGCGTCGATCAGGGCTTCCAGTTCGTGTTCGCCGGGCTCCACGAAAACAGGGGCGATAAACCGGACTTTGGCTGTGAGTCTGCGGCAGATCTCGTCGCTTCGGGCGATGCCCCCGGTGATCACGATGCCGTCCACCTCGCCGTCAAGGGCTGCGGCAAGTCCCCCGATTTCCTTGGCGATCTGGTAGACCATGCCTGAAAGGACCAGCTCGGCGCGGCTGTCGCCGGTTCCTGACTTTTCGGTCAGTTCGCGGATGTCCGTGATGCCCAGGTAGGAATAGACCCCGCCTTTGCCTGCGGCGGCCTGGACCAGGGAATCGGGTGTGAAACGGCCCGAGCGGATCAGATCACAGACCCCGCTGACGGGAAGCCCGCCCGTGCGTTCCGGGCTGAAGGGGCCGTCGCCTGAAAGGGCGTCGTTCACATCCACCACCCGGCCTTTTTTATGGGCGCCCACGGAGATGCCACCGCCCAGGTGGGCCACGATCAGGGTGATGTCATTGTAAGATTTTCCCATTTTCTTCGCCACGTTGCGGGCCATGGCCTTCTGGTTCAGGGCATGGAAAATGCTTTTGCGCTCAAGCCCCTCAAGGCCGGTGAGCCGTGCCTCGGGCGCCAGTTCATCCACCACCACCGGATCGGCGATGTAGGCGGGACAGTTGCATTTCTCCGCGAATTCCCGGGCCAGGATGCCGCCCAGGTTGGAGGCGTGCTGGCCGTTCACCCCGTCGACCAGGTCGGCAAGGAGGGCGTCGTTCACGGCGAACACCCCGCCGGGAACGGGCCGGATCAGGCCGCCCCGTCCGATGACGGCCCTGAAAGGCTGAGCCGAAAGAGCCTTGCTGTCCAGCCAGTCGGCGATGGTCCGGAAACGCATGGCTTTCTGGCTGTAGATGCTGGGGTAGGTGTCGATCTCGGACCGATGATGGTCGAAGCTTCCCTTGATCATCGCGCCGTCCCGGTACACGGCGACTTTGGTGGAGGTGGAACCCGGATCAATGGCGAGGTAGGTCATGGCGAACATCCTGATTCTGTATGGGTTGTGTTATGGGTCGTTTTTCAGGGCCTGATTTTTGTGTGAAACGTATCATGGCCCCGGGCGTCCGTCAACGGTGGCGGTATCGTGTTGCAGGCCGGCAGGAAAAACAACCGGGTTCCATGAAAAAATTCATGAAACCATGGCCTGTGCCGATAATATAAGTTATAATCCTGAAAAATTCTCAGGAGACCCCACCGGATACATTCACGTTAAAAATGAGAGGGTACCACCTTCAGGGCGAGCAGGTGTTTCGCCAGGTGAGTGATTGCTTTCAACCGATTCAGAGGAGAGGCCCATGTTTGTATTTGCTGCCGTGTCATGTCTTGTCGCTGTCGGCGCTATTGCCGCGCTTTTTGTGATCACCATGAAAGCCGGGCGTGTCAAGGAGAAACTGAACAGGATGGTGGTGGCCCTCGATCCCACGAAAAAAGGAGCGAGTTCCAGGAACATCGACGACATCATCACGGAAATCGACGGGATCCGTCTTCAGAAGCTGCGGCTCGAAGCCATCGTGGAGGCCACGCCCTTTCCCATGCTCCTCGCCGATGCCAAGGGCCTGATCATTTCTGCAAACCAGGCGGGGCTTGAGTTGCTTGAAATCGACGATAAAAAGACAGACGATTTTGTGGGACAGACGGTCAGCGCCTTTTTCTACAACGAGCCCTCGAGGCCCTCGGTGACCGACAAGGTGCTCCAGACCAGGACGGCGATCCGGGGCATCGAGGCCTCGCTGAAAACGAGAAAAAACAAGGTGATCCATGTCCTGGTGGATTCGGGACCGATCATCGCGAAAACAGGAGACCTTCTGGGTGCTTTTTCCATAGCCGTGGACATCACCCGCCAGAAGATGGCGGAACTTGAGGTGAAGACAAAAAACGAGGCCCTTGCCAAAATGCGTGTTGACGCGGAAGTGATGTCAGCCCAGCTCGCGGCCTCCATCGAGGAATTCCAGAACACGGTCAAGGAAATCCAGAGGCAGGTGGTGGGGAACGACGATATCGCCAAAAACATCCATGGGTTCATGGAACGTTTGAAAAATTCTTTTTCCGAGTTCAATACCACCCTGATTCCGGTGATCGACGGGGTGGCCACCCTGGCCCAGGATCTCGGGGATATCCAGGCGGCCACCGCCACCATCAAGACCATTTCAGAGCAGACGGACATCCTGGCTCTGAACGCCCGGATCGAGGCGGAGCGGTCGTCGTCCACCGCCGGAGCGAGCAACGAGGGATTCAAGATCGTGGCCAAGGAGGTCAAGGATCTGGCCATCAAGGCCAAGGAGATCACCGGGGAAATCATGAAGATCAACGATCATATCGGAGACGTTCTGGGGTCTTCGTCCCATTCCCTGGCTGTGATGAAGGAAAAGTTCGACAAGATCACCCAGGACCTGGGATGCAACACCACATCCCAGGATCTGGCCTCGGTTTCATCGGACATAAGGAACATGCTGTTCCAGGTGGACGAGGCGATCACGGACATGAGCCGTTCCGCCTCCAGCCTGAACGCCCTGATCCGGGATGCGTGAGAGGGCTTAACCCCTGACCGCCATTTTTCCGAAGGTGTCCACGCTGCTTTCGAGGTAAACGGGGTTTTTTTTCCTGTCTGTAGCCAGAAAGCCCTGGATCTGGAAATAAAGAATCCTCTGCTCGTCCTGGTACATGAATTTCACGGCGACCTGGGACAGCCTCGGCTCGCAGGCCCTGATCACACCGGCGATCAGGGCTTCGATGTCCGACACCGAATCGGGAACTTCGGCTCTCAGGTCGGAGAAATCAGGCATGCCGTAACTGGGGTTCATGAGCGTGGAGCCCTGGCGGCTGTTCAGCATTCTTCGCAGATGCTCCACCACGGAATCCACCGCGGTCCGGGACGGGCTCAGCGAAGACGCTTTACTCTGGCAGTTTATCCTGTCGAACAGACGCAGGTTTTCCATGCATCACCATCCTTTGAATTCCGGCCGGAGGGTTTAACCTGCCGGCCGTTTGGGCGAATTCCAAGCATCACACCGGGCGTTTCCAGGCATCTCCCGCTTCCTTCTTGGCCACTTCGTGGGTCCATTTGATTTCCGCATAGGTGAACGACACCTTTTCCATGTGGCGGAACGGTTCGTTTTCCTTGAGGAACGCGATGGGCATGTAGGGTTTCACCTCCACCACGATGGCGTCCTGAAGGGTGATGGTGAAGTAGTGCTCTTCCGCGCCCATGGGGTCGATGCGGTATTTTTTGATGGTCACGTTCTTGAGCTGCTCACCGGAACACAGGGCCTGGTAGATCATCGGCGAGGATTTGTCCACTTCCTTTTCGATGGTCAGGGGGCTGTGGATGCGTTTCCCGCTGGGCAGGCCGCTCTGGGGGTCCCGGGGAATATGAACTGTATGATCAAGGCCATAGACGAGAATGGACCCTTCGCGGCCTTCCATGTCGCAGTCCCCTTCGATTTTTCCCTGTTTTTTCCCTTCGATTTCCATGTGCAGTGTCATTGGCATGGTCTTTGTTCTCCTTTGCTTTCCGTTGACGGGTTGTTGTGCGCGACAGATGTCACGATTTTTCCAGTTTTCCCACGAGGCTCAAGGTGAACGAGGCTCCTGAGTATTTGAAATGGGGCCGGACCTTAAGGCCCACCCTGTACCAGCCGGGTTCGCCGGGGACCTCTTCCACGATCACCGAAGCGCTTTTCAGGGGTTTTCGGCTCCGTACCATGGGAAGGGGGTTTTCCATGTCCACCACGTACTGTCCGATCCACTGGTTGAGTTCTCTCTGGAGATCCACCCGTTCCTTCCAGACGCCGATGTTTTCCCTCTGGATGACCTTGATGTAGTGCGCCAGGCGGTTGATGATGAACATGTAGGGGAGCTGGGTTCCCAGGCGGTGGTTTGTCTCGGCCTCCCGGCCCTCGGCGGTGTTGTCGAAAATTTTGGGTTTCTGGATGGAATTGGCCGAGAAGAAGGCCGCGTTGTCGCTGCCTTTCCGCATGGTGAGGCCGACGAAGCCTTCTTCGGCCAGTTCGTATTCACGGCGTTCCGAGAGCAGGACTTCCGTGGAGATCTTGCTCTGGATGGCTCCCATTTCCTCGAAGGTGTGGACCGGCAGTCCTTCCACGGCCCCACCGCCCTGGGGACCGATGATGTTGGTGCACCACCTGTACCGCGAAAAGCTGTCGGCGATGTTGGCGCCGAAAGCAAAGGCCACGTTGCCCCAGAGGTAGTGGTCCGTGGCCGCGCCGGGGTCTTCCCTGTAGTCGAAGGATTTCACCGGTTCCGTGTCCTTGCCGTAGGGGAGGCGGAGAAGGAAACGGGGAGCGGTGAGGGCGATATACCGGGCGTCTTCCGATTCTCGGAGGGATCGCCATTTGGCGTACTGGGGACCCTCGAAGATGCTTTTCAGATCCTTGAGGGTGGCCAGGGATTCCCAGGAATCCACCCCGAACATGGACGGGGCCGCCGCTGCGATGAACGGGGCGTGGGCCATGGCCGCCACACTGCCGATGTATTCGAGAAGCCGGATATCCCGGGGGCTGTGGTCGAAGGTGAGGTTGCCAAGAATCGCACCGTAGGGTTCTCCGCCGAACTGTCCGTATTCCCGGGTGTAGATGGTGCGGTAAAGGGCGGATTTGGTCACTTCCGGTGCATCCTCGAAATCTTCGAGAAGCTCGTCTTTTGTGGCGCTGAGCACTTCGACCTTGTTGTTTTCCCTGAAATCGGTCCGGTCCACGAGAAATTTCAGGGAACGCCAGGCCGATTCCACGGCCTGGAAATCCGGATGGTGGAGCACTTCGTCAAGATGAAAGCTGATTTTTCGGTCGATTTCCGCGATCATGTGATCCACCACGGCCCGGCTGACACGCTCACCCACGGATTCCGAAGCGGCAAGTTCGCCGATCAGGGCTTTCAGGCCTTTCATGGTCAAAGCATAGGCTTCGTCATCCGGTTTCATCCGGGTGGCGTCGATGATGTCGTCAAGAAGGGGGACCGCTTCAAGGAGCTGGTCGTCGGCCAGGGACTGCTGCTGGGTCTGGGTCATGTTATCTCCTTTTCCTTTACCTGGACTGGAGGCCAAGTTCTGAGAGGAGTCTTTCCCTCTGGGATGGGCTGTCGATGAGATCCTGGATTTTTTTTCGGAATTCCGGGATGTTGCTCAATGGTCCCTTCAGCGCCATCAGGGCGTCTCTCAGGTCGAGCAGTCTGGAAAGTTCCGGAATCTGGCTGGCCACGGCCTCGGGGCCGAAATCTTTCATGGATGAAAACCGCAGGGATACAGGCAGTTCCGAATCCGTCCCGTTGTTCAATCTGTCCCTTACCATGAGATCTACTCCCACATGGTGCGCCGCGAGCACATCGTTGAAGTTGTCCTTGTCTATGGATATGGCTTCCCGTTCCTCCAGACGTTTCCCGTCATCTCCTGAAAAATTCCCGATGACAAGCTGCTTGAAAGGGAGTTCCACGGTTTTTTCCTGGTTTCCCGTTGCGGATCTGTAGACGATGTTGACTCTTTCCTTTGGCGCGACCGATGCGTCCTTGGACATAATGACCCCCGTGAATCGAATGGTTGTGTTAAGGGCGGCGGATATCTGAGTGATGCCGCCTCTTTTTTGTCAGACATGTACCGGCAGGCGCGGGCTGGTCCGTCCTGGATTGAAGCGTTTTCACATCCATAAGGGACGGCGCTTCGTGCCGGTTTCGTTGTTTTTTTTGTTTGTCGGATGGGCGGAATGATCTTTGTCCAGATCGTGACGTGACAGACGATGAACGAACAAAGGGTTCCTTGAAAATACACAATAATGACCGGTTATATAGTTCTAAAAACAATTCAATGCAACACTTTTTTATATTGTTTCATAAATTAAAAAATATCCGGTAAAAAATAATTAAAACAAGTTATTAAAGTATGGCGTGTCGGTTGATGAAGGGTTTTTTGACAGAATTAAAAAAGTAACCAGTTGATTTATAATGTAACGAATATAAGATTTAATGAACGCTGGTCACAAATCATAACCAGGCAAAAGAAAACCGGACGGCCGGAGACCGGGTTTTCCTCCGGCGATACCTTGGTTTCAGAAAAAAATCCCCTGTGCCGCATCGATTCTGGCCATACGGACAAGAAGGTCATTGGGTTTGATCCGGTTTTTCAAATCAGGGCATGGGCGAAACCCCCGGTGCAGGGTTTTCAACAGGGTCATGGCCAGGTCGGGGTCCCAGCTATCGAGGTTGTGCCGGGCCATGGATTCAATGATGGCTTCAGCCTGGGCCGCGGCAGAGGGTGTTTTTTTCGACGCGGCCAGGATATTGAAAAGCTCCAGGCGGTACAGGAGCGCGCTTTTTTCAGATCCACTCCGGTTGATTCTGTCCTGGAAAAAAACGGCGGCTTCCTGGAGGTCCCCGTGGGTTTTCCATCGGGCCAGGGCCTGTTCGGTCTCTTTGTCCGGGGCCCCGGCCATGGACAATCCGGAAACCGGGTCCTGGGACGGTTCCGGTTCTTTCAGCCAGTCCAGGGTTTTTTCCGAGGCAAAGGGGGAGCCGTCTGAAAAATGAAGGTCCTCCACCCCTTTCAGCCGCAAGACGAAACACCGGGTTTCTTCGGTAACGGCCCGGCAGGCGATTTCAAAGGAGGGGCCCATTCGGGCCAGGGCAGTGTGGGACAACCGGTTCAGGTCAAGAAGGAAAAGATTTCTGGAGCTGTGAAGGGCGCTTTCCGACGCCCGGACGAGCCCTGCCCAGTCCTGGTCTCTTTCCAGGGTTTCAAGATGAAGCATGAGCTGGGATGGCGGTGGCAAAATCCGGGTGACCGAGTCTTTTGAAGCAGGCAAACATGTCAGGGGTTCCCATATGGCGAATCGCAGCCAGCGGTAAGCCTGGGGATTGTCGGGACTGTGGTCGTGCAGGATTTTTGCCGCCTGCCGGAATCTCTGGAAAAGCGGACCGAGCTGTTTGTGGACCGCGAGGGGATCGGCCAGTTCCTGGTCGAACCGCTTGTCAAGGGCGGGCCCAACCGTGCCGCGCTCCGGTGGGGGGAGTGTTTTCTCCCGGGGAGCCATGGGTTCGGGCGGGCACTCGATTTGGCGAATCACCTGTCCCAGGGGGGGCAGGCTGTTCACAAGTTCCGGACGATTCGTGAGAAACGTGTCGATGGTCTCAAGGTTGAGACGTATCTTACGCACGGTCTCATGATCGGAGCCATGGTGTGCCCCACTGTCCATGGCCGACTGGGTGTTTTCCATCCACCAGGAAAGGGCGGCGATCCGGCCTTTGACCCGGTTCGGCGGGGGAAAAAGTTTTTCCCAGTATGTGGTCAGAAGGTCGGACATAATGCCCGTGCCCTGTTCGAGGCCAGTTCCTCCGTGCTGATGGGTAAGGGCCACGGCCAGGTAGCTGGCCACGAGCAGGTCTTTGCTCTGATCCCTGAGAATGGCGGCCGACAGGGAGGCCACGGTGTCCCATGAAAAGTCGTCCCTGGACGAAGGCGACGACCGCTTGTCCATTTCCTGCTGAAGTGAGGCGTAAACGTCCTCATACCTCACATCGCATCCGCAGGGAGCGTCCGGAGAAACCGGGTCCATGCCCAGTGCTCTGATGTTATCGTTCATGGCTTCCTTTGACTTGGCTGTTCCAGAGTCTGTGGACATCCGCCGGCTGGAGAGAGCGCCTGAAAACGACGGTCCGGCAGGAACCGGCCCTGCCTCCGATAAACACGGCCCGGGGTTCGGCCCTCGTCCGTGTCTTGAAAAGGCCGAGCAGCTTGGCCACCGGCTCCAGCACGTTGTCCGGGTGTCCCACGTCCATGCAAACTGAAAAACAGTCCATGCGACAGAGTCCTTCCACGTTGTTCATTTTATTGATGAAATCCGAAGAGTGCCGGGATGGCGACCCCGGTATCCGAAGTTCCATATGCTTCATCCGTTCCCGTCTGTGGATGCAGGAACGGAGGGTTGCCGATGGAGGGGAGACCCGTGAAAGATGCCGCTCAAAATCCCGGATGGATCTGGCCGTTCTGCTCGAAACCACGGCCAGGTCCTTCCAGACGGTTTCGCAGAAAAATGGCCAGAGGTCCCAGTTGTCCGAAAAAATTTCCCGTGGTTTACCCTCACCCAAAAGGAGAAGGGGGTGGCTTCTTCCGAGACGGTCCGCACTGCTTTTGACGTGTCCCAGAATCAGTTTTTCGCCGGGGCCCAGGGCCCAGAAGTTCCAGGCCACGTCGTTCAAACGACCGAGTTCTTCGGGAATTTTTGAAAAGCCCAGATCCATCCAGGCGGAAAAACCTTGGAGCAGAGGCGTTTCTGTCCCCACACGGATAAAATCTCCGGCCAAGGGGTGTTTGCCGAATCCGGCGAAGACCCATGACGGGGGTTTTGCGATCAGTCCGAACATGGGACGATGATCTCCGGCGCTTTGCCCGCGCTCGAGTTGAGAACCGAAACCACGGAACGGCTTCCGGAAATTCTGTACCGGACCTTGACGAACCGGACGTTCATGCGTTTCAGGGCGGAATCCGACTCCGGAAAATCTCTCGGGCCAAAGGCGCGCTGGCCCTTTTCGAAATCCTTGAGAAATCGTGGAAAAGCCCTCGGCCCGGTGTACAGCCGCTTGAGGGTCAGGTCACCGATGCCCACCTGGAGAAGCACATCGCCGCACTCATCCGGGTTCCATTCGAACTGCCGCCCGGCCGGATAGTTGAGGTAATTCAGAACCTGGGCCGAACCGGAACACTGGAGTTCAAGCCGGGTCATATGGGGGAGCACGCCGGCCTCCGGGTTGGTGTCCGTGGGCATGCCGTCGATCCTCACCTTGTAAAGGCCTTGTTCTGACTTGGCGGAAATGGAGCTTTTCGTGAGATAGGCCAGAAAAGCGTTGTTGAACACCAGGGTTTTTCCCCCGATGTTCCGGGAATAGTAGCCCCTCCGGGCGTCCCGGCCGATGAAGGGGGCTGCGGGGCCTTTGACAAAGGTTTGCACAAGCCCTCCGTCTTTGCCCATGAGCATGTCGGCTTTGACTTTGGGGTCCCTGACGCCCTGGACTTCCGCGAGTACGGTTTCGTTCCAGAGATCCTGCATGTGACAGGCGGCTTTTTCCGCCGCAAGGCTCCAGAGAAAGTCCATGGGGCTGTCGATGAGCCGGTCGGCCACAGCGCCTGTTCCGGTCCGGTGGGCCAGGGTTGTCTTCAGTTCGTCCGCATGACGGAGTGAGACGGCCAGGGCGGACTGGCCCATGGCCGGATCTTCCGTGAACACGTCCGTGGCGAGTTTGAAGGCCGAAGGCCGTGAGGTGGCGGTCAAGGCCAGGTTTTCCAGGCTCTGTTTGTATCGAAGGTAAATGTCACCTTTGGAGGTAAGCGCCTCCTGTGAAATCCCTCCCAAAGCGGCCGGTTTCGATTTTTCCAGAAAAGCCAGGCCCTTTTTCTTCACGGTTCCGGCCAGGTCCTGCTCTGTGGCCGCCTCCGGCTTTTCCACATGGTTTCGAACGGCGGAAAATTCCAGAATCCGGGAGATCCATTCCGGTGCCGGTTCGTGTTCGTCCAGGCAGACCGGCAGTTCACGGGCCATGACGTCAAGAAGGGCGACACAGGGGCCCCGGCCCGCAGCGATGTTTTTCGCCACGGTCATCTTCTCCCCGGGACCGGCAAGGGTGGCCGCGCCGCCGGGGAAAGCCACGGCGAATTTCAGCCAGGTCTTCCGGTACGTTTCCCTGTACCAGGATAGAAACCCGGTTTTTTTCGCGTTCAGATCGCCCGGGTTTTCCAGGGAGTTTTCCAGTTCGTCGAGAATGTCCATGATCATCCGGAAACCTTGGGCGGTGAAAGCCGGTCTCACCTTTTCATCCGGGGAAACGTTCCGGCTTCCCCCCCAGAAACTTTGGCGGGTCAATGGGTTTCCCCCGGCATTTTCATTGCACCAGTCGATCATCCAGCGCAGGGAGAGATCGGGTTTTCCGGCCAGGTGGACCAACTGGGAGTGAAGACGTTTTTTTTCCGTTTCGAGACCGTCCCGGGTCTCCCACACCAGGTAATGAAGGTAAAGGCTTTCCATGCGGGAGGTGTCTTCCGGTGTCAGACCCCGGTCTTTTCGTGTCACGAGCCAGCTGAAATCGGGGCTGGCCAGGGATTTTAGCGTTTTCAGGTCCGCACCTTCCAGGGCTTTGTCCAGCAGCCTGATCCTCCGGGCGTAATGGGCCACGGTCCGGCCCACGGAAAAACTGGGGGTGGCATCGCTGAACTGGCGGGCGTCCCTGTCCATTTCCCGGTCGTAGGCCATAAGAAAATCCCCGGAAAACTTTCGGCAGAACAGGGCCTTGGCTTCTTTTTCCATTTGTGAACCCTGGGTGAGGCCCAATTCGGGAATCCACCGTTCACTGTTTCGGATTTCCACCTTGGCCACGGCTTTTCTGAACCGGTCCAGCTGGTCCAGGGCCTGGTTGAAACGGCCGGGAATCGAGGCGATACTTCCGGATTCCGCCAGGTCTTGTCCAGCCTGACGGACAAGAAGCAGGGTTTTTCCAAAGGAGGTGGTGCCCAGGCCGCAAAGGACGATAAAAGCCAGAATCCAGGCCGAATAACCCAGGATGCGGGTTTTGAGCTTGAAGGTCAGGCTTCGGCGGGTGGGGGTGAACAGGCTCCGGTCGGCCGGGAGAATGGAGGCGAAAAGGTCCTGGAGAAAACAACTCTGGTCCCGGGACGCTTCCGGGCCTGTTTTTGCTGTGGACCCGGGTAAATGGGGCCGGTCCTGGCGGGCGCTGGTGAAATAGAGGCCCCTGAGAAAGGGCGCCTCCCTGTAGGCGTTGTGGGAAAAGGCTCCGTGAATGAAGGGTTCAAGTCCTTGTTTTATCCGGTGGAGCTCCCCGGGAAGGAGAAGGAGGTCAAGATCCAGTTTTTCATGATGCTTACTGCCGGCCATGTGAAGGACCACCTGCCGGAGACGATCTTTCAGGCGGGTGAACACACGGTCGAGGAGGGGTTCGGAACCGTCTGATTCAGGAAAGCCGATGGACCCCATGGCCTGTTTCCGGGCTGTTTCAGGCAGACGGCCGGCGAAATTCCGTATGCCGGGGACAAGGTCGCATTTGGTCACCAGGACGTAGACAGGGAAACGGACGCCCAGAACCTGCATCAGCTCTTCGACCCGGCATCTGATCGTTCGCCCCTCGTTCAGGAGTTCCGACTCAGACGATGAGATAAGGCGGTCTGCGGCCACGGTGACCAGAAGCCCGTTCAGCGGCTCTTTTTTCCTGTATTTTGAAAGCTGGGTGAGGAACAGGCGCCACTCGTCCCGGTCCCGGTTTTCGTCAGGCTGGGTGGTGTAGCGCCCGGCTGTGTCAAGAATCACGGCCTGCTCGAAAAACCACCAGTCGCAGTTGCGTGTCCCTGAGGTTCCGGTGGACCCGGACGGTGAACCAAGCGGGGAAGAAAGTCCGGAATTCCGGATGGCCGTGGTTTTACCTGATCCGCTTTCTCCCATCACCATGTACCAGGGCAGGACGTACAGGGGGTTGCCCTGGAGACGGAGGCGGGAGGACCGGAGGTGAGAGACCGCTTCTTTCCAGCGCCTGGAAAGTTCATGGGATAAGGGCTGCTCGGAAAACCCGTCATCCGGGCTCTGGGCTGTCAGGCCGTCGATGAACTTTTTTTCTTTCCGCCTGGACCAGAGGGCCTTGAAAAAGAAAAGAAAAAGGGTTGCGCTCAGGATACCCGCAGAGGTCAGGATACCCGGAACGGCCCCGTGTCCGGTGAACATGCTCAAAACAGGAGGCAGGGCCAGGATTGTCAGGATGAGCGAGGCGAAGACGAGACGTTTGATCAGCTGCATGGTCAATGAACCCTGTGAATGAGGAACTCGTGGTTCAGGATGAATCGGTAAAGGCCGTAAATAAAAAGGAAAACAGCAACGGGGCCTGCACCAAGCACAAGGTGGACGAGCAGGGACGAGGACCCGGCCGGTTTTTCAGGAAGGGTGTGTTCAGGATCACCGTAGGCTTCAGGGAAAAGGCGGATGTCCACCTCCCGGGAAAGAAGGTTCGCCGGCCCGGCCAGCCGTCTGAACTGCTCCTGCATGATTTTCCGGCGCAAGCCCCTGTCCTCGTCGGTCAGTCCGTATCGCCCTGAAAAACCCAGGGCCAGGCAGAGAAAGTAGACTTCACGCACCTCCTTGTCCTCTTCCTCCAGCTCCTCAAGCCGTCTGTAGAATTCCACCCCGGCCCCGGTGGTCTGGTAGTAAGTCCGTTGGAGGAGCTGGCGGTGCCAGATAACCTTGCCTTCAAACTCCGACTTCATCACCGTTTCGTCGATCCAGGCGAACACGGCGAACCGTGCCCTGTCGTAGGCGCCTTCATCCAGGCCATGGCTTTCGGCCATGGTTTTGCTTCGGGCCGCCAGTTCGGAAACCGTCCGGCACAACCCGTCTCCGGAGCAGGAGAGGACCACCGGATGGTCCATGGCCCGGGACACATGGGTGATGAGCTCCAGAAAACAGTCGGCAAGACGCATGTCAGTCTCCTTTTATTACCATGAGTTCCATTTTCAGATCTTCGGGTGGATCATACCAGAACAGGGCGAGACGGCCTTCCTCCCGGATATGGCCGAACATCTCACCCTGGCTGGCCAGCCGGAAATAAATGCCCTGGTTTCTCCGTGGAAGCTCTTCGGGGGGCGCGGGAAGGTATTCGACAAAAGCCCCTGGCAGCGACCGTTCCACGATGATTTTCATCTGGCCTGGCGAGGCTACCTTGATGCTGGTGTCGATGGCGCTCAGCACGGATTTCGGGTCCTGGTCCGTTCGGATTACAAGGTAGTACCGGGGGTTGCCTTTGAACAGGTTTTCCGGCATGGCGCAGGTGTAATACGGGTCGGTGAACGTAAGATCGAGGATGTGATCCGGGCCGGCAGTGATTTCGGCGAGCAGGTCCCTCAGAAGGATTTCAGCCCGGCTGAAACAGGTCCAGAGATCCTCGTGGTGGTATGGGGGCAGCCCGGAAGGACCACCGGCTTTCGATGGCTCCGGCAGAGTTTCGGATGGTCCAGGTTCCTGGATGCTTCCTTCGGCAAGACCAAAGACGTTTATCCGGCCTGAAAAGGAGGACAGTTCGGCAAACGTCTGGCGGATCACGGCGTAAACGTCCCGGGGATGAAAGGCGCCGGGCTCTTTCCTGACCTGCTGGAAAAACGGGACCACCCGGTTGAGGGCCATGAGGACCAGAAGGGAGGTCATGTTCCTGGTGCCGGATTCCGCGCCGTGGATGCTGCGTTTGTGTTTGAAGGAACCCAGCTCCAGGGCGCAGGCGGTGATGGCGTCCCCGATGCTGAGGATCGTTTTCAGAAGAACGGGCGATGAACCGGCTGTCACGCAGGGAGGAACGTATTCAGGGGACAGAACCGGGCCGCTGTCGCGGCTGATCAGCCTGGCCACGGGAATCAGGTCGTAACCTGTCACATGGGAAAGCTCATCCTGGAAGAAAAGGCGCAGCGCGTAAACCATCCGCCGGATCTCGGCCGGCTCGCCCTCCTGATAAAGGTCGGCCACCCGTTCGGCCTCGCCGGATGCCAAAAACCGTGTGTCCACCACGGGAGTCTCTCGGGTTTGTGGGCTGGCCGTTACATTGGGTTGTTCATGTTTCCATGTCTTGAGGCCCAGGTACACGGTCATGGGCTCTCCGGGGCTGAGGTGGGATCTGAAATCCCTGGACTGGACCACGGCGTTTTCCCCGAGAACCACATAGGTCATGTCAGGGAACCAGAATTCTCCACGTATGATTTCAAACGAATGGCGTGACAGGGCATTTTCGGCCAGGGTCATGGAAACCACGCCTGTGAGAGAGGGTTTGATGTGGGTATGGTATGGGGCGAACCGGGAGTCCATCAGCCTGTCGTTCGTCTGGAAATGCTGGGGCTGGAGAAAAAGGCCCTGATACCAGAACAGCGGTTTTTCCATGTCAGCTTCCTTTTTTTTCGTCGTGTTCCGGGAGATTTTCGATCTGACGTGCACCCAGCCTGAGATCTATTTCAAGTTTCCCTGGAACAGGCATCCCAGGGTTTCCGAACCATTTATTTCCCTTCAGGGTGACTGGAATTTCAAAAAGACGGGTGATGCCTTTTTCGTCCATGGTGCTGTATCCTGCAACGATTCCAAGATACATGGTTCCCTCCGCTCTGTCGATACGATGGGTCGTGTCGCTTTCCGGGTAGATCACCAGGCTTTTCACCGACGTCACACTGGGGTCGAAAACCCGGCTTTCCAGAAGGCCGACCAGGCCTTCTTTGTTTTGCCGATGCTGGTTGAAGCTGTTGGGGCTGGAAAGCTGGTAGACCACCAGGTAGAGGGCGTGGGCTTTCCCCTCGGATTCGTTGAGGCCTGCGTCGGCTTTCAGGTTCAGCACGATGCCCTCTTTTTCGAGCTTCCATTCCACCGGAAGAGGTGGAGCGGACATGCACCCTGAAAAAACCAGGAGAGTGCAGATCAGAATGAAAAGTCTGGATATCATCATAATAAAAACCCCGGGTCATTAAGACCGTTTCTCAGTGGGAAAACCATGCGCAATCGGAAATGGCTTTAAAATCGGCATGGCGATGAAATATAAAGGTACAGGTTGCCTTCATGGATCACAAAGAATTTCAGTGCGTGGTGTCAAAATCCACATTTGAAGGGCTTTGACGGTCCTGGGCTCTATATTACATTTTAAACGCCAGCACAACCTATTAGATGCTGATTTTGAATTTTTATTAGGGATAAAAAATGTATCCATAGATCACAACAATATGGAACGATAAAAGAAAGCTGTTTTCATAATGTTCTCATGTGTCATTGATGGAACTGGAAGGTAACTCGTGGTGTTCCGGAACCTTGTGGCCGATACCGGTGTCCGGGACAGGCGCCCGCTCCTCCGTCTGTCTGTTGTCAAATCCTTCGCGCTGTTGTACATTGGGCTTCCTGATCGTGATCTGAAACAGGATTTTCCACACCCGGTAAGGGGGAAGAAAGGAGAAAGCGATGAAATTTCTTGTGATTGGTGGAGATGCGGCAGGGATGAGTGCGGCGAGCCGGGCCAAAAGAAACCGACCCGACCTGGAGGTCACGGTGCTTGAAAAAACCATGGACGTGTCGTACAGCGCCTGCGGCATGCCCTACAACATCGCGGCTCCCGACAGGGACATGGATACCCTGGTGGTGAGAAAGGCCGATGTGTTTCGTGAAAAACAGGGCATCAACCTTCTGACAGGCCATAACGCCCAGTTTCTCGATCCTGCCCGGCGCGTTGTGGAAGGAACAGTTTCGGGCGGAAGGGATTTTTCCCTGCCCTACGACAGGCTGCTGATCGCTACGGGGGCCTCTCCGGTGGTTCCGCAGGTGGAAGGTGTGGATCTTCCCGGGGTGTTTCCCCTGAAATCCCTTGAAGACGGACGGAAAATCAAACAGTATCTTGCGGAAAACACCGTAAAAAAGGCCTTTATCGCCGGAATGGGGTTCATCGGTCTTGAGATGTGCGAGGCCTTGATGGAGCGGGGCATCTCTGTGGACATGATCCGCCGGTCAGGCAACTTCATACCCTGGCTTCCCATGGACATGTGCCGGTTTGTCCGGACCGAGGCGGAAAAACGGTCGGTGGGCATGCATTTCAATCAGGGTTTGAAACGCATCGAGAAAACTGAAAAGGGCCTGAAGGTGGTCACCACGGCCCTGGAATTCGAGGCCGATCTCGTGATTCTGGCCCTGGGTGTGACACCCAACAGCGACTTTGCCGTGAAAGCCGGGATCGCGGTGGGGAAACACCAGGAGATTTCGGTGAACCGGGCGCTGGAGTGTTCGGTGGAACACGTTTACGCCGCCGGGGACTGCGCCGACGCCTACCATGTGGTTACCGGGGAAAAAACCTGGATTCCCCTGGCTCTTCGCGCCAACAGGGCCGGGTGGGCCGTGGCGGACACGGTCTGCGGAACACGAACCGAACTGCCCGGGGTGGCCGGGACGGCGGTGTTCAAGTTTTTCGATCTGCAGGTGGCGAGGACAGGGCTTTCTTACGACGAGGCCGTGGCATCCGGCTTCGAAGCGGTGGAGGAAACGGTGAAAACAAGATCACGGGCCCACGGGCACCCGGGTTCCGGGGAGATCTGGGTCCAGATGGTCGGAGACAGGCGTTCGGGGAGGCTGCTTGGGACTTTCATGGCGGGTAAAGAGGGGGTGGCCCACCGGATCAACGCGCCTGCCGTGGCTTTGTCAGCCCATATGACTGTAGCGGATTACGTCCAGTCGGACCTGGCTTACGCCCCGCCCTTCGGTCCGGTGTGGGATCCCACCCTGACGGCGGCGATCCAGCTGGCCAAGAAAATGGAATGAGGCGGTTTAAAAAAGGCAAAAAAAATGATCTCTGACGAACGAATCGTGAGAGATCATTTGATTTTGGGGTGATGGTCGGGGCGAGAAGATTTGAACTTCCGACTCCTTGAACCCCATTCAAGTGCGCTACCAGGCTGCGCTACGCCCCGACAAAAACAAACGGTAATTAACATTTAAGGAAATGCATGTCAAGTTATGAATCCAAATATCCTGTGAAAATGAAAAAAGGGGATGTCCTTGGCGTGGCCGCACCCTCCAGTCCCTTTGACGACATTCTTTTTCAGCAGGGCGTTTCCACGCTGAAGGCCATGGGTTTTGAGGTGCTGATGCCCGAGGGGATCTTTGAAAAGGATGGTTTTTTGGCCGGAGATGATACGTTGAGGGCGGCCGTGCTTCATGACCTTTTCGTGAATCCGAAGGTCCGGGGTATTGTCTGCGCCAGAGGTGGCTACGGTTCCATGCGCCTTCTTCCCCTTCTGGATTTCGATCTGATTGCGGCGAACCCCAAGCCTTTGATCGGTTTCAGCGATGCCACGGCTCTTCTCGAAGCGATTCACGAAAGGACCGGGCTTGTCTGTTACCATGGGCCGGTGGTGACCTCCCTTGCCAAAACGGACGGGCCGGGCCTCACGGGGTTTGAAGATATTCTGAAAGAAGGGGTCTGGACCATGGAGTGCCCGGAAGGGACGGTGATCCGGGAAGGTGCGGCGGAAGGGCCGTTGAAAGGCGGAAACCTGACCACGCTCTGTCATCTTACGGGCACGGCTTTTGCGCCACAACTGGACGGGAGTATCCTGATGCTTGAAGATGTGGGTGAGGCGCCTTACAGGATCGACCGCATGCTGACCCAGATGAGAATGGCCGGTCTGTTCGACCGTATCCGGGCTGTGGTGGCAGGGCGTTTCGACCGCTGCGGAGAAGCCCGGGATATCGAGGAGGTTTTCAGGAGGGCTTTCCGGGATGTTCACGTTCCCCTGGTTTTGGGTTTCCCTTTTGGTCATGGTTCGGAGAACCTGCCTTTTCCTGTGGGGGGATGGGCAAGGTTCGATACAAATTCCATGAAAGTGAGCATGGCATGAATGACAAGGCGATAGACCGCTGTATGGAGCAAGGCCTTGAGGATGGGGTCTTTCCGGGAGCTGTTTTAAGGATTTCGGTCAAAGGACGGCCTGTGTTCGAAAAGGCCTATGGTGTGACGGATCTTGAGTCCAAAAGAAACGTGGCCACGTCGACGGTGTTTGACCTGGCCTCCCTGACCAAACCCCTGGCCGGAGCCACGGCCCTGATGATGCTCATCCAGCAGGGCAAAGCGGATCTCGATTCCACATTGGGCCAAATGATTCCGGAATTTGAAGGCACGGACAAAAAAAATGTGACCGTGCGCCAGCTGCTCTGCCACACTTCGGGACTTCCCGCTTATAAACCGTACTATGAGAAACTGGCGGCCGTTCCCCGGCAAGACAGGCAGGCGGCCCTGCGTGCCCTGCTGACTGGGGAACCTTTGGCACACCTTCCCGGAGAAAAAGCCGAGTACAGCGATATCGGTTACATGGCCCTCAACTGGATTGTCGAGTCCTGTTCGGGCATGTTCATCGGCGACTTTGTCCAGAAAGAAGTGTATAACCCCCTGGGGATCTCAGACCTTTTTTATATAGGGCAGGGCGGTTCGGCAGATGCCGGGCGTGTGTACGCCGCCACCGAACAGTGCGGCTGGAGAAAGAAAACCCTGGTGGGGGAGGTCCATGACCAGAACGCCTGGATCATGGAGGGACATGCGGCCCATGCAGGTCTTTTCGGAACGGCGGAAGGGGTGGATGCCCTCCTTGCCGAGTTTCTATCCGTGTATCACAATGAACGGGCAAGCCGCGTTTTCCACCGGTCCGTGGTCCGGATGTTTCTTACAGAATGTGGGCGCTTCCGGAGGACACCCGGATTCGACATGCCATCGGCCAAGGGATCGAGCAGTGGAACCCGTTTTTCTCCAACGAGTGTGGGCCACCTCGGCTATACGGGGACATCGTTCTGGATGGATCTGAAACGCAAAATCACGGTGACGCTCCTGACAAACAGGGTTCATCCCACCAGCGACAATATCCGGATCAGGGAATTCCGGCCGCAGATTCACGACACGGTTATGGCGCAGTTCTGATCATCGGCCGGCAGAGGCGGAGGAAGGATCTTCGGTCTGCTTCCGATTCTCCGGGAACGGATGGTTTTTTAAGCCCTGTCTTGTTTGTGTAAATCGAATTTTATTCTTGTCATGCCCCCGTAATTTTGATAGCGGTGTGTTGTTTATTTGCATCGGTTATCCCCGGAACGCCTTATTTTTCATGTCAGGAATCACAGGACAATCACCACCGGGGATTCCATATATTATGCACAGGTAACAGGTCAAACGGCATCGGATGTATCCATGCCGGTTTTTTATGTAACGAACGGAAGATCCCTTGTTGGAAGACGGGGAGGGAACAAGGACATATATGAATCTCATGGATTCTGTTTTAGGCTTTTTTTCAAGTGATCTGGCCATTGATCTCGGGACGGCCAATACCCTTGTGTACGTCAAGGGAAAGGGAATTGTGCTCAGCGAACCCTCTGTGGTGGCCGTCAAGATGGAAGGCGGACGGAAAAACCGTATTCTTGCCGTGGGCGCCGAGGCGAAAAAGATGCTGGGCCGGACACCGGGCAACATCGTGGCCATCCGTCCCATGCGTGACGGTGTCATCGCGGATTTCGAAGTGACCGAAGCCATGCTGAAGCATTTCATTGCCAAGGTCCACAACAACCGGCAGAAGTTCGTGCGCCCGAGAATCATCATCGCCGTGCCGTCCGGAATCACCCAGGTCGAAAAAAGGGCCGTGAAGGAATCCGCGGAATCGGCCGGGGCACGGGAAGTCTTCATGCTCGAAGAGCCCATGGCCGCAGCCATCGGCGCGGGCCTTCCCATCACGGACCCCACCTGCAACATGGTGGTGGACATCGGAGGGGGCACCACGGAAGTGGCGGTCATCTCCCTGGCGGGCATCGTGTACAGCCGTTCCTTGCGGGTCGCCGGAGACAAGATCGACGAAGGCATCATGCAGTACATCAAGCGGAAGTACAACCTCCTTATCGGAGAACGGACCGCTGAAATCATCAAAACCACCATCGGAAACGCCTATCCCGAACCTGAAGCCATCGAGACCATCGAAGTGAAAGGGCGGGATCTTGTCTCGGGGATTCCCAAGATCCTGGCCATTGATTCCGAAGAAATCCGGGTGGCCATTTCCGAACAGATCGAGGCCATCGTGGAGTGTGTGAAAATCGCCTTGGAGCAGACTCCGCCCGAGCTGGCTGCCGATATCGTGGACCGGGGTATCGTGCTTACCGGCGGCGGCGCCCTGCTGAAGAACCTGGACAAACTCCTTCGGGAGACCACGGGGCTTCCCATCACCGTGGCCGAAGATCCACTTTCTACCGTGGCCCTCGGGGCCGGAAAGTCCCTTGACAGCATCGAAATACTCAAACAGGTGATGATCAAATAGGACATGTTTTCAAAGAAAATGCTGATTGTCGTTGTGTTGATCGTTCTGTTCTTCTTCAACATGACGATACTCAACGTAACCAGCAAACGGGGAACGGCATCCCCCACATGGGTGGGATCGGTGTTTGTTTCCCTTGTCGCCCCCTTCCAGAAAGCGGCCATTCATTCCATCCGTTTCATCCGGAACATCTGGGAAGATTATTTTTTTCTGGTGAACGCCGCCAGGGACAACAGACACCTGCAAGGTAAACTCCATCGGTGCGAAGACCAGATAAACCGCTACAGGGAGATGGAGCATTTCAACACGCGCCTTCGGGGTTTTCTGCGTTTCAAGAAACAGACGAACAGCGAAGTGCTCACCGCAGAAGTGATCAGCAAGGACGCCTCCGCCTGGTACAAGACCATCATGATCGACAAGGGGTTGAGGGACGGGGTTGAAAAAGGCGCCCCTGTGGTGGTGCCTGAAGGCATCGCCGGGCAGGTGATCGACGCCATGGAAAAATCATCGAAGGTTCTGCTGATCATTGATCGTAACAGCGCGGTGGACGGTCTGGTCCAACGGACACGGGCCCGGGGTATCGTCAAGGGCGACGCCTATGGAAGCTGTCTATTTCAGTACGCTCTAAGGAAAGATGATATCAAGCCCCAGGATGTGATCGTGTCCTCGGGTATGGACGGAGTGTATCCCAAAGGCCTGCTCCTGGGTGTTGTCGCCGAAGTGACGAGCAGTTCCGGCGTGTTTCATGAAGTCCGCCTCACGCCTTACGTGGATTTCGAAAAACTGGAAGAAGTCCTGGTCGTGATGGACACCCAGGAGGAAACGCTGGAGGACCTCCCGGTGGAGCCCGTGGGCGAAGGCTCTTTCTGATCCATGGCCTACCTTGTTTACATACCCCTGGCCATCCTTCTCATCGTGATGCAGACCGTGGTTCTGCCTGTTTTTTTCCTGATCTCGAATTCCTACGACCTTCTCCTGATCCTTGTCCTTTTTCTCGCTTTCTACCGGCCACACTCCGAAGGCGTTCCCATGGTCATTATCCTGGGATTCCTTTCGGATTGTTTTTCCGGAGGTCCCTTCGGTTTGTTCGCCACCACTTACATCTGGCTTTACGTGGGCGTCAAATCCGTGGTTCAGTATTTTCTCGTGGACAGTTGGTTTGTCCTTCTCGCGGCCATTCTTTCAGGAGTTCTTCTCGAACATGCCACGGTCTGGCTGAGCCTGATCATGAAACAGTCACAGTGGCACCTGGCCCCGGGATCGTTCCAGACGGCCGTTTATCAGATCATCTGGGCTCTGTTGACGGGACCTTTGATATTTCATATGCTCAAATCCTTTTTCAAAACGTGGGATAGCTGGTTCAGCAGACGGTTCAGGTCCAGCCTGGACTCTGACGATCTCTGAACTCGGAAACGTATAGAACCCTTTGATGTCGGATCTGGATGAACCATGGCGGATCAGGTGGTCAACACATACCTCAACACACCGGACAACGACTGGTACAAAGCCCGTCTTTCCGGACTGGTGTTTGCCGTCCTGGCCGCGTTTTTCCTCCTGTTCATCCGGATGTTCCACCTTCAGATCATCGAGGGCGAGGAATACCGTCGCCTGTCCGAAAGCAACTGCATCCGGATTCAGAATATCGATCCCCCCCGGGGACTGATTTACGATTCCAGAGGCGAACTGATCGTGGACAACCGGCCCTCATTTGATATCTGCATCACACCCAAGGACGCCAAACCCATCGAAGAAACCTTCAGCCGCCTGTCCGCCCTGACCATGACCCCCGCCAAGGAAATGGAGGAACGGTTCGCCAAACAGAAGGGACTGCCTTCGTACAGCCCGGTGGTCGTCCTTCCGGACGTGGATCGCAATACCCTGGGGGCCATCGAAGTCAGAAAATACGATCTGCCCGGTGTGACGGTTCAGGTTCGTCCTCTCAGGCATTACCTGCACAAGGGAAGCGCCGCCCATCTTCTCGGTTACCTTGGAGAGGTCAGCCAAAAAGAGATGGAAAGCGACAGATTCCCCGGAACATTGAGGGGGGACTACATCGGGAAGAACGGTATCGAGAGGAAATTCGAACTGATGCTCCGGGGAGTCCGGGGTGGCCGTCAGGTGGAGGTGGATGCCCGTGGTCGGCTTGTCCGGATCCTGAGGACGGTTGAGGAAAAACCCGGAAACAACCTGTACCTGACCATTGACCAGAAACTCCAGATGGAGACGGAGGCCTTGTTCGCCGAAAACGTGGGAGCGGCCGTCGCCATCGAGCCGGATACGGGCAACGTGCTGGCCCTGGTCAGCAGCCCGAGTTTCGATCAGAACGACTTTGTGGCCGGCCTGTCCCACGCCACATGGAATGCATTGATCAACAACCCTGAAAGACCCATGGAAAACAAGGCGGTTCAAGGGACCTATCCTCCGGCGTCCACGTACAAGATTCTGACCGCCATGGCGGCCCTGGAGGAAGGGGTTGTCGATGAGCACACCTCATTTTTATGCACCGGTTCCTATCGTTTCGGCAACAGATCCTACAAATGCTGGAGAAAAGAAGGGCACGGAACGGTGGACATCTACAGGGCCATCTCCCACTCCTGTGACGTTTTCTTTTACCAGGTCGGCCAGCGGCTCGGGGTGGACAAGCTTTCGTTCTACGCACGGTCAAGTGGCCTGGGAAGCCGGACAGGAATCGAACTCGACAACGAGGCGGCCGGGATCATTCCCACGGCCGAGTGGAAGAAAAAGAGAACCGGTGACGCCTGGCAAAGGGGTGAAACCCTTTCCATCGCCATAGGCCAGGGTTTCAACCTGGTGACCCCCTTGCAGATGGCCTGTTTCATGTCAGCCGTGGGCAACGGCGGTAAGCGGTTCAAGCCCCAGCTTGTCCGGAAAATCGTCGACCAGGAAGGGCGGCTCATTCAGGAGACACGGCCCGAACTGGTGGGGACACTCCCGGTGAAGACGCGGAACCTCAACATCGTGCGTCATGGCTTGTGGCAGGTGGTGAACGGGGGAGGCACAGCGTCCGCCATCCGTTTAAAAACAGTTGAAATCTCAGGTAAGACGGGAACGGCCCAGGTGATCAGCCGATCCAGGGGGGATTCGGAAATCGCCTCCGGCCCGGCGCACTGGAAACCCCATGCCTGGTTTGTGGCTTACGCTCCGGCCGAGGCGCCTAAAATCGCTGTGGCCGTGATCGTGGAGCACGGAGAGCATGGCTCGAGCGCCGCAGCCCCCATCGCAAGGGACATTATCAAGACCTATCTCGGAGGTAACAAACCATGATGGTCGATCGACGGCTCGTGGAAAATTTCGATTGGGGACTCGCCCTGATTACCCTGGCCATCGGCCTTTCAGGACTTGTGATACTCTACAGTGCCGTTCACGCGGGCGGCCCCTCCGGCCAGGAGGTTTTCTATTACAAGCAGATGGTCTGGTTTGGAGGCGGTTTTTTTCTGATGTTCATGATTCTCATGGTCAACTACAGGGATCTTGAACGCTGGGCACCGGGAATCTTCACGTTCTGCGTGATTCTCCTTGTGGCCGTGCTTCTTGTGGGCCGCGTGGTGGGCGGGTCGAGGCGGTGGCTTGTTCTTGGACCCGTCACGATCCAGCCCTCCGAATTTGTGAAAATCGGAACCATCATCATCCTGGCGCGGTTTTACGCCAGGAACTCAAGCCGAAGGGGGTTTACGCTACGGGAACTGCTTCGGCCCGCGGCCATCATGTTTCCGCCCCTTCTCCTCATCCTGAGACAGCCGGATCTGGGGACGGCCATGCTCGTGGTTCTGATCTCGGCGTCCATGACGCTTTTTGTGGGAATCGAACGCCGCTCCCTGATCTATCTGTTTATTCTCGGTCTCTGTGTCTGTTGTTCCGGCTGGTTTTTCCTGCACGATTATCAACAGGAACGAATTTTGACGTTTCTGAATCCTGACCGCGACCCTCTGGGGGCCGGGTACCATATCATTCAATCGAAAATCGCCATAGGATCCGGGATGACCATCGGAAAGGGGTACCTCAAGGGAACCCAGAACGCCCTGTCTTTTCTCCCGGAACATCACACGGATTTCATCATGTGCGTTCTTGCCGAGGAATGGGGCTTCGCGGGGACGGTCTTCGTTCTGGCCCTTTACCTGATGCTCCTGATCTGGAGCCTAAACATCGCCCACAAGGCCCGGGACACCTTTGGAACACTGATCGCCGTGGGGGTGACGTCGATGTTTTTCTGGGGCATTTTCATCAACATGGGTATGGTGATGGGGTTGATGCCCGTGGTGGGGGTGCCTCTCCCTCTGATCAGTTACGGGGGGTCTTCGGTGGTGACCACGCTGATCGGACTGGGGCTTCTGATGAGCGTCAGCATCCGGCGGTTCATCAAAGAGTGACGGAAGGTTGCCGCCTTCACCAGGCTCGCGATTCCCGGTTTTTTTCAACGGTTTTTTGAACGGGCATTTTCTGATCTTCAGAACGGGAGCGGGCTGCGAATGATGCCGTCTCCGGCTCAGTTAAAACAGGTTGACAAAAAAACGCAATAATTGTTATAGGGTTCAGGGCTCAAATCTGAACCAGAATCAGGCAGTTTTTACGGATGGGTTTTGGGTATCTGTTTTCAATAATGTTTTAAAGAGGTTGGAGGTCATTCAATGGAAAGTTCTGGTATGCGCCGGAATGGTTATCTCCTTTTGACATCTGCCGCAGGGTTCCTCGTTACGTTGTTAACGGGAGCCTCTGCAGTTTTTGCCGAAAGCGCGATAACGGTCAAGCCTGACGTGTCAGCCATCGTCCAGATCGGCAATTTCATCCTGCTTGTCGTCCTTCTCAACATCGTGTTGTACAAACCGATCAGAGGAATTCTGTCCCAGAGAAAAGAAAAGGTTGAAGGGCTGAACAGCCGCATTCAATCTGCCGAGTCTCAGGTGGGCCAGAAGGAAGACGAGTTCAACGCGGGAATCAGGGAAGCACGCAGTCAAGGCGTGGCTCAAAAAGATGCCCTGATTGACGAAGCGTCTCTGGAGGAAAAGAGGATTCTTGGCGAAATCAGCGAAAAAGCGCAGGCTGATCTGGCAGAAATTCGTGAAAAGATTACAAAGGACGTCGAAGGTGTCCGCGTGAAACTTCAGGGAGAGATCGATGGTTTCGCGGCGGCGATTTTCGAAAAGATTCTGGGGAGGGCTTTATAATGAACCGATTCGGATCGAAACGTCTGCTCGTAACGCACCTTCTGGTGGTTGGTATTCTGCTGACTTTGGCCACAGTGGCCATGGCGTCATCCGGCGGGGAAGGCCATGCAGCCGTGGCGAAGCACTGGACCGGGAAGGACTGGGAAAGGGTGATGAACTTCGCCGTCCTGATGGTGGCCCTGTTCTTCGCCGTCAGAAAGCCGGTTTCCGATGCGCTGAACAACCGTATCGTGTCCATCAAGAACCAGCTTGAAGACCTCGAAACCAAAAAAGTCCAGGCGGAAAACACTCTGGCCGAATACGAGAAAAAAATCGCGACCCTCGATGACGAGGTGAAGCAGATTCTTGCCCAGTATCACGAGCAGGGTGAAGCCGCGAAATCGCGAATTCTCGAAAAGGCGGCGGACTCTGCCGAGAAGATGAAAGAGCAGGCCAGACGGAATATTGAAAACGAATTCAATGCCGCTAAGCAACAGCTTCAGGCGGAAATGATGACCAAGGCTCTCGAAAAGGCGGAAGAGCTGATCAGGAAGTCCATTTCCTCCGAAGACCAGGACCATTTGATCGATGAATATCTCAAAAAGGTGGTGGCATAATGAAAGATATAGCGATTTCGAGGCGTTATGCCAAAGCTCTCATGCTTATCGGCGGAGAGGACGGAAAAGCCGATAAGTACCGTACCGAACTGAGCGGGCTCGCCGCACTGATGAAAAAGGAAACGGAGCTTAACGACACGATCTGCAATCCCCTGTACGCCAAGGAAGAACGCCGGAACGTTCTGCAGGAAGTGCTCAAGAAGCTGAAATTGTCTAAGGTGATCAAGTCTTTTACTGTCCTTCTTTTCGATAAAGGCCGGTTCGGATTTCTTGCAAGCATCGATGAACATTACCAGAAGCTTGCGGACGAATTGAAAGGTGTGGCTCACGCCAGCGTGGTGTCCGCTGTGGAGCTCTCCGCCGATGCCGTGAAGAAGATCCAGGCGTCCCTGTCAAAACTGACCGGGAAAACGGTGGTGCTTGATATCGTACAGGACCCGAATCTGATTGGCGGGGTGGTCACGAAAATCGGCGATCTTGTACTCGATGGCAGTATCAGGACTCAAATTTTAAACATGAGAGAATCTTTTAAAAGGGGTGAGAAAGTCTAATGGAAATCAAAGCAGAAGAAATAAGTCAAATAATCAAAGATCAGATTAAGAATTTTGACAAAAAAGTCGAATTGAGTGAAACCGGTGTTGTTCTGTCCGTCGGTGACGGCATTGCCAGGGTTTACGGTCTTGAGAAGGTTATGGCAATGGAACTGGTTGAATTTCCCGGCGGCATCATGGGTCTTGCCCTCAACCTCGAACAGGACAACGTGGGTATCGCCATCATGGGCGATGACACCCATATCAAAGAAGGCGACCTCGTGAAACGGACAGGCCGTATCGCCGAGGTTCCCGTGGGCGAAGCGGTTCTTGGCCGCGTCGTCACCACAACAGGTGAACCCATCGACGGAAAAGGCCCCATCGACAAATCCAAGATGGCCCGTCTTGAAATGGTGGCTCCCGGTGTTATCGCCCGTAAATCCGTTCATGAACCCTGTTATACCGGTCTCAAGGCCGTTGACGCCATGACGCCTGTCGGCAAGGGACAGCGTGAGCTGATCATCGGCGACCGTCAGATCGGTAAAACCGCCTGCGCCATTGACGCAATTCTTGCTCAGAAAAACACCGACGTCTACTGCATCTACGTGGCCTGCGGTCAGAAAAAATCCACCGTGGCCCAGGTTGTGGCCGTTCTCGAAGCCAACGGCGCCATGGAATACACCACGGTTGTATCGGCCTGCGCCAGTGACCCCGCGGCACTCCAGTTTCTTGCTCCCTACGCCGGATGCGCCATGGGTGAATACTACCGTGACAACGGCAAACACGCCCTGATCATCTACGATGATCTTTCCAAACAGGCGGCCGCTTATCGTCAGGTTTCACTTCTGCTCAGACGTCCTCCCGGACGTGAAGCGTTCCCCGGTGACATTTTCTACAACCATTCACGGCTTCTCGAACGTTCAGCCAAACTGAACGATGAACTGGGCGCAGGTTCTCTCACCGCCCTTCCCATCATCGAAACCCAGGAAGGTGACGTTTCGGCCTTCATTCCCACCAACGTTATCTCGATCACAGACGGCCAGATCTATCTGGACAAAGGCATGTTCTTTGCCGGTCTGCGTCCCGCGATCAACGTGGGTCTCTCGGTTTCCCGTGTAGGTGGTGCCGCCCAGATCAAAGCCATGAAACAGGTGGCGGGTACTCTGCGTCTCGACATGGCGTCTTTCCGCGAACTTGAAGCCTTCGCCGCATTCGGTTCAGATCTTGACGCCGCCACCCAGGCCCAGCTGACCCGTGGCCAGAGACTGGTGGAGATTCTGAAACAGCCCCAGTACCAGCCCCTGCCCGTTGAAAAACAGGTTCTTATCCTTTACGCAGGAACCAAGGGTTACCTCGACAAATATCCCGCGGCTGTCGTGACCAAATACGAAGCCGGACTTTATCCTTTTGTCGAAGGCCGTTTCCCCAAACTGCTTCCGTCCATCGCCGAAAAAGCCATGATCGATGATGAAAACGAAAAAATGATGATTCAGGCGCTTACGGCTTACGACGAGGAATTCAAGGACACGATCTAACGTCCTTGCCACTTAACATCAAAGAGAAGCTGTAAAGGGTGAACATATGGCAACATTAAAGGAAGTTAAACTGAAAATAACTGGTGTGAAGAAAACAAGGCAGATCACCAGTGCCATGAAGATGGTTGCCACTTCCAGGTTGCGCGGTGCTCAGTTGGCGATGGAGGCTTTCAGGCCCTATGCTGCGAAATACGCAGAAGTTCTGGGCAGTCTGGCACAGAAAGCGGGAGAGGACGCAAGCCCTCTCCTCGTCCCCCGCGAGGAAGTGAAAAAAATACACATCGTGCTTTGCACCTCTGACCGGGGGCTGTGCGGTGGTTTCAACATCAACCTGATCGATAAGGTCATTGATTTTATCCAGGAAAAGAAAGAGGACGGTGATGTTGAAATCAGTATCACCAACTTCGGGAAAAAAGGGCGTGACTGGGCCAGGACAGAGGGCATGAACATCGCGGACCAGTACCTCGGGGTTGTGGGGTCCAAGTTTGGATTCAATGTGGCGTCCGTGGGCGGTCAGAAGCTGATCAACCGCTTCCTCGAAGGAGAATATGACGAGGTTTACCTTGTGTACTCCAAGTTCGTGAGCATGTCACGGCAGGTTCCCACGCTCCAGAAGATTCTTCCCATTCCGCCCATCGAAGTGGTGGAAGCGGAGGAAGGTGCCCCCTATCAGGCCGAGCATATCTGTGAACCGAGTCCTGACGCACTTCTGGGTGAAATGCTCCCGAAGAACGTTTTCATACAGATCTACAGCGGTCTTCTGGAAACGTCGACCAGTGAGCACGCGGCCCGTATGAGCGCCATGGACAATGCGACCAAAGCCTGTAAAGACATGATCAATGATCTTCAGAGGCTGTACAACAAAACAAGACAAGCGGCGATCACCGCGGACCTCATGGATATCGTCGGTGGCGCGGAAGCCCTCAAAGGCTAAGTTGCTCCAGGCTTGTAAACCATAAAACCAAATATACAACGATTGTATATGGAGGAATGTCAGATGGCTGAAAATATTGGAAAAATAACGCAGGTCATGGGACCTGTCGTTGACGTTGAATTCGAACCTGGAAAACTGCCGGCGATCCTTAACGCATGTCTTATCACCAACCCGGCGATCAGTGGCGAGAAAGACAACCTGGTTGTGGAAGTGGCCCAGCACCTGGGCGACAACGTGGTCCGCACCATCGCCATGGACGTTACGGACGGTCTGGTCCGCGGCATGGAAGTCAAAGACACGGGGAAAGCGATCATGATGCCCGTCGGCCAGGCTTCTCTTGGTCGCGTTCTCAACGTGGTCGGTCGTCCTGTGGACGGCCTCGGCCCGGTAAGCATGGAAAAAACCATGCCGATTCATCGTCCCGCTCCTGAATTCACTGAACAGGATACCAAGGTCAATGTTCTTGAAACGGGCGTCAAAGTGATCGACCTTCTCGTTCCCTTTCCCCGTGGCGGTAAAATGGGCATGTTCGGCGGCGCCGGTGTTGGCAAAACCGTTATCATGATGGAAATGGTTAACAACATCGCCATGCAGCACGGTGGTATCTCCGTGTTCGCCGGCGTAGGAGAAAGAACCCGTGAAGGAAACGACCTTTACCACGAAATGAAAGATTCGGGCGTTCTCCAGAAATGTGCCCTGATTTACGGCCAGATGACGGAACCTCCCGGAGCCCGTGCCCGTGTGGCCTTGTCCGCCCTGACATGCGCCGAGTACTTCCGTGATGTGGAAGGCCAGGACGTTCTGATCTTCATCGACAACATCTTCCGTTTCACCCAGGCTGGTGCTGAAGTATCCGCTCTTCTCGGCCGTATGCCTTCGGCCGTAGGTTATCAGCCGACTCTGGCGGTTGATATGGGTGCCCTTCAGGAACGCATCACGTCTACCACGAAAGGTTCCATCACGGCCGTTCAGTGTGTTTACGTTCCTGCTGACGACTTGACCGACCCTGCGCCTGCAACGACATTCGCCCATCTTGACGGAACGGTGGTACTTTCCCGCTCCATTGCCGAGCTTGGGATTTATCCCGCCGTGGATCCTCTCGACTCTTCGTCGCGTATTCTCGATGCATCCTACATCGGTGAAGAGCATTACAGAGTTGCCCGTGAAGTGCAGAGAATCCTCCAGAAATACAAAGAACTTCAGGATATCATTGCAATTCTCGGTATCGATGAACTTTCCGATGAAGACAAGGTGGTGGTTACCCGCGCCCGCCGTATCCAGAGATTCCTTTCCCAGCCTTTCCATGTGGCGGAGGTTTTCACGGGTCTCAAAGGAAAATACGTCAAAATCGAAGATAACATCAGAAGTTTCAAGGAGATTCTCGAAGGCAAACATGACGATCTTCCTGAATCGGCGTTCAACTTGGTTGGTTCTATCGAAGATGCGGTTGCAAAAGCAAAAGCGATGGCGGCAGCTTAATTAACCAGGGAGATGACCTATGGCTGATAATATCAGATTGGAAGTTGTGACCCCGGAAAAAATTGTGGTCAGCGAAGTGGCTCAAATCGTCATGGCACCCGGCTCTGAAGGCGAATTCGGTGTCCTTGACGGTCATACCCCTTTTCTCACCACATTGAAAACCGGGATGATCCGCTACAAAGATTCCACCGGAGCGGAAAAGGTGGTTTTTGTCAGTGGCGGTTTCGCGGAAGCTCTTCCTGACAAGGTGACCGTACTGGCCGAGTCTGCCGAGAGGCGTCGCGATATCAATATTGATCGCGCCAAGGCGGCCATGGCAAGAGCCGAAGAGAGGCTTGGAAAAAGTGTTTCTGACAATGAAGTCGACGTTGTCCGAGCCAAAGCGGCGCTTCTTCGTGCCATAACGAGGTTGAGCATCGTACAGACAAGATAGGTTCAAGGATCTTGTCTTTGTAATCAAAAATAAAAAAGGGTGAATCAGAAATGGTTTACCCTTTTTTATTTTACTACGGTTCGAGAGCCCTGGAGAAATCTATGAACACTATGATGGAAAATATCGCCGTTGTCATCCTTGCCGCAGGCAAGGGGACGCGCATGAAATCCGAAAAGGCCAAAGTACTGCATGAAATTCATGGGGTGCCGATGATTCATTACGTTGTGGAATCCGCTTCACATATAGCGGGCAACCATGTCATCGTGGTCGTCGGTCACCAGCGGGAAGAAGTCAAGAAGGCCGTTCTTCAATCTTTTTCAGCCCGTTTCGCAATTCAGGAGGAGCAGAAAGGGACGGGTCACGCCGTGCTTTGTGCCCTTCCACAAATCGAGTCCACCATTTCCCATGTCGTGATTCTATGTGGAGATGTGCCTCTTATTTCATCAGACACACTTAAAAAACTCGTGGCCAAACATCGTTCCGGAAATGCCGTGGTAACTGTTCTTGCCGTGTCTGTCGAAAATCCGAAAGGATACGGACGAATGATTGTGAATGAGGATGGTTCGGTTGTTCGTATCGTGGAAGAGGCCGACGCCAGTGAGGAAGAAAGGATGATTCGCCTGGTCAACAGCGGCATATACTGTGTCGAAAAGGAGTTTTTATTCCACGCCCTTTCTGAAATCAAGTCTGATAATGTCCAAAATGAGCTTTATCTGACGGATATCGTGGGAATTGCCAGCCATGAAAAGAAAGAAGTCGGGCTGTTCGAGGGTATTTCTCCACACGAGGTGACAGGGGTCAATACCATCGATGATTTGGAGCTCGTCAAGGATCTTCTCAAGGCAGAGAGCCCGTGAATGGGCCGTGAAATGACTTGACTTTAAACGGAAAGAAAGATTATATAGATTCATAAGTACCAAGAGGTGCATGAGTGGATAACGATGTGATTTTAAGCCAGTTTGATGCTATGGATGAGAAAGTGGGGGCGCTTTTGGAGCTCTGCGCGAATCTGAAAGTAGCAAATACGCGACTTAAAAGCAGAATAGAAATAATGGAAAAAGAGATTAAAGCCAAATCTGAAGCTGAGTTGAAGTATACCGAAAGGAAGAAGCTAATTCGGGAAAAAGTTGACAATTTAATTGAAAAATTGAACCACATTTCCGAAGCGTCCGCCTCATAGGTTGATTCAGTGAAAAAACTGGAAAATAATAAAAATTTGGAAAGAATCGTTGAAATTAAACTTTTTGGTGAACAATACAGGTTCAAAGCGAGCCCGGAGGATAATCACGCTGAAAAGGTTGTCGAATTTATTCTGAAAAAAGTCGAGGACGCAAAGGGAAACATGCCCTTGCCGGCCAACGACGCCAATAAATTTGCGCAACTCCTTCTGGCTACACTCAACATCTGTAATGATTATTATGATTTAAAAGATAAATATGATGATTTGTTGAAAACCATTAAGGAAAGATCGACCAGGATATCCAATGTGATAGAAGCCCAGGTCAAATGACGCCCTGGCTTCTGATGCTTTTATTTTTCCTGTTTTTGTAGGTGTTTAGGATCAATACAGAAATTGATCCCTGCCGTGTTCGTGATTGTTTTATACTCTTTGGCCCAATGAAATCTTATCGGGAACCTTCTCTTGTTTTGGTGAGCATGTTCTGAACCTTCAGAAAAGCCTTAAGAAACAACAAGGGGCCCACCTTGAACCCATGGTTCAAAGATTTCTCAACACGGCACAATGGTGGGGATTAATTTCTGTTCTTCTTATTTCCGTCCTTCGTTAGTCCAGAACAAGCTTCCTTTTGATATTTTCGTTGAAGGTCATTTTCCCAGGCCCCCGTTTTAGACTTGGGAAAGGGTTCTATTCACTGACTCCATCGGAATTTTGATGGAATTACATATATTTAGGAGATCGTAATGAACGGTGTGGCGATTATCTCAGGAGTGGTAAGTCTGTGTGCGGGTTTCCTGATTGCATACATGATGAAGGCCAGAAATTTGGCATCTAAAGTTCAAGCGGCTGAAGCTGAGGCGGAAAAGATCGTTGAGAATGCCAAAAGAAGGGCGGATACGCTGTTGAAAGAAGCCAGCGTTGAAGCCAAGGACAGGCTTTTCAAAATGAAAACTGCCTTTGATGCAGAAACCAATGAAACAAGGGCAGAGCTTAAAAAGCTTGATAAACGCCTGAATCAGAAGATTGAAAAATTAGATAAGCGCCATGATTTCTTTGAAAAACGCGAAAAGGAATTGAACGAAAAAGAGAAGGAGTTGACAGATCTGACCGAGGCTGTGGAAAGTGACAAGGTCAAATATCAGGCCATGATCGAAGATCAGAAAAACCAGCTTGAGAAAATTTCAGGTATGACCACGGATGAGGCCAAGGATCTTCTGATTAAAGCCATGGAAAACGAGGCTCGGCATGATGGCGCCAAGATGATCAAGAAGATCATGACCGAAGCTAAGGAAACGGCCGATAAGGAAGCCAAAAAAATTATCGCCACGGCTATTCAAAGATATGCCGGTGATTTTGTTGCTGAAAGAACCGTGTCCGTTGTACCTTTGCCCAACGACGAAATGAAGGGGCGGATCATCGGCCGTGAGGGAAGAAACATCCGTGCACTTGAAGCTGAGACGGGAATTGACCTTATTATTGATGATACTCCCGAAGCCGTCATTCTTTCCGGGTTCAACCCGGTCCGAAGGGAAGTGGCACGTATTTCCCTTCAGAAATTGATCGCTGACGGACGGATTCATCCCGCACGTATCGAGGAAGTGGTCAAATCCGTCGAAAAGGAAGTGGATCAGACTATCAAGGAAGCCGGAGATCAGGCGGCCTTCGATCTTGGCGTCCATGGTATCGATCCCGAACTCATCATGATACTTGGCCGGTTGAAGTTCAGGACGAGCTACGCCCAGAATGTTCTTCAACACTCGGTTGAAGTTGGATTTCTCTGCGGCATCATGGCAGCGGAGCTTGGTCTGAATGTCAAGCTGGCCAAACGTATGGGGCTTCTCCATGATATTGGAAAAGCCGTTGACCATGAGGTTGAAGGGCCTCACGCCATCATTGGAGCCAACCTGGCGAAAAAATACGGTGAGTCCCCCAAGGTGGTTCAAGGTATTGCGGCCCATCATGAAGACGTGCCACCCGTTTCTGTTTATGACCAGCTTGTCCAGGCAGCCGACTCTCTGTCCGGGGCACGGCCCGGGGCAAGAAAAGAGCTTCTTGAAAATTACGTCAAACGGCTTGAAGAGCTTGAAGCCATTGCCAATTCATACCAGGGTGTTGAAAACTCCTATGCCATTCAGGCGGGAAGAGAGCTGCGCGTCATTGTCGAAGGGGATATTGTTAAAGACGAAGATGCGGTCATGCTGAGCCGTGATATCGCCAAGAAGATTGAAGAAACACTGACATTCCCAGGTCAGATTAAAGTGATCGTGATTCGAGAAACCCGTGCTGTAGGATACGCAAATAAATAAAGGTGCTGCTGATGAACGTTCTTGATGTGCTGAAACAGAGAGGTTTTGTTGAAAATACCACCCATGACGAAGAACTCAGAGAGTACCTGTCGTCGGATTCGGTCTCATGCTATATCGGGTTCGATCCCACGGCAGACAGTCTTCATGTCGGGCATCTACTCCCGATCATGGCGCTTTCCCATATGCAGAGGGCAGGTCACAGACCCATCGCCCTTGTGGGTGGCGGGACAGGACTTATCGGTGACCCCAGCGGTAAAACAGAAATGCGCAAACTGATCACCCATGAGGATGTGGAGCACAATAAGCGCGGTCTGAGAAAACAGTTGGCCCATTTCATTGATTTTGCCGAGGGCAAAGCAGAGCTTGTGGACAATGCAGACTGGTTGACGGGTCTTGGATACATCGAGTTTTTGAGGGACATCGGCCGACATTTCAGCATCAACCGTATGATCAAGGCAGAAAGCTACAGGATGAGGCTCGAATCTGAAGAGGGGTTGAGCTTTATCGAATTCAATTACATGCTGCTTCAGGCTTACGATTTCATGAAACTCGCCCAAAGCCACACCTGTATGCTCCAGATGGGGGGGAGTGACCAGTGGGGCAATATCGTTGCGGGGATTGACCTTGTAAGGAAGATCCACAGGAAAACAGCTTTCGGGATAACATTCCCCCTGATCACGACAAGCAGTGGGGCCAAGATGGGAAAAACAGCAAGCGGTGCAGTCTGGCTTGATGGAGCTCGAACATCGCCCTATGAGTACTTCCAGTTTTGGGTTAATACGGATGACGGGGATGTCCCGCGTTTTTTGAGTTTATTCACGTTTATGCCCATGGATGAGATCGAAAAGGTCAAGGAGCTACAGAATGCTGACTTGAACAGCGCCAAGGCAGTTCTTGCCTACGAAGCCACTCTTCTGGCTCATGGACAGGAGGAGGCCGATAAGGCCTTCTCTTCGGCTCAGGCCATGTTCGGAGAGCGTGTTATTCCTGATCATGTCCTGCCATCGAGCGGCATTCCAAGGAATATGAATGCGGATGTGATGGATTCCGTGCCAAGCTCCATCATCGCCAGGTCCGATCTGGAGCAGGGTATACCCGCATTTAAACTCCTTGTCGTGAGTGGCCTTGCCAGCTCCAATGGGGCTGCCCGAAAGCTTATCCAGCAGGGAGGGGCCTATATGAATGGTGAGCGTATCGTTGACCAGGACCAGATGATACAGCCCAATGATTTCAGAACGGGAGAGGTTATACTGCGGTCTGGCAAAAAGCGATACCACAAGTTGGTCATGGAAGAATAGTCGATTTTCTCTTGCCGGGTTGCTTTTAAAAGAGCAATGGGATTGATCGACAGAAAAAATCACGTTTTTTTGAAAACATCGATTTTTTCGGTTGACAGCGAGCGGCTTCGAGTGTAAAACCCTCAAGTCTTTCGCTGAGAGGGACGACGCAACAACGAAGCCTACAAATAGTAACTGAGCGCTTCGGTCAAATACAAAAAACTTCAAAAAAGTATTTGACAAAGCCCGGGGGATCGGATAGATTAATCGGGTTGCTTAACGAAGAGAGTTAAGCGAGTTTGGTCTTTGAAAACTAGGCAGCAAGTGCAAAAAGGTTCTCGATC
>Ga0209066_10000351_pt1 | contig 68197 bp, 67 predicted proteins | sample All_14_2_FD_187198 | JGI IMG/M metagenome (GOLD analysis project Ga0209066, IMG submission 187198) | Freshwater microbial communities in response to fracking from Pennsylvania, USA - Allegheny Zone_MetaG_DW_15 (SPAdes) (version 2) ...
ACCACCCAGCCCCCTCCACATTCCGCATTCCGCATTCCGCATTCCGCATTCCACATTCGTCATTCGTCATTCGTCATTCCTCTCCCTCTCCCTCCTCACCTCCCTCATCCTCTTATACCCCACCAGCTTCTTATGCTGCTCGTCCCACAGCCGAAACGCCAGCGACTTCAGACTCCCCCGGATCGTGATCGGCTTCACCTGCTGAAACACCGGGTGCGAATAATGGCAGCGCTCCAAATAATAGTTCGGGATCCGCGAGCTCAGATGATGGATGTGATGAAACCCAATGTTCCCTGACAGCCACTGCAGCACCCGCGGCAGCTTGTAGTACGAAGAGCCCTGCAGCGCCGCCGCCGTGTAGTCCCACTCCTCGTGCTCCTCCCAGTACGCATCCTCAAACTGGTGCTGAATGTAGAACAGCCACACCCCGCACGCCCCCGACACCCCCGTGATGATCCCCTGCACGATCAGATAATTCACCGGCCCATAGATCCAAGACATCACCGCCGCCATCCCCAGCAGCGCCGCGTTCATGTACCACACCGAGTCCCTCTCCCGCCTGTCCGCCCCCTTGCGCGGGATCCGCTGCAAAATCACAAACAGCACAAACGGCGCGATCACAAACAGCACCACCGGATTCCGCGCCAGCTTGTATGCAAAGCGCTTCCACCGCGACGCCTCCAGGTACTCCTGCACCGTCATCGTCCACACATCCCCGATCCCCCGCTTGTCCAGATTCCCCGTCGTCGCATGGTGCAGCGAGTGCTCCCACCGCCACTGGTAATACGGCGTAAACGTCAGCATCCCCGTCACGAATCCCACCACCGCATTCGCCCGGTTCGACTTGAAAAACGACCCATGACCGCAGTCATGAAAAATGATGAACACCCGCACCAGCAGCGCCCCCGCCATCAACGCCAGCGGCACCACCAGCCACCACGAAACCTGCAGCGCCCAGTAGATCCCCGCCCACAGCACCACATACGGCACCAGCGTGTCCACCAGTTGCACCACCGCCCGCCACAGCGACGGCTTTTGAAACTCCGCCACAATCGCCTTCCACTCCGCCACCGTCGGAAACCGCGCCTTCAGCCCCGTCACACTCATTCCACTCGCATTCATCATGACCCCTTTCGGTTGTCATAAACATAGACCCCTCCCCCACCAATTCAAGCCCCGCCTTGCCCTTGTAACGAACTCACGACGTGCAAAAGCCCAGCGCGGCGTGGTCCGCACACTCCGTGTGCGGCTTCTGAACAATTCCGGCTCCGCCTTCTTCGCTTTGTAGTCCCGGCTTTCTTGTCCTTCGAGGCCTTGGCGAAGAAGGAAGCCAGTCCGGAAAGGGCGCTCTAAGTTCTCAGCACGTCACTTCACCCCGAGCGCCCGAAAGTCCATCTACCTCCGGGCCAGACAACCGCAAACCATCGTCAACAACGGACAACCACCACCAACATCCCCTCATCTTCCGTTTCTCTTGCCATCCGAATCATCCCCACCTTTGGTAAGCAAAACAACCCATGGCCGTCGAAACCAAGCCCCTTTTCAATCCAGACCTCATCCGTCCGCAAGTGCATATCTTCACCCTGCCGGAATCCGTCGGCGCTGCCCAGCCCCGCCTTCAGCATTGGGCTGACCTCATCGCATCGCGCAAGGCGGACACCTTCAAGGAAACTGCCCTCCTCCCCGAGTGCCTCTCCGACATCTTCGGCCAGCTCCTCGGTTACACCGGCCCTGCCGGTGCCGGAGACAGCTTCACCCTGCTGCGTGAAACCCATGTCGAGGTGGATGGCCAGTTCGCAGAGCCATCATGAAAAAGAAATCCAAAGCCGAATGGGCCACGAGCCTGCAGGAGCATCTGTCAATGCGCCAGCAGGATGACCCCATCCCTGAACGGGAGAGTCTGACTCCCATGCAGGAACAGCAGTGCCGCATCCTCGGCGGCCATTTGATCCGCTGGCTGCAGCAGTGGGGACCAGCACTGATTCAGGAGCGCAGCTTCTTGGCTGACGTGAAGAATTGGGACAAGGATCCCGTCATTCTCATCCTCACGGATGTTCCCGGACTGGTGGCTGCGAGAGAAATTCTGGGGCCGCCGAATGATTCGCTCATTTATGGCAAGCACCAGCATGTGCGGGAATATTTAACCAACACACCAGATGCGGAATTTACCTTCCACTGTGAGCTGGCATCCTACTTCGAGGAGTTGGATGAGGCCAAAGCCACCGCCCTGCGCGAGAGATTCAATTTGGACAAGCAGACCCACCTCGCCTCCCACTTTGACTGCTCAGTCATGGGGCCCTTGTTTGCCCGTGGCGGCCGTCACTTGTGGAGCTTTCAGGAAGAAACGCCTTCCCTTGTGGAGGAGGGCTATGAGTCATGGGTGTCCTGATCGGCAGGTTTCTTCCAAACCTTCAACACCCCATGGGAATGCTCCAAGATTTCACCTGCCCGGCCTGCGGCCTGACAGGACATGTCTCCGGTGACGAAGACTGCGGAATGCTCGCCGCCACGACAACGATCTACTGCGAAACCTGCGACGACCTGCAGGATGCGGTGGTGGTGAAAAACCTCTTTTCCATTCCACCCCGCAGGTACAAGCCCAGGTGTGAGAAAAGCAAGTCTCACCCCATCAAGCTCTGGAACCACAATGAACTCTGCCCTCGTTGCGGGCAGGCCATTCTCAAAGTAGCCGAGAACGGCTTAGTAACGATGTGGGATTGAAGAGCACGGAAGTATCCAAGATGGGGTCAGTGTGCAAATTATTGACAAAATTTCGGCCTTTCAGACCTCTGCATCCACCCCATTCCCTTGCTAAAGCCAAAGCCCCGCTTCAGCCATCACGCCGCCAAAAACCAGCACTCTCTGGAACTTTAATCTCCGCCCGTTCACCTACATCAAAAAGATATCCGCCTCCGGATACGTCGAAGCCGCCAGCGCCGCCCACAGCGGATCACCGATCACAATCACAGCCGTCATCACCCCAAACGCCGGCAGCTGATGGCTCAACGGCAGATAGCGCACCCCAGACGGATCGTCCTCCATTTGCTTCTGGTTCGGCCGCGCCACATACGCATAGCCCTCCTGGTTCAGATGCCGGGCCAGCTCCATCACCGTCTCATCCGGCACCGTCGCGACCCCCACCGAACCCGGCGCAATGATCAGGAAGTTTCGGTAGGACGACTGCGACTCAGTCTCCAAATCAGCAGCCGCACGCGCCGCAAAAACCCGAAGAGCATGTTGCATGGGTAGGGAAGGAATCATGGGAGTAAGAAGTTCAGTTCACCAGCAGCCGACCGTCAAAATTCAGCATCACTCACTCATCGCATTTCACCACAAATTGGCCTGATCAAAAAACCGCCAAAAATCACCCGCCATCTTTTCTGTGCGGTCCCTCTCACGCTCGGCCAGCCTCAAAAACCGCCTCCGCGATGACGGCGCTACGCTTGCCCTTCGGCTGTCTGTATCACGTTATTCGGCTCCGTGCATTCAGTGGATTCCGTGGTCAAATCTCCGCCGGAAATCGAGCCTGCCATTTCCCCAGCCCCGAACTCAGCCCATTCCTCTGCCAAAAAATCACAGCCCAAAATGCGGCCTCCAGCGACCAGAACAAATCCACAATCCGGCATCTTCATGCATGCCTTGATTAGTGTCTTATTAGAGTCCGATTAGTGGTTAAAAACTCTGCTCCGCCTTCCGCCCATTCCCCTGCCTAACATTCCCCTGCCAAAACCAAAACCCCACATCCGCCATCCAGTTGCCCCAACCACACTCCCGAATCCGGCCTCTCCGAATGCCTTCATCAGCGTCAAATCAGCGGTTAAAAAACACCCCATTCACGCCATCCCCCCACACAGTCGGGTCTCATCCCCACCTTTTTTGCGTCTTTTTTGCGGCTTTTTGCGGCCATCCCTCCGGCAATAAAAACCCCGCCTGCCTCACGACAAACGGGGTTCTCAAAACTCACTTCAGCCGCTTCGCGGTTACTTGATCTCCTGCGCCCAGAAAATGTGCCAGTCGTCTAGGTTGTTCAGATCCACCGCACCCGGATTCACGCTGCCGTCATCCGCGATGCCATCCGCATCCAGAATCGTCTTCCGCGTGCCGTCATCGTGGATGTAGCCCGTGATCGCCTGGTTGTGCTTGTAGATATTGCCCTTCGTCAGGTTCACCCCCGGCTGTGCCTTCACCCACGCCTCAAGCTGAGGATAGCTCGGCTTCGTCGCGATGAACGCCTTGAACGTCTCGATGTTGATGCCCAGCGCATCCAGCGTCATCTGGTCATACCCGCAGCCAATGCCCGGATAGTCAGCATGCAGCTTGCCCGCCGCAGCCAAGGAAGCCTTCTGCCAGAGGCGTGGAAGATGAAGAACACCGAGAGGGCCGGCAATGCCGGAACTGATAAGAGGAACAATCTGGCTCATGGATTAGAGATGGGTTGGATTTTCAGAAACAGCATTCGCACCTGCGAACGCACACTCGACTTTGACGGCTGCACAGTGCACCAGCAAGAACAAACGCATCCAACCATTTCTATCAGTGCGGCTCCCCAAAACGCATTGGGAACACCACACAAAAACCTTCTGAATCAGACCTCTGCGTCCGTCCATCCTCTGCGGTTTTCAAAACTCTGCGATGCTGAAATTGTTCCGCCCTTCCCTCCGGCAACTCGCGCCAAGCCTGCAAGACCCGAAGCCAAACACTCTGAAATCATAAATCATAAGTCGTAAATCATAAATCCACTCGCGTTCCACTCCCTGTCCTTCGTAGATCATGGAGGGAGGGGCGAAGAAAGGATTTCCGCCCTCCACTCTCTGCGCCATAGATCGCCCACTCTTTCATGAAAAGCCCCCTTTCCATCGCCCTCGCCGCGCTCCTCTCCCTCCCGTGCGCCGCCGCTGACGAAACACCCGCCAAGCCCAAGGCCCCCAAGTCCGCGCCCATCAAATCCCCCCTCGAACTGCACCGCTGGTCCGGCACCCTCAACGTCCCCGATCCCGTCGCCGTCACCGTCGATCCCCAAGGCCGCATCTACGTCTCCGCCACCACCCGTCGCAAAGTCGCCGACCTCGACATCCGCGAGCACACCCAGTGGATCCCCGACGATGTCGCCCTCACCAGCGTCGAAGAAAAAGAAGCCTTCCTCAAACGCGAGCTCGCCCCCGGCAAAACTCGCCTCCCTCGCGGCGGCCTCGCCGACCACAACAAAGACGGCTCCATCGACTGGAAAGACCTCACCGTCCACTCCGAGCGCATCTACCAGCTCCGCGATACCGACAACGACGGCACCGCCGACAAAATGACCGTCTTCGCCGAAGGCTTCAACAGCGTCGTCACCGGCATCGCCGCCGGAATCCTCTACCACGACGGCTGGGTCTATGTCACCGTCGCCCCAGACCTCGTCCGCCTCCGCGACACCAATGACGACGGCATCGCCGACGAACGCGAAATCGTCGCCCACGGCTTCGGCATGCACATCGCCTACGCCGGCCACGACATGCACGGCCCCCGCATCGGCCCCGACGGCCGCATCTACTGGAGCATCGGCGACAAAGGCGTCAACGTCACCAGCAAGGAAGGCCGGCACTTCTACTACCCCCACGAAGGCTGCGTCCTCCGCTGCGAACCCGACGGCACCCACTTCGAAGTCTTCGCCCACGGCCTCCGCAACGTCCAGGAAATCGCCTTCGACAACTACGGCAACATGTTCGGCGTCGACAATGACGCCGACATGCCCGGCGAGCGCGAACGCTTCGTCTACATCACCGAGCGCAGCGACTCCGGCTGGCGCTGCAGCCATCAATATCAAAAATCCGCCAGCCGCTGGATGAAAGACGGCATCTGGCAGCCCGCCCATCCCGGCCAGCCCCTCTTCATCACACCCCCGCTCGCCAACTACTCCAACGGCCCTGCAGGCTTCATCCACGAACCCGGCACCGCCCTCGGCGCATCCCTCCGCAATCACTTCATCCTCGACCAGTTCCCCTCCGGTCAGATGACCGCCTTCCAGATCGTCCCCAACGGCAGCACCTTCAAGATGCAGAACGAGCGCCTCATCCACAGCGGCCTCATGGGCATCGGCCTCGCCATGGCCCCCACCGGCGAGCTCATCATCGCCGACTGGGACGGCGGCTATCCCCTTGACCAAAAAGGCGCCATCTGGTTCGCCGACGACCCCGCCGGCAAAAACAGCACCGAGCGCCAGGAAACAAACAAACTCCTCAACTCCGACAACCTAGACGCCACACACCTCTCCCACCCCGACCAACGCGTCCGCCTCCACGCCCAATTCACCCTCGTCAAAAAAGGTGATTACACCGTGCTGCAAAAAATCGCCTCCGACAAAAAAGCCCCCCAACTCGCCCGCATCCACGCCATCTGGGGAATCGGCCAGGGCATGCGTTCTGGAAAGGTCGATACCGCAACTCTTTTGCCCCTGATTGCGGAATCCGACACAGAGATCATCACCCAAGTCCTCAAAATGCTCGGCGATGTCAAAACCTCCGGAGCCCCACTCGTTCCACTCCTTGCACATCCCTCCCAGCGCGTGCGTTTCCACGCCGCCATTTCCCTCGGCAAGCTTCAAGAATCCACCGCTGTCACAGCCTTGCTAAACCTTGCCACCAAGGAAAGCGCCGATCCCTACATGCGCCACGCCATCGTCACCGGCCTCGCCGGATGCGCCGACGAAGCCACCCTCGCCAAACACATCAACGACAAACAGTCCCTCTGCTGCCTCCTTGCACTCGCACGCCAAAACTCGCCACGCGTTGCCGATTTCCTCCAAAATCCGACCCTCGCCGCGGAAGCCGAACGCGCCATCCACGACGACACCGGCATCCCCGCCGCCCTCCCCAAGCTCACCACCCGCCAGACCCCTCGCGGCCTCAACGCCTGCCTCCGCCTCGGCATCGCCGAACCCGTCATCAAAACCGCATTGCAGCGCAACCCGCTGCAAGCCGAAGCACTCGACGTCCTCCTCACCTTCACCCATCCCCCACGCCTAGACCGCATCGACGGCATGGCCCACGAAACCGCCCCCCGCGATGAAAAAGCCTTCGCCGCCCTGGTCCAGCCGCATCTCGACGCATTGCTTGGCATCCAGGACGGCGAGCTCAAGGCCAAGGCCGTCGAGCTCCTCACCCAGCTTCAGCTCCAGGTCCCCGCCCCCGTCCTGCAGCAAATCATCTCAGATGCCACCGCACGCGCCACCCTGCGCTCTGAAGCACTCAAGCTCATGGCCTCCCAGCACGCCAGCAGCCCAGAGTTTGCTGCCACCTTCGACATCTCCCTCAAGGACACCTCCCCCGCCGAGCTCCGCCGCGAGGCCCTTCGTCAGCTCTTCACCCACCAGCCCGACAGCGCCATCACCCAAGCCGCCGCCGTCCTGGAAAAAGGCGACACCACCACGCAGCAGCTCGCATTAAGCCTCCTTTCCACCTCCAAAGACGACACCCTCATCACCCGCTGGCTCGACCGCCTCGCCGAAGGCAAAGCCCCCGCCGCCATCCAGCTCGACATCCTCGAAGCCGCCGCCACCCGCGAATCTTTGAAACCCAAACTCGCCACCCTGCAGCTCAATTCCACTGAACTCCTCGAAGGCGGAGACGCCGCCCGCGGCAAGGACATCGTCACCAACAACCTCAACGCCAACTGTTTAGCCTGCCACACCATCGAGGCCAAAGAGGGCAGCCAGGTCGGCCCCAACCTCAAAACCATCGGCAGCCAGAAAGACCGCAAATACATCCTCGAATCCCTCCTCAATCCCCTCGCCCAGATCGCCCCCGGCTTCGGCCTCGTCTCCCTCACCACCAAAGACGGCAAATCCCAGTCCGCCGTTTTATGGAAAGAAGACGCAAAACAAGTCACTTTGAAGCTCCCTGATGGCAAAACGCAGAATATTCCCCGCGCCCAAATCGCCACCATCACCCCTCCAATGACCGTCATGCCCCCCATGCTCGGCATCCTCACCAAGCCGCAAATCCGTGACGTCGTGGCCTATCTGGCAGGATTGAAAGGGAAGACCAGCAAGAAGACAGACACAGCGGCACACTGACAGATAAGTCGAAACATCAGTTCTTAATCAGCAAGTTTCTGATTGCCCGAACGATGCCTCACATGGCAGCATCGGGAAATGAAGAAATACCTATTCAGACTGCGCATTTTTCTGTTCGCGTCCTTGTGTTTTGCAATAGCGTCGGCTCTTCCGGCCCAGGAGAAGGATAAGCAGCCTCAGGACGCGCAGGGTGAGTGGTCGCTGCGCGTGTATCGCTACCCGGCTTCGGAACTTCTGGGTGGATTTGTTTCCAGCGAGCATGGGCAGCTCACCCCACCGGCAGTGCCCTCCGCGAATGCGAGCGAGGAAGAGATCGCCAAATTTCTGCGACGTTCGCATTTCGTGGTGGATCAGCATTTGAAAAAGGCAGGCCTCACACTGCCGCCGGGATCTCTCGCCGTGTTTGATCCGAAAAACAAAACGCTCGCACTGCGCAGCACGGGGCTGACGCACGAACGCATGGCCGCCCAGGCAGCGGAGGCCATACGAGCCATGCCCCGGCTGATCAGCATCAATGTGCAGATCATTGAAGCAGAACAGGCAGTCGTGAACGAGGCCGTGAAGCTGGTGAAAGCGCAGGCAGACCATGGGGCCGCATGGGCCAGGCTGGATGCGCTCGCCTCGCAGAAGAAGGCCACCTACATCGGCGATCTGAGGATGGAAACAAAGAGCGGCACACGTTCGACGGTGTTTAGCGGAGAAGGCCGCTCCTATGTCACGGAAATGACGGTGGATGAGGCCCGGCGCTCCAGCACCGCCATGGAGCAGAGGGATGCGGGGACACGGCTGGAACTGGAGCCTGTCATCGGCGCGGACGGAGAAACCATGGAACTGAGCTGCTCGCTGGAGCACCATTTCCGAGGACCGAAGGAGCACTGGGACAAGATCAGCGCCACGGGCGACCGCCTTGTGGAATCTCCCAACATCGACTTTTACAACGCACACGTGACCACCGGCATCACCATGCTGGGCGGCATGACCAAGCTGCTCGGCATCTGGAAACCTGAAGATGTCCCGGAGCCTGAGCGCGCAGGAAATCTGCAGGCCGCCTTTCTCAAAGCCCACATGGTCTCCTTGCTGCCCGCTCTGGACACGCGGGTGGAACAACTGCTTCGGGCGCATGGCGAGAAGGTCGAAAAGACACCCACCGCACCACCGCCTGAGCCACCGGGAGCGACCAAGGGCATCATCACCCGCAGCTTCCACATCACCGAAGACTTGCTGACGATGGGAGATTCACCGATGGGGGGCGCAGTCGCGGCCGATCCCTTTGCAGCCGGCGGTGCCGCCCCGATGGCGAACGAGGCACGAATGACGATACGAATCACCGCCGTGGAGATTTTGAAATCCAAAGGCATCCCCTTCCCGGAAGGCTCCTCCGCCAACTACAAGCCAAGCACGGGCGAACTCCTGGTCCGCAACACGGCGCAAAACATGAAACTGGTGGAGGATTACATCGCCACCTTGAAACAGCATGCGCCGCGCAATCTCGCCACGACGATGCATATTATCGAGGCAGACGCCGCCACCATCCGACGGCTCGCGGCCAGCACGGCCACCACCACCGACCATACGGCCGCATGGCAGGAGGTGGAGCAAGGTGTGGCGCAAAACAAGATCCGCCTTCTGCGCTCCGTTTTCCTTGAAGGCAAGTCCGGCCTCCGCAGCAGTTTCGAAACAGGGCGCGAGTTCATCTACGTCACCGAAACTTCCAGCAGTGAAATGGAGCATACCGCCACCCAGTCCGGCAGCAGCGACGCCAAAAGCACACCGACGAACATCAGCAACGTCCAGGTCTCCAGCAGCGCAGCTCCGCACTTCTCATCCGCGGCTGAAATGCAGCTTGTGGGACTTCGCTTTGAAGTGGAGCCAACTGTCGGTTATTCCGAGCCGGACGCAGTCGAACTCACGACTGCCATCAAGTATGACTACGCCATTCCTGTGGTCACCGACTCATCCGGCCAGCCGGACGCCAATACGATCCGTCCTTTGAACCACAGCATCCAGTTTCACCAGGCCCAGTGCACGGTGGGCACCACGATCGCCGGCGGCACCCACCGCCTGCTGAGCGTGTGGAAACCTGAAGGCACTCCTGAGTTTGACAAAGGCGATGTGCTGCAGGCCGCTTTCATATGCATCGACATCGTGCCGGTGGAGCGGACCACCAAGCCTTGAAATTCACATCGGGCCCGGGGGACGTTCTTCTTCCAGCATCGGCACAGGCGCTGCCGAAGACGAGCCGGAGCCTTTGCCGAGCCGTCCGCTGTAGAGGTCTATGGCGCGCTTGGCGATGATGTCGATCACGGCAGGCTGCAGCGTGCGGGCGGCGACGTTGGAGACGGCCATGCCTGCCCACATGATGGGAGATTTAAAGCGCAGCACCTGCCAGTAGGGCAGCAGGCGCTTGTACCACTTGTTGGCCGTCTGCAGCCGCTCGTGCGTGGCGATCTTGTGGGTCATCTCCCAGGTTTTCAAAGCGGTGCTGGCACTGACATCCACAAGGCGTCCAATGGAGCGAGTTTGCAAAAAGTCCGCCACATCCATGGCTGCCAGATGCACGGCACGGGAAAACTGGCTAAGGCCGGGAGCCAGCAGTGCCTCCTGCTTGCCTGGATGGTAGATGGCCGCGATTTCGCGGACCAGCTTCGGCACCTCATCCACCAGCGGCGGCAGCCACTCGGGGTTGAGGTTCTTCTGCCAGCGCAGGCGGTTTTTGCAGGCTTCGACGGCGGCATGCGCTTTTTCGTCCGCCAGACCGCATTCGGGATAGACGAAACTTGCCAGCGCATGCCGCGCCGCGCGCAGATCGGCGGCGAAGCGCAGGAGCTTCCAGATCACAATCGAGGCTGCGCCGATGAGGACGCCGGCAAGGAAGGTCAGGATGTGGCCCCAAGGCATGACCATACGGGAGAGCACCCCGGGCAGGGTGTCAAGATGACGAAAGTGGCGAGACAGCCTGCTTGCGGCGGCGGGATGACACGCCATAGATGCGCCTCTCACCATGTCCTCCATTTTCGAACTCTTCTCTCTTCAAGGCAAAACCGCTGTCGTGATCGGCGGCACAGGCGAACTCTGCGGCGCGATCGCCGAAGGCTATGCATCGGCGGGTGCGGAAGTCGTGCTCGTCGGACGCGATCAGTCCAAAGCAGACAAACGCCTGGAAACGATCCAGGCCGCAGGTGGTCGCGCCTACTTCCTCTCTGCCGACGCCAGCCGCAAAGCCGACCTGCAAATCCTGCTCGATCAGGTGCAGGAGCGCTCCGGTGGCTGCCATATTCTGATCAATGGTGCAGGTGTGAATTCTGCAACGCCGTTCCTCGATATTCCCGAAGAGGAATACGACCGGATCATGAACATCAACACCAAGGGTGTTTTCCTTGCCTGCCAGGTGTTCGGCAAATACTTCGTGGATAACAAGGTACCAGCCTCCATCATCAATCTGGGCTCCATGTCCGGCCTGCTGCCGCTGAGCCGTGTGTTCACCTATTCCATGTCCAAAGGTGCGGTGCACAATCTGAGCAAGAACCTCGCCCGCGAGTGGGCTCCTCTTGGCATTCGTGTGAACACCCTCGTGCCCGGCTTCTTCCCCGCCGAGCAGAACAAGAAAGTGCTCACCCCCGACCGTGTCGCCAAGATCATGGGCCACACGCCGATGAACCGCTTTGGTGAAGCCAAGGAACTCGTCGCTGCGGCTTTGCTGCTCGCGGGTGCAGGCAGTTCCTTCATCACCGGCCATGAGATGGTCGTGGATGGCGGGTATTCGTCGCAGACGATCTGATTCTTTGGGGCGCGGAATTTATTCTGCAGCAGGTCGCTCAGGCCCGGAGGGTGGAAGCTGCGCCATGAAGATCGCAAACGCACGGACTTTAGAGCATGCTCATGCGCAATGCGGAGCATGGGACGTGGCGGAGTGCTGCGGAATAAATTCCGCGCTCCAAATCCGCATTCGGCGGCAGGCCCGATAGAAACTTCGAAACCCGGCCGTAATGCCAGTGGTAAGACCTCTAACCACATGGCCTTTTCATCCATCAAACCGCAGCGCAGCCTTGTTGAAGAGGTGTGTGCACGCATCGCATCTGAAATTCGGGACGCAGGCGGAGGGGGAAATGGGTGGCTGCCGCCGGAGCGGGATCTCGCGCTGAAACTCGGCGTGAGTAGGCCAGTGGTGCGGGAGGCGACGAAGCGGCTGGAGTTGCAAGGGCTGCTGGAGGTGAAGCATGGGGTGGGCACGAAGGTGGTGGACAAGCTGCACAAGCCGCTGAACGGCTCGCTGGCGCTGCTGATTCCGGATGACAAGGAGCGGCTGCGGCAGCTCATCCAGGTTCGCTTCATGCTGGAGCCGGAGAATGCACGGCTCGCTGCGGAGAACGCCACAGCGGTGCAGATTCGGAAATTGCGGGCGGCATTGCGGGAACTGGCGGAGACGAAGGATTTTGAGACAGCGGTGGAGGCAGACATGGCATTTCACCGGGAGCTCGCAGCAGCATCGGGGAATCAAATTGCGAACCTGCTGCTTCATTCGCTCTCCGAATTGATTCAGACGAGCCTCAAACATGGTTACAGCCGCACCTCGACTGACAATGCAGTGAGGCAGCATGCCGCTGTGCTGAACGCCATCGAAAAACGAGATCCCGCCGCCGCTGCGAAGGCGATGCGTGAGCATCTCATCACCGCCGAAACCGATCTGGCCCTGCCAAAAGCCAAGAAAGCCGCATGAAATCACTCTCCTATTTATTTTTCGCCCTCGCCAGCAGTGCTCTGGCAGCCGACACCGATGCGGCCAAACTGTTCCATGAACAAGTGGCGCCGATCCTGGTGAAGAACTGCGTGGAATGCCACAATGACGTGACGACCAAAGGCGGCCTGAACATGGGCACGCTGGCGGATGTGCTCAAAGGCGGTGACGACGGGCCTGCTTTGGTTCCGGGCAATGCCATGGAGTCATCGCTCTACACGATGATCGTGCCGGAAACGGCTGGCGAGAAGGCGGAGATGCCGAAGAAGAAGCCCGCTCTATCGACCGCCGAAACCGATCTCATCAAACGCTGGATCAACATGGGTGCGGCGTGGCCGCAGGAGATCGTGCTCAAGGAGAAGCCCAAGGGAGATATTACGCACTGGTCGCTGCTGCCGCTGAAGTCATGGAAGCTCGCCTCCATCGACGAGTTCATTGCGGAAAAGCTGAAGGAGAAAAACCTCAGGATGAATGCGCCGGCGGATGCCCGGACGTTCATCCGTCGAGCCAGCTTTGATCTGACGGGACTGCCGCCGAAGCCAGAGGAAGCGGCGGCTTTTGAAAAGGAATTCAGCCGGGATCAAACAGCGGCTGTCGAGAATCTGATCGACCGCCTGCTGGCTTCACCGCGTTATGGGGAGCGCTGGGCGAGGCACTGGCTGGATGTGGTGCGCTTTGCAGAAAGCCATGGCTTTGAAATGAACCGTGTGAGGCCGAATGCGTGGCCCTACCGCGATTATGTCATTCGTGCGTTCAATGAGGACAAGCCGTACGACCAGTTCGTGCGAGAGCAGATCGCCGGCGATCAACTGGGCACGGATGAAGGCACGGGATTTCTTGTGGCCGGTGCCTGGGATCAGGTGAAGGGCCAGGACCCGGTGCTTCGGGCGAACCAACGAGCGGATGAAATGCATGATCTCGTCAGCACCACGGGCAGTACTTTTCTGGGGCTCACGATTGGCTGCGCACGCTGCCATGATCACAAGTTTGATCCCATTTTGCAGACCGATTATTATCGTGTGCGAGCCATCTTTGAGGGGGTGCAGCATGCGGAGCGTGAACTGCGCCCAGCGGATGCTGAAAAACGCCTGAAGCAGGCGGATGGCGTGAGGGCGGAGATCGCGACGGTGGATGCGGTGCTCGCGCGCTTCCAACCTCGTGCGCAACTGACCCGGCGAGTGCTGGTGGATGATGATCTGCCTCCGCCCACGAAGCCAGATGCGATCGGCTGCGTGCAGATCGAGCAGCCCACGAATGGCAAGCCCATCGAATACTCTCCGGGCACAGAACTGGGCCAGGCGGCAGATCCAGGTGATGCGACACGGCTGCCCAACCTCGGAGAGAGCTACCGCTACTGGAAGGCGGAGAAGGATGCCGCTGCGAAGGATTTCTTCTCATGGAATCCGCGTGTCTCAGGCAAACAGCGCATCTGGCTTTCGTGGGCGGCGTGGACCACGCATGCGAAAGATGCACGTTACGTTCTCGATCTGGATGGCGATGCGAACACGAAGGGCGACCAGCAGGAGATCGCCAGCGTGGATCAAAGCAAATTTGCCGACGGCAGCGGTGCGATTCCTGGAGAGAAGCGCTGGAGCGGCTTCAAGTATGCCGGAACGTATGCGCTGACGAAGGATTCCATCCTCATCCTGCGCAACGGCAAACTCGGCGGGCCGACCGTTGCGGATGCGGTGTTGTTTGAAGAGGCGGACGGGGCTCTGCCGTCCTCACAACCGCATCTGCGCGCGCCGGTGACGCATCTGGCAAACCGAGAGAGCTTTGATGCGGTGAAGGCGAAGTTTGTGCGCTTCACGATACATGCGACGACCGGCGGGCAGCCGTGCATTGATGAGCTGGAAGTGTTTTCCTCCGGGAAGCAGCCACGCAATGTGGCGCTGGCGAAGAATGGCGCGAAGGTGACGGCTTCGGATGTGTTCAGTGACGGCACGAATCCCATTCATCAAATCGCGCACGCAAATGATGGCCTGTATGGCAACGCGAAGAGCTGGATTTCGAAGAATGCTGGCAAGGGCTGGCTGCAGATCGAACTGCCGCGTGAGGAGAGCATCAGCAGCGTGGTGTGGAGCCGGGATCGGGGAGAGAAGAGGGGCAAGGTCTATGAAGACCGGCTCGCCACGGATTACGTGATTGAGACATCGCTGGATGGAAAGGCGTGGAAGGCGGTGGCATCATCGGCTGACAGGCTGGGCGTGGAGTATCGGGACCGCATTCGCGACATACCGACGTTGAGCGGTGTTTCGGCGGACAATGCTGCCGAGGTGAAAAAGCACAGTGAGCAAAGGGCGGTTCTGCAGCGCAGACTGAAGGAACTGACGAGTTTCCCCATGGCCTATCTCGGCAAGTTTGAACAGCCAGGGCCGACCTTCCGCCTGCAACGCGGCGACCCGATGACGCCGCAGGAGGAAATCGCACCGGGGGCGTTGACTCAGATTGGGGCAAAACTGGATCTTCCCAAGGACACACCGGAAGCGGAGAGGCGCATGGCTTTGGCGAAGTGGCTGACCGATCCGAAGAATCCGCTCACGGCACGGGTGATGGTGAACCGAATCTGGCACTATCATTTCGGCACGGGCATCGTCGATACGCCGAGCGATCTCGGCTTCAATGGCGGCAAGCCGTCACATCCTGAACTGCTCGACTGGCTGGCCGCACAATTCAAACAGCGCGGCTGGAGCCTGAAGGAGATGCACCGGCTCATCATGAACTCAGCGGCTTACCGGCAGTCGAGCGATGCTAATGACGCCGGAATGCTGGCGGATTCGGGAGCGCGCCTGCTGTGGCGCTTCCCGACCCGACGACTCGAAGCGGAGCCGCTGCGCGATACGATCCTGGCCGTGAGCGGCGTGCTGGATCTGACGATGGGCGGGCCCGGCTTTGATCTCTTTGTGCCGAATGACAACTACGTGAAGGTGTATCAGTCGAAGCAGGAGTTTGGTCCCGACACGTTCCGGCGCATGGTGTACCAGAGCAAGCCGCGCGTTCAGCTTGATGACACGTTTGGTGCGTTCGATTTGCCGGATGCCGGGCAGATCGCCCCGCGCCGCACATCGAGCACGACACCGCTGCAGGCGCTAAATTTCCTGAACAGCACCTTTGCGATGCAGCAGAGCGGGCTGCTGGCGGCACGACTCGAAAAGGAGGCAGGCAAGAACGCTGCGGCGCAGGTGAAGCGGGCGTTTCAACTGGCCTACCAGCGCGATCCGAATGCGGACGAACTGGCGGCCTCCACACAACTCATTTCACAGCACGGGCTGGCGATGTTCTGCCGTGCGCTGTTCAACACGAGCGAGTTCATGACCCTGTATTGATCCTGTTATGCAAAACCATCTTCTTTCCCGTCGAAATTTCCTCAATCAAGGCGTCAGCGGGCTGGGCAGCATCGCTTTGACTTCACTGCTAGCGCAGAAGGGACTGCTGGCAAATGACCCTATTCGCCCGCGTATTGATCCGGCCCATCCCTATGCGCCGCGACCGCCGCATTTTGAGCCACGAGCGAAGAATGTACTCGTGATTTTTTGCTCGGGAGCACTGAGCCATGTGGATACGTTTGATTACAAACCTGAGCTGGTGAAACGGCACGGCATGCCGCTGCCGGGCGCGGCGGATTTGATCACCTTCCAAGGAGCGCAGGGGAATCTCGTCAAACCCATCTGGGAGTTCAAACCGCGCGGACAAAGCGGCAAGATGATCAGCGACCTGCTGCCCAACATCGCCGGGTTTGCGGACGACATGTGCTTCATCCATTCGATGACGGCGAAGTCGAACACGCATGGCCCGGCAGAGAATCAGATGAGCACGGGGTATATTCTGGATGGATTCCCCGGGATGGGCTCCTGGGTCACGTACGCCCTCGGCTCGGAGTGCGATGACATGCCGGCCTTTGTGGCGATCCCTGATCCGCGTGGCGTGCCGCAAATCGGTCCAAGGCACTGGAATTCGGCATTCCTCCCGGCGGCATTCCAAGGCACGGCGTTCAACGCGAGCAAGCCGATCCCGAATTTGATCCGCCCCGCGAATGTGAGCGAGGCGGCAGACCGGGACACGCGTACTTTTGTGAATCTGCTCAATCAGAAACAGGCGCAGGAGCATCCGGCGGACAGCGATCTGGCGGCGCGGATTTCGTCCTATGAACTGGCGGCGCGGATGCAGATCGCGGCTTCAGAGGTGGGTAACATGTCGAATGAGAGCAAGGCGACGCTGGACCTCTACGGTGTGAACGACAGCAATGAGACGAAGGCAGGTTTCGCCAAAAACTGCCTGCTGTCGCGACGGTTGATCGAACGAGGCGTGCGGTTTGTGCAGCTTTTCAACGGCTCCTACGCCATGGGCGAGGGCGTGGGCAACTGGGACGGGCACAAGACGATCGAGAAGCAATACTCGGTGCATGGGCCGATTCTCGACCAGCCGGTGGCCGGGCTGCTGAAGGATCTGAAGGCCCGGGGGCTGCTGCAGGACACGCTGGTGGCCTTTGTGACGGAATTTGGGCGCATGCCGACCTTCCAGAAGGGGGCTAATGGCCGGGACCACAATCCGAAGGGCTTCACGGTCTGGCTGGCGGGTGCCGGGGTGAAAAAGGGCTTCAGCTACGGGGCGACGGACGAATTTGGCTACAAAGCTGCCGAGCACGTGAGCACCATTTACGACCTGCATGCCACGATTTTGCACCTGCTGGGAATCGACCACGAGCGCCTGAGCTACTACAACAACGGCATCGAGAGGCGGCTGACGGACGTGCATGGGCACGTCATCAAGCAGGTGCTGGCCTGAGCCAGCCAGAGAATGAAGGGGAAAAAACGTTTGATTTCCTTCTCAAAGTCTCCACCATGTCCCTCCCCAAAACCTGACCCTATCCCCGTACACGTACCATGGCAGTTGTTCTCCGTCTCCGTCAAGAAGGCCAAAAAGGCCGTCCAGTCTTCCGTATTGTTGCGGCTGACCAACGCTTCCCAAAAGAAGGCCGTTTCCTCGAAATCCTCGGTACCTACGATCCTCAAAAGGGCGTCAAAGGCGCTATCGTGAAGCTTGATCGCGTCAATGCCTGGATCTCCCAAGGAGCCAAGCCCTCTGACACCGTCAAGAGCCTCATCAAGCACGCCGCTGCTGCAGTCCCAGCATAAGCTGCCATGGACGCGCCGGAAGCCCTCCGCGAGTTCCTTTCGTATGTGGTGGCGAATTTGATCGACCACCCGCAGCAGGCGACCATTGCCATCGGCACCAATATCAACGGGGCCGTCGCCTATCGTGTGCAGCTGGCACCGGAAGATGTGCGTCATGTCATTGGCAAGAATGGCATGACGATCAGCGCGATCCGCTCCCTGCTCAACACAGCGGCCGCCAAGCATGGGATCAAGATTTCCCTCAAGGTAGGGTCCTCCCAGCAGGAGGATGCAGAAGCCGCCAGTGCGGCTGCGCAAGAGGAAGGGTGAGCTGATCAGGCCACCCGGCTTCCCGCCCACCAGCCCAAGGCGGCGGCGGTCATGCCCAGCAGAATGCTGCCGATGGCATTGAGAAGCGCGAGCCAGGAATGCTGGTTCAGAAGCAAAAGCCACGAGTCATTCGCGAGCGTGGAAAAAGTCGTGTAGCCACCCAGCGCCCCGGTGGCGGCGAAAAGCCATGGCCCGCTGCCCTTGTCCTTCATGGCAGGCAGGGCAAAGAGGAAGCCCAGGATGAAACTGCCCAGGATGTTGGCCGTAAACACCCCCCAGGGAAACACGGACTTCGGCAGCAGGCGCGCCATGCCAATGACAGTGCCATACCTCAGCACCGAGCCGAGGCCACCGCCCAGAAAGATAAACAGGAGATTTTTCATATTTGCGGTGAACCCTCTGCCGGCACCTCTCGTCTGGAGCCCCCGACCGTCTGCGGCGCGATGCGCGCATGCCACACATAGCGCTGGAACAAAACTTTGACCGAGGCCGTAAGTGGCACCGCCATAATGGCGCCGAGCAGTCCGCCAAGAAGCAGGCCCCACACGAGCACGGAGGCGATCACCGTCATCGGGTGCAACCCCACCGCTTCTCCCACGATGCGAGGCGTGATGAAGAGTGCGTCGATCTGCTGCACCAGCGCGAAAACACCTGTCACCACCAGCGGCATGACCCACCATGGATCGGCAGAAACGAGGGCGCTCCCACCTTGCACGGAGGCAATGATGACCGCAGGAATCCAGCACAGGATGATGCCCAGGTACGGGATGATCCCCGCGAGGCAGAGCGCCAGACCGATGAGCAGGCCAAAATCCAGTCCCACGATCATCAATCCGATTCCGGTGGCGATGCCATTGATCACGCTGACAAAAAGCTGCCCGCGAAAGAAGGCCACCAGGTAGCTGTTGATCTCATTGAGGCAGCTCACCAATTCGTCTTTGAAGGCCGAGGCCCGCAGCGGCAGGTAGTCTGACCACCGCTCCTGGATCCTGGCGCTCTCGATCAGGAAATAGTAAAGATACAAAGGCACGATGATGAAGGAGAGCAGAAAACCGAAGATGCCGAGGAACCCGCCCACACTGGTTCTGAGGAAGGCCCAGACCATGCCCGGCAGTTTGGGCAGCGTGGTCTTCACCCAGTCTCCACGCAGAAAGGACTGAAAGTCGGCATCCACCTCGTCGCCGGCCTCCTTGGCGGTCGGGGCCGCAGTTTGGCCGCCAGATGAGGGCTCAGGAGTTGCGGCTGATTTCGGGACGGGCAGAGCAATGTTGTATTTTGCCGTGAAATCCACCACCGCCTTCTGCACTTTCGCATAATAGACCGGCACACGATCCGCCAGATGGTGGGCGGGGTCATCGAGTTTGACCACGATCCACCAGCCCAGACCTCCAAAGGCCAGGGAGAAAACCGCAAAGGCCAGCAGCACGGAGCGCTGGCGGCTGAGTCCACGCCGCTCCAGCCACTCCACACCGGGCTCCAGCAGGTAGGCAAGGACTCCCGCCACGGCAAATGGCACCAGAATGGGCTGGAGAAAGGCCATGACCTCTGTCGAAAGAGAAATGAGCTTGATGGCCAGCCATCCGATAAAGGCGAGCGACAGAGCGGTGATGGCTGTCCATAAAACTTTGCGCTGAAAGACGGTGGGAAGGTTTTTCATCAGGGAGAATGGCGCGCAGACTAGCCGGGCACCGCTGTTTGGGTACTCCAAAGATGCCCGCAAATTGGACAGCCGCGGCTCAAGGCGTATCGTCGCCCACCATGTCCCGCCCACAACCCCAGCCCGTTGACCCCTCTGAACTGCCGCAGCTCGCCCAGGCCACCATGCGTGCGGGGAAGTTTCCCATGCTTGCCACGGTGGATGGCGACCAGCCACGGCTGCGCCCAGTATCTCCAGTGCGGACGGACGGCTTCACCGTTTATGTGGCCAATCTGCGTCGCTACGGAAAGACCCGTGAGCTTGCGTCCAATTCCAAGGCGGAGCTGTGTTACAAGGATGATCAAGACAATCAGGTGCGCATCACCGCCACCGCCGAGATCGTCACCGAGCGCGCACTGCTGGAGGAAATCTGGGACTCAAGTCCCTTGCTGCGCGCCTACCTTGGCAGCATCGAGAATCCTGAGCTGATCATCTATCGTTTCGTGCCCAACCGGGTGCGCTACATGCGTGAGTGGGCCTTGGAGTATTTTGAAGTGCCTTTTTGAGCACCTTTCCAAAGTAACCCATCCTTTTGGCCTGAGGTGTGCGTTGTAACCGGGCAGAATGAACGTGTCGTGCAATGTGAATAACTTCGCCTTTGTGAATAAGTTCTTGCCACTCACTCCACGTTCTGACACTCTTCGGCAATTACCGTGATTCATTCAAATAATCACATTTCGGGATCGGTACGTTTGGCTCTCCCCCGCGCCAACGAAAAACTGTCCCCCGCCTTTTCAACGCAGGCAACCAACACACCCACTAAACCACCATGGACCGTGACGACCACCCAGCATCGGTAATCTCCTCTGGCATCTCCACCCGCACCTCCGATTCTGGCCCTGTTTCTGTGAATTCCCCCGCCCCTTCCCGACGCCGACGAACCAGCCCCGTCACTGCCACCAAGACCTTCGTTCTCGACACCAACGTCCTGCTGCACGATCCCGCCTGCATCCACCGGTTTGCCGAGCATCACATCTGCATTCCGGTTGATGTTTTAAGTGAACTGGACCGCTTTAAAAATGAGATGACGGAACGCGGCGCAAACGCCCGCGAAGTGCACCGCGCATTGATGAAAATTTTTGCCACCAAAGGTGCGTCGGTCACCAGCGGCGTGCCTACGGATGGGGGCGGCAGCATCCGTGTCGCAGTCTATGATCCTGAAGAGGCCCGCAAGCACGCCAGTGTGCAGGGATTTGAGCGAATTTTTCACGACTTGGACAAAGCCGACCACCGCATCCTGGCATGCACGCTGTGGCTGAGCGAGCAAGTCTCCCCCCCGGTCATCCTCGTCAGCAAGGACCTCAACATGCAGCTCAAGGCACGCGCCGTCGGCATCGAGTGCGAGGATTATCTGCATGACAAGGTCGAGCCCCGTGAGGTCGCCAATTTTGACATCGCTCGTGTAGAGGTCAGCCAGCATGAATTGCAGCGTTTTGCCAGCAGCGGCATCCTGCCCATGACGGAAAGCCGGACTGCGGGCATGGTCGTGAATGATTATGCGCTGCTCTCTGCCGGGGACAAAGCCACGATGCCGGCGAAGCTCAGTGCCAATGGCGAGTTTGTGCGTTTGCACCACACCCCGGAGTCGATCAAGGTCGGCCAGGGCCGGGCCATCAAACCGATGAATCTTGGCCAGGCCTGCTTTTTGGATGCACTGCTGGATCCCGAGATCAGCCTCGTCACCTGCTACGGTCAGGCGGGCACTGGCAAGACTCTGCTCGCAGTGGCAGCCGCCTTGCAGCAGGTGTTCAACCGCACCTACCACGGCGTCACCGTCAGCCGTCCGATTGTTGCCATGGGGCAGACGGTCGGGTTCCTCCCCGGCTCCTTGCAGGAAAAAATGCGCCCGTGGCTGCAGCCTGTCTATGATGCGCTGGATCTGCTGATGCGCCCCATGGAAGGGACACAGCAGGGGCCGGCGCGCAAAAAGAACCGCTTCATGCCGGAGCCGCAGCAGCAAATTGCAGCGCCCGCCGCGCCATACGATCCGCTCATTCAGCAGGGTGTCATCGAGATTGAAGCGCTCTGCTACATCCGTGGCCGCAGCATCCCCGACCGCTTTTTCATCCTGGATGAAGCACAGCAGCTCACGCCGCTGGAGGCCAAGACCATCGTCACGCGCATGTCTCGCGGGTCCAAGCTCGTGCTCGTCGGTGATCCGGCGCAGATCGACAATCCTTACGTGGACAGCCGCAGCAATGGGCTCGTTTACACCCGGCAGCGCATGCGCGGCCAGACGTTCGCGGCGCACGTTCCGCTGGTCAAAGGTGAGCGCAGCGCCCTGGCGGAAGCGGCGGCGCGACTGCTGTAGCCTTTATTGATTACGGAAAATTGCACTTAGAAAATTCCTCTGAGAATTTTTGAAATGGAATGACCGTCGCGTCGTTTAACACGCCACGCGCCGGACTGGCGTTCCAGAAACCAGCGCTCAATATCCACAACCCAAAATCAACTCACATGAAAGTTATCACCTCATTCCTGGCCATTCTTGCCGTTTCCGCAGTCACCTCCTTCGGAGCTGACGCCCCCAAGAAGCCCAAGATGTCCCCGGAAGAAGTATTCGCCAAGAAGGACGCCGACAAGGACGGCAAGCTGAGCAAAGAAGAATTCCTCAAGGGTGCCAAGGACGCAGCCAAGGCGGAGACCCAGTTCACCGCCAAGGACAAGGACAAGGACGGATCTCTTTCCAAGGAAGAGTTCACCGCTGCTCCCAAGAAAAAGAAGGCCGCATAAGCCTGCTCTGACATGATTTAAGGTGTCATCCACGCCGCACCCGCCCCGCGCGAGTGCGGCGTCTTGATGTCTGGATCAGGGAGCGCCCTGATGCTGCTTGCAAAAAACAGTGATCATTTATCGAAACCAAACGGGCATCTTCTCGTTTAACACGGCACGCGTCGGACTGGGACAGTCCCGAATTCCGCGCTTTTCCATCAACAACCAAATATCGACCCACATGAAAGTTACCACCTCCTTCCTCACCATCCTGGCACTCTCCGCAGTCACCTCCTTCGCCGCTGAAGGCGACAAGGCCAAGCCCAAGATGAACCCTGAGGAAATGATCAAGCGGCTCGACACCGACAAGGACGGCAAGGTCTCCAAAGCTGAATTCCTGGCATCACCGAATGCCAAGAAAGACGAAGCCAAGGCCACCGAGCGCTTCGGCAAGATGGACAAGGACAGCGACGGCTTCCTCACCAAGGAAGAAATGACTCCGAAGAAAAAGAAGGACGCCTGAGCCGCCTGACTTTCGACTTCAAAAGTCGCCCCACGCCGCACCCGCCCCGCGCGAGTGCGGCTTTTTTGTGACTTCGTCTGCCAGATGGCGGAATGAGGCCCCGCCTGCCTGACGTACCTAGTGGGCGACTCTGCGCTTCTATTATCCGAATGCTCCGCTTCCATTTCACCTCCTTCCTGCTCTTCGCCGCCGTCAGTCACGCGGCGGTGGACTACACCACTCAGATCAAGCCGCTGCTACAGCAGCATTGCGTGAAATGCCACGGAACGACCACGCAGAAGTCCCAGCTCAGGCTCGACACCGCCGCCGCCGCAAGCACCGGCGGCAAGCGCGGTTCCGCTTTGCCCGATCTCCTCGTGCAGGTTGTCTCCGGCTCCCACGCTGAAATCCCGCAGATGCCCTACAAGCGCGGACCTCTGGACTCCGCGCAGATCGCGATGATCAAGAAATGGGTGGCGGAAGGCGCGCATGCGCCTGCGGGAGAAACCCCGAGCGACGACCGCCATTGGGCGTTCATCGCGCCGGTCAAAGCACCGCTGCCGGCTGGTGAAACGAAGCATCCCATTGATGCATTCATTCGCGCAAGCCTCGTCAAGGCCGGCCTGGAGCCCTCGCCACCGGCTGCACCGGCCACACTCATCCGCCGCCTCCACCTCGACCTCACCGGCCTGCCGCCCACGCCTGCTGAAGTGGCTGCTTTTCCCAAACAGCCGGCATTCGGCATTGAGGCGTTAGTTACAAAACTTCTCGCCTCCAAGCACTACGGCGAACGCTGGGGCCGCTGGTGGCTTGATCAGGCACGCTACGGCGACAGCAACGGCTATTCCATCGATGCCCCGCGCAGCATGTGGCCGTATCGGGACTATGTCGTCAATGCCTTGAACCAGGACAAACCTTTTGATCAGTTCACGCTGGAACAACTGGCAGGCGACATGCTGCCGAAGCCTTCACGTGAGCAGCTCATCGCCACCGGCTTCCATCGCAACACGCAGATCAACCAGGAGGGCGGCATCGACAAAGAACAGTTCCGTATCGAGAGCATTTTTGATCGAGTAGCGACCACCGGCACAGTCTGGCTCGGGCTCACCATCGGCTGCGCGCAGTGCCACGATCACAAGTTTGATCCCATCAGCCAGCGGGAGTACTACCAGCTCTTCGCCTTCCTCAACAATCAGGACGAGCCCACCCTGCCCGTGCCTGATCCCGGTCAGGATCTCGACAAGTTGAAAGCCGAGCATGCGCAGGTGCTCAAGCAGATCGATGCGCACATCAAAACGAAAATCGCCGTGCTGCAGGAGTGGGAGAAGACCCTGGGTGACCAGTCCAGAAAACTCGTCGATGCAGAGGCGCTCAAATCACTGGCCAAGCCCGCCGCCAAGCGTGGGGCTGCTGATCAGCGCATTCTTTTCAAAGCGATGACCGGCACGTCTGACAGCGTGTTCAATCCGCTCTACGACCGGCACCTCGAACTCGACAACATCTTCAAGAACGGCACCACCACTCTGGTGATGAAGGAGCTGCCGCAGCCGCGCAAAACGACGCTCTTCATCAAAGGGGATTTCACACGTCCCTCCGATGAAGTTCAGCCCGGCGTACTCGCCGTACTGCCGCCACTGCCTCAAGGGGCCAAGGCTGACCGCCTTGCCCTGGCACGCTGGCTCATTGATCCAAAAAATCCGCTCACCGCACGCGTCATCGTAAACCGCGTCTGGCAGCAGTACTTTGGTCGCGGCCTCGTCTCGACGGAAAATGATTTCGGCACCATGGGCCGCCTGCCCACTCACCCCGAACTTCTCGACTGGCTCGCTGTCGATTTCATGGAGCATGGCTGGAGCCTCAAGCATCTGCACAAACTCATCGTCACCAGCGCAACTTATCAACAAAGCTCTGTCATTGACGCGAAATCCGCTTCCAAGGACCCGAACAATGACCTGCTCTGGCGGCAAAACCGCCTGCGTCTGGATGCGGAAGTCGTTCGGGATGTCTGTCTGGCCTCCAGCGGCCTGCTCTCTCCCAAGATCGGAGGAGCACCCGTATATCCTCCCATTCCCGAGGGCGTCATGTCCCTCGGGCAGGTCAAACGAGGCTGGCCCCTGAGCAAGGGCAGTGACCGCTATCGGCGTGGCATTTACACTTTCATTTTCCGTGCCACTCCGCCGCCCGCGCTCAGTGTCTTCGATGCTCCCGATGGCTTCAGCACCTGCACCCGGCGCATTCGTAGCAACACACCGCTGCAGGCCCTCACACTGCTCAACGACAGCGCTTACGTGGAGTTCGCCCAGGCTTTGGCCGCACGCCTGATCAAGGAGGCCAAAACCGATGACGATCGCATCATGCACGCATGCCAGCTTTGTCTGTCCCGCCCGCCGAAGGAACGCGAACGCGAAACACTGCTGCGCCTGCTCGCGGCCGAACGTCAATCAAACGCGACCGAGCCTCAAGCCTGGCAGGCAATCGCCCGGGTGATGCTGAATCTGGACGAGACCATCACGCGGGAATGAAGATTCACCCAGTTACTGACGATTGGGCTCCTTCAATGCCAGGAGCAGCCATTGAGGAGGATTGGCAGGAAGCTTGATCTTGCGATTCTTCTTCAAGAACTCGGACAGGTGGAGCCGTCCAGTCATGGTGCCTTTGTCATCGTGCAGATAGACATAAGGCCGTCCTCCGATCACAGCGCCGACGAGAAGGTTCTTCGGACCTGCGATGTTGAGGTCCTCCCTGTCCGGCGTCTGAAATTGAGCAATCAGCGGGACGGCCTCCGCAGGATCCCAGGAATTGACCCTCAATGTCTGGATGTTCGAGCCCCCGGTGAAGACTTTCGCAATTTTTCCGGAAGCATCGAATGTGGCCTCATAGGTGGTTTTTACATTCCCATTCGGCAAGGTTTGAACCGATTTCATGAGCTTGCCGAAAGCCGGCCCCCGAGTGTTCACATACTGATACGTCATGGTGCTGCCATCCAGTTTCGTGTGCACCGCTTCCATTTTTTGAGCGTCGTACTTGTAGCTCTCCTTCTGCCCGCGGGCATTCTCACGTTCCAAAGCAGGAAAAGCATCCTTGGCATTATTGCTGGGAATGACGGTGTAGGCAAAATCTCCATCATGCTTCAGCCAACCGGTCGCTGGATCCCACTGGAAGGTGCGTGACGTCTGCGGCTTGGCTCCGTCTTTCTCGGTCAAAATCAGCTTCATCATTTTTGTCTTCGAGTCTCTCTCCCATGCGCCGTCCATCACATAACCGGCTTTATTGGTCATACCGATGATCGAAGTTGCCGTGCTGATGACGGACGTGCCGCCAGGAGCCGTCGTCACCAGCGGCTTTGTGCCGATCTTAAAGGAAAGGTAGGCGTCCTTGTTGTAGTCGATGCGCGAAATCATGCCGGTTTTCGGATCGTAGGAGGCCGAAAGAAGACGACCAAACTGCTTCGACTCAATGGCCGTGGCCTTGCCTCCGTCATAGCTCCAGCGAAGCACATCCCCCTTGTGCGTCAGCGCGGCAAGCAAGCGGCCGTCTGAATAATCATAGGTCCAGCCTGCATCGTCCGTGACTTCAAAATGAGACGCCTTGATCCTGCCCTTCCATTGCTGGTCCTTCGTAGCGTACAGACTGCTGTCCTTGGCGTCTTGGTACAAGGTTTCACTGTTGCCGCTCAGGGTGTAAAGCCTCACGCTGTTCTCGTTTAACTTTTTCACCCGGCTTTCGAGCAGCGGACACCACCAGCCTTCGCCACCGATCCCCTGCCCCACAAACCGCTGCTCACTGCAAAACTGCAGACGCACCGGAAGCTTGGCCGCTTCGTCTGGGCCACCGATCTTCATGTCCTCGTCAAAATCGAACCAGATGCTCAGATTTCCCCACCGGTCTGCCCAGCCGAGAGAATTCTTAATCTGCTGCAGATTCTGCGACAGTGCCGATGTGGCAACGGTGAGACTGCAGACCAGAGAGACCAAAGATGACCTAAAGTGAGGGGCTCGAATGAAGTTCATAGTTCTTTTACAGCAATACGACCCGCTGTTTCCTTAACCTATTGGGCCATTTTTCTCTCCCATGCTATAAAATGTCACGGAGGTGACAAACACTTTTTGTGCAGTCGAGTAAAAAAGGCCGGGCGAATCCCGCATTTGAAGAGAGCCAAGTGGCGAGGTCAAAACGCACACACCTGATATCCCCTCGCCGTCCGATTCATTGGGAAAAGTCATCCCTATGAAGACCCTCATACCATCACTGACAATGTCACTCGGCCTGCTGAACCTGTGTTTCTTCTCCACGCCTGCCAACGCCCAAAAGGCCGCAACTCCTCAAGTTTCTCTGGAGCTGCAGCGCCTTGATCTTCAGGAGCAAAAGCTCTCGCTGCAAAAGCAGATCCTCGACCTGGATCGGCAGCAGCTTGCCCTGGAGCGGAAGATCAGTGAACTGGCCACCGCCCGAAGAGCCCTGCAGGTGGAGGAAACCGACACTTCGATCACCATGAAACTTGAAGGCGATGTGCTCTTCGACTTCGACAAGGCTGTGGTCCAGCCCGCCGCTGAAAAACTGCTCGAGAAAGTCGCCACCGTCCTGGGTGAATTTCCCGAGGGCAAGGTGAAGGTGGAAGGCTACACGGACTCAAAAGGAAGCGAGAAAGTCAATCTCGACATGTCGGAACGTCGCGCCGAAGCCGTCAAATCCTGGCTGGTGAAAAAGAAGGGCATTCCTGAAAAGATGATCACCACCCAGGGGCTGGGCGAGGGCAATCCTGTGGCTCCCAACACCAACCCCGATGGCAGCGACAACCCCGAAGGTCGCCAGCAAAACCGTCGCGTGCAGATCACCGTGGAGAAATAATCCGCCCACTCGCTCAAATGCTTTCCCAGGCGCGTTCGCCCACGGGATCCCGGCCTTCATCATACTCGATGTGGTCGATGAGGGTCTCGATGGGCTTGCCTATGAGGCCGCTGTCTTGAATGCGCTGCGGAAGTACGGCGGAGCGTTCATCCCGCCAGCCGAGTTTGGCGATGAAGCGGTTCCACATGTGGCACTCCTCATCCGTGCGCGCAGTGCCATGGGCCTCCACCCACGCCAGGACTTCCTCATCCGTGCCGCCTTCGAGCACACGTGTCCGCAGCGCAGCATATGAAACGCCAAGAAAACGGCAGCAGCGTCCGTCGAGGGTGTAAAACTGGGTGTCACCCAGCTGTGCGGTATAATCAGCAGGGAGTTTGGCAGCCGCGTGCAGACGGATCTTGTCCAGCATCCGACCGAAATAGATCAGACGGCCGACTTTGGCGTAGCAACTGCGGAGACCTGGGACGTGGGGCATGAGTCAGTCTCTCCACGGCTCTTCATTTGGCAAGCCTTCGTGCCCGGTGGAAAATTCACTGGCTCAAGGCGGCGGCAGCGGCACGTCATTAACTCGCGGAGCGGCGGGCTTGGGGGAAGAACCTGGGATGGGTGTAGAAGGTGGGGGAAGAATCGGATTGGGTGGCAGGCCCGTCTGGTTGCGAGATGCGGACATGTTCTGCCGCTGCTGCACGCCCAAGGCTTGATTTGGCGCCGGGGTCAGTTGTGTGGGAATCGCACTCCTGACTTCGACTGGCGGAGCGGTGTTGATATCGGCAAAGCTGACCCAGCCGGCCTGATCGCCCTTCTGCAATTGAATGCGCGTTTTGTCCACGCTCTCGCCGGGCTTGACCGCGCGGATCTTGATGCCCATCTCGTTTTCCGAACCGATACGCGCCTCCATAACCTGGGAGGTGGTGCGGTCCACCAGCACGGCGACGACACCGCCATCAATCTCATAGATGCCGGAGAGGCTGAGGTTGTCGGCAAAATTCGGACCCGTGGGAGCATCGGGTGAAGGCAGATCCTTCGTGGTGAAGATGGAGCGCTCCCACAAAGGGGCGAAGTGCTCCAGTTTCGGAAAAGGCACGGGCGTGGCGTCTTTCTTCTGTGTCTCCTGCGCAGATGCAGGAGCGGCAAACATCGCCAGCCCCAGCAGAGAAATGGATAACGTGGAGAGTTTCATGGCTAATTGACTTTGCTGACCTTGGGAGCCGACTTCTCACGGAAGAACCGGGTGAACTCGACCTCCGCATTGATGGTCTTGTTGGTGCCACTGGGATTGATCTGCATGCGGGTGATTCCCAGGAAGCTCTTCGGCTGCTGCAATGCGTGAAGCCAGCCGAAGAAGGACTGCTCCTGAACTCCAGCAAGCGTGATCTTCACCGTGGCCTTGTCAAAGTAGCCGAGGTTTTCCTCCAGCGGCAGACCATCAGGCCCCAGCACGCGTGCGGCTTCGATGAATTCCTTGCCACCGATGCTGACGCCCATTTTTTCAGCCTCGGCGGTGATGATCTCCAGCAGCTTGGCCGAAGCCTCCTGCGTGCTGGTGAAGTTCGGGCAGTTCTCTTCGAGCCAGCCGTATCTGTCAGCCCATTCCGCGCCTTGAGAGATGGCGAGGTTCATGTCAGCAAGGCGGTCGCGCAGGGTGTCGTTTTCCTCACGAATGGCCATGTAGTTTCTAAAGGCGTACATGAGCCCGCCTCCGCCAATGATGACGAGAAACAGGAAGGCAAAAACGCCAAGAAGAACTTTTTCGCTCTTCTTCATTCCCCCGCTCCTCCTTTCAGTTCAAAGCCCGCGCTGCTGTCGCTGGCAAACACAGGCGGCGGACCGTTCAAGTTGTAAGAAGCAAGGGCCTCGATGGATTTGAGCGCCTGGATATACTCAAAGGCCAGCGTGGAATTGGGCATGCGTCCGCGCAGGTTCATGCGGTCCGGAGTCCACTCCCAATGAGTGATGGAAACTTCCCGGGATGATTCAGGCTCCATGAGATGCAGCAACACCTGCTGCGGCCAGACCGTGGGGTCCACCGCAGGGGCCGCCTCCAGCCACGCTTTTTTATGATCCATGACGCGCGACGCACGAGGTGTGAGCACGGCGACCTTTTCACGCAGCATGTTGCGCTCCTGCAAAGCCAGGGAGGTGAGCGTGGCGACGAGGGCAATGGCCGCTGCGATCACGGTCCCGACCGCCAAGGCCATGAAGCGCGTTTTTGCCCTGCGCGTCTGGCTTTGACGCTCAGAGGTCACATCCTGCGGCATGAGCAGGCTGGAGCCGCGCTCCGGCATCGTGGGAGCCGGCATGTCGCAGCGGTAGGCTGTCAAACCAGTGACGCGCTGGATCTGCGTGATGTCACCTTCATCAATCCACAGCACGATGCTTTCGAGGCGGCCAAGCACGCCTTGGAAGCCGAGCTGGAGGCAGATGTTGTTGAGCTCCGCAAGGGCATTGCCGTCCAGTTTGTTGGCTGACAGCGGCGTGCAGTAGATCAACTGCGTCCCGCTGGTGATGGCCACCACGAGACGTCCCAGCTCACGGAAAATCGTGAGGCTGTTTTGCACCAGAGGATAGCACAGCGCGTGCAGCGTGACTTCATCAGGCAGCCGTGCGGTGTCAGAGAGCGGAGTCGGCACATCCTTGAGTGCGAGGATGCGGGTGAGATACGCGCCTTCCTTTCCCTGCATGTTGCGCACCTGCACGGCAGCCTCGTCGTCCTCGGCCTTGATGCCCATGCGTTCAAGATGCAGCAGCGCCATGCTGCGCAGGTGCTCGGGCTGGCCTTTGAGCCAGGCTGGCAGGGCCCAGAAATGGATGGCGGGCAGTGCGAGCACACGACGCTGTGCGTCTTTGCCAAATCTGGCACCTTCAGCGTTTTGCTCGGCAGACAGCAGGCAGGCAGCACCCTCCGCACCCGTCCAGCTTTGCCAGACTTGTGCGCCAGGGAGCAGCAGCTCGCAGGGAGGTTTACGTGTTTTTGCCATGGGCGGGGATTTCGCCACGCCAGACGGCCTTGCCGTCCTGCGTGATGAGAATGAGTTTTCGTTGCAAGGGGCCGAGTGAACCGACGCTTTCGATGCGGCGGATGGGGCCGGCGAACTGAATCCATTGGGTGAGCTGCGCAAGAATCTGCGGCTGATAAACACCCAGCAACTGCGCCACCTGCGGCACGCTGCTGAGCCGCACGTCATCCTGCGTGTGCAGCGCGCCATCGCGGCCGGCACGCAGCTTTAGCAGCGGCTGCACGCGCTCCAATGGCAGATCGGCAAGGAGAGCGATGAGCTCGGGACGTGCGTCGTTCACATCCACGCGGCCGTCGCCAAAAACGGTGAACCACTCGCGCCAGTCGGGCCGCTCAATGTTGACGATTTCCATGCCACGCACCAGCAGCATCTCCTCGACTTCCTTGAACGGACGGTTGAACGGCATGCCCTCAAAGCCCATCTTCTCGTACTCGCGCTTTTCAGCGCCGTTGAGGCTGACATTGGTGTCTGCATCCACCCAGTCCTTCAGCGCATCGCACAAGGCGGAGACAAACTGCTCCTTGAAGCCCCAGCTGGTGAACAACCGGCGCAGCAGCACCTTGTCGCCGGTCTGGATGAGATGGTTGGCATTCAGCCGCGCCTCCTCGGCCACGAGCTTGACGTTGTAGCCGCCGCCATCGTTGGCGTTGAAGTGCAGAAGAGGATCGTCCTCGCGCATGACCGGATGGCGCGCCACCTCGATGCCCATCTCCGCGTAACGTTTGGCAAAAATGCGTCCGCGCATCATGCGCGTGTACTGGGAGTCCGCCTGCAACGCCTTCGCACCTGCAAACACCACCATGCCGAGGACCGCGATCATCCAAAACACGACAATGAGCGCGGAGCCACGCTGCAAGGACGCATCCCGAAAGAACGACGAAGGGATGACGAAGCCGCCGGGTCTTGCCGGCCGGCTCCGCAAATCTTGCGTTACTGGAATTTCATTCGTCATTGCGGCGGAGGTGCCTGCGGCACGCTGACCTGGGCGAGATCGTTGGCGATCCAAAACGTGTACTCGTGCTCACGCGGATCGGCGGTGAAGGCAAACTTGAGCTTCATGAAAAGCGGCGGCTGCGGGCGCTTCTTGGGATCCCAGCTCGTGAACCACTTCTTTTCCTCCCGCTCATAAAACTGCCACTGCATCTGCTGGAGCCCTTCGAGGATGGGCAATTCGGCAATGAGGTTGTATTCACCCGGCGTGCGGGCCTTGGGGTTGATCTTGAAGTGACGCACCACGAGGCTCAGGTCTTTGGTCTCCCGATTGCGCACGACGCCAAATTCCACGGCATCCGCGAGCTTCAAATGACGCTCCCAGGCGAAGGGCATGTGACCGCCTGCGATGAAAAGATTGCCCGAAGCACCACGCGCCGCCTTTTCGAGGCCCGCTGAGAGCTGAATGCCGGGGTCCATGGTTTCCAGATAGTCACGCCATTGAGTGACGAAGTTGCTGATGCGCGTCTCCGCCACGCGTGCGGTGCTCATGGACTTCCCCAGCTGGAGGGCGCCGTTGGCCACGCCGTAGACGGCGCTCAGGATGAAGCCGATGAGCGCCATGGCCATGATGACTTCGAGCAGCGTGAACGCGGCCTTAGATCGGACTGTGGGGCGAATACACATAGGTTTCCATGCTGCGTTTCATGCGCCGCGTGCGCCCGTCATTGATCCATGCTTCGGCGCGGATGCGAAACATGTGGTCGAGCTTGACCTTGTCTTTGTTGATGAGTTCAACCTTCTCGATCGTGGCGCTGGCGTCGATGTGATCGGCGGTGGGATTGAAGGAGATGCTGGCGGCTTTGAACTCAGGCTGGTGCGCCACTTCGGCGAGGACCGACTCAAGCACGCGCAGGACCTGCGCCTCCTGACGCGCGGAGGTGGATGCCTTTGCGATCTGCTCGATCGCCTGCGTCATGCTGACGGCCACGAAGGAAAACAACGCGAGGGCGAGGATGATTTCGAGCAAGGCGAAACCCGATGCTGAGGAGGATGTGCGGGTGTGTTTCATCCTTTGACCTGAATGGATTTGCGTTTTGCACACGCGGTAAGCGGATCGAAACCAATTTCGATCTGTCCCGCAGGACCGCTGATGCGAACCTCGATGGGCTCGCAGATGCCACTGGGGCTGAACTCCCAGGCTTCGCCACGGCTTGGCTTGCGGAAAGCCTTCTCACCCACACGGCGCACCTGCAGCATGCCGCTGAATTCATCACTCGTGCCAAACGCACCGGCTGAAAGCTCCATGCGAACTGTCTGCTGGCTGTTGAGAGCCTGCAGCATGTTTTGCCGGGCGGAGGTTTCGATCATGGCCGCCGCACGCCGCAGCTTGTCTTCAGCGCGCACCCCGGAAATGCTTACGGTGGCGATGCCAATGATCAGCAGGGTGATCGACATTGCGACGATGATCTCCAGCAGGGTGAAGCCCGCTGCGAGGGAATGACGAATGCAGAATGACGAATGACGAATGCCGCGCTGCGCTTTCAGCGAGGCAGGCGTCGAATTCGTGATGTTTCTGAAATTCGTCACTTTAGTTTACTCGTTCGTTACTTTCACTGATCCCAGCTACCGATGTCATCCGCGTTGTCAGCGACGCCATCCGGACCGGCCGAATAGACATCGAAGCCGGTCTTGTCCTTCACACCGGGGCGGCGGTAGTGATAGGCGTTGCCCCAGGGGTCGATGGGCAGCTTTTTAAGCTTGGGGCTCCAGCTTTTCGGAGCGGGGCGGCTCGTGGGTTTTTCAACCAACGCGGAGAGTCCTTGTTCAGTGGTTGGCAGAAACATGTTGTCCACCTCATAGGCATGCAGCGCCGAGGTGATGCTGCTGATGTTGCCCTTGGCGGTGGTTTTTTTGCCGCCTTCAAGCACACCGCCGAAATTGACGATGGCCGCGCCCACAAGGAGCGCCACGATGGCGAGCACGAGGATCATCTCGACGAGGGTGAAGCCGGACGTCGGGAGGCGTGGTTGGGTTTGCGTATGTTTCATTGGGTGTGGATGGGAAACGGGCGGCTATTTGTTGATGCTGGAGATGGTCTGGAAGATCGTGGTCATCATGAGGTAGGCCATGAGGCCAACCATGGCTGCCATGAGGCAGACAATGAGGGGCTGAATGAGCGCGGCGAGGGTATCGATCTTCTTGCTGAGCTCACGGTCGAATCGCTCAGCGGCACGGGCGAGTGCGGCAGGCATGTCGCCGGTTTGCTCGCCCACGTTCACCATGTCGATGAGCAAGGGGGGAAACTGGGCACTGCGATCCAGCGCACGGGAAAGCGCCACACCCTCGCCCACGTTGCGCATCACACTTTCAAACTCCTGCTGCAGATAAGGATTGTCGATGGCCTGATGGGTGAGCTGCATGGCCTGCACCATGGTGAGGCCGTTGCCGAGAAGGTTTGCCATCGTCTCCAGAAACTGGACATAGAAGCGTGCGCGGAAGATGCCGCCGAAGAGAGGCAGGCGAAGTTTGAAATGCGCCCAGGGAATCGCCGATTCGGGACGCGAGATCCATGCCTTGCCAAGAATGTAGGAGGCGATGGCGCCAAGGATGACCATCCACCAAGTCGCCTTGAAGGTGTCGCTGATCTTCAAGATGATCTGGGCCGCAAATGGCAGAGATCCGCCAGTCGAATCGAGCATCTCCGTGAGTTTCGGAATGAGATAAACGACAAACAGCAGGGTGACGGAAATCGCAGCGACGATGAGAAACGCGGGATAGAGCAGCGCGGAGAGCACCTTGGACTTCAGCGCCTGCAAGGAGCGCATGTACTGCGCTTGGCGCTTCAGGATGACGCTCAGCGAACCGCTGGCCTCACCCGCGGAGACGAGGGCGCAGAAAAGTTTGCCAAAGCTGGGACTCGTAGCCGCGATGGCCTTGGAGAACGCCATCCCATCGCGAACCTTTCCACGCAGGACAGTGGCGAGTGTCTTGATGCCAGAGAGTTCTCGGCGACGCTCCATGGTGGCCAGCGCCGGCTCAAGCTGGATGCCCGCACCCACGAGGTCGGAGAGTTCTTCGATGAAGAGCACGACCTGCGGGAGCTTGAGTTTGATGGGGGCACCTGGAATCGCTTCGGCTGCCGCTGCACTTTGTTTGGCCTTGGCGGCAGTGCCGACTGACGCTTTGGCATCACCCGCGGCTTCAAGCTTGATGGGCTGAATTTTCTTTTTCCCCAGCAGTGCAAACGCCTCACTGCGATCCGACGCAGACAGCTCCCCGGTGATGAGACCGGAAGGACCGTGAGCGCTGTAAACGAAGGTGGGCATGGGTTAGGCAGCTAAGCGGGTGGGCGGCATGGTGGTCGTCTGCGGCGCGTGGTTGCGATCACTTGCGGCGGTGACGCTGAGGACTTCTTCGATGGTGGTTTCCCCGCTGAGCACTTTCTGGAAGCCGTAGCCGCGCATGGGGATGTAACCGTCCTTGAGGGCCTGCTTGTGAAACTCGGCAGGATGCGCGCGGCTGTTGATGAGGTGCTGCAGGGCGTGGGTGACGAGGCAGACTTCGTAAATGGAGAGGCGGCCCTGGAAGCCGCTGCCACGGCAGGCTTCACAGCCCACGGCACGCATGATTTTGCCGGACAGGTGGGACGGAAAGCCGATCGACTTGAGGTAGCTCTCCTCCACCTGCGTGGGTGTTTTGCACACGGGGCAGAGTTTGCGCACAAGACGCTGGGCGAAGAAGGCGCGCACCGCGCTGGAGACGAGGAAGGGCTCCACGCCCATGTCGATGAGACGTGTGATGCCACCGATGGCGTCATTCGTGTGAAGGGTGCTGAAAACCAAGTGCCCTGTAAGAGCGGCGCGCACGGCGATCTCGGTGGTTTCGAGGTCGCGCATTTCTCCGATCATGACCACGTTCGGGTCACCGCGCAGAATGCTGCGCAGTCCGGCACCGAAGGTGAGGCCGATCTCGGGCTTCACCGCGATCTGCACGATGCCGGGCATCTTGTACTCGACGGGATCTTCGATGGTGACGATGCGGCGATGGGTTTGATTGAGATCGGTGAGGAAGGCGTACAGCGTGGTCGATTTGCCACTGCCGGTGGGGCCGGTGATGAGGATGATGCCGTTGGGAAGTTTCAGCAGCTCATCGACGACGGGACGAATATTGTCGGTGAGGCCGAGGCGGTTCACGGTGACCTGCTGCTGCGCCAGCAGACGCAAGCTGATGCTTTCGCCTTCAACCGAGGGGATGGTGGCCACGCGCACGTCGATGGCGAGGCCGTCGAGTTCGAGATTGATGCGACCATCCTGCGGCAGACGCTTCTCGGCGATGTCGAGCCTTGCCATGATCTTTAGACGGGCGATCACGGAAGCCTGCAGGGATTTGATGTTCTCCGGCACCGGGAGTTCTTCGAGACGGCCATCAATGCGGTAGCGAATGCGCAGGCGGTCCTGCTGCGGCTCCACGTGAATGTCCGTGGCGCGTTGTTCGAGACCACGGCGGATGATTTGATTCACGAACCGCACCACCGAGGCCTCTTCGTCTTCGGGTTCATCGAGCACGGTGACTTCATCACGCAAATCTTCCGCGCCCCAGTCGGCACGGCCACGCAGGATCTTTTCAAACGTATCGGCACCAAGGCCGTAGAGCTTTTGCAGACCTTCGACAATGCGGGTGCGCTGCCCCACATGCCAGACCACGGGTATCGACAGACTGGCAGCCACTCGCTGATGCGCCACAAGGCTGAGAGGATCAAAGGTGGCGATGTGCAGCGTGCGCTCCGACTCCGTGCCATCCTCGTTCTTCGTTTCTTCAGTGAACACGGGCAGCAACCGATGACGCAGGGCGATCTCCGCCGGCAACATTCGGCGCATTCCCTGCTCCGCAGGTTGCTCTTCCTCTTTTGGCTCCCACCATGGCAGGTTGAGCGTCTTGGCCAGGGCTGCCAGGAAATCGCGCTCGCGCACACCTTCGCAATCCAGCACGGCATCCACAAAGGAGGTCTGATTGAAGCACGCCTCTTCCACCGCCTGCCGCACGGCAGGAAGATCGGCACAACCCGAGTCTTTCAGGATCTGATCGATGAGTGGAAGCATGAGTACTGAGACGCCTAAATTCGGCCTTATAATACCCTATAATTATGGTTTTTCATAGAAATGGCAAGTTTTTAATACATCTAAACCATTTAGAGGGCCGAAAAGTTCAGCACTCGCCCCGTCGGCATAGGGATGCCCTGAGGGCATTTCGTCTTGGATCGCGGCCTATTTGGCAGCGGTAATTTGCGCCACCATCGCGTCCAGAGACCCATTCTTGATCGCGATAAGGCCCTTGGGGTCGATGAGATAAAGGGTGGGGAAATTGCGCAAGTTGTAGAGCGTGGTGTTGGGGCCGCTGCTGGTGTTGTCCAGCACGTTGCGGAAGCTGACTTTGTAATCAGCCAGCGCCTTTTTGGCCTCGGTCTCGATGTCTGTGTTCACGCCAATCACGACGGCGTTCTTGTCTTTGAGCTGTTCGGCGGCCTGGTTCATCAGCGGCAAAATTCCGTGGCAGGCATGGCACCAGCCGCCCCAGAAGATGACGATGACGTATTTGCCGCGATAGTCGCTGAGCTTGAAATTCACGCCCTCGGCATCCTTGCCCTCAATCTCCGGCGCTTCACACCCGACCTGCAGGCTGGTCATCTCAAAGAACATTTTGGCGACAGAATCCGAGAGCTTGAAGCCCTGAATGGTGACGTCTTCGTAGTCGGCGTAAAGCTGCTGAAAGCACTCAAGCGCCTTGCTCTTTGAAGCGGCGGCGGATTCTCGATCTGCAGAGGCGTCGAAGTTTTTGAAATGGATGGCTCCCAAGGCATAGAGCGCCGCGGCCTTTTCATCCCGATGCGTGTTCTTTTCGATCACAGCCTTCAGCACCGGCTCGGCGGGCAGGCCGTGGTATTCGAGCTGCTTCACGGGTTCGGCGATGCCCGCGCGATCGGCAAAAGTCGTGCCGAGCATCTTGAGCGCCTCCTGGCCTTCAGGAAAATTTGCCGCACCCGTCACCAGCCAGCTCACCCCTTTCACCACATCCGGCTGGTCCAGGTTTGCCTGCACCAGCTTCATCATCTTCGTGGCATAAGGACCGGCGCTGGGAATGGTGGCGCGATATTTGTTTTTCTCCTCCTCGGTCGTGGCAGCGATGAGCTTCTGCGTGTTGGCGCGCACTGAGTTTTCGTATTCATCAATGATCGCCCGGATTTCCGTTGTCAGAGTGGTGGCGGAGGTCTGGGCCAGAACGGAGGTGATGGACAGCAGCAGCAGAATGAAGGATCTCATGGTGAATCAGCGAAGAATACGACGTGAACGGAATCCTAAAAGCGACAGTCCGGCCACAAAACAAAGCAGCAGACTGCCCGGCTCGGGAACGACCGCGAACGACTCATAGACATTGTCATAAACCAGCACTGGCACGCCGTAATTATCCGTGTGCTCGGTGAGGACGAAAGTCCGTGCCGCGAGTCCTGTGTCCGGGGCCTCCACACGATAAACGACTCCGTCCGTGAGGCCAGTAAGCGTGATATTGAAGCCGCCGGCGCTGTTGCTGAATCCGCTGGCCACGAGGATGCCGGTGGTGTCGTTGTAAACATTGATCAACTCGCCGGCGAGTCCTTCACCGGGGGTGTAAAAAGCGTCTGCCAGAAGGGTGTCCTGATAAACCGATCCCGTCAAAATGGCGTCTGAAAAGTAAGTGGTACCATCAAAGCGAAACTGCGATGCCAGATGCTCAGTGATGACGTACGGCCCCGTGGCGGTGAGATTGCTCCCAGGAATGGAGATGTCCTGAAAACCGATGCCGATTTCCTTCATGCTCGTATCCAGCAGGAGATCGCGATGTCCCGCAGGACTCTGAATGCCGTTTCCATAGCCGGCCGCAGCTCCATTGCCATCCCCCCAGTCGATCACAAATGCGGCATGGGAATGAATGGGCGACTGTGCCGAAGCAAAAAGATTTTCTCCCGCCCCCAGCCAGTTGGCGCTGTATCCGCCGTTTACGATGCGCTGGTCGAGGGTCAGGCCATCCAAAGAGTGCGCCTGCTGGTCAGAAGTCACCATAAGGTTGGAATAGGTTGTGGCGGACACGTTCAAAGCGCTGTTCCAGGCCAGCGGCGGCGCGGCACTGAGACTGGAAAACTGCGTGGCCAAGTCTGAGGCATTGGTTCCAAAAAAGTTCAGGGCAAAGGCGATGCTTGGATCGTTGGACTTGGTGGTGTCCCACACTCCAGGCGATGAAAAATTGACCAGTTTGGCCAGCTCACCCTGCGGATCGCTGCGAAATCGATTCGTCAGTTCCAGCATGTACTGCTGCTCTGCCGTCGGATCATCGCCGACGGCCATGCCTGGCAGCATCAGTGCCGCACACAGCAGGCCCGCACACCACCCTTGACGGAGGCGGTGTGAGAGCTGGCGCAAAACTGACGCGGAATGATTCACTCCTCTTAACTTATGATAATTATAACATCCTGCCAAGCCTGATTCATTCTCCGCCACGCGAATCGTCACTTTGTACCACAAAGTTTCACTTGCATCCTTCACTTTGGCGCACAAAGTAAGTCCCATGAGCACGACTGAAGCCGCCTTGGAGAATCTCCGCATCATCCGTTCCTTGATGGAAAAGGCTCACATCTATCGCGCCGTTTCCGCTCCTGCAGCGCTCGCTGGCGGTGTGCTCGCGCTCGTCGCTTCTGGATGGCCGGTGTGGCATGCGGTGAAAATGCAGGGCGAAGCCGCGATGTGCGACATGTGCTTTCTGGAAACCTGGCTCATCATTCTGGCCATCGCCTCGGCCTTGAATGTCTTTCTGCTCGCCAAAGAGGCTCGACGCCGCAACCAACCCTTCGTTTCCGCGGGCATGCGCATGGCGCTGCGTGCCTTCGTTCCGCCATTGCTTGTTGGCGGCAGCCTCGGCATTGGTTTGATCGTGTTCCTGCACAATCTCACGCTCGCCGCACTGATTTGGGCGCTCTGCTACGGTCTCGCCCTGCTCAGCACCGCCAGCTTTTCTCCACGCTCGCTGGTCCGCTTGGGCTGGGCTTTCGTGATCACCGGCCTGCTGACTTTCTTTGGCTGGGCTGCCAGCAGCGAAGTACGTCTGCTCTCCAGCGACCTAGGCCCAGCTTCGCTCGTCATGGGAGTGACCTTCGGCCTGCTGCATGTCGTTTACGCCCTGGCCGTTTTCTTCACTGCTCAACCTGCGGAGGTGCAGCCGTAATGATCGACTTCGATCAAATCGACAAGCTCATTCACGAAAAGGGCCGCCTCTCCATCATGACGCTGCTGTCCACACGCGGCGAATGGGCCTTTCAGGATCTCAAGGCTGAACTCAGCATGAGCGACGGCAATCTCATCTCGCATCTTCGCACGCTCGGCACCGCCGGTTACATCAAAGAAACGCGCGATGAATCAGGCACCCGCCCGCGCACCAGCTACGAGCTCACCGCCGAAGGCCGCAAGGCGTTCAAGGACTACGTCGAGGTGCTCGGCGAGATCGTCAAGGCCGCTCAGCAGACCTAGCCTCCATTTTTTGCCCAGTCACTTTGCCCCACAAAGTTAACACCACCATGAACATCATCCTCGCTCAACATCACGGCATGTGCTTCGGCGTCCGCGACGCCCTGCGCACCACTCACGCAGCCGCCCAGCGCGCGCCGCTCACCATCCTCGGCCAGCTGGTTCACAACCCGCTCGTGGACCGGCACCTCGCCACGCTCGGTGCCTTGCGTGGCGATCTTGATGATTTAAACAGCGCCAGAACGCAGCATGTGGCCATCACCGCCCACGGTGCATCCGATCACCATCGCCAGGCCTGGCAAAGCGTCGGGCACACCGTCATCGACACCACCTGCCCCCTCGTCAAAAAAGCGCATCACGCCCTCGCCATGTTGGTGAATGAAGGCTACCAGCCTGTCGTTATCGGCCAGAGCCAGCACGTGGAGGTGCGTGGACTCATCGGCGATTTCCCTTCCGCCGTTGTCGTGCTCGAGGAGGCCGACCTCGACCGTGTGCCAGCGCATCCACGACTCGGCATCGTGTCACAAACCACGCAGCCCGTGGAACTCGCCCTGCGTCTGGTGGATGCGATCAAACGGCGGCATCGCAGCTCCGAAGTGCGTTTCATCGACACCATCTGCCACCCCACCAAGCAGCGCCAGACAGCCATGGATGATCTGCTGCGTGATTGCGACCACATCGTCGTCATCGGCGGCCGCAACAGCAACAACACGCGTCAGCTTCTGCAGAAAGCCACCGCGCACGGCCTGCCCGCGATTCAAATTGAAGGCCCCGGAGAACTCGATCCCGCCTGGTTTGGCAAAGCCCGCAACGTGGGTGTCACCGCAGGCACCTCCACCCTGGATGAAACGGTGGATGCCGTCATGCAGCGCCTCCGCCAGATCGCCGCCGAACTGCGCAGCAACCCCGTCCACGAATTCCTCCGTTCCATGCTCCACGCCGCCTAACCCACCCAACATCATCATGAACACCCAACATTGGATCAGCCACTTTGAAGCCAACACCCGTCTCAATCATGAGCTGCGATTGCCGGAAAGCGCATGTGCCTTGCCAGACCACGCGCGTAGCGCCCTTGCCCGTTCCCTCGCCATCTTCCAACTGGGCGAAAGCGGCGGAGGCACGCGTTTGCGCCGCTACACGCGCAGCATCGAATCGCTGGAAAATCTGAAGGGCTATCAGCGTGCCGTGGACCTCTTCGTCGCCGAAGAGCAGAGCCACGCCGCACTGCTGGCCCGCACGGTCAAACATCTGAGCGGCACCTTGCTGCAGAAGCAATGGACCAATTCCATCTTCCGCTGGCTGCGCGATCTGGTGAACCTCGAGTTCAACATCCAGGTGCTCCTCACGGCGGAACTCATCGCTGAAGTTTATTTCGGCCTGCTCTCCCTGCGTTGTAGCGATCCCGTCGTCCAGACTGTCGCCAAAAAACTCCTGCGTGATGAGATGGGGCACCTCTCCTTCCAGCGCGACTTCCTGTTCGAACGCCTCAAGACCCTCACTCCTGCGGTGCAGCGTCTCTGGCGCTGGCAGTTTCAGGCCATCCACTTCGCCACGGCCTGCGTCGTCTCCTGGGATCACCGCGACTGCCTGCACAGTCTGAACATCACCCCCGCCGACTTCCGTGCGCGAGCCGTGCGCTGCTGGCAGAACTTTCAGTCACGACTGGAACGTCGTCTGCAACTTGACGAATCTCAAGCCCGCCAAGAACTGGCATCCACGCCCGGATACAGCCGTTCCAGCAACGCCACCATGCAGTCTCCGGTGAGCTGACGGGACTGGCGGGAGAGCGTGGCGGGCTGGGTGTCTTTTTGCACCCCGGATTTCCACAGATGGTCCAGCGCGTCCCCATGCAGTTCGGTCACCTCATCCACGACTTCCTGCCAGTGTTGCGGCTGCTCGCTCTCCTTCCATTCACCACGGCCACGGCCAAAATGGCAGATGGCGAGGTAGGTGAGAAAGGCCAGTTTGACCTGTTCGCGAAAATGCTCGCGTGACCAGCGCAGGCGCTGGTCGCTGCCGCGCACGAGATTGTAGCTGCGGATCAAGGCATAGGCACCGATGCCTGAGGCAAGGCCGCCCAGCAGCGCGCCGCCACCGAAGGTCATGCCACCAAGTTTCAAATCGGCGATGAGCCCGCCCATCGCACCACCGGCGAAGCTGCCGAGCACGCCCCAGATGTTTTCTGAAACAGCCTGCGGCAGATGAAAGTACTCGCGCGCGATCTGGTTCATTTCATGACCGGCCTGCCCTTTCAGCCCATGGGCTTCGATCAGGTTGTTCGTCGTCTGCTCGGTGCGGTCAGCGAGCTGGGTGGCAAGCTTCTGCCGCGCCTCGTTGTACTCGCGGTTGAGATCATCGCGCTGCCAGCCCACGCGTTCCAGCAGCGTTTCATTGCGCACTTCCACGCCGTCAAAAAGCGCTGCGGTTAGCTGCTCCGAGATCAGGCGCACTGAGGTCTGAAACACCTCCACATTGCGTTGCGCCCAGGCACGTTTGATCTGCAGGAAGGTCGGAATCTTGGAGCCCTGCATCAGAGGTGCCAGGGAATCCATGAGGATGTCTTCCTGCACCCAGCAGCGGGCAAAGGCATCCAGCGTCAGCACTTCACGTACAATCTCAAACTGCTTTAAATGAGTCCGCCATGTTTCCAACTCGGCGGCTTCCAGCGATGAACTGCCCGGAAGACCGGTTTGATTCAGCAGCACCACCACGGGTTTTTCCACCCAGCCGAGGATTTCCATTTCAGGCCCGATGTAAGCGGCGGCTTCAGGAGGCTCTGCTGCATTGACGAGGTAAAGAACCACGTCCGCCTCATCGCGCACATTTTTCAGCGCCTGCTGGCTGCACCACAAGGGCCGGTCGGTGATGCGGTCCCAGGTTTGGGAGAGAAACCACAGAATGGGACTGCGCTCGCGCTGGAGGCGCTTCATCAGCCGGGCGCTGTCGCCAAAGCCGGGGGTGTCCCACAGCCGCAGCATGAAGCCGCCTGTTTCCAGCAGGGTGTGCGATTCATTGAAGAGCGTGACATGCGGCGCGTCCTTCACCTCTCCCACATCGCGGCGCAGCAGCGTGCGGGCCAGCGTCGTCTTGCCGGCGTTCGTGTGCGAAATGAGGCTCAGCGTGACGATGTCCGAGGCATCACGCACGGTCAGCTCCGCCGCCTGTCGGTCAGGAGGGCTGGCGGCTTTGTTTCTGGAAAAAAGTGCAGGCACGAGAGGCAAAAACTTCATCAACATTACGACACTGGAGGCTTTGCGCGTGCGGATTCTTTGCGCACCGCCACAATCACCTCAGAGGCCAGCCCTTCGACCATCTGCGACCACAATTGCTCACGCCCGGCGATTTTTTCCGGGGACCAGCGTCCCGCGAGGCTCGTGCCGTCCAGCAGCACGATGAGCTCCGGCTCGGCATGCTTGGTGAGCAGGCGCTGGCGCACGTCGGACACGAGACGACGCTGCACCTCGGCCTCGGGGGTGGTGGCCATGTTGAAAAGCATCACCAGATTCGCGCACACAGGCTGCCAGGCGGCGGCAAACTCGTCCTCCTCCCCGGCCGGGATGCGCACATATTCGGCACGCGCCATTCCACCGAAGCGTTCCCTCACGCCACGGTCCCACACCTCGCGGTGATGGGCGGTGGGCTCGATGGCATGCACGAGCACCTGGATGCGCTCGCTGCCGCCTTCCACCACACGCAGCAAGGTGCGCAGGTAGCCGCCCCAGTTCAAGGTACGCGCCGGTTGTGCGATGACCCTGCAGCACCGTGCCAGACCCAGCCCCGCCAGCAGCAGGCGCGGCAGCACGATGAGCACCAGCAGCGTGCCAGCATACAAATGAATCCACGGCAGTGCTGGCGCCGGTTTTACCACCTTGCCCAAGGTCCGATGCATGCCGGCTATCTGATCCAGCGGCACCGGTACCCGCAGCACCTTCGAGGCAGGTTTGAACAAGGCCTCAAAAAACGCCGCCGCCTCGTTCTCTCCCAGCAGCGTGCTCTCCCACACCGCTCGATATTCGTGCGACCAGCCACGGGCATACAGCGCCGCAGCGCCGCCGAGAGCCAGCAACGCCGCCGCTACGTGCAGCCACATGCGCAGCCGCATCTGCAGGCGCCGCCAGGCCAGCGGCCATGCGAGCTCTTCATACCTCGTCCGCACGGTTTCAGCCACTCCGCTGCCCACCTCCTTCGAAGCCTTCCCAATCCGCGAAATGCCATGTGCGAGAAACTCCGCCACCCAGCCACCGCGCCCCGCCACTGCGGAGGTCGGCATAAGTTCACATAACAGCCCGAGTAAAATCACCACCGCATTCCACGCCAGCAGCCCCACCAGAGGCAGCGCCAGCAGATTGAACTCGCCCACCTGCCCGAGATCGGTAAACCAATAGCCCGTGAGCAGTGCCAGCGCCCAGCCCACCAAGGCCCAGGACCAGCGCCCCTGCGGCACACAAAGCAGTTCCAGCACATGGATCAAATCGCCGCGCCAGCCCACGGCCTCGCGCTCCAGCCATTCGGCCCGTTTGTCCAAGAACGACTCCGAACGCTCATCCAGCGCATCCCCGGTGATCTCCTCGGACGTCAGGCCGGCACGCGTGTGGGCCGTGGCTTCGCGCCGACGCTCCGCATTGACGAGAACGCCATCGGCATCGCCTTCTTCGAGTGCGCGCCATTTCAGCACGCGCTGCCAGTCATTCCAATCCATTCAGAGGGGGTGTTTTGGGCACACTAAACGCAGCTTCGGCCGGATTCCAACCCCACAGTGCAATTCATCCCTTGGATTCCACCTCCAGCCGCCCTGCCACCATGCGCAGATGCAGCGTCCCGAGCGCAGCCGCTTCACTGCTGGAGTGGGTCACGTGCAAAACGGTCAAGGAATGCTCCTGCTGCACGCGCTGCAGCAGCGAAACAGCCTCCGCCCGCATGCTTTCATCGAGGGCTGACAGCGGTTCGTCGAGGAGCAAAAGCTTCGGCTGGGCAGCCAGTGCACGTGCCAGGGCCACTCGCTGCTTTTCGCCGCCGGAAAGCATGTCGGGCAGGCGATCGAGCAGATGAGCGATGCCAAACTGTTCTGCGAGCAGCTTCACACGTTGATTCAACTCGTCAGGCGCCATACCACGAAGTTTCGGGGCAAAACCGATCTGCTCACGCACACGCAGCCCCGGAAACAGCGCCAGATCCTGCGGCACGTAGCCGATGCCGCGCTCACGCGGTTCCAGGTCGGTCACGTCCACGCCATCCAGCGAGACGCGACCTGAAGTGGGCTGGCGCAGGCCGCAGAGGATTTCCAGCAGCGTCGTTTTGCCGCAGCCGGTCGATCCCATGAGCACCGCGTAGGTGTTGGCCGGGATCGCCACAGTCACGCCATCAAGAATCGTGCGCCCGGAGACCTTCCAAGTAATGTGATCGAGCTGGATCATACTTTTTCCCCCGTGGCACGCACCGCCACCAGCACCAGCACGGCCAGCAGCACCATGAACAAGCTGACCGCCACGGCGGCTTCGAGATTTCCCACGCTGAGCTCCAGCCAGACCGTCGTCGGCAGCACCTCCGTCTTCATGCGCGTGGCACCGGCGAAGACCAGAATGGGCCCGAATTCCCCCAGACTGCGCGCCCAGGCGATGCAAAACGCCGCCACCATCCCCCGCCGTGCCGCGGGCAAAGCCACATGCCACAGCGCCTGAAACCTCGTACAGCCCAGCGTCAGCGCCACTTCTTCCGGCCGCGCCGAGAGATGCTGAAAGGTGCCGCGCATCGTACGAATCGCGAACGCAGCAGCCACGACGAATTGCGCGAGCACCACCCCGCTGACTTGGTAGGTAAAGGGAATGGCCATCTCGATCACCTTGCCGACCTTGGTTTGGAAGAAGATCAGCAAACACAGCCCCACCACCAGCGGCGGCAGGATGATCGGAATATCGAGCGCGGCATCCAGCCACGATTTGCCGCGAAATTCGAGACGCGTCATCAAATACCCCACGGGTACCGCCAGCAGCAGCGCAAAACCCGCAGCCAGAGAGCAGGTCACAAGGCTTAAAAAAGTCGCATGCCGGATCTCTGGCGACCGCAGCACCTGAAGCCAGGAATCAGGCGTGCTGTACGTCGCCGTGGCTCCGAGAAGCAGCGCCCAGAAAAGGAGATAGCCCGCTGTGATCAGGGCCAAGGCCAGCCAGCAGAGATTGGAACGGTTCAGGGGCATTGGGGTTATTCGGGCTTTCTGAGCCAGAGAGAACGTCGAAGTCTCTCTGGATCCTGCGCTCCGTGGAAAACCGCATAAACGACCACCACGCCACCCGTGAATTCATAATAGATCGTATAAGGAAAACGGCGGACTTTGATATGCCTGAATTCATCCATGATTTTGGCAAATCCTTCCGGCATCTGGCAGATCGTTGCCAATGCGGCCTCCAAGCAACGCAGAAACTCTTTTCCAAGTCCTGAACCTCGCCGCTCCAACCAGTGGTAGGCATCCGCGATCTCTTGATCAGCCTCGGACAAAATGATCGACTCAACGGCCATCGCTTCCGAGCAGAGTGTTTTTCACCTCACTCCATGAACGGCCTTGGCTCGCGCCGCTGGCATAAGCCGCCTTGCGCCGTGTCAATTCCTCACGCTGCCCTGCGGTGAGAGGAGGCGGCTCCTCAGATTGCGCGATGCGATCCCACATGTCTTCGACCAGCTGAATCTGCTGCGCTGGTTCCAAGAGGGTGAATGCCTGAAGGATGGCTTCCGTGCTCATGGTTTCACTGTGGGTCATGCCAGACGGATTTCAACCAGCCATCCTATCCCAGCTTCACCAGTCCACATCCTGCCCGATCTTCTCGTCCAGCCACTTCCGCAGCTTGTCGAGGCCTTCGCCGGTTTCGGCCGAGACGGGGTGAATTTTGATCCGTTTGAATCGTTCTTTGAAATGAACGAGATTCTCCTGGCTTTCGGGCAGGTCAATCTTGTTGGCGATGATGCACCAGGGGCGTTTGGCGAGCTCCGATGAATACAGCGAAACCTCTTTGCGAACGATTTCCAGATCCGAGACAGGATCCCGGCCTTCGGTGCCGGCGGTGTCGACCACAAAGAGCAGGACCCGGCAGCGCATGATGTGGCGCAGGAAATCATGGCCAAGGCCGATGTTTTCGTGCGCGCCTTCGATCAGCCCGGGGATGTCTGCCAGCGAGCCACGTCGATTGGGACCGAACTCGATCACGCCGACCATCGGTTGCAGCGTGGTGAAGGGATAATTCGCAATCTTCGGCTTGGCGGCGCTCAACTTGGAAAGCAGCGTCGATTTGCCCGCATTGGGCGCGCCGACGAATCCGGCATCCGCGATGCTGCGCATTTCAAAGTGAAAATCCCCTTCTTCACCGGGGGTGCCCGGGGTGAATTCACGGGGGGCCTGATGCGTGGAGGTCTTGAAATGAACGTTCCCCTTCCCGCCTTTGCCGCCCTTGCAGAGCACGTAGGTGGAATTCGTCTCGGTCAGGTCGGCCACGGGTTCGTACCGGGTGACGAGCTCATTCGTTTCATTGTCGTATTCCTGCGTGACGCGGCTGACGAGGGTGCCCGGCGGCACTTTGTACACCACATCTTTGCCGCTGCGCCCGGTGCACTGCGTGGCACCGCCTTTGGCGCCGTCTTCGGCGATGAGCTTGTTGTTGAAAACGTAATTGCGCAGGCTGTCCGTGCTGGGATCTACCAGCAGGATGAGGCTGCCTCCGTTCCCGCCGTCGCCACCGTCAGGGCCGCCCTTGGGACGGAATTTTCCGCGATGGAAATGGGCGCTGCCATCGCCGCCTTTGCCGGCACGCGCATGAACTTTGATTTGATCGACAAACATGTGACGGCTCAGTTAACCGGGGATGGGCATGGGAGCAAGGCTTTGCTTCATGCCGCTGCTACTGCGAGGCGGCCTCCCTGTCCCCGCCCGCCACTTTGGCAGCAGCGGGGTAGAAAAGCTGCATGGCTCGGCGGATCTGCGGACTTTTCAAGCTGGCCGCATAGATGGCATCCGGGATTTTGCGGTGTTTGGCGAACAAATGGAAGGCGCTGAGAGCCTCAAAGCCGGCGTTCAGCGAGCCCTCCATCGGCAGGTAGCTGCGGCCATCGACATTGAGATTCTCCACCATGCCCCACGGAGGGAAGTAGCTCGCCTTCTCCATGCGCTCCAGCAGGTCATAAGTCTCCGAGGTCTTCGGAATCAAGGGGGAAGACATCAGGATGTAATGCGGATGAATGAGCTTCTGGTCCGGCAGATCGACGCCGCCCACGTAGTAACCGTTCCCCGCCTGGTTTTCGCCGGCGGAGAGCCCGTAGATGCCGTTCCGCGCCGCAGGGGACTGGGGCCAGCGTTTGGGGATGTAGGCCTGCTGCGCGCCCAGCATGGCCCGGCGCACACTGAGCCAGCGCACCCCGTCATGCGCATCGGGCACGTCACTGTCGAAGTCGGGATGAAGCAGGCTTTGCAGCTCCGTGATGAATCCCGTGCCCTGCCAGGCCTTCCCCGGAGTGCGCATGGGTGGCGGGCGATGTTCGGGGCGGGCGATGCCTTCCAGCAGCATGACCAGGGCCGTTTCTCCGCCCCAGTCCTGCCAGCCGTGCGGCAGGAGCGTGACGCCGTCATCCGCCAGGCCATGGGAGAGATGGCCGTCGGGGAGGTGCAGACGGTCGAATTCAATGCCTTGGATTTGCAGGATCAAGTCCTCGACCACCTCGGGCAGGTCCAGCATGATCGCCGCAAGCAGCATGGACTGTGCATAGATCGCCGTGTCCACCGTGCTGTATTCAGTTCCCGGGTGGATGCAGTAGGCGTTTTCATGCCCATGCTGATGCACAAAATGCGGCAGCAGACCGCGGCCAGTCTTGAGCTTCTTCATCGCCTCATGCGTGCGGGTGAGCACCCAGCGCGCGTAATCCTTCGTCACGATGCCCAGGGGCTGCTGCGCCGCCGCAGCGGAGGCCAGGACGTACATGCCGGTGGCGGAGACGGACTCAAACGCCCCCTCCTCAATGTGAGCGCGGTCACGCACGAAGCCGGTGCTGATGGAATAGCTGCGGGCGATCTTCGCGTAGGAGGCGAGGAAAGCATAGGTGTCCCAGGGCATCTGGGGCAGCTCGATACCGAGGAACAAGCCGGAGACCTTGACCTCGGCCCCGGGTTCAGCCGTCCAAACGAGGGTTTTCCCGTCCTTCACTGACTCAGGGGCCACCGGATGCACAAACATGCGGTATTGCGGCTCATTAAGCTCGATCATCTGCGTCCAGCGCAGTTCGTCGGTGGGAGATTTGATTTCGAGCTTGATCCTGCCACGCCCGGCGGCCTCGATCATCACTCCCGTCACATGCGGCTGGTATTTGTCGATGACCGGCTCGGGATAAGCGTGCATGAAATCCATGACGCGGCCCGCATTGCGCGCCTGTCCCGCAAGGCTGTGCCACATGCCCGCCCAGGCCTCTGGCTGCTGGCCAAGGTGCACCACGATTTCATCCGTGAGCCATTCCATCTCGTACTCCGCCGGCCCATGAAAACCAAAGTCGGTGCCGATGTGGGTGTAAGCCGTGAAGGAATTCAGCCGCTTGGTCCCGGCCAGGACCTGCTGCCCTTCATCACGATGAATGAAATACTCCTGCACCGGCTGCCACACGAGACGTGTGGCGGGCTGAGCCATCGACTGTGCGCCAAGCATCACAACGACGGCTCCGATGGTTGGGAGGAGACGCATAAAGCATCTACGATAGCGGCAAATTCAAAGATTTGCCACAATTGCAGCCTGCAAAAATAACCGGGCGCCCTCCAGTCGCATCAATCAACGCTCGTCAATCGGCACCACCTTCTGACCATAAGGCTTGCCGACGTACTGGCTGAGCGGACGGAAGAGGCGGTTTTCGCTCCACTGCTCCAGCACGTGGGCGGTCCAGCCGCTCATGCGGGCAATGGCGAAGATCGGAGTGAAAAGGTCCGTCGGAATGCCGAGGCTGTAATAAACCGTCGCGCTGTAGAAATCGACGTTCGCATTCAGGCCCTTCTGCTCGCGCATGATCTGGGCGATTCGCTCGGACATCTGGATCCACTTCGACTCGCCGAGCTGGCTGGTGAGCTGGACAGCCATCTCACGCAGATGCGGAGCGCGGGGGTCGAGGACCTTGTAAACGCGGTGACCGATGCCCATGATCTTCTTCTTCTGGGCCAGTGCGTCGGCGACCCAGGCGTCCACCTTGTCAGGGGAGCCGATCTCTTCGAGCATGTGGATCACGCCTTCATTGGCACCACCGTGGAGCGGGCCTTTGAGAGCACCGATGGCGGCGCTGATGGCGGAGAACATGTCGCTCAGAGTTGAAGCCACCACGCGGGCGGTGAAGGTGGAGGCATTGAAACCATGCTCGGCATGCAGGATGTAGGCGATGTCGAGGGTCTTTTCCGCCTCCTTGCTCGGCACTTCGCCATTCATGAGGTAGAGGAAGTGGGCGGCTTCGCTGAGGTCCTTGCGCACAGGCGGCAGTTCCAGCCCCTGACGTGCGCGGTGGAAGTAGGCGGCAATCACGCCGATCTGCGAGGTGAGGCGGATGGCGTTGGCCATGTTTTCGCTGACCTCAAGGTCGTAACGGCTCAAGTCATAGCAGCCGAGCATCGAGACAGCGGTGCGCATGATGTCGATGGGCTTGGCGGTCTTCGGAGCCGCCTTGAGAAAGTCGATGACACCCTGGGGCAGTTCACGCTCGGCACGCAGCGCCGTGGTCAGCTTGTTGAGCTCGGCACGGTTCGGAAGCTTGTTGTAGTAAAGCAGGTAAACGACCTCCTCATAGCTGACCTTGACCAGTTCGTTGATGTCGTACCCGCAGTAGAACAAGATGCCTTCCGCTCCATTCACTTCGCCGAGACGGGTTTCAGCAGCTACGATTCCTTCGAGACCTTTGGATACAACAGACATGGGGTGAGAGCGTGGGGTTGAGGTTTTAATAGCAGATAGCGTGCTCAAACTACGCCTCAACCAAAGACTCATTCACAAGAAAAGAAATCTTCCGCCGGGGGATGCCCGGCATCCCTTGAAGACAGGAGGCGGTTTTGTTTGTGAATGGCCCTCCGCTGGCCTAGCTCCCCCCCCATGACCTCCCCGTTTCGCCTCCTTTTCGTCTGTCTGGGCAATATCTGCCGCTCGCCTGCGGCAGAGGGTGTTATGCGTTCCTTAATTGAGGCTGAAGAATTGACTGATCGCGTCGTGATTCGCTCCGCCGGCACAGGCGGCTGGCATGCGGGCAAACTACCGGACCAAAGAATGCGCACTGCCGCGCAAAATCGGGGCTATGACCTCAGCAGCCGCGCCCGGCAGGTCACCGAAAATGATTTGAGCGACTACGATCTCGTCCTCGTCATGGACCAGCAAAACCTGCGTGACCTGCGAGCTTTTGACCGCACCTCCCAGTTTGGCTCAAAAATACGCCTCTTCTGCGAATTCTGCACCGACCATCAGGAAAGCGAGGTTCCCGACCCCTATTACGGCGGAGAGCAGGGATTCGAACTCGTGCTGGATCTGCTGGAAGACGGCTGCCGGGGCGTGCTGGCGCACATTCGCTCAACCCTCGCGTAAGATCGCCTCAGCCACACGCATGCCGTCCGCCGCGGCGGAAATGATGCCTCCCGCGTAGCCCGCGCCTTCGCCCGCCGGGTAAAAATGTTTCACACCGGTGCATTGCAGCGAATGTGGATCGCGCGGAATGCGCGCGGGTGAGGAACTACGAGTTTCCACCCCCGTGAGCACCGCGTCTTCCAACGCAAAGCCCGGCAGGTTTTTGTCGATGCGCGGGATGGCCTCCTGAATCGTCTCGATCGTGTATTCGGGCAGCACTTCGCACAAATTCGACCACACCACGCCCGGCTCATAGGATGGGAGCACCTTGCCCGGCCCGGTCGACGCGCGCCCCGCGAGAAAGTCCCCCAGCAACTGGGCGGGGGCGTGATAAGTGCCGCCACCGAGCACGAACGCCCGGCGCTCGAGATCGCGCTGAAACTCGATGCCGCTCAGCACATCGCCCGCCGGCATGTCCTCGGGCCGCACGTCCACCATGAAGCCGCTGTTGGCGTTCGACTCCGCACGCGCATAGCTGCTCATGCCATTGGTCACCACCATCCCCGGCTCCGATGTGGCCGCCACGACGAGCCCGCCGGGACACATGCAGAAACTGTAGGCCGCACGCCCTGTGCCGCAGTGAGCCACGAACTTGTAAGGCGCGGAACCGAGCCGCTTGTCCCCGGCCCATTTGCCGTAGAGACTGCGGTCGATCAGCTTCTGCGGGTGCTCAATGCGTACGCCAATGGAAAACGGCTTGGCCTCAAACGGCACGCCGTGCCGATGCAGCATGTAAAAGGTGTCCCGTGAGCTGTGGCCGATGGCGAAGATGAAGCGCGAGCCCTCGATCGTTTCACCGTCCGCCAGCGTCAGCGCGCGCATCACGCCGTCTTCGATCACCACATCCGCCACGCGCGCGCCGAAACGCACCTCGCCGCCCAGGGCGATGATTTCCTCACGCACATGTCGCACGACCTTGATGAGCCGGTCCGTGCCAATGTGCGGCCTGCTTTTGATCAAAATGTCCTCCGGTGCGCCCGCAGCCACCATTTCACGCAGCAGCCAGGGGATGCGGTGCTCGCGGTCCCGGATCTGCGTGTAGAGCTTGCCGTCCGAAAAGGTGCCAGCCCCGCCTTCACCAAACTGCACGTTGGATTCCGGATTGAAATCCCAGCCGCGCCGCCAAAAGCCCGTCACATCGCGTGCACGATCCCCCGCCGCCTTGCCACGTTCCAGCAGCACAGGTTTCAAGCCAGCCCGGGCCAGCAGCAGGCCACAGAACAAGCCGCAGGGCCCGGTGCCAACGATCACGGGCCGCGAAGAGGCCGAATGCGCCACCTTTTGCGCGACCTCCTGATAGATCTCCTCGGGTGCCGGGCCGATGCGTGGATTTTTGCCGATGCGCTTGAGCACACGCGCCTCGTCTTTCACTTCCACCAGCAGCGTAAAGCTGAACTCCACATGCCCGCGCCGGGCATCAATCGCCCGCTGCTTCACTTTGACGCTGATCACGTCCTCATCACGCGCTCCCAGTTGTTTCACCACGGCACGACGAAGATCATCCTCTTGATGATCGACGGGAAGGAGAACCTGGGAGAGCTGCAGCATGGGGGCGGGATTTGGCGGCAGTGCCAATAGCCCACGTCCAAGCCATATCAACCCTACTTCGTGTTCGCCGCCTTCTGCCTGGGCGGTGAATACCAGCCGAAGACCTTGTCGCCGTTGAACAGCTTGTGATGCTCCGGCGTCATGCCGCCATAATCGGCGATGACTCCAGCCTGCTCCACAGTGCCGACACGCAGATTGGCATACACGTCCCCTTCATCATAGAGCACATGCAGCGGATCTCGGGGGCTCAACTGCACGCCCTTCACCGGTTTGACGACCGTGAACCGCCAGGTGGTGTCGATGTGCTGGATGGAGCCCAGTTCCTGGTAGGTCAGCGCCCTCGGAACATTGTTGAGATCATACTGCGCCACATTGTTGGCACGCCAAGGATCATAGGCCGGGCTGCCCGGATTGGAGTAATCACCGCTCCAGAACTGCTGATAAGGGGTAGGATCAGGCTGCGCGGCACGAATCGCCGCCGGAGATTGGGTGACCGGGAAATTGTGCCGGACTGGCTGTGGATCGACACGCTCCACGATCTTGTCCACCAGCGCGAACACATCACTCACCCGGCCAAAGGTGAAAAATTGATGGGAGTCGATCAGTTCCGAGGTGGAGACTCGCGTCTTTTTAAGGGTCAGCCGATGCTCGTTGGAATTGGAGAACAAATTAAAGCTCAGCAGGTAGTCGATGTCTTTGTCCAGCGTCGGCGCTCCGCCCTGCGCTTCCTTGGGGCGCACCAAGGTTTGCGTGCCGTTCTGGGTCTCCTCCGTGGTCAGATTAAACACCCGCATTTGCCCGCGGCGCAGCAGCTTCGTGCTGAGGCTGTCCGCCAACGCCCGGCCAAGATCGGGACGCCGGGTGCCGTCCACCGTGACATCCTCGGCATAAATGGCGACTTTGGGCTTCTCCGCGCTTTTCACGCTCCAGTCACCTTCGGCGCGGAGTTTGGAGATAAATACCGTGCTCAGAAGAGCCGCCGTGACAAAGGTGATTCGGTGCTTGCTCATGGCCTGTTGGAGTTCAGGCGATGTTAAAGGTTCAAAAATCGCTTGGGAAGCGAAATCTGACCGCTTTCAGGGGCGTGTGGCAGGCGGATTGACGAAAGCTTCGTGCTCCGCCTTCTCCAGCATTCCGTCGCTGTTTTGATCAAGCCGCTGGAAAAGCTGGGGCGGGCCGCTGAACTCCGCTTTGCTGACCTTGCCGTCCTTGTCCTTGTCATCACGACCGGCGATGACCTCCCAGGGAATGCCGCGCCGCCCGCCTGCCGGCGCTCCCCCTTTGCGCGGGTCACGCGCCATCATCGCCGCATCCGCAGTGCTTTCGGTGGTGAGGGCCTCGGCCTTTGCCGTGCTGCTTTTCAGCCGTTCGGCGAAGAACTGGCTGACCATGTCGTCGATGTTTTTTCCGGCAAAGCCCGGCCCGCCGTGCCCTGCACCGTGGATCGTGTGAAAATGCGCGCTGACTTCGGCTTTCTTCAGCGCATCAAACAAAAGCTGGCTCTGATTGATCGGCACGGTGGGGTCTTTGTCGCCATGCGCAATGAGAAAGGGAGGGTCATCCTTGGTCACATACGTGATCGGGTTCACACGTGCAGCCTTGTCTTTGTTTTGCATCACTGCGCCGCCGATCAGCTTCGCTTCGGGTGAAGCATCCGTGGCATGACTTTCGTAGCCCGGAGTGGTGACAAAGACGGTAAAATCCGTCGGTCCGTAGTAGTCGCAGACCGCCTGCACGCGGCTGGATTGATCCAGGTTTGCCCCCACGTCGAACTCCTTCACGTCACCGCTGGTGCCGATCAGCGCCACCAGATGGCCGCCCGCCGAGCTCCCCCACACGCCAAAACGCTTCGGATCGAGCGAATACTCCTTCGCATGCGCCCGCAGCCAGCGAATGGCGGCTTTGCAATCCTCAATCTGCGCCGGGAAAACCGCATGGCCGCTCAGGCGGTAATTGATGCTGGCCACCGCATACCCTTGCGCAACATAACCGGCACGCAGTGGCGGGCAGCCATCCTTGCTGCCATTCTGCCAGCCGCCACCATGCACCCAGATAATGAGCGGCAGGGGGCCTTCGGCTTTCTCCGGCAAATAGAGATCAAGCTTGTGCCGCTCGTGCCCGCCTTCGACGTAAACGAGATCACGATGCGCCTGCACTCCCGCAGTCTGCCCATGTGCAGAAATAACAAGGCACAGCGCAAAAAAGAAGGAGAGGGTGATGCATCTCATGAGCCTGATGAATGCACCGCCCCGCTAAAAGTTGCGCCTCAGGCTCAAGGTTTTTTCACCAGCGCTCTCACCTCCACCGCTCCGATGGCCTGATGAAACACCATCTGGGTGCCAAGCTGATGAATGACGGTGGCCTCGCTTTTCTTTTTCCGTGCTGGAAGCGCTTCTTCAAGCACCGTCTGGATTTCAGACACATGCCCCACGGCGTTGCCAAACTGGTCGATGAGTGCCGAACCGCTCGATCCCGGCGCCCAGTCCGTCGTTGTCTCAAGCCACACAGGCTTGGGCACCTCGGCGCCTGCAGGCAGCTTGTCCGCCTCCTTTTTGGTCATGAAGGAACGTTTCACAAAGCGGCTCACGATCCCCTCGCTGAAGTAGCCTCGCTTGCCGTCGGGGTCGCTGAAACACCACACGGCATCCCCCGGACTCACGTCCAGGCTGAGCGGCAGAGGGATGAGCGGCTTGTCAGGCTTCACACGGATGATGGCGCTGTCGGTGCCGGCGTTGCAGGCGAGCACTTCCGTGACGGGCAAAATCACGTCCTCCTCCGTGGCCACCACCAGCCAGCCTTCTTTCATGTTAGGCGGCGGAGCGATCACATGCGCGCAGGTGGCCACCGCACCGTCTGCCGTGATGGCATATCCGCCTGACAGGTCGAGATGCCATTTGTCACACTTGGAACATAGGTACAACTGCCCCACGCGAAGGTGTGACATGCGAGCACGCTGCCAGCGTTCGCGAGCAGTCAGGGGTTTCGAATCAGGCGCCGGCAGAGTGATGTCACACTGCGTGCGCTCGATCTGCTCCATGGCCTTCGTCATCGAAAGCAGCTCGGAGACTCCTTGCAGTTTCTTCGCCTGCTCCATCAGCACCGCATTCGGGCGGGCACCCCGTCCTTCAGCATAGACCGGCACACCCGGAGCCTGCGCACCGGCGAAGCGGGCGAACACCAGCAGGAGCAACAGGGTGCAGGTTTGTTTCATGAGGTTCAGCCGATTTTCTCAGCACCGAAGTGACCGCGCAGCGCCTCAGGAATCAAGATCGTTCCATCGGCCTGCTGATACGTTTCGACAAGGGCGACAAACAAACGCGCCAGTGCGGTGCCGGAACCATTGAGCGTGTGCGGGATGCGGTTTTTGCCGTTCTCGTCCTTGTAGCGCAGGTTCATGCGGCGGGCCTGGTAGTCGCCGAAGTTCGAGCAGCTCGACACCTCAAGGTACGTCCCCTGCCCCGGTGCCCAGACTTCAATGTCGTAGGTCTTGGCCGAGCCAAACCCGATGTCGCCCGTGCAGAGCTCGATCACGCGGTAGTGCAGGCCGAGAAGCTGCAGCACCTTCTCCGCATTGGCCGTGAGGCTTTCCAGTTCGGCCATGCTCGTCTCGGGGGTGGTGATCTTCACCAGCTCGACCTTGTCGAACTGATGCATGCGAATCAGCCCACGCGTGCCGAGACCAGCGCTGCCCGCTTCACGACGGAAGCAGGGGGTGTACGCCGCGTAATTGACCGGCAGTTTTTCCAAAGGCAGGATTTCATCACGATGCAGATTCGTCACCGGCACTTCGGCGGTCGGAATGAGGTACAAGTCGTCTGCGGCGCTGTGATAGACCTGATCGCCAAATTTGGGGAGCTGGCCGGTGCCGACGAGGCACTCCGACTTCACCAGCAGCGGCGGGCTGATTTCTTCATAGCCATGCTGCGTCGTGTGCAGGTCCAGCAGGAAGCTGATCAAGGCGCGTTCCAGTCTGGCGCCAGCGCCGCGATACACCACAAAGGCGCTGCCGGAAATTTTGGCGCCGGCTTCGAAATCGAGCATGCCGAGCGCCGCACCGAGCAAGGTATGATCCTTCGGCTGGAAGTCATAAGTGGGCTTTTCACCCCAGACCTTCACTTCAGGATTCTCCTCCGCCGTGCTGCCCACGGGGCAGGCTTCGTGCGGGAGATTCGGAATGCTGAGAAGCAGGTCGCGCTGGCGTGCATCCGCCACATCAGCCTCACGACCGATTTCTTCGATGCGGCTGCCGATGCCGCGCACCTCCGCCTCGATGGCGCTGGTGTCCTGGCCGTTCTTTTTCGCAATGCCGATCTCCTTGCTGATGCGGTTGCGATCACTTTGCAGTTTCTGCCGTTCGGTCTCGGCGGCACGGCGCTGCGTGTCGATCAACTGCACCTCATCCACCAATGATGCGAAGTCGCCGCTGCGGTTGGCGAGGCGCTGTTTGACCTGATCTGGGTTGTCACGAATGAGGCGGATGTCGAGCATAAGGGCCGGGAGGTTAGCGGGAGTGTGCGTCTTGTCGAGTGCCGGAAGGCGTATTGACAGCAGGAATAGCAGTCCGACCTTCCCCCGTGATCTACCTCGACGCCAACGCCACAACGCCGGTCGATCCAGCAGTGCTGGACGCGATGCTGCCGTTTTTGCGCGAGCACTACGCCAATCCCTCCGCCAGCTACGCCTCCGGGCGCCGGGTGCGCCGCGCTCTCGATCAGGCGCGGGTCCAGGTGGCAGCCCTTCTCAATGCCCGCCCGACGGAGATCGCCTTCACCAGCGGCGGCACTGAGTCGATCAATGCCGTGCATGCCTCCGTGCGCGCTTTGTGGCCGGAAAAGCGGGAGCTCATCATCACCGGCACGGAGCACGCGGCGGTTCTTGAATCCGCCCGGCGCTGGCGGGCGGAGGGGGGCCAGGTGACCACCGCACCCGTGCATCCTGATGGTCGGGTCAATCTGGATGCCCTCCGTGAGCTTCTTCGGTCAGGATCCACCGCACTCGTCTCCATCATGTGGGTGAACAACGAGACTGGCGTCATCGCCCCCATGCATGAAATCGTTTCCATGGCGCACGCCGCCGGTGCTCTGGTACATACCGATGCCGTGCAGGCGGCGGGGAAAATCCACCTCGATGTGAAGGCGACGCCGATCGATTTCCTCAGCCTCAGCGGGCACAAAATGCATGCACCGAAGGGTGTCGGCGCTCTCTACATCAGCCAGCGCGCCCGTTTTTCGCCGCTGCTGTTGGGCGGCGGCCAGGAAAGTGAGCGGCGCGGCGGCACGGAGAACGTGCCCGGCATCGTCGCCCTCGGTAAAGCCGCCGAACTCGCCTCCCAGCATCTGGCCGACGGCACCAAGGCCCGCATCAAAGCACTGCGCGACCGCTTTGAGCACCTGCTCCACGCCGCCCTGCCGGAAATGCATCTCCATGGCTGCCCGGCGCACCGCCTGCACACCACCAGCTCGCTCTGCCTGCCGGAGGTCGATGCCGCAGGGATGCTTATCCTGCTGGATCAGGCGGGCATCGCCTGCTCGGCCGGATCGGCCTGCCACACAGGCGCGCTGCATGCCTCGCATGTCCTCGAGGCCATGGGGGTCAGCGCCCGCGATGCCGCCTGCACGCTGCGTTTTTCCTTCAGCCGCTTCAACACCAAGGCAGAAGCCGAAGCTGCGGCGCATGCAGTGATTGAATCCGCCCACAAACTACGTGAGGCACAGGGATGTGATCTCGCCGTCCTTGCCCACTGAATCCCTCCACGGTCATGAAATTCACCACAATCCTTCTATTACTAATGCCCCTGCTACTACTTCCAGGCTGCTCTGCGGGAGGATTGAGCAGGGCCATTCCCGGACAGTCGCTCACGATGAGTTATGATGACTTCGGCCCGGAGCGCATGGCTGCACCGTTGCTCGGCCCACGCGGCCCACGCACCGTCATCATCGCCCACTATGGCTTCAATCAAATCACCCCTTCAGCAGCCGAGGACGTACGTTATGTCAATGTGCTCCAAAGCATGAACTTCCTGCGGGATCAGGTCCGCCACCTGCCACAAACGACGGCCAATGAGCCCCTGCGCCAGCGCCTGCGCTCCACCTATGCACGGCTTTACCCGCTTCAGCTTAGACGTTACAACATTGCCTTGGGATCTTCCTACACGATTCCGTTTGGCGGCATGGACCGCAGGCTCATGCTCCCAACCCTGCCACCGCCAAGCATCTGAACTCCCGGCTTGAAACCCGAAGCATCCGACCTGTATCTCAAACTTTCTCATGGCCCATCGCTTCACCTGCATCGAACGCGTCCAGTTCTCCGACACCGACATGGCCGGCATCGTCCATTTCTCCAATTTCTTCCGCTACATGGAGCGCGTGGAGCATGCCTTCTTCCGCAGCCTCGGCTTCTCCATCGTGGACAAGCCCGTGGAAGGAGAGGAGCGCGTCGGCTGGCCGCGCGTTCACGCCTCCTGCGACTACATGTCCCCCCTGCGCGTCGAGGAAGAATTTGAATGCGAACTCATCGTGGAAGAAGTCCGCAGCAAGGTCATCCGCCATTTCATCCGCTTTTGGAAACTGGACGGCACCTTGGCCGCCGAAGGCCACATCACCGCCGCCTGCGTACGCAAAGACCGCGCCACCGGCCAGATGAAGGCCGTGGTGATCCCCCAGCGCTTCCGCGACAAGATCGAGGCTGCGCCGCCGGAGCTCCTGCTGAGACGGGACAAAAAGTGAACAAAGCCGTTGTCGCAGGCGTTTTCTCACGGCAATTCATTGTTTCCACTCCACAACCCACGTGAACTCCCAACCCCAAACCAAAACCATGCAGACCTGGCTCATTTACGCTCTTCTCACCGTGCTCTCCTGGGGCGTTTACGGGGTCATTCTTCACGCGGCACGCTCCAAGATGCCCATGGGGGCTGAAACTCCCAACGCCAGCCTGAAAGCTTTTCTGTTTGTTTGCATCGCCTACGCGCTAATCGGCATCGTGACGGCGCTGGTGCTGAAAGCCCGTGGTACCAACTGGAGCTTCACCGGGGAAACCGGCAGCGGCATTCCTCTCAGCCTCATCGCAGGCATGGCAGGTGCTCTGGGTGCGCTCACGCTGGTCCTCGCCCTCGGCGCTGCCGCCACTCCCATCCTCAAAGGCGGCGGCGGCTTCGGTGTCGCTGCAGCGGCCGCAGTCATGCCGATTGTCTTCGGCGGCGCTCCGGTGATCAACACCCTTACTGCCATGCTGCTCCATCGGCCGGACAAGGCGATTCCGCCGCAGTTCATCATTGGCTGCATCCTCGCTGTCATCGGTACGGTCATGGTGTCCAAATACGCCCCTTCCAACACCGGCGCCGCCGCCCACCCTCCCGCAGCAGCCTCCAAGCCACACTGAGATGGCACGCCTGCTCCTTTTCGACATCGACGGCACCCTGATCGACAGCAACGGCGCCGGTGGTGCGGCCATTCTCGACGCGGCTGAAGAACACTTCGGCATTCAGCGCGATCAACTGCCGCCCCTCAAACTCGCCGGGTCCACCGATCCCGCGATTGCGATGGACGTGTTCGGCCACATGAAAATCCTCCACACGCCGGAGGAGGTCGTGGCATTTCTTGACCGCTATCTGTCCCACCTCCAGCGCCGGCTCCAAGCCGAGGACTTCACCGGCTGCACCCTGCCTGGAGTGACACAACTGCTGCAGGCCTTGCGCGGTGAAAGCTCCGCCCATCTCGGCCTGCTCACCGGAAACGTGCGTCGCGGTGCCGTGATCAAGCTGACACGTCACGGCATCTTTGAGTATTTCATTGAAGGCGGCTTCGGCAGTGATCATCATGACCGCAACCAGCTTGGCCCCGTGGCCCTGCAGCGCATGCAGGATGCCACCGGCACCACCTATCACATCGACGACGTCATTGTCATTGGCGACACGCCAAAGGACATCCGCTGTGCCGAGGCCTTCGGCGCCAAGTGCCTTGCCGTCGCCACCGGTGAGTATTCTTATGCGGAATTGAGCGCCCTGAATCCCTGGCGCTGTGTCGAGTCTTTCGCCGATGTGCCGGCCATCGTCGAGATGCTGCTGCGTGACTGATCTCTCATGAGCGACACCACCGATGCCACGCGCGCCATGCGGCTCTCGCTAGCCGTGGGGTTCTTGATGCTCGTGCTCAAGATGGGCGCTTACATTCTGACCGGCTCGGCGGCGATCCTCGGCGATGCGGCGGAGTCCGTCGTGCATGTCGCCGCGGTGATGTTTGCCACCTTCAGCCTCGGGCTGCTGCACAAACCTGCCGATGCAGACCATCCCTACGGCCACAGCAAGATCGCCTTCTTCTCCGCCGGAATCGAAGGCGGGCTGATCATTCTGGCCGCCTTGTTCATCATCTATGAATCCGTGCGCCGGCTGCTGCTGCACCTCCCGCCCGCCAATCTGGACCAGGGCCTGGCCCTGACAGCGCTCACGATTGTCATCAATGCCGCGCTCGGCGCCTACCTCATCCGCACCGGAAGAAAACAAGACTCCTTGATTCTCGAGTCCAATGGCAAACACGTCCTTACTGATGTGTGGACGAGTCTTGGTGCCATCGTCGGTCTGGGCCTTGTCGCTCTGACCGGCTGGCATAGCTGGGACTCCATCTGCGGACTCCTCATGGCCGCCAACATCATCTGGACCGGCTACGGCCTCATGCGCCAGAGCGTGGGCGGCCTCATGGACACGGCCGATCCGAAACTGAACACCGTTTTGGATGCCGCGCTGCGACGCGAAACCGAAAAACACGGCCTAAAATTTCATGCCCTGCGCCACCGCGATGCGGGCGAGATGCACTATGTCGAAGTCCACCTCCTCTTCTCCGACGACATCATGCTTCGAGATGCCCACCGCATCGCCACGGAAATCGAAACTGCCGTGCAGGCCAGCGTCAAAAATCCAGTGCTCATCACCACGCATCTCGAATGCCAGGGCGACCATGATGAGCTGCACCAGCACGGCGAGGCCAGCGATCCCCATAGCATCCGTGCATGATCCCGCTTGATGCCAGCGCATTAAACGATCCCGCCCTGCCATGGCACGTCAAAGTCCTGGATGAAGTGGGCTCCACCAGCGACTGGCTCAAACAAAACTCCGCAGATCTCCCCGTCGGCACCGTGGTCTTCACCGAATCCCAAACCGCAGGCCGGGGGCGGCGAGACAACCGCTGGATCGCCCCTCGCGGCAAAGACCTGATGTTCTCCCTGCTGCTGCAACCTGCTGCGCCGCTGGAACAATGGCCGCGCATCACCACCCTGGCCGCCCTCGCCATCTGCAAAGCCATCGAGGCCGAACTGCCTCTGCAACCACGCATCAAATGGCCCAACGATGTTTACCTGAGCGACCGCAAGGTCAGCGGCCTGCTGGCTGAAACCGTCTCCACCCGTGAGGGCATGCGGATCATTCTGGGCATTGGCCTGAACGTGAACACCCTCGATTTCCCACCAGAACTCTCTGCCACCTCCCTGCTGCAACGACTGCAGCCAGCATCCATTCGGGAGATCGACCGTAACTCGCTTGCCCACCGTCTATTGACCGCCCTGCACGCCGAATTTCAGGGACTCGAAGACGGCTTCAGCGCCGCCCTCTCTGAAGTCCGCGAACGAAGCTGGCTGATCGGCCGTCAAATTCGCGCCCGCGCACCGCAGGGCGAAGTTTTTGGCCGTGTTCTCGATTTAAATGAAGAAGGCCATCTCGTTCTCGAATTTCCAGATGGCAGCTCGCACACGCTGACCAGCGCCGACGAGGTCAGGCAGGCTTAATTCCTCATTCGACTTTCGCCGTTCGGCATCCAAAATGCGCGCCCATGTTTCGCGCCCTCCTCACGTCCCGTCTCCAGGCAGCCTTCACCGCCGCCGGCATTGATCTGCCTGAAGGTTTCAACCCCGGCGTCGTCATCGCATCTGACACACGCTTTGGCGACTATCAGAGCAATGCGGCGATGATCCTGGCCAAGCAGCTCAAGACGAATCCACGTGCGCTGGCGGAACAGATCAAGGCGGCGCTCCAGGTTGAAGACCTGTGCGAAAAAATCACCGTGGACGGCCCCGGCTTTCTGAACCTCACCCTCAGCCCTGCCGCGCTGGCGCAGAGGCTTTCCGTCATTGTCAAAGACGACCACGTCGGAGTCCCCCAAGTGGAAAAAGCCAAGACCATCGTGGTCGATTTCTCCGCGCCCAACATCGCCAAACCCATGCATGTGGGCCATATCCGCAGCACCTTCATCGGCGATTCCCTGGCCCGCGTGGCGCGCTTCATCGGCCACAAGGTCATCACCGACAATCACGTCGGCGACTGGGGCACGCAGTTCGGCATGATCATCCACGGCTGGAAGACGCAGCTCGATCAATCCAGGCTCAAGGCGGACCCGATCCATGAACTCGTCAGCGTTTACAAAGCCGTGAACGCCGCCGCGAAAGCCGACGAAGCCGTGCTCGAAATCTGCAAAGGTGAACTCGTAAAGCTCCAGCAGGGCGATGCCGAAAACCTCGGCATCTGGAAGGAATGCGTGCGCCTCACCTTGGAGCAGCTCGAAAAAGTGTACGGTGCGCTCGACATCAAGTTCGACCACTACCTCGGCGAAAGCTTCTACAATGACGCCCTGGCTCCCCTCGTGGCGGAAATGCTCAATCAAGGCATCGCCACCATCAGCGAAGGCGCCACCGTGGTCTTCAGCGACGGCAGCGTGAAGCCCGAGAACGACCCCTTCCTGATCCGCGACAAGGACGAGTGGAAGCCCGCCCCCTGCATCATCCGCAAAGGCGACGGCGGCTACCTCTACGCCACAACCGATCTCGCCACCATCGACTACCGCGTGAAGGAATTCCACGCTGACGAAATCTGGTACGTCGTCGGTGCTCCGCAGCAGCTCCACTTCCGCCAGGTCTTCGCCGCCGCCCAGCGTCGTGGCATCACGACGAAGATGATTCACATCGCCTTCGGCAGCATCCTTGGCCCGGACGGCAAGATGTTCAAAACCCGCAGCGGCGAAACCGTCGGACTCCTCGAGGTTATCGACGAAGCCATCGAGCGCGCGCGCGCTGCAGCCGATGAAAAAGAGCAGGGCCTTAGCGATGCCGAAAAAGACGAAATCGCCCGCATTATCGGTGGTGGCTCCGTCAAATACGCGGAGCTCAGCCAGAACCGCCTCACCGACTACAAATTCAGCTGGGACAAGATGCTGAGCCTGCAAGGCAACACCGCACCTTACCTCATCAACGCCTACGTCCGCACCCGCAGCATCTTCCGCAAGCTCGACGGCGAAGTCACGCTCACCGAAGATCTCGCCATCACCGAGCCTGCCGAGCGCGCCCTCGCGATGAAGCTGGCCCAGTTCGCCGAAAACGCCCACGACATCCTCGACGACCACCGTCCGAACCTGCTCGCGAATTACCTCTACGAGCTGGCGTCTGCCTACCATGCCTTCTTCGAAGCATGCAATGTTCTGCGTGCCGAGGGCACTGTCCGCAACACACGCCTCACACTCTGCGAAGCCACCAGCCGCGTGCTCAGAACCGGTCTCGGCCTGCTGGGAATCCAAACGACGGAGCGGATGTAAGTTGGAAGATTGTGACGCCGATGCTGTTTAGACGGCATGCGGCACCTCATTTTCTCCATTCTCATGAGCCTCAGTCTTTCGGCTGTTGCTGCAGGTGAACTCGCCTTCCCCGGCGCCGCCGGCTTTGGCGCTTTCGCTCGCGGCGGCAACGGCGGGCAGGTCATCGAAGTCACCCGCCTGGACGATGATCTGAAAAACCCACCTGAAGGATCCTTCCGCTGGGCGGCCATGCAAAAGGGCCCTCGCATCGTAAAGTTCCGAATCGCAGGAACGATCCTGCTGCAGGACGAGGTCGAAATCAGCGAGCCCTTCATCACCATCGATGGCGGCGATGCCCCCGGCATGGGAGTCTGCCTGCGCGGAGGCTCGCTGGAGTTCAATGACACCCACGACATCATCGTTCGTAACATCCGCGTGCGACTGGGCGATGAGACAACGAAGCGCAAGAACCGCGAGCACCACCTGAAGCGCCCTGAGCACTCCAACGCGCTGGATTGCATCGGCCTCACGCGCTGTCACGACGCCATCATCGACCACGTTTCCACCTCCTGGAGCTGCGATGAACTCTTCAGCGTCGTGCACTGCCAGAACATCACCGTCCAGTGGTGCATCCTGGCCGAGCCGCTGAGCAATCCCGAACTGCACCCCTATGGCGACAACCACGCCTTCTGCTTCAATTCCAGCGCGGACACGCTCAGCGTACACCACTGCCTCTTCGCCCGTTACGTCATGCGTGGTCCGCAGTTCGAAGCCAATGACATGCGCAAGGGCGATGACTACGCCGTGCAGATGGAGGCCGTGAACAACGTCATGTTTGACTACCAGAAGTCGGGATCGCGGTTCACCACCGGCATCGAAGATAACAAAGAGGAAGCCACCGCCAAAGGCTACGCCTTTCAGTTCATCGGCAATGTGTATCTCGGCGACCCCAAGCGCCCCGCCATCGAGGCGGTGATGAAGCATGGCGTTCATTCCGGCGTGAGCGCCTTTGTGAGTGACGGCAAACTGGTCAAGCTCAGTGACACGAAGGGCCGCGAAAAGCTCATGGATGACGCTCTGCAGCAGCTTCAGCCGGAGCCGTTGTTTTCCAGCCCAACCCCGATTCCGCCGCAAAGCGCGGACGATGTGCTGCGCAGCGTGCTGGAAAGTGCGGGCTGCTCCCATGCCCGTGATGCCGTGGATCAGCGCGTGGTCTCCAGCGTGCGAGAAAAAAAGTTCCTTCCCGTGGTCCGCTCTCAGGAAGACGTAGGCGGCTGGCCCCCACTGAGCAAATAAGGAATCGCTGGCACGCCCCCCATTCGTCATTCATCATTCGGCATTCGTCATTTCCTCCTCCCATGCCCGTCCCACTTCTCGACGTCAACGCTCAAAACCTTCCCCTCGAATCCGAACTCCAGGCCGCCTTCACGCAGGTGCTGCATCATGGCAGGTTCATCATGGGGCCGGAGTTGGAGACCTTTGAAAAAGAAATCGCTGAGATGGTGGGCGTGAAGCACGCGCTGTCCGTTTCCTCCGGCACGGATGCCCTGCTGCTGGCACTCATGGCGTTGGACATCAAGGCCGGCGATGAAGTGCTCTGCCCTGCGTTCACCTTCTTTGCCACGGCAGGGGCCGTGTCGCGTCTCGGTGCCATTCCGGTGTTCACAGATGTCTGCCCAGTCTGCTTCAACATGGATGTGAACGACGCGCGGAAAAAGATCACCGAAAAGACCCGGGCGATCATCCCCGTGCACCTTTTCGGCCAATGTGCGGACATGATTCCCATCCTCGCCTTGGCAAAGGAACACGGCCTCAAAGTCATCGAGGACGCGGCGCAGTCCATCGGTGCCAAATACCGTGGCGAAAGCAGCGGCACGCTGGGCGACTTCGGCACCTACAGCTTCTTCCCCAGCAAGAACCTCGGAGGCTTTGGCGATGGTGGCATGCTGGTGACTAATGACGATGAACTGGCCGAATACGCCCGCGTCCTCCGCGTCCACGGCGGCAAGCCCAAGTACTACCATCACTACGTCGGCGGCAATTTCCGCATGGACACCCTCCAATGCGCTCTGCTGAGCGTGAAGGTGAAGCGCTACGCGCAATACACGGCCGACCGCCGGCGCAATGCCGCGCATTACATCGAGGCCTTGTCGAAACTTCCCGGCGTGGTGCAGGCAGATCCCGCCCACTGCAAGTGTGTCAGCACCCAAGACGGCTGGCTGAACATGCACCATGCCAAGATCGTGCTTCCCGTCAGCTATGAGCACAATGAACACATCTGGAATCAGTTCACCATCCGTGTGCTTGGCCATCAGCGCGATGCCCTGCGCGACCATCTGGTGGCCAAAAAGATCGGCTGCGACATCTATTATCCCGTCACCCTCGATCAGCAGACGTGTTTTGCCGATCTCCCCCCCGCCTCGCTCTCAGGCTGCGAAGTTTCCCATCGCGTCGCAAGCGAGGTTCTGAGCATTCCGATCTACGGCGAACTCACCGAAGCGCAGCGCAATGAAGTGATCGCGGCGATTGCGGAGTGGCTTGCCGACACCATCAACGGTTGAAAGGGAGCCTTGAGGCAGCCTCCTCGGCGGCCCACTTTCAAAGAATCGTGGTATGAAACGCAAGAAGCCGGACAATCCATGTCCGGCTTCCCAAGCAAATTCAAAAATTCAAACCGACGGACAACACCTCCGTCATTCTCTCATCAGGGCTTAGGAGCCGCTGGCTCCTGAGCGGGCGCTGCAGGCGCGGAATCCGCAGGCGGAGTTCCAGGAGCAGGCACGGCAGGTGCAGGTGTTGCAGGCGGTGTAGCCGGGCTCGAAGGTGCAGCAGGAGCAGGAGCAGGAGCAGGCGTTGTGGCAGAAGCAGAAGCCGGCGTCTTCGCAGCGGGCGCAGGGGCCTGGGCTGGCATCTTCGCAGCCGGAACGGCAGGAACAGGAGCTGCGGCTGGCGTGGTTGCGGCGGGAGCTTTCGGGGCCGCAGCAGGCGCAGGCGCCGCCGGGGGG